>Ga0189292_10237_pt1 | contig 23976 bp, 18 predicted proteins | sample UW1oraminimetaG_FD_130317 | JGI IMG/M metagenome (GOLD analysis project Ga0189292, IMG submission 130317) | Marine microbial communities from the Costa Rica Dome - UW179A-orange mini metaG | ecosystem: Environmental > Aquatic > Marine > Oceanic > Photic zone | place: Costa Rica: the Eastern...
CACCTTTGGCGGCCTCATCAGCGGCAGCGGCAACGTCACCCAGGCCGGCGCCGGCACCACCATCCTGACGGCCGACAACACCTATGCCGGCGCCACCCGCATCACCGCCGGCACGCTGCAGCTGGGCAACGGCGGCGCCAGCGGCAACGTGACGGGGCCCATCGTCAACGCCGGGACGCTGGCGGTGAACCGCAACGACACGTTCGCGCTGGCGGGCCCGATCACCGGCACCGGCAAGTTCGTGCAGCAGGGCACGGGCACCACGGTCTTCACCGGCAACAACACCTATAGCGGCGGCACCGCCATCACCGCGGGCGTGCTGCAACTGGGCAATGGCGGCACCAGCGGCTCGCTGACCGGCGACGTGGTCAACGACGGCGTGCTGGTGGTCGAGCGCAGCGACCAGGTGCTGCTGAACGGCATCCTCTCCGGCACCGGCGCTTTCGTGCAGAACGGCGGCGGGCAGACCGTGCTGAGCGGCAACAACAGCTATACGGGCCTGACCCAGGTGCTGGCCGGCTCGCTGTTCGTGAACGGCAACCAGAGCGCCGCCACCGGCAACACCTTCGTGGCCACCGGCGCCACCCTGGGGGGCACCGGCACCCTTGGCGGCAGCGCCTTCGTGGCCGGCACGCTCTCGCCCGGCGACACCACCGGCGCGCCGGGCACGCTGACGATCAACGGCGATCTCACCCTGGGCAATACGGCCACGCTGTCCTACAACTTCGGCCAGGCCGGCACCGTGGGCGGTCCGCTCAACGACCTGACCATCGTCAAGGGCAACCTGACGCTGGACGGCACGCTCAACGTCGCCACGCCGCCGGGCGGCAGCTTCGATCCGGGCGTCTACCGGGTCATCAGCTACGACGGCGCCCTGACCAACAACGGCCTGACCATCGGCACGATTCCGTCGCCGTCGTTCTCGCTGCAGACCGCGATCGACAAGCAGGTGAACCTGGTCAATACCGCCGGGCTGACCCTGAACTTCTGGGACGGCGCCGCCGCCGCGGGCAAGAACAACGGCACGGTCGATGGCGGCAACGGCACCTGGCAGAACTCGACCGGCAACGACAACTGGACCAATTCGCTGGGCGTGCCCAACGCGGCCTACGCCGACGCGACCTTCGGCATCTTCATGGCGGCGCCCGGCACGGTCACCGTGGACAACAGCCTGGGCCAGGTGCGCAGCGGCGGCATGCAATTCGCCAGCAACGGTTACCGGCTGACCGGCGGCGCCATCGAACTGGTGCCCGACGCCGGCGGCGGCACGACCCTACGCGTGGGCGATGGCAGCAGCCTGGGCGCCGGCTACACCACGACCATCGACGCGGTGCTGACCGGCGCCTCGCGGCTGGTCAAGACCGATCTCGGCACGCTGGTCCTGAATGCCGCCAACACCTACGGCGGCGGCACCGCGATCAATGGCGGCACGCTGCAGATCGCGGCCGACACGGCCCTGGGCGCGGCGGGCGCCGCGCTCGGCATGGACGGCGGCACGCTGCGCACCACGCAGAGCCTGACGCAGTCGCGTCCGATCACGCTGGGCGCGATGGGCGGCGGCCTGGAGCCGCTGGCGGGCACCACGCTGACCGTGGCCAGCGACATCGGCGGCGCCGGATCGCTGACCAAGCTGGGCGCGGGCACCGTCATCCTGACGGGCAACAACAGCTACGGCAGCGGCACCGTCGTCAAGGACGGCGTCACCGTCATCAAGGCGGGCACGCTGCAGGTCGGCGACGGCGGTACCCGCGGCAACATCATGGGGATCGTCAGCAACGACGGCGTGCTGGCCTTCAACCGCTCGGACCGCTATGTCCAGGCCGACGTGATCAACGGCGGCGGGCAGGTGATCCAGCAGGGCAGCGGCACCACCGTGTTCAACGCCATCAACGGCTACACCGGCGGCACCACGGTGACGACCGGCGGGCTGGCGGTGGGCGACGCCGGCCACGCGGACGCGGCCATCAACAGCGGCGGTCCGGTGACGGTGCAGGCCGGGGCCCGCTTCGGCGGCTACGGCAGCGTCAAGGGCAACGTCACCAACGCCGGCACGCTGGCCGTGGCCGACGCGTTTCCCGGCCTGGGCGGCGGCGCGGGCGGCTTCGCCATCACCGGCAACCTGGTCAACAGCGGCGTGGTCGACCTGGGCGGCGCGGCGCCGGGCAACGTGTTGACGGTGACCGGCAACTACCAGGGCCAGTCCGGCGTGGTGGCGCTCAACACCTTCCTGGGCGCCGACAATTCGCCAACCGACAAGCTGGTGCTGAGCGGCGGCGCCGCCAGCGGCAGCACCACGCTGCGCATCACCAACAAGGGCGGCCTGGGCGCCAAGACCAGCGGCGACGGCATCCAGGTGGTGCAGGCGCTGAACGGCGCGACCACCACGCCGGGCGCCTTCACCAGCGGCGGCCTCTACGCCGGCGCCTATTCGTACCAGCTGTTCCGCGGCGGCGTCGCGGCCGGCAACGAGCAGAGCTGGTACCTGCGCTCGGAACTGGCCAACGGCCCCGACCCGACGCCCACCTACCGGCCCGGCGTGTCGATCTACACGGAAGTGCCTTCGCTGGCGCGCGAGCTGGCGGTGCAGCAGATCGGCACGTTCCACGATCGCCAGGGCAACCAGGACCTGCTGAGCGGGACCGGCGGCCTGCCGTCCGGCTGGGCGCGCACCTGGGGCGATCACTTCTCCGAGCGGCGCGATGGCACCGTGCGGCAGTCGTTCAGCGGCAATATCTTCGGCATGCAGGCGGGGCAGGACCTCTACGCCCGCCGCACAGACAGCGGCCACCAGGACCGCTATGGCATGTTCCTGGGCTACGCCCGCGCCGATGGCGACGTCAAGGGGTTCGCGATGGGGCAGGAGGGCTACGGCGCCGGCAAGCTGGCCATCGACGCCTACAGCCTGGGCGGCTACTGGACCCATGTCGGACCCGGCGGCTGGTACACCGACACCGTCATCATGGGCAGCCACCTGAAGGTCAAGCCCGGATCGCGCGCGGGGGATACCTCGTCCACCGACGGCAAGGCCTTCACGGCGTCGGTCGAAGCGGGGCTGCCGATCGCGCTCAGCCCCGACCTGAGCCTCGAACCGCAGGCCCAGCTGATCTACCAGAACACGCGGATCGACGCGGTGCGAGATTCGGCCTCGGAGGTCTCGTTCGCGCCCAGGAACGCGCTGATCGGACGGGTCGGGGCGCGCCTGCAGGCCGAGTACCAGGCGGGCGGCGCGACCTGGAAACCCTATCTGCGCGCCGACCTGCTGCATACGCTGGGCGGCAACGACAGCGTCAGCTTCGACGGCGGCACCACCAGCAAGTCGGCCATGGGCGGCACGCAGGCGCGCCTGGGGCTGGGCATGTCGGTCAAGGCCAGCGAGCGCGTCAGCGTCTATGCGTCGACGGGCTATGGCTTCAATCTGGGCGGCGAGCGGCGCGAGATGGTGCAGGGCAATGTAGGGGTGCAGATCCGCTGGTAGGCGCGGTCCGGCCGCGGGGAAGGGGTGGCGCCGACCGTCGTCGGCCCGCCTCGGCCAGGGCGGCGCGGCGTGCTTGCGCCGGGGTACCTTCTTGGATAATATTGACAATCATTTTTATTTGACCGTCAAGACGTTCACTTACAGGCCGGGTTTGGGCGGACTGAATCGTGACTGCCGCCAATCTTCCGACCTCGATCCTCAAGACCCTCTACGCCGAGCATCATGGCTGGCTGCGGTCGTGGCTGCGCCGCAAACTGGGCTGCCCCGAACAGGCGGCGGACCTGGCCCAGGACACCTTCCTGCGCGTCCTCACATCCAAGACCTCGCTGGTCGAACTGGCCGAGCCGCGCGCCTACCTGACCACCATGGCGTCGCGGCTGGTGCTGGACCGCGCGCGGCGGGAACGGGTCGAGCGGGCCTACCTCGAAGCCATGTCGCTGGCCGCGGCCGCGCTGCCGCGCTGGGCGCCGTCGCCCGAGGCCGTGATGAGCGCGGTGCAGGCGGTGGAACAGCTCGCCGCCGCGCTGTCCACGCTGGCGCCCAAGGGGCGCGAGGCCTTTCTGCTGCACTACCTGGAAGACGAAAGCCAGCCGGCCGTGGCGCAACGGCTGGGCATTTCCGTACGGATGGTGCAGAAGTACCTGGCGCAGGGCCTGCTGCGCTGCCATCAAGTCGTCGCGCCGTGAGCGCCGGCCGCGCGGCCTGTCCCGCGGAGGGCGCGGCGGCATGAGCGCGCGCTCCGCCATTCCCGATGCCATCGCCGAAGAGGCCGCCCTGTGGGTGGTGCGCCTGAGCGCGGGCGACGCCGCCGAGCGCGCCGCGGCGCAGGCCGGACTGGACGCCTGGATGCGGCAGAGTCCCGCCCACGAGGCGGCGGTGAGCCATCTGCGGCAGGTGGTCGATTCCATGCAGGGGCTGCGCGGCGAGGACGCGGCGGCGGCCGGCGCGGCGCGGGCGGGGTTCGAGGCGGCGTTCGTCCATGCCGGCAGGAAGCGCGCCAGGCGCCTGCTGCTGTCGGCCGGGGCCTTCCTGCTGGCCGCCACGGTCGCCTGGACCGCGCTGCAAGGCGATTCGCTGCCGTACCTGATGGCCGATGCCCGTTCCGCGACCGGCGAATGGCGTTCCCAGGTGCTCGAGGACGGCACGCAGGTGACCCTGGCGAGCAACAGCGCCATCAACTTGCGCTTCGACACGCGGCGCCGGGAATTGGAGCTGGTGCGGGGCGAAGTCCTGGTGAACGTGGCCAAGGACGCCTCGCGTCCGTTCGTCGTCTCCACGCCGGAGGCCCGCCTGACCGCGCTGGGCACGCGCTATGTGGTCGAGCGGCGCGAGGGCGTGACGATCCTGACGGTCATCGAATCCCGCGTGCGCGTGGAGACGGCGGGCGGCGGGGAGGGCGCCCGCGCGGCGGCCACCCCGGCGCTGGTGGTCGAGGCGGGGCAGCGGGTGGTGATCGCGCGATCCGGCGCCGGCAAGGTGCAGACCATCGATCCGCGCGAGATCGCCGATGCCTGGAAGCATCACCATCTGGTGGTGCGGGACCGGCCCCTGACCGACGTGCTCGATGAACTCGGCCGCTACCGGCCGGGCCGGATCTTCTACGACCGCGCGGCGCTGGCGGGCGTGCGGATGGTGGTGGTGCTGCCGCTGGACGACACCGATCGGGCGTTGCGGCTGTTGCAGGAGAGCGTGCCCGGGCTGACGCTGACGTCCCTGACCCCGTACCTGGTCTGGGTCGGCCGCGGCGCGCCCGTCGCGGCGCGCTAGGGCCTGTTCACACTAAAAGGAGCCTCGCATGAGTACCCAAATGAGTGACTATCAAGGCGCGAAGCGCAGTCGTGGCAGGTCCCCGGCGAGCATTCGCAACGCTGAGAGGCGCTCATTTGGGTACTCACCCTTCGGGCAGGCCGGTAATCGGGCGCCAGGCGTCGTTGCGCTCACCTTGCGTGGCACAGCCACGCGGCGGCGACCGCGCCTCGCCTGGCGCCCGATTACCGGCCTGTGCGAGGCTCCTTTTAGTGTGAACAGGCCCTAGCCCCGGAGAAATATTTCTCGCACGCGGTTCGTGTTTTGCAATCTGGCGCGTCATGTCCTGTGAAGACGACGGCCAGGGGCGTCTTCTCCGCTCTCGACCGCCCCGGGCGTTCCATCCAAGGACACGAAATCATGCACAAGCCGTACCCGGCGGGCTCACGCCGCCGCTTCCTTTTCCCATCGCCTCGCCGCGCCGGCGCGGCCTGGGGGCTACGGCTGGCGTTGGCCGGCCTGGCCTGCGCGGCGATCGCGCCGGTCCAGGCGCAGCAGCAGTCGCGCCAGCAGTACGACATTCCTGCCGGGCCGCTGATGGACGCGCTGAGCCGATACGCCCAGGAGTCCGGCGTCGTGCTGTCGCTGATGGCGGACCAGGTCGCCAATCTGCAGAGCCGCGGGCTGCACGGCAGCTACGGCGTGGACGAGGGCTTCGCGGCGCTGCTCAGCGGCACCGGCCTGGATGCCCGGCGCGGCGAGTCCGGCTATATCTTGGTCGTCCGGCCGGCGCTGAAAGGGGCGACCGAACTGCCCGCCGTGACCGTGACCGGTGCGCGGCTGGATGGCGGCGCGGACCAGGCCTATCGCGCCAGCAGCGCCAGCGTCGGGGCGCTGGGGCTGCGCTCCCTGAAGGACACGCCGTACAGCATCGACGTGATCACGCGGGATCTGCTGGACAATCGCCAGGCGACTTCGCTGACGGACGCGCTCAAGGGCGATGCCTCGGTATCGATGCTGGCCAACGACATCAGTGGCCTGGCCTCGCAGGTGTCGGTGCGCGGCATCGGGCTGGACCTGGTCAACGGCCGCAAGATCGACGGCCTGAACGTCTTCAGCTGGAGCAGCGAGCTGCCGCTGGAACACTTTGAAAACGTGCAGATCCTCAAAGGCGCGACCGGCTTTCTCTACGGCTTTGCGCAACCCGGCGGCGTGGTCAATTACGTCAGCAAGCGGCCGACCGCCGAGACCCGCCTGGCCCTGACGACCCAGGTCACCGATAGCGGCACCGTGCTGCTGCACGGCGACGCCGGCGGCCGGTTCGGCGGCGAGGACCGCTTTGGCTACCGCGTCAACTTGGTGGACGAGCAGGGCGACACGTATGTGGACGGCGGCAGCATCCGCCGCCGTTCGGGCTCGATCGCGCTGGACTGGCGCATCACCCCGGACCTGGTCTGGAGCGTCGACGCGCTCAGGCAGGACCGCAAGGTCAAGGGCTCCGCCGGCTGGGGCCTGTATCCGAACGCGAGCGGCCAGACGGGCGACTATGCGCCGGCGGCCGTGCTGGACCCCATCAAGGGCAACAAGCCGATCTATTCGCCGTTCACCGGCTACGAAACCAAGAGCGACACCATCGGCACAGACCTGGCCTGGCACGTCGCGCCCAAGTGGGACGTCAAGCTGGCCTACCGCCAGTCGAAGATGGACCGGATCTACGAGAACGGCGCGCTCTACGCCAACGCGCAGGGCGACTACACCGAGGAAATGTACGCCGGCACCGACCGCTACAAGACCGCCGAAAGCCAGGCCCTGGTCACGGGGGGCTTCGCCACCGGGCCGATCGAGCACGAGATCGCGCTGGGGGCAAGCTATGGCAAGACCCGGGGCTACACCTCCAGCGTGTCCGGCTATGAAGTGCTGGGCTCGGGCAATATCTACCATCCGCCCCGGTTCGCCAATCCGCACCTGCATGCCGCGCCCGTGGACACGCAGACCAGCGAGGTCACGCAGCGCTCGGTGTTCGCGTCGGACACGCTGCACCTGGGGCAGGACTGGGACCTGATCGCCGGCCTGCGACGCAGCAACATCAAGGACCGTTACGCCGGCTACGACAGTTCGGCGCTGTCGCCGACCTATGCGCTGGTGTTCCGCCCGCTGTCCCGGCTGTCCCTGTATGGCAGCTATATCGAATCGCTGGAGCAGGGCGCCATCGCGCCGATCTCCGCCGCCAACGCCTACCAGTCGTTCCCGCCGCTCAAGAGCCGCCAGGTCGAGGTCGGCGCCAAGCTCGATGGCGAAGACTGGAGCGCCACCGCGGCGCTGTTCCAGATCACGCGCGGACTGACCTACACCGATGCCAACAACGTCTTCACCCAGGACGGGCGCTCGCGCTATGACGGCCTGGAACTGTCGGGCAAGGCGCGCCTGAGTCGGCAGTGGGTGGTCAACGCCAGCGCCTTGTTCCTGCGCAGCAAGGTGACGCAGGGCGTGGCCGATCTGATTGGCAACCGCATCGACGGCGTGCCGCGTCAGCAGTTCGCGGCCTACGCCGAATACACGATTCCCGACACGCAATGGACCTTGACGGCCGGCGGCCAGTACTACGGCTCGCGTTTCGTCGATGCCGGCAACACCGTGTCGCTGCCGTCCTACACGCTGTTCGATGCCGGCGCGCGCTACGTCACGCGGCTGGGCGCCACCCGCGTTACCGTGCGCCTGAACGTCGACAACCTGGCGAACAAGGCCTATTGGATGACGAGCGCGGGAACCTTGCTGCAGGGCATGCCGCGCGTGGCCAAGCTGTCGGCGCAATTCGAGTATTGAGTGCGCGGGCGGGCGGAGCTCGGCTATCATGGGCGGCGCCGCGGGCAGGGCCCGCGGTTCCCGCCAGGAGATGACGATGTTCCCCACGGAAGTCCTGATTGCCTACCTGTTCGCCTGCGGCATCATCGTGGTGTCGCCCGGACCTGACAACATCCTGGCATTGAGCCGCGGACTGAGCCAGGGCGGCGTGGCGGCGGCGGTGTCGTCATTGGGCGCCGCGGGCGGCATCATGGTGCACACGCTGGCCGCGACCTTCGGCCTGTCCCTGTTGATGCAGACCTCCGACATGCTGTTCTGGAGCATCAAGCTGGCCGGCGCCGCCTATCTCATCTACCTGGGCGTGAAGGCGCTGCGCGCCCGGGATCTCGTCACGATCCGCAAGTCCGACCATCTGCCGTTGCGCAAGGTCCTGGCGGTCGGTTTCCTTTCCAATGTCCTCAATCCCAAGCCCGGCCTGTTCGTGCTGGCGTTCCTGCCGCAGTTCGTCGACAGCGCGCGCGGTCCGGTCCAGGTCCAGATGCTGGTCTATGGCGGCATTTTCGCCGTCCTGACCCTGGTGGTGTTTTCGCTGGTCGGCGCCTTCGCGGCCAGGCTGTCGGGTTGGCTGGTGTCCCGTCCCGCCGTCGCCGCGCGGCTCAACACCGGCGCCGGGCTGACGTTGATCGGCGCCGGGGTGCTGGTGCTGACGCTGCGTTCCGGCTCCCAGCGCTGATGTGACTTAGTCAATGATGATGAGGTGAGGAGGGCGGCATGGGTGAGGGCGTGGTTGGCAAGGTCGCGAAGTGGCTATTGGCGGCGGTCTGTTGTCTGGGGTTCGGTCTGTCCGCGGCGTTGGCCGGCCCCATCGTTTCCATCCAGGATGGAAAAATCGAGGGAATCGGGCGGGGGGACGTCGAGCAGTTCCTGGGCATTCCCTTCGCCGCGCCGCCGGTGGGGCCCTTGCGCTGGGCCGCGCCCGCGCCGGTGACGCCGTGGACGGGCCTGCGGCCCGCGACGGAGTACGCCAGCAAGTGCGTCCAGAACGGCTGGGTTGCGCCCATCCGCCAATACCGCAACGAGGACTGCCTCTATCTGAATGTCTATCGCCCGGCGGCGCCGGCCGTGCAACCGCGTCCGGTCCTGGTCTGGTTCCATGGCGGCGCCGCGGTGGCGGGGTCCTCGCAGGATGTCGACGGCTCGGTCTTCGCCGCCAAGACGGGCCAGGTAGTCATCAGCGTCAACTACCGCCTGGGCGCGTTCGGCATGGCGTCGTTCGCGCAATCCGGCAGCAATTTCTGGCTGCGCGACCAGCAAGCGGCGCTGCGCTGGGTCAAGGCGAACGCCAAGGCGTTCGGCGGCGATCCCGGCCAGGTGACGATCATGGGCCAGTCGGCCGGCGCCTATTCGGTCACGGCGCACCTGGTGTCACCGGCCAGCGCCGGACTGTTCCAGCGCGCCATCGCGATGAGCCTGCCGGTCGGCCCCATCCATGATTCCATCACGGCCGAACAGGAGCGCCGCAGCGGGCCGACCGCGACGATGGTCGAGAAAGCTGGCTGCGCCAACGCCCCGGACGCGCTGGCCTGCCTGCGCGCCAAATCCACCGAGGCGATCTTCGAGGCCGGCGGCGGCGAGGCGACGCGCGCGGCCGGCTGGCGGATGGTCATCGACGGCGACAGCATCCCGGGCAATCAGATGGAACGGTTTGCGCGCGGCGAATTCCACCGGGTTCCGATCCTGGTGGGCTTCGCCCGCGAAGAGAATGGCTTTTTCCTGCAGGCGCGCCGCGCCGCCGGCCAGCCCCCGCTGAGCGCGGCCGCCCTGGCCAAGCAGATCGCCGCGTTGCCCGACAGCGCGCGGGTCGAGGCGCGCTACACCGTCCCGGCCTATGGCTCGCCGACGCGGGCGGCCATCGCGCTGGCCAGCGACCGCTGGGGATGCCAGGTGCAGCAGTGGGCCAGGGTGGTGGCGGCGTCGACGCCGGTCTATCTGTACGAGTTCGCCGATCCGCGGGCGCCGACGACGATCTTCCATGTCGACGAGCCCAAGGACGGGCCGTTCCACAATTCCGACATCCCGTACGTGTTCCAGAGCGGCTATCCGCACGAACAGCAGGCGGATGCGCCGGCCTGGACGCCGGCCCAGAAGGCGTTGTCCGATCGCATGCTCGGATACTACGCACGCTTCTCGGCGTCCGGCGCGCCGGCGGCGGACTGGCCGACCTCGGGCACGATGATCCTGCATCCCGATGGCGACAGGATCGAGGCCGATCCTGCGTTCCAGCAGCGGCATGCGTGCGGGCTCTGGGAGCGCTGACGCGCCGGGACGTCACCCGAAGGTGAAGGCGTAGGCGGATACGCCGGGATCCAGGAACTCGATCGCGAAGGTGTGGTCGGCCGACCCGTCCGGTTGGCGCACCAACTGGTACAGACGCTGTTCGCTCACGGCGCCGGTCCCGTCCGCCGCCACGTCCATGCCGTGCGCCTCGCCGGGCGGCTTGCCGTCCACGGTGACTTTGAACCGCACCGGCTTGCCGTCGGCCGTCGGGCCCAGCACCAGATGCACGTCGCGGGCGTGGAAGCGATAGCTCAGCCGTCCTGGTCCGGCCGTGAGTTCCGAGCGCTCCGCGCCGATGCGCCAGGCGCCGTCCAGGGCCCATTGGTTCAACGCGAGCCGCGCGGGCGCCGCGTACGTCACCGGAGTGTCCGCCACGAAGTGGTCCCGCGAGGCGAAATTCTCGGCACGGTCATAGCCCAGATAGGTCTCCGGCGAGCGGATGTCGGCTGAATCCGCCGACGCCTGCACGCCTTGCGCCGTGACGTGCGCCAGGCCTCCATCGACATTGACGGCGCCCGCTTCGCGCAGCAGTTGCTGGATGACCCGTTCGGATTGTTCGTATTCGCCTTCGCCGAAATGGTGATAGCGGATGCGTCCTTGCGCGTCGATGAAGTAATGGGCCGGCCAGTACTGGTTGCCGAACGCCCTCCAGATGGCGTAGTCATTGTCGATGGCCACCGGATAGGTCACGCCGAGCTGCTTCGCGGCCCGGGTCACGTTGCCGATGTCGCGCTCGAAGGCAAACTCCGGCGCATGCACCCCGATCACCACCAGGCCCTGGTCGCGGTACTTCTGGGCCCACGCCTGCACGTATGGCAGGGCGCGCAGGCAATTGATGCAGGAATACGTCCAGAAATCCACCAGCACCACCTTGCCGCGCAAGGCCTCGGCGGTGAGCGGCGGCGAGTTGAGCCATTGGATCGCGCCGTCCAGCGGGGGCATGGCGCCTTCCACCGGCAGCGCCGCATCGGCGCTGACCGTGGTGCGCGGCGTGGCCGGGGACCCGGGCGCGGCGCCCAGGCGATTGATCAGGGTCTGCTCGATGCCGCTGGTCGACGCGGTGGAGAGCTGCGTCAGCACGCCGGTGTCCCAGCCGAATCCGATCGCCACGGCGCCGACGAGCATGGCGGCGCCCAGGCCGCGCCGGATCCATTCGCCGGCGCCCAGCGAGCGCTTCATGGCCGCGAACACTTTGCCGCCCAGGAGCAGGGCGCAGGCCAGCGACGTCGCCGCGCCCAGCGCGTAGGCCAGCAACAGCAAGGTGGTGCTCAGGCTCGCGCCCTGCAGCGCGGCGCCGGTCAGCACCAGTCCCAGGATCGGCCCGGCGCAGGGCGCCCAGAGCAGACCGGTGGCGATCCCGAGCAGGAAGGAGGTGAGGGGCCGGGGCTGGGCATCGCCTCCCGCCGCCACCGACAGGCGGTTGCCGGCATGGACCAGCGGATGCGTCAGACGCTCGGCCAGCCGCGGAAACAGCAGCGACAGGCCGAACAGCACGACCAGGCCCAGGGCCGCCCAACGGCCGTACTGGTTGGCGGCGACAACCCAGCCGCCGCCCACGGCCGCCAATGAGGCCACCACGGCGAACATGACGGCCATCCCGGCCAGCAACGGCAGCCCGCTGCGCGTGAACGACAGGCCGGCCCGTGAAAACACGAACGGCAGTACCGGCAGGATGCACGGGCTGAGGATGGTCAGGACGCCGCCCAGATAGGCAAGGAGGAGTAGCAGCATGGTCGTTTCCGCGTTCTTGGATGGGTTGTCGCTGGTGGACCGGTATCCGCAACGGATAGCGGGCGGGTTGCGACAGCATAGGAGCGGGGCGATACCAAGGTCTTCACGCAACCTTCAAATTTCCGTGAAGAGTCGGGCTGAATCCATCCATCCTTTACTTTACATAATATACATTATGCGTAATTCAGACAGGGAGATGGCCGGCCTGCCTCGCCTGGCCGTCTCCCAAGCAATCTACGCGTGCGGAAATGCCTGGAATGCGGGCAAGGCTTCCGCCTGTGCCGACAGTTGCGCCAGTCCGGGATGCAGCTGGGGCTGGATGGTTCCTGGCAGCAAGGCCTGCGTGAAACGCCACGCGACCGCCGCCGTCACGGCGAACTGGCCGACTTTCTTCAAGGGCTGCGCCGGCGTCCATGTCTGCTGCAAGGCGGCCTCAAGCGCCGCGTAGGCCGCGTCCAGCTGCCCCTGCACGCGTGTCACCCAGGGCTCGTGCTGCTTCTCGGCCGGACGCAGATTGCGTTCATAGACGATCTGCACCGTCTTCTCGCACGCCGCCAATGCCAGTCCGATGACGGCCGTGGCCTGGCGCCGCTGCTCGAGGGAATCCGGCATGAGCGTGCGTCCGCTGGCATGTTCGGCGTAGTCGATGATGAGCGTGGAATCCATCAGTACCGTGCCATCGTCCAGCACCAGCGTGGGCGCCTTGACGACCGGATTGATGGCCTTGAATTCGTCAAAGGTGCTGAATACGGATAGCGGCATGTGATCGAAATCGACGCCGAGCAGGTGCAGCGATATGGCGCTGCGCCGTACGTAGGGGGAATCCAGCATGCCGATGAGCTTCACGTTTTCTCCGAGTGGTTGACAGCCTGGCCGCCCTTGGGAATGGGCGGAAGGCATCATCGCATGTCAGCACCGCGATGCGCCAGGTCGCCGCGCACTCCCTGCTTTCGTTGCGCGCCTGAAGAATGCTGAAGTCCCCATCGGCTTCGTTCCCCGGCTTGATGCGTGTAACAAAATCAAATAATTCAATTCAGACCCGGAACGGCCTTGCCGTGGCCGTTGAATCGATCGTTCGCATCTCGTCCCGGCATCGCCCTATGACGAAGCCGCGCTTTTTCCGAACCTTGCCCCGTGGGAACCCCGGCAAAGCTGTTTTATCGCACCGGCGCCGTTGCGCGCGGGGTGTGGAATACGCGCCACACCCCCTCTCGCCATCTCCTCGAGCCGCTGGCATGATGCGGCGCGTAGGGAACCTGTCAAGCATCTGAATAAGGAAAACAAACGTGCGATTCAGTTTTTTCAAGGCCCTGCTGGCCTGCCTGTGTGGCGCCATGTTGAGCGCCTGCACGACTTGGGACGTGGCCATGATGCGCCACAAGGGCAAGCCCGTGAACGACATCGTGACCGAATGGGGCATTCCCGACCGCGTCTACGCCAGCGAAGACTTGCCGATCGGACAATTGGTCTACCAATGGCAGACCTCCGGTGAAGTCTCATGGGACCAACCCGTCGGCAGCTTTAGCTACGGTATGAACGGCGGCACCATCTACGAGCGCCGCTCGGGCATCGCGAGCTGCTACACCATGCTCCATGTCGACGAAAAGGGCATCGTGGTCGGCGGCGAGCTGGTCAACAACGGTACGACATGCAAGATGTGGTGATGGCAAAGCGCCGCGGATCGGGCACGCGTCCCGCCGGCCCGCGGCCTCTCGGATAACCCGCTCTAGAAATCCTGATGACTACCATGAAAAAAGCCACCCTCACTCCCCTGCTCGCCCTGTGCTTGCTGGCCGGCCCGGCCCTCGCCGCGGAAAAAAAGCCCAGCGCCGGCGACATCTCGCGCGCCATCGCCTATACCGACGTGATGCGCGCCTATGCGTACAGCAAGCAGGCCAACGAGTACAAGGAACGCTATGACAAGATCGGTCCCGGTCCGGACGGCCTGGAAGCCATGACCAACGCCGCCAATCTCATGAGCCTTGCCAACCAGGCCATGCGCGCGGCCTGCGCGCGCGAACCGCATTACGTGGAAAAAGGCATCGAAGCCTTCCGCTGCAGCAAGATCAAATAGGTTCCGCAGCGGCGGGCCGCGATTCCTTAGAATCCGGCCATGGTGATCTCCCCCCGCCCGGGCCCGACCCTCGCGCTCAAGTCCTGGCACGCCCATGGCGTGCTGTGGGCGTTGTTGCTGGCGTCGGCGAGCGCGCCACTACGATCTAGACCCCGGTCGACATCTGCAAGCTCAACCGGAATGACGCCGAGGCCCTGCATCACGCCCTGGCTCGCGCGTCGAATATCGTCTGCCTCCGCATTGATCCCCTAGCGAAAAGTAGCCATGACAAACTTGCTTCCGATCGAGAATCGGGCGGTTTACCAAGAACTGGTCAATACCTTGTACCGGCAATCGCCTCCGATCTTCCTGGGCAACCTCGCCGTTGCCGGCCTGACGGTGTTCTTGCTGTGGCACGAGGTCGGGCGTGAGTTGTTGCTGGGCTGGGCGGCGGCAGTCTACCTGCTCACCGCACTACGCGTCGTTGTTGTCTGGAACGACAGACGCTCCGGCCCGCATCACCCCGAAGCCACCTCCCGGCGCTGCCGGCAGTACGTATTCTGGGTGACGGTATCGGGTTGTCTATGGGGTGCAATGGGGCCGCTGTTTCTCGAACCCGAAAACACCATCGTCACGGTGTATATCTGCATTGTGCTGGCCGGGATGACAGGCGGCTCGGTGGCCTCGCTGTCAGCGTTCTGGCCGGCGTACTACCTCTTTGCCCTGCTCACCGTGCTGCCCTTCGCGCTACGCTCGTTTGCGCACGGCACGCCGTTGTTCACCGTGTTGGGCGTGCTGTCGCTGTTCTTGCTGGGCGTGAACCTGGCCTACTGCAAGGTGATGCAGCGCACGCTGTCCGATGCCATCAGGCTGCGCTTCGAGAACGCGGCGCTGGTCCGTCAGCTGACCGAAGAGAAAGATCGCGCCGAGCAGGCAAACCGCAGCAAGTCTCAATTCCTGGCAGCGGCCAGCCATGACCTGCGCCAACCCGTGCATGCGCTCGGCCTGTACATCGAGACGATGCGCATGGCGGCGCAAGCCTCGAAAATCGAGCGCGCCACCATCGAGACATTGGCGGAGCGGCTGCAATCGGCACTGACGGGTATGTCGCGGCTACTTGACGTGCTGCTAGATGTCTCTCGCCTGGACGCCGGCGTGATCCAGGTGGAAAGGCGCCGTTTCCGTTTGCAGGAAACCTTCGATTCATTGGCCAACCAGTACACCCAGTCCGCCGCTTCCAAGGGCCTCGAGCTGAAGATACGACGTACCAGCGTCCGACCCGATACGGATCCGATTCTGCTGCAGAATATTCTCTCGAATCTCCTTTCCAATGCGGTGCGCTACACGGCGCACGGCAAGATCCTGCTGGCATGCCGCCGTCGACGGGACGCACTGGATATCTGCGTACTGGACACCGGCATCGGCATCGCCGAGGATCATTTCGACAGTATCTTCCAGGAGTTCTACCAGGTCGAAAACATAGTCCGCGATCGCGAACACGGCCTGGGACTAGGACTCGCTATCGTCAAGAGAACCGCCGATCTGATCGGCGCCGAGCTGCGCTTGCGTTCGGTCTATGGCAAAGGATCCTGCTTCACAGTGAGCGTTCCGCATCGAGACGAACCCGCCATTGCAGAGGGCCCATCGGTTCAGATGAATTCGCTACGTAAAGCCGATGGAAAACACACGGTTCTGGTGGTCGATGACGATAAACAAGTGCTCGATGGCATGGCGGTACTGCTGACCAGTTGGGGATATGCGGTCATCGCAGCGCGTTCATTGGAACAGGCATCAAGGGAATTGGACAAAGCCATCCCGCAGCTAATCGTGACGGACTTCCGGCTGGCCACGGAAACCACCGGCATTGACGTCGTGCATGCCGTGCACAAGGCCATCGGATTCGACGTTCCAGCCATCATCATTACCGGCGACACTTCGCCGCAAGGCATTAGCGAAGCCAACGCCAGCGGCTTCACAGTGCTGCACAAGCCGCTCGACATCACAACATTGAAAGATGCGATGTCAAGTGCTATCCGGCGTCATGCGCCAAACACCTTTGCTTATTAACAATAAATCGTGGAGAAAACGCTGACGATTTCTTAGGATGCCGGTTCGTTACCCCATTCAAGGCATCACCATGTTCCTCTCCGCCAAACGGCTTGTCGCCGCCCTTGCCGCCAGCGCCGCGCTGACCGCGCCCGCGCTGGCCGCCGACCCCATCAACGTCGGCTTCTTCTCGCACCTGTCGGGCAATTTCGCCGAATACGGCGCCAGCTTCAAGAACGCCGTCGAACTCTACCTGGACCGCGTCAACGCCGATGGCGGCATTGGCGGCCGCCCGCTCAAGCTGATCGTCGAAGACGACCGCAATTCACCGCAGGAAGCCGCCACCGTGGCGCGCAAGATCGTGGCCACGCCGGGCGTGGTGCTGGCCATCGGCTCCTGGTCGACCACGGCCTCGCTGGCCGCCGCGCCGATCTTCGCCGAAGCCCGGATCCCCCAGATCAGCCCGACGTCGTCGCATCCGGATTACAGCCGCCAGAGTCCCTTCCAGTTCCGCCAGAACAATACCGACGACGTGCTGGCCCAGTACAACGCCGATACGATCCACAAGCAGCTCAAGGCCAACCGCATCGTCATCCCGTACTCGCAGGACGATTGGGGCGTGTTCACGGTCAAGGCCACCAAGGCGGCCATCGAAAAGGACGGCGGCCAGGTGCTGCTGACCGAGGCGGTGTTGCCCGGCTCCAAGGATTTCCGTCCGTTGATCAGCAAGATCAAGGCCGCCAAGCCCGACGGCGTGTTCGTGGCGCTGCCGTATCAGGAAGCCTCGATCTTCCTGCAGCAGTTGCGCCAGGCGGGCGTGGACATCCCGGCCGGCGGCGGCATTCCGCTGACGTCGCCCAAGTTCATCGAGCTGGCCGGCAAGGCGGCCGAGGGCGTGGTGGTGCACAGCATTTTCTTTGCCGGCGATCCGTCCAGGAAGGCTTTCGTGGACGCTTACCAGGCCAGGTACAACAAGCTGCCCGACCAGTTCGCGGCGCTGGCCTATGACGCCGCCGGCGTGGGCGTGGCCGCGATCCGCCGGGTGGTCGAGTCGGGCCAGCCGCTGACCGGCCAGGCCGTGCGCGACGCGCTGGCCAATGGCCCGGCCTATGAAGGCGTGACCGGCGAGACCAAATACGAAAACGGCAACGTGAAGAAGGCGCCGACCTTCCTCGTGGTGCGCAACGGCGTCTTCCAGCTGCTCAAGGACTGACCGCGCCGCCGCCACCCTGGCATCGGCCGGGCCTGAGCGCCTGGCCGATGCCGTCATTTTCCTGGATTACTTGGCATGCTAGAACTCTTTGCCAGCCAGATCGTCAACGGCCTGGCCATCGGCCAGGTCTATGCCCTGATCGCGCTGGGCTTTTCGCTGGTCTTCGGCGTTTCCAACCTCATCAATTTCGCGCAGGGCGCCCTGTTCATGCTGGGCGCCTTCATCGCGTTCAGCGCGATGACGCTGCTGCGCCTGCCGCTGGTGTCGGCCGCCCTGCTCTCGCTCTGCGCGGTCACGGTGCTGGGCATGCTGCTGGAACGGCTGGCGCTGCGCCCGCTGGAGAACGCGCCCTATATCGCGCCGGTGCTGTCGACCCTGGCGATCAGCCTCATCATCGAACAGCTGGCCGAGATCCTCTGGTCGCCCGAAGGCCAGGCGTTTCCGCTGCCGTTTGAAGAGGCGACCTTCTTTTTCGGCTCGGCCTACATCACCAGCACGGATCTGCTGATCTTCGGCTTCGGCGCGTTGGCCGTGCTGGGGCTGTCACGCTTCCTGTCGCACTCCTGGCTGGGCCGCACCCTGCGCGCCACCGCGCAGGACCGCGACGCGGCGGCGCAACTGGGCATACGCACCACCCAGGTCAAGCAGATGGCCTTCGGCCTGGCCGGCGCGCTGGGCGCGTTGTCCGGCATCCTGGTGGCGCTGTATTTCAAGAGCGTGTTTCCGCAGATGGGCCTGCCGTACGGCCTGAAGGGCTTCGCCGCCGCGCTGCTGGGCGGCCTGAGCAGCACGCCGGGCGCGGTGCTGGGCGGCCTGCTGCTGGGCGTGGTGGAGACGCTGGCCAGCGCTTATGTCGGCGAAGGCTATCGCGACCTGGTGGCCTACACGCTGGTGCTGGTGTTCCTGGTGTTCCGGCCGCAGGGTCTGCTGGGCGACCGGCGCCTGGATGCCCTGGGCGGCGCCGGCGGCGCGGGCGGCGCGATGCCCAGTACCAGCGTGCTGGCCTCGTCGTCGAGCCAGCGCAAGGCGGTCAAGGCAATCGAAATGCCGCCGTGGGGCTTCCTGGCGGCGGGCGCGATCCTGGCCCTGCTGCCGCTGGCCACCCAAAGCGGCTACGTGCTGCAGGCCTTCGCCTACGCCATGATCTTCGCCTTGCTGGTGGCCAGCGTCACCCTGGTCTCGGGCGCGCTGGGCATCCTGTCGATCGGCCACCTGGCGTTCTACGGCGTGGGCGCCTATGCGGTGGGCATCCTGGCGCGCAATCATGGCTGGCCGGCCGAGGCCGCGCTGCTGGGCGCCGCCGCGCTCACGGCGCTGGTCGCCGTGGTCGCGGCCTTGCCGTTGCTCAAGCTGGGCGGGCACACCGCCGCGCTGGGCACGCTGGCCGTGGGCCAGATCGGCTATCTGGTCTTCATGACCTGGCTGGACGTCACGCGCGGGCCGATGGGCTTCATCGGCATTCCCGCGCCGCGCCTGGCGGCCTGGGGCGATGCGGTGCTGTCCAGCCTGTCGCAGAAGTATTGGCTGATCGCGGCGGTCAGCGCGGTGGCGCTGGCGCTGACGCAGCGGCTGCTGAACGCCGACATCGGGCGGGTCTGGCGGGGTATCCGCGAAGACCGCCTGGCCGCGCACGCCGCCGGCCTGCCGGTGCGGCGCTACATCCTGCTGGGTTTCGCGCTGTCGGGCGCGCTGGCCGGCGCCGCGGGCGGCCTGTTCGCCTATGTGCAGAGCGTGGTCAGCCCGGAGAGCTTCACCGTCAGCGGTTCGATCCTGTTGCTGACGCTGGCCGTGCTCGGCGGCCTGGGCAACCTGACCGGCGCGGCGTTGGCGGGGTTTGCGCTGACGCTCCTGCCCGAGCTGCTGCGCTTTTTCGCCGAGTGGCGCATGATCGTCTACGGCCTGGCGCTGCTGCTCATGCTGCGGCTGCGTCCGCACGGCCTGCTGGGAGCGCGTTGAGATGACGGCCCATCACACTCCCCTGCTCCCCCGAGACGGCCTGGTCGTGGACGGACTCAGCCGCCACTTCAGCGGCGTGAAGGCGGTCGATGACGTGAGCTTCACGCTCGATCGCGGCGCGACCGTGGCGCTGGTCGGCCCCAACGGCGCCGGCAAATCCACTCTGATCCAGTTGCTCAGCGGCATCGAAAAGTCCAGCGCCGGCCGGGTCTGGCTCGATGGCCGCCGCATCGATGGCCTGGCGCCGGAACGCATCGCGCGGCTCGGCCTGGGCCGCAGCTTCCAGACTTCGCGCGTCTTTCCCGCGCTGACGGTCTGGGACAGCGTGCGGCTGGGCACGCAGGCGCGGTTGCTGGCCACCTCAAGCGGGCGGCTGCGCAATCCGCTGGCCGAGGTGCTGGGCGAACTGGGCCTGCTGCCCGGCTGGCGGGCGCTGCGCGCGCAGGCCGACGCCCTGGCCGAGGCCGCGCTCAAGCGCTTTGGCGACCGCCTGTGGCCGCGCCGCCACCAGCCGGCGTTCAGCCTTTCCTATGCCAACCGGCGCCGCCTGGAGATCGCCCGCGTGCTGGCCGCGCGGCCGCGCTATCTGCTGCTGGATGAACCGGCCGCGGGGATGAATCCCAGCGAAACGGCGGAACTCACCGACATCCTGCTGGCCTTGCGGGCCGAACAGCCGGAGCTCGGCATTCTGGTGGTCGAGCACAAGCTGTCGCTGGTCAGGCGCATTGCCGACCACGTCATCGTGCTCAACCAGGGCCGCATCCTGGTCACCGGCGAGCCGGCGCATGCGCTGGAACAGCCCGAGGTGGTCGAAGCTTATCTGGGGCGCACCCGCGCGCGCCCCGTCGAATCGGATGCCCATCTTGGCTGACTCCACTCCCCTCTTGTCCATTGACGCCATCGACGTGCATTACGGCGCCGTGCAGGCGCTCTATGGCGTCAGCCTCGCGGTGCATGCCGGCGAGGTCGTCTCCGTGCTCGGCGGCAACGCCTCGGGCAAATCGACCACGCTCAAGTCGGTGCTGGGCCTGGTGTCGCCGACCCGCGGCCGCATCCGGCTCGATGGCCGCGAGATCCACGGCCGGCGCCCCGCCGACGTCATCGACCTGGGCCTGGCCAGCGTGCCCGAGGGCCGCCGGGTCTTTCCCGCGATGTCGGTGGAAGAAAACCTGCTGCTGGGCGCCTATCCGCGGCGCAAGGAAAAGGCCGCCATCGCGCAGGACCTGGCCGAAGTGTTCGAGGTGTTTCCGCGCCTGGCCGAACGCCGTGCGCAGGCGGCCGGCACCTTGTCGGGCGGCGAACAGCAGATGCTGGCGCTGGGCCGGGCCTGGCTGCGGCGCGGCCGCCTGGTCTGCATCGACGAACCGTCCATGGGCCTGTCGCCGCGTTTCGTGGACACGGTCTACGACGTGCTGTTCCGCTGGAAGGCGGCCGGACAGACCATCCTGCTGGTCGAGCAGAACGCCCGCATCGCGCTGGAACTGGCCGACCGCGCCTATGTGCTGCAGCACGGCCATGTCGTCCTGGCAGGCGACGCGGCCGACCTGGCCGCCGACCCCGCCGTCCAGAGAGCCTACCTGGGCGCCGCCTGACACCCCTATCCCCTCATCATGAACGACGATACCTATCATTGCTTCGACACCGACGTCCTGGTCATCGGCGCGGGCGGCGCCGGCATGAGCGCGGCCATCGCCGCCGCCGGCGCAGGCCGCCGCGTCATGCTGGCCGACCGCAGCCTGATCGGCCGCGGCGGGGCCACCATCATGGCGCAGATGACCGTCGCCGCGGCGCTCGGCGAACAGACGCCCGACCACTGGACCCATCATTGGCGCGACACGCTGGCCGCCGGCCGCGGCCTGTGCGACGAGACGCTCGCGCGCATTTTGTGCGAGGACGGCGTGGCGGCCATCCGCCAGTTGCAGGACTGGGGCGCGGGCTGGGCCCAGGCCGATGGCCACCTGACCCAGGTGCAGGCGCCCGGCCATGACCGGCCGCGCTGCGTCTACGTGGATTTCCTCAATACCGGACCGGCGCTGGCCAAGGTGCTGCGGGCCCAGGTGGCGCGCCGTCCGGAAATCCATCGGGTGGGCGATCTGGCGGTCGTCGACCTGCTCCGGCATGGCGGGCGCGTGCATGGCGCCGTGGCGCTGCACCTGACTACCGGCAAGCCCGTGTTGATCCAGGCCGGCGCCGTCGTCATCGCCACCGGCGGACTGACGCGGCTCTACCGGCGCAACAGCGCATCGCTCAACATGGGTGGTGACGGGCTGGCGCTGGCGCTGCGCGCCGGCGCCCGGCTGCTGGACATGGAGTTCGTGCAGTTCTTTCCCATCGGCCACCTGGCCCCGCGCCTGGTCGGCTTCGACCCCATCATGTGGGACCCGTTCCGCTACAAGCTGGGCGGCCGCCTGCTCAACGCCGAGGGCGAGGAGTTCGTCGAGCGCTACGGCAACCGCACCGAGGACGGCCGCTACACCACCACCCGCGACGCGGCCACCTACGCCATTCTCAAGGAGGTGGAGGCCGGCCGCGGGTCGCCGACGGGCGGCGCCTGGCTGAGCTTCCAGCACGTGCCGCCGGACACGCTGAAGGCGGCCTTCGGCCCCATCATCAAGCGGCTGGAAGCGGCCGGCATCGACCTCACGCGACAGCCGGTGGAGGTCGCGCCCATCGCCCACTATCACATGGGCGGCATCCGCGTGGACGCCGGCATGGCGACCGACGTGCCCGGCCTGTACGCGGCCGGCGAGGCGGTGGGCGGCGCCAATGGCGCCAACCGCCTGTCGGGCAACGCCATCACCGAGGCCGTGGCGTTTGGCCTGCGCGCCGGCCGTTCGGCCGCGGACGCGGCGCGCGCGGCCCCGCCCCTGCCGCCGGACACGCTGCGCGCCGCCGCCGCGCCCTGGATCTCGCGCTTGCTCGCTGGCGGCGCGCCGGACGCGGCCTCGCCCAACCACGCCGCCCTGATCGATGCGTTGCAGGCGCTGATGCAGCAGCACGTCGGCCCGTTCCGCAACGAGGCGGGCCTGCGGCAGGCCCTGCGGGACATCGACGCGCTCAGGCGCCGGGCCGGCGCCGCGCTGCCCGGCGGCGGTCCGCAGGACCCGCTGCGCCTGGACGCGCTGGACCTGGGCAACATGCTGCTGGTGGCCGAGGCCGTGACGCGCAGCGCGCTGGCGCGCCAGGAAAGCCGCGGCGCGCACCAGCGCGAGGACTACCCGCTGCAGGACGACGCCTGGACCCGCAACCAGACCATTGCCTGGCACGACGGCGCCTGGACGCTCGATAGCCAGCCCGTGCAACGCGAACCCCTGGCTCAGGAGACCACGCCATGACCCGCCCCGCCCCAATCGTCCAGCTGCGCGTCCAGCGCAGCGATCCTCCCGGCCGCGTCGATGCCTTCGAGGTGCCGGCCGACGCCGCCGCCTCGTTGCTCGACGGCCTGCGCTGGGTGCGCAGCCATTGCGACAACTCGCTCGGTATCCGCTATGCCTGCATCAATGCCAATGCCTGCAAGGAATGCATGATGCGGCTGGACGGCAAGACGGTCTACGCCTGTACCGCCCGCCTCGAGCCAGGCCGCAGCTACGAGGTGGGCCCCCTGCTCAACAAGCCCCTGCTGCGGGACCTGATTACCGACATTTCGCCCGGCAAGGAACGCCTGTTTCCCGACGCCGGCGGCGAAGACGATTGATCCCGCCCTGCCCGGAACCCCGCCATGACCCCTACCCTCCCCGATGCCGCCGGCAACCCTGCCCTGGAACCGGTGCGCATCCTGTCCTCGGCCCATCTGGCCAACGGCCCGCATGCCGAATTGTCCGAGCTGGAGTTCGGCCTCATCATCGCCCACAACGCCTTCAGCCGCTGGGTGGCGCGCTGCATGGCCGCGGCCGGCGAGCCGGACCTGGGCTTCAACGACATCCTGGTGCTGCACCACGTGCACCACCGCCAGCGCGGCAAGAAGCTGGCCGACATCTGCTTCACCCTCAATTTCGAAGATACCCATGTCATCAGCTATGCGCTGAAGAAGCTCGCCGCGCTGGGCCTGGTGCAGGGCGAGAAAGCGGGCAAGGAAGTGCTCTATGGCACCACGGCCAAGGGGTCGGCGTTGATCGAGGCCTTCCGTGTGGTGCGCGGACGCTGCCTGCTGGCCGCCATCGATGGCGACCTGGCCGACGGCGCGGCCCATGCCGACGCCGCGCGCCGCCTGCGCAGCGTCTCGGGCCTGTACGACCAGGCCGCCCGCGCCGCGTCGTCGCTGTAGGCGCGGCGCGCGCCTTCCGGCCGGACCGGCATCGAAGTCAACGGCCTCGGCGCGCGGGGCCGGGCGCTGCTCAGCCCGTGCGCAACCAGCGCCACAGCGTGGTCGGGCTGATCCCCAGCTGCTCGCAGGCCTTGCGCCGATCGCCGCCGCAGCGCGCCAGCACTTCGCGCACGTGGGCCGCCTGCTGGCGCCGGCCGTGCGTCGCCAGGTCGCCCGGTTCGAGTTCGGCGGCGCGTCGCGTCAGTTCCGGCGCCACATCGGCCACGATGCGCCGCACCTGCTCGTCCGGCGGCGTGTCGGGCATCTCCGCCAGGAACACCGCCAGGCGTTCCAGCACGTTTTCCAGTTCGCGG
>Ga0189292_10238_pt1 | contig 23747 bp, 23 predicted proteins | sample UW1oraminimetaG_FD_130317 | JGI IMG/M metagenome (GOLD analysis project Ga0189292, IMG submission 130317) | Marine microbial communities from the Costa Rica Dome - UW179A-orange mini metaG | ecosystem: Environmental > Aquatic > Marine > Oceanic > Photic zone | place: Costa Rica: the Eastern...
AATCGCCGTATTCCATGGATGCCAACCTGCTGCACATCTCCTACGAGGGCGGTGTGCTGGAAGACACCTGGACCGAGCATGAAGAGGACATGTGGAAGTGGACTGTCTCTCCTGAAGCAGCTCCAGACGCACCGACCTATATCGAGCTGACCTACCGCAAGGGCGACATCGTTGCCATCGACGGCAAGGACATGACTCCGGCTCAGGTCCTGGCCGAGCTGAATCGCATCGGCGGTGAAAATGGCATCGGCCGCCTCGACATCGTCGAGAACCGTTATGTCGGAATGAAGTCCCGCGGTTGCTACGAGACGCCCGGCGGCACCATCATGCTCAAGGCCCACCGCGCCATCGAGTCGATCACTCTGGACCGCGAAGTCGCTCATCTGAAAGACGAGCTGATGCCCAAGTACGCCAGCCTGATCTACAACGGCTACTGGTGGAGTCCGGAACGCAGCATGCTGCAGCAGATGATCGACGCGTCCCAGGTCAATGTAAATGGCGTTGTGCGCCTGAAGCTGTACAAGGGTAACGTCATCGTCGTCGGTCGCAAGTCTGACGATTCGCTGTTCGACGCTAATATCGCAACCTTCGAAGAGGATGGCGGCGCCTACAACCAGGCGGACGCTGGCGGCTTCATCAAGCTTAACGCGCTGCGCATGCGCATCGCTGCTGGAAAGGGCCGCACCCAGTTCTGATAAGCTGGCGCGCTTGAGCCAACCGACCCCGGCCCTGTGCCGGGGTTGTACTTTCTGCACTGCCACAAGCGCTGCCGAACGAGGAGACCTGAATCATGAGACTGCTGCATACCATGCTGCGTGTCGGCGATATGGAAAAGTCCATCGCCTTCTATACCGAAGTGTTGGGCATGACCCTGCTGCGCCGCAAAGACTATCCGGACGGGAAATTCACCCTGGCCTTCGTCGGCTACGGCGACGAGGCACATAACAGTGTGATCGAATTGACCCATAACTGGGGTGTCGAGACGTACGAGCTGGGCAATGGCTACGGCCATATCGCCCTGGAAGTGGAAGATGTCTACAAGGCCTGCGAGGACATTCGTGCCCGTGGCGGCAAGATCACCCGCGAGCCGGGACCGATGATGCACGGCTCCAGCATCCTGGCGTTCGTAGAGGACCCGGACGGTTACAAGATTGAACTGCTTTCGCCCAAGCGCGCCGACTGATCGACGAATATGAAAAAGCCCCTTTCGGGGCTTTTTTCGTTTATAGATCGAAGTCGAAGTCGTTCAACTGCTTCTGCAGGCGGCGTTCCTCCAGCAGGTTGTCGATGATTCGACGCTTGGTCAGATTGGTCTTGGCGACCTCGACGGGAGCTTCACTGCTCTCATCGTCATCTTCGGCGATGAAATCGTCTTCGATCTGAATGTCTTCTTTCTCGGCCACTTGTTCACTCCAAGGCTACGGGGCGCTCTTGGCGCACCTTATAGCCGCAAAATCGAAGCCGGTAAAAAAGTTTTTTTCAATCGTGTTGCAAGCTTTTCACTAGCGCGCTCAATCGTCCGACGTCTTATGCTTGTATTCGCACAGGTCCTCGATCCGGCAGCTGCCACATTGGGGTTTGCGTGCCTTGCAGACATAGCGTCCGTGCAGGATCAACCAATGGTGAGCATCGAGCAGGTAATCCTTGGGCACGAAGCGGATCAGCTTGCGCTCGACCTCCAAGACATTCTTGCCTGGGGCGATGCCTGTGCGGTTGCTGACCCGAAAGATGTGCGTGTCCACCGCCATGGTGAATTGGCGGAACGCCGTGTTCAGTACCACGTTGGCAGTTTTGCGGCCCACACCGGGCAGGGCTTCCAGGGCTTCGCGATTGTCCGGTACCTGGCTGCCGTGCTTCTCGATCAGGATGCGGCAGGTCTCGATGACGTTCTTCGCCTTGCTCGGATATAGGCCGATGGTGCGGATGTACTCGCATAGGCCGTCGTAGCCGAGCGCGTAGATCGCCTCCGGGGTGTTGGCCACGGGGTAGAGCCTGGCCGTGGCCTTGTTGACTCCGACGTCGGTGGCCTGGGCTGAAAGGATCACAGCAATGAGCAATTCGAAGGGGGTGCTGTAGGCCAGCTCTGTCTTCGGCTCGGGATTGTCTTCATGCAGGCGGCGGAAGATCTCCCGACGTTTTTCGGCATTCATCGCGCCAAGCTCACTCGATCACCCCGGTCACGCGCACGCGGCGGCTGGCAGCCGGAGCGGCGGGTTGTGCAGCGCGGGCGCGTTCTGCGAGTTGCTGGTCGATACGGTTCTTCAGGGCGATCAACAGGCCGAGCACGATGAATGCACCCGGCGGCAGGATCGCCAGCAGAAAGCCCTTGTAGTCGCTGAACAGAGTGATCTGCCAGTCAGCGGCGACCGGGCCGAACAGCAAGTGCATGTTCGCAAACAGCGCGCCGGTCCCGAACAGTTCGCGCAGGCCGCCGAGTACCACCAGAACCAGACAGAAGCCCACGCCCATGACCAGACCATCGAAGCCCGCGATCAGCGGGTTGTGCTTGGCGGCGAAACCGTCGGCGCGTCCAAGGATCACGCAGTTGGTGGTGATTAGCGGGATGAAAATGCCGAGGATCTGATACAGCTCGTAGGTAAAGGCCTGCATAAGCAGCTCGATGCAGGTGGTCAGCGCAGCGATGATCATCACGAATGCCGGCAGACGCACCGCAGTATTGACCACCCCGCGCACCAGTGAGACGCCGATGTTCGAACAGGTCAGCACCAGCATTGTCGCCAGGCCGAGTCCGAGGGCGTTGACCGCCGAGTTGCTGACGCCGAGCAGCGGACAGAGCCCGAGCAGCTGCACCAGTGCTGGGTTGTTCTTCCACAGACCGTTGACGGTCAATTCGCTATAGCTGGGTGTGCTCATGGCTGATCCCCTTGCGGCTCGGCTTCAGGCTCGGTGGTGCGCAGTTCGTCGCGCGTGCCGGCACTGCCGGCCCGGGAATGCACGGTGGTTTCCTCAGGTTCGCTGCGGCTTTCCAGGGCGGCGCCAGTGTCCACAATCGCTTCGCCGCCGGTTGTCAGCAGCTCAGCCTTGTGCGCATCGAAGTACTGCAAGGCGCGGTGCACGGCGCCGACGACGGCACGGGGGGTGATGGTGGCGCCAGCGAATTGGTCGAACTCGCCGCGGTCCTTCTTCACTGCCCAGCCTTCAGCCGCCGGACTGCTCAGCGACTTGCCATCGAAACTGCGAATCCACGGACTCTTCGCCAATTCGATCTTGTCGCCCAGGCCTGGCGTTTCACGATGGCCGATGACCCGGACACCGGCGACCCTGCCGTCGGCGTGAATGCCCACCAACAGATGAATCGCGCCGCTGTAGCCGTCGGGCGCGATGGCTTGGAGGATCACGGCGCTCGGGCGACCATCCTTGATCGCGACATAAGCGGGCAGCGGACTTCTATTGCCGAGCAGGCGGTCCTGAATCAGCATGCTGTCGTCGAGCAGGTGATTGTCATAACTGCCAGCGGGCAGAATTTCGCCCAGTGCGCGAACCTGCGCGGCGCGTTCGGCGGCCTGGATGCGTTCGGCAGTGCCTTGCTGGAGCAGTGTCACCGCGCCCACCGTTACGACTGCGAACAGGCCCAGTACCGCGGCGTTCTTCAGCATGGAACGGCTGATTTCCGGAAGCATCATGTCATTCGCCCAGCTTGAAGCCGCGCTCAGCCTTACGGTGGCCGTAGGTGCGCGGGCGGGTGTAGTAGTCGATGGTAGGTGCCGCCAGGTTCATCAGCAGTACCCCGAAGGCCACGCCGTCCGGATAACCACCCCAGGCGCGGATGACATAGACCAGAATTCCGACACCGGCACCGAAGATAAGGCGCCCACGCGGGCTGGTGGCGCTGCTGACCGGATCTGTAACGATGAAGAATGCGCCGAGCATGGTGGCGCCGCTGAGCAGATGGAACAACGGCGAGCCGTTGCTATCGGAGCCTGAGCCGTTCCAGAACACCAGACTCATTAACACCAGGGCAGCGAGCATGCCGACCGGCGCGTGCCAGCTGAACAGCCTTTTGTGCAGCAAGAACAGGCCGCCGGCCAGGAATGCCAGATTCACCACTTCCGAACCGATGCCGCCGAAGTGGCCGAACGCCGGGTTGCTCCACAACTCGTCGATGGTCAGGCTTTTGTTCACCTTCAGTACGTCGAGCGCCGTGGCCTGGGTCCAGCCATCGGGCAGCGAGGCGATGCCGAGGATGTGCTGCAGGCCGGCGCCCAATCCAACGCTGTGCGGCACAGGCCAGGTGGTCATTTCCACCGGGAAGGAAATTAGCACCACCACGTAGCCGATCATTGCCGGGTTAAAGGGGTTCTGGCCGAGGCCGCCATACAGCTGTTTGCCGAAGACCACCGCGCAGCCGGTTGCAATCAGCGTCAGCCACCAGGGTGAGTAGGGTGGCAACGCGAGGGCCAGCAGCACCGCGGTAACCAGCACGCTGCCATCGCGGAGAAAAAAACCTACAGGGCGCTGGCGCAGCTTCAGAATGGCTGCTTCGAAACCGAGTGCGGCCAGGCAAGCCCAGGCGAGGTTGATCAACGTACCTGCACCGTAAAGCCAGGTCAGCACGACCACGCCGGGTAGGGTGGCCGCGAGCACCAGCAGCATGACGCGCTGGGTACGGCTGGGGCCCTTGGCATGGGGCGAAGTGATGCGGGGCAGGGCCATTGGCTCTCCGGTTCTAAAGCGTTGGCTGGGTGTAGGCCAGGCAGCCTACGCCTTGTATCCGATCTTGTTGGTATCTCACCCAGGCGACGAAGGCTGGTGCCGTTTCGAACCGTGGGTTCATGAGTCCTGATATTCCGCCATCTGGCGTTCCGCTTCGCTCAACCGTGCGCGGGCAGCGTCCATAACGGAGGGCTCTGCGCTCTCGTCGCGCTCGAGTTTGCGCAGATCGGCTCGGGCAAAAGCGAGCTCCGTCTTGAGCGCGCGCTGGCGCTCATCGACTCCCGGCTTGCTGGTTCGCACCAGCTCGGGCGCAGGTTTTTGCGCAGCATCCTCGGCGGCGTGCAGGGCCTGCTCCGCTGCGCTCAGCGCATCACGCAGGCGACTGAGCTCCGGCTCTTCGGCGCCAGCTTTCTCGGCTTTCTTGAGCTCGGCGCGCTTCATCGCCAGTTCGATCTTGGCTTTCTTTAGCGCATCGTCAGCGGCTGGCTTGGCGGCTGGTGTTGACGCGGTAGTCTGCGCGGCGCTGAGGACCTGCTCGGCTTCGTGTAGTTGCTGACGCAGGCGGGCGAGCTCGGCCTGCTGATCGTCATCCGGCGTCTCGACTTTCTCCAGTTTGCGGATCTGCGCCTTGAGCATGGCGGCATCGATCTTGGCCCTTTTCAGTGCCTCGTCGTCCGCTGGCTTGGCGGCGGGTGCGGGCGCGGCACTCTGCGCGGCGCTCAGCGCCTGTTCGGCTTCGTTCAGTTGCTGACGCAGGCGGGCAAGCTCGGTCTGCTGATCGTCATCCGGTGCTTCAAGCTTCTCCAGCTTGCGGATCTGCGCCTTGAGCATGGCGGCTTCGATCTTGGCCTTCTTCAGAGCCTCGTCGTCCGCTGGCTTGGCGGCGGGTGCCGGCGCTGCACTCTGCGCGGCGCTCAACGCCTGCTCGGCTTCGCTCAGTTGCTGACGCAGGCGGGCGAGGTCAGTCTGCTGATCGTCATCCGGCGTCTCGACTTTCTCCAGCTTGCGGATATGCGCCTTGAGCATGGCGGCTTCGATCTTGGCCTTCTTCAGAGCCTCGTCGTCTGGTGGCTTGGCGGCGGGTGCGGGCGCTGCACTCTGCGCGGCGCTCAACGCCTGCTCGGCTTCGCTCAGTTGCTGACGCAGGCGGGCGAGCTCAGTCTGCTGATCGTCATCCAGTGCTTCGAGCTTCTCCAGCTTGCGGATCTGCGCCTTGAGCATGGCGGCTTCGATCTTGGCCTTCTTCAGAGCCTCGTCGTCTGGTGCTGACGCCACATCCGGGGCGATGGCATCTGCTTGTATCGCGGAATCCAGCGCGCGCTGTGCGGCCTCGGCGGCGGCACGCAGGTCGGCAACCTGGGCTTCCAGTTCGGCAGTGGCGTGGGTGGCTAGCTGCTTTTCAGCCTTCTTCAAGGCGACCTGGGCCATGCTGGCCTCGATCTTGAGTTTCTTCTGCGTTTCAGAGAGACCGACCTTCTGTGCCGAGCCCGGAGCGGTGGCGACTGGCGCGGTTTCGCTTTGTGCGGCCTTTGCCCTTGCTGCTCGATCGGCACGGGCCTTGCGCTCGGCTTCCTTCTGTTCCTCGGCACGGCGCAGACGCTCCTGGCGCAGTTCGAAGCGCTGCTTGGAGTGTTCGGCCTTCTGCTGCTTCTGCTCCAGCTCGCGAATCTCCCCCTTGGCCGCCCGGTAGTACTGCACCAATGGGAGGCTGGATGGGCAAACGTATGCGCAGGCACCACACTCGATGCAGTCGAACAGGTTATGGGCCTTGAGCTGCTCATGCTCCTGGCCGAGGGCAAAGAAATGCAGCTGCTGCGGCAGCAGGCTGACCGGGCAGGCCTCGGCGCACTCTCCGCAACGGATGCACGGCAGCGCTGGTGGCGGCGGCGGCAGTTCTTCAAGCGTGCTGGCCAGCAGGCAGTTGGTGGTCTTGACCACCGGTACCTCAAGGGACGGTAGGGTGAACCCCATCATCGGGCCGCCCATGATCAAACGGTTGAGCCTGTGCTGATCTAGACCGGCGAAGGCCAGCAGCTCATCCACGGGGGTGCCGATCAATACCTCGACGTTCATCGGCCGCGCCAGCGCTTCGCCGGTGAGGGTGGTGATGCGCGAAATCAGCGGCTTGCCGAGCAGTACCGCGTCGTGGATGGCGACGCAGGTGCCGACGTTCTGGCAGAGCATGCCGATATCCGCTGGCAGGCCACCACTGGGCACCTCTTCTCCGGTGAGAATCTGGATCAGCTGTTTTTCGCCGCCGGACGGGTACTTGGTCGGGAAAACCTTCAACGTGAAGGGGCGCTCGCCGATGGCCGCCCGCACCGCGGCGATCGCTTCGGGCTTGTTGTCCTCGATACCGATCAGTACCTCTTGCGGCTGAATCAGGTGCGCGAGTATCTCGATACCTGCTACCAACTGGGCGGCTTTTTCACGCATCAGCAGGTCATCGGCGGTGATGTAGGGTTCGCACTCAGTGCCGTTGATGATCAGCGTGCGGATCGTCTGGGTCGGCGGTGGGCAGAGCTTCACGGCGGTGGGGAAGCCAGCGCCGCCAAGGCCGCTGATGCCAGCCTGGCGAATCAGCTCGAGCAGGGCAGGGCGCTCGAGTTCACGGTAATCCGGCTGCGGATGCAGGTCGATCCATTTGTCTTCGCCATCGCTGTCGATGACGATCGCGTTAGCGAGCATGCCTGATACATGCGGGTAGGGCTGGGGTCCGATGAAGCTGACCTTACCGGAGGTCGGAGCATGCAGCGGCGCGCTGACGAACCCGCTGGCGACAGCGATCTGTTGGCCTTTGAGTACGTATTCGCCAAGGGTGACGCAGGGCTCGGCCGGAGCACCGAGATGTTGCGCCAGAGGCAGGACCAAACGCTTGGGCAGCGGGGCCGGCTGGATCGGCGTGCGGTTGGACAGGTCCTTGTGCTCCGGTGGATGGATGCCACCGTGGATGTCCCAGATCTTTAGTACGGTCATGCGGCCTGCTCCCGATCAGTCGCGATCAGCTGGCCGGGCGCCAGCGGCCGGTTCCATTTCCAGCTCTGCAGGTTGCTGCCGACTTCGATCATGTCGATGCAGTCCACCGGGCAGGGTTCGACACACAGGTCGCAGCCGGTGCATTCGGAAATGATCACGGTGTGCATCTGTCGCGCGGCACCAACGATGGCGTCAACCGGGCAGGCCTGGATGCACTTGGTGCAGCCGATGCACTCGGCTTCGCGGATGTAGGCGACCATCTGCGGCTTTTCGCCACCCTCGGCATCCAGCGGCTCCGCCTCGACATCGAGCAGGTCAGCCAGGGCTTGGATGGTCGCTTCGCCGCCCGGTGGGCACTTGTTGATCTTGTCGCCGCCGGCAATGGCTTCGGCGTAGGGCTTGCAGCCGGGATAGCCGCACTGGCCGCATTGGGTTTGCGGAAGCAATGCATTGATCTGCTCGGCGATGGGGTCGCCCTCGACGCGAAAGCGCACGGCAGCGAAACCGAGGATGGCACCGCCAAGCAGGCACAGGGCGAGCAGTGCGAGCACTGCGATAATAACCGCGCTCATAGCTTGATCAGCCCGGTGAAGCCCATGAATGCCAGGGACATCAGCCCGGCCGTGACCATGCCGATCGCCGCCCCCTGGAACGACTTCGGCACGTCGGCGATGGCGATGCGCTCGCGCATGGCGGCGAACAGCACCAGCACCAGGGAAAAGCCCAGGCCCGCGGCGAAACCGTTGACCGTGGCAGTGAGAAAGGTGAATTCGGCCTTGTTAGCGTTCAGCAGCGCCACGCCGAGCACGATGCAGTTGGTGGTGATCAGTGGCAGAAAGATGCCGAGTACGCGGTAGAGCAGCGGACTGGTCTTGTTCACCACCATCTCGGTGAACTGCACGGTCACCGCGATCACCAGAATGAAGCTGATGGTGCGAAGAAACTCGAGGTCCAGCGGCTTGAGCACGTACTGCTGGACGAGGTAGCTGCACATGGCGGCCAGCGTCAGCACGAAGGTGGTGGCCAGCGACAGGCCGATGGCGGTCTCGATCTTCTTCGAGACGCCCATGAACGGGCACAGACCGAGGAACTGCACCAGCACGAAATTGTTGACCAGGATGGCGCTAACCATGATCAGGGCGAGTTCGGTCATCTAGGGTCTATTCCCGTTCCGTCCGCTCTGCGAGAGCCGTGGGGCTAAAGGGCCGCTATTATCGGGAAGCAGCGGCAGCCATACAAGGTGCGGCGGCCCGTCGCGGTGATGGAGCGACGCTTGGAGGCGCGGAATATCGTGGCGCGCCTGCCGGTTGTCCGCTGTTTCTGCAGCTGGCTCATGGTTGTGGTCTGATGGTAGAAGCCTGTGACACCCTCGGAGGTGGCTCCATGAGCATTCGTTCTTTATTGATTTTTCTCTGCGTTGGTTGGGCTCTGAGCCTTCAGGCCCATGCGGAGCGACGTGACGGCGTATGGGTTTTTCAAGCCGAGAGCCCTCGCTATTTCAATCAGAGCCCGCAGCAGTATAACCGGGGCTACCGTCAGGACAGTCGTCCGCGTCAGTACGACCCACGCAGCCCCTATTCCCATTATCCGCAGTACCAGCACAACCTGCCGCCACGCTACCAGAGCCAGTTACCGCCGCAGTACTACGATCGCCACCGCGGCGTCGAGCGGCGACAGCAATGGCGCCAGGAAAATCGCCACCAGCGGCCGCCGCTGATCAGGGATGGACGCGATCATAGGTTGCGCCCGCAATACGATCGAGGGGGCGCCACCACTACTATCGTCGCTGATGAATAGTCATTCAGACAGGTCAGCAAGCGGGTGCGCCCCTGCCCAAGTGGGCTCGAAGTGCGCGCGAACGACGGCTGGCGGGATGCTGTGGACGTCGCTCCAATGCCAGGTTGGATGGTTGTCCTTGTCGATCAGCCGCGCTCGGACGCCTTCGGCAAATTCGGGGTGGCGGCAGCAGTTAAGGCTTAGCGCGTATTCCGTCTGCAGGGCCTGTGTTAGCGAGCGCTTCGTGCCGTACTGAAACTGGGCCCAGACCAGGTGGGCGCTCAGCGGGCAGCCGCTTACGAGGTTGCGAGATGTCTGGGTGAATAGCTCATCCGTGTCGTCCTGATAGCTGGTCAAGGCTTGCCAGGCATGAGGCAGGTCGGCCACATCGAGCAATTCATCTATTCGCTCGCGTCTCGGTAGCAAGCGGGCCTCAGGCATTTGTCGTGTTGCCTGCTTGGAAAAGGCTCGCAATAAGCTGTGAAGCTGGTGGTCCGCCTGCTCCTGCCAGTTGATCTGTACCAACCCTTCGATCAGTTCGGGTTGTTGCTCGTCCATCAGGCAGCGATCGGCCAGACCGATATCCAATGCGTCGCGCGAATTGAGCTGTGTGCCCGTGAGGCCTAGAAACAGGCCCAGCTTTCCCGGGGCGCGCGGCAGGAACCAGCTTGCACCAACATCGGGATGCAGGCCTATGGCGACTTCCGGCATCGCCAGGCGACTGTTCGGCGTAACGATACGGATCGTTGCGGCTCGTAGGAGGCCCATGCCGCCACCTATGACATGGCCGTGTCCCCAGCAGATCAACGGCTTGGGGTAGTGGTGCATCAGATGGACAAGGCGGTACTCGTCCGCGAAGAAACGCTCGGCCAATGACGGCACGGTCCCGGGTTCGGCCCGACAAGCCTCTGCAAGTCGGCGGACGTCGCCACCGGCACAGAATGCCTTGGCGCCGTTTCCTCGCAAGAGCACACAGACCACGGCTGGTGCCGTGGCCCAGCGGCGAAATTGGTCGAGCAGCGCTTCGATCATTGGCAGGCTCAGCGCGTTGAGCTGCTGCTCAGCGTCCAGCGTGGCAATGGCGATCCGCGAGCCGTGCAGCGCAGGGCGTTCCTCGAAGGTGACGTGCATGGGCATTCTCGACACCTGTTTCATTTTTGTGGGCAGTGCTTACGGCCCTGCGCGTGGTGGGGTGCTCATCGGTTGCGCCAGCGAGGGTCTCGTTTTTCGAGAAAGGCATTGACGCCCTCTAGAGTGTCCTCTGCCTCGAAAAGCTCTACAAAGGCCTCCCGCTCGGCAGCGGCTAGTGTGTTAGGCACACGCTGGCGGGAGCTATCTATCAGCGGTTTGATAGCGCGCACCGCCACCGGGCTTTGCCTTGCAACGCGGGATGCAAGCAGCAGCGCGTGGCCGCGTGACTGGCCCGGCTCGACCACCTGCTCCACCAGGCCGATGCGCAACGCGGTTTCTGCCGTGATGCGCTCGCCACAGAGAATCATGCGTTTGGCCCAGCCTTCACCGACCAGCCAGGCCAATGCCTGGGTACCGCCTGCACAAGGCAGCAGCCCGACTGAAGCCTCGGGCAAGCCCATCTGCGCCTGCTGCTCGGCGATCCGCAGATCGCAGGCTAGCACGCATTCCAGACCGCCGCCGAGGGCAAAGCCGTTGATCGCGGCGATGGAAACACCACGGAAGTCGCGTAGCGCCTCGAAGGCTTCGCCGAAGCGTCGTGCCATCTCTCGGGCTCTATTGCGATCGCCGTCGGCGAAGAGTTTCAGGTCCGCACCGGCACTGAAGAACTTCTCGCCCTGGCCACAGATCACCAGCGCGTAGATGTCATCGTCGTGGTTGAGATGCTCAATTACCTGTTTGAGACCGATCAGCGACTCTCGGTCCCAGGTATTGGCTGGCGGATGATTGATGGTGATGAGAGCAGTGTGACCATGTTTTTCCACGGTCAGCTTGTGGGTAAGGTCGAAGACGCCGGCTTGGTAGGGCTCTACCGCAGTACTCATGGTCGAAATCCTCGTGGCAACTCAGACGTCTGCTGACCGGCGACATGGCATGTCGCTCCTCTTCAGAGTCCTTCTGCGCTGCGAGGTTGCGGCGTTCCGATGGTTCAGCAGGCCTGCGCGGTGCGCCAGAGCTGCTGCTCAGGCACACCGCGCCTTTGTCACTGTAGTCTAGTCGGCTGACCACCGACACGACGCTCTTCCTGCCATTCGGCGAGCGTAGGCGCGGCCTGCTCGCCCGACAGGCGATGGACGATTTCGAAATAGTCCTGTTTGAAGCGGTCCTTGAGGACCTCATCACGAGGCTTCACGCGAACGGCATAAACAGTCTGCACATTCTGGTGATCGAACCCGCGCCACTGCTGCTGATCCTTGAGCAGGCTATAGCTGTGGTTTTCCAGCGCCGCGATGACCTGCTCGCTACCAATACTCCTGGCGCGGGTGGCGGCGTCGGCCCACTGATACACGATGCTGTAGGCCGACGCGGCGGAGCTGGATGGGTGGGTCTGATAGCGATCGCCGAAGTTGCGCACGAAGGCTTTGCCGCGCTCGGAGCCCTCCAGTTCGGGCACGCGCCAGGTCCAGGGCTCGGTGCCAAGCACGCCACGCATGATGTCAGGGCCAGCCAGCTCGACAATCGAGAGGGTGAGGTTGGGGATGGCGATCTGCATTTTCTTGTTCAGGCCAAGTTCATCGGCGATGCGCATGGCGCGCACCATGTCCTCTCCGAACAGTACCAGCACCAGCACCTCGGCCCCGCTGTCGGCGGCCTTTTCCAGAGCGGCTCGGTAATCGGACAGGCGAGCGCCGGGAAAGGCTGTCTTTACCCCCTGGTGCTTGTTCGGGTCGACGGTGCCGGTGGCCTGGCGAAGCGAGCTTTCGCTGGTGTGGCCCCAGGTGTAGTCGGAGGTGATGTAAAAGTACGTCTTGCCCGGCATGTTCTCATTCAAGTATTGGCCTAGCACCCGCGCACTCATCCATGCGTTGTTGCACTCGCGGAACATGTAGCGGTGGCCATCCTTGCCGGTGGTGTCGTTGGAGTATGTCAGGGTGCCGAAATAGAGCAGTCCGCGCTCCTTGGCGCGCTTGCTGGCGGCGATCGCTACCGCACTGGATACGCCGCCAAACAGCATGGCGACGCCTTCGTCAGCCATCTTGTCGACGTTGGCGATGGACTTGTCCGGGCGCGAGGCGCTGTTGCGACTGATCAGCTGCAGAGGACGACCCAGCACGCCGCCGGCCTCGTTGATCTCGTCGATGGCCAGCAAGGCTCCGCGCATCTGCGCCAGACCTTCTTCCTTGTAGCTGCCGGTGCGGGGGTAGTTCAGGCCAAGCGTGATGGGGTCGGCAGCCTGAGCCGTAAGACAGAACCCCAGCCCTAACGCCAAGAGGGTAATCCGCTTCATAGCATGTTCCTTGTTATCGCTTTTGTTATTGGTTTTGGCAGTGGGCTTTTTTACCTTGCGGCTAGTGCTTGCGTCACTCTTTATGTGAGGTCTGGAAGGCATGCCCGCGTCAGTACGTGAGCCAGGTGCAATTATGACTAAAGGAGGGGGGTTGATGTTGCGGCATCGCAATGCACGGGCGGATTGGCCGTTGACAATGATCGTGAGGTTTTTTAGGGTTCGGCGGCTTGGCCACCCGGAAATTGCTCATGACTCAAGATGATCGCATCAGACTCGAGGCCGGCTGGAAGGAGGCGCTACGCGAGGAGTTCGACAAGCCTTACATGCTCGAACTCGGGGCGTTCTTGCGGCGTGAGAAGGCGGCTGGAAAGACTATCTATCCTCCAGGACCGATGATCTTCAATGCGCTCAACTCAACGCCGCTTGATCAGGTGAAGGTGGTCATTCTCGGTCAGGACCCTTACCACGGTCCGGGGCAAGCCCACGGTTTATGCTTCTCGGTACAGCCAGGCATAGCCGCGCCACCATCGCTGCAGAACATCTTCAAGGAATTGAAGCGCGATCTGAACCTGGATATCCCCAAGCACGGTTACCTGCAGCATTGGGCGGAGCAGGGCGTGCTAATGCTCAATACGTCGCTCACGGTAGAGCAGGGCATTGCTGGATCGCATGCAAAGGCTGGGTGGCACCAGTTTACCGATCAGGTAATCGAAGTGGTTGGCGAGCGCTGCCCGCATCTGGTGTTCATCCTATGGGGTGCGCATGCGCAATCGAAGGCGAAGCTGATAGATGCAACTCGGCATCTGATCTTGAAATCGGTGCATCCGTCGCCACTTTCGGCGCACCGTGGGTTCATCGGCAACGGGCACTTTAGTCGTGCCAATCAATTTCTTCAGCAGCAGGGATGCGGCCGATCGACTGGAGACTGCCGTCAGAGGTCTAACCCGATGCCTGCCGGGCGGCATCGGGCTTGAAGGTTAGTTCTTCGTGGCATGCTTGGACTGCAGGTCCTTGGCATGCTTCAGGTGCTCTTCGAGCTTCGGCAGTGTCTTCTGAGCGAACTGCTTGAGGTCGGCATTTTCGCCACCTTCTACGTACTCCTGATACAGCTCGATGGTCTGTTCATGAGCAACGACTTGGTTGTTAGCGTAGGCCTCGTCGAAATTCTCGCCGTCACGCAATTTCAGGATCATGGCTTTGGCCTTGTCCATCAGTGTTGCTTCGTCTGATATCTCCAGATCTTTCTGCTGCGCCAGTTGTGCGAGTTCCTGATTGGCCTTGGTGTGGTCGTCGATCATCTTCTGCGCAAACTGCTTTACGTCTTGGGATGTGCCCTTGTCCAGCGCCATCTTTGCCGTTTCGATTTCGGCAATGCCTTTCGCCGAGGCCTCATCGACGAAGTTCTCGCCTTCAGCGGCGAATGCCATGTTGGCGGCCATTCCGACGAGTAACGCGAAGGCGCCTGAGAAGATTGTCTTGGTTGTTTTGGTCATTGCGTTCTCCTTTCTTCACCAGGGTTGTGTCGAGCATGAGCAAGACACGAAACCTCGATGCGGCGAGATTGCCGTCCCTTTTTGTGACTAGGCGTCGTTAGGGACGGTTCCTCGCTTTCGGGCGAACGGTAATGGGAGGCGGTGTTGCTTATCCAAGCATGGTCATTGCAGCGTCCATTGCGGCGGAAAGATCTTCGTCTTCCTGCATAAGCTCACTTGGATCCAGGCCCAGCTTGGCAAATGCTGGAATGTCGCTCCAGTCCAGCTGCGCGTAGGGGTGTTGAGTGCCCATATAGCTTTGCAGCGTTGCAACCTGGACGATATCTACGTAATCGACCTTGGCTGAGTTGCGCTGAAAATTGGTGTATTGACCGGCAACCGACGCGATGGCATCGGGGAAGTCCCACGCCCGCAGGATCTTTTCGCCCACCATGGGGTGAATCTTGTCGATGACGTGGTTGAGGCTGAACGAGTCGGCAAGCAGCGCGCTGTGCTCTTCGGCATAGGTCAGGATTGGCAGTATCCCGATCTGGTGAACCAGGCCCGCGAGTGTCGCCTGATCCGGCATCAGTCGCGTGTAATGGCGGCAGAGCACATGGCTGATCGCAGCAACCTCGGTGCTTTTGGTCCAGACTTCGCGCATCTTGCGATCGACTACGTCGGTGGTCGCCTGGAACATCTGCTCCATGGCGAGACCCGTTGCCAGGTTGCAGGTGTAGTTGATGCCCAGCCGGCTGATTGCCATTTGCAGGTCGTCGATCTCGCGGCTGGTACGCAGCAGCGGGCTGTTGACGACCTTGATAATGCGGGCGGTCACCGCCGCGTCGTTGCCAATCACTTTGCTCAGCGCAGGAATGCTGATATCCGGGTCTTCGGCGGCCTCTCGAACGCGCAGCGCCACCTCTGGCAAGGTGGGCAGGACCAGTTCGTCGTTCTCGATCGCGAGCGTCAATTCACGCTGGACTTTCTCGGCAAGGGTGCTCATGTCATTCCTTTAAGGTGTCGTTCAGTGTTGCTCGGGCGCTTATGGTCACGCCGGCCTTGGCCTGCTGCCTATGGTGCACCTCTGGGGTATCTGGTTTCTGGTTCCGGTTCGCACTAGCGCTGAATTTCCTGGTCCGGATTTAGGTGATACGGCAGATCGAGCAAAGTCATCGGCATGCCGTCCGGAGAGCCCAGGCATAGACGCCCGTCGGCGGCCGCATCTTCCTGCACCACCGCAAGCAGTTCGATCCCGTCAGCGCTAGTCGCGGCAAGTACCACTTCGCCCACGCTAGAACCGTGGACCGGCGAGAAAAGCTCTACGCCGGGAGCTGGTAACTCTTCTTGCGTGCCTTCGATCATGAGGCGATGCAGGCGGCGCTTGAGTTTGCCCAGATACTGCATGCGCGCCACTATCTCCTGGCCCGTGTAGCAGCCTTTCTTGAAGCTGACGCCTCCTAGCGCCTGCAGGTTGATCATTTGCGGGATGAACAGCTCTCGGGTGTCGCCGAAGACCTGCCCCACGCCAGCGCGAACTTGATCAAGCAACCAGCGGTTAACAGGCGCCTCGCTGAGCTGTGCGCTCAGGCGAGAGCGAACCTGGGACGCTTCGGCGCTGGGCACCCAAAGCTCGGCGCGGCTGTCTTGGAGGCGGATCGCGATCATCCCGTTGCTGCGCGCCGTCGCATCGGCGGTTTGCGGCAGGTCCAGGCCAAGACTGACCAGCGAGCCGTCGCCTCCTGAAAGGCCGAATCGGCACCAGTCGGCGCTCTCATCGCTGAGGCGTGACTTGGAAAACACGGCGTATTTGCTCAAGTCAGCCTGTTGCGATTGCAGCAAATCGCTGGCCATTGCCAGCAGGTAGCCGTCTCCGTCCAGCGCAATGCGGAAGCTCGACTGCATGCGCCCCTTTGGGGTGCAGCGTGCGCCGAGACTGGATGTATCGGCATTGAGATAGTTGAGGTTGCAGGTCAGCTGACCCTGGAGAAACTTGCTGGCATCCGGGCCGCGTACGGCAAGGACGCCCTCATGCGACAGAACGCAAAAATAAGCAGTGTCGGTCATGATCAGTCGTCGTCGGAATCCGGGTGGACATCATAACAGGCCGATGAAAATGGTTGCGTGGTGGCTGGTTTGCAGTGCGGCGAAAAAAGCGACTGAAGAGCGTAATGCAGTCGCTATAATGCGCGCCTTCTCAACAGGAGCTGATGTATGGCAGAGCAATCCGAACTCAATCGCCTGTTCTGGCAGAGCCGTCGCGGCATGCTGGAGCTGGACGTGCTACTGGTGCCGTTCGTCAAGGAAGTTTACCCGGATCTCGATGAAGAAGATCAGCGTCGCTACCGCAAGCTCTTGAGCTGCGAAGATCAGGACATGTTCGGCTGGTTCATGCAGCGTGGTGAGCCCGATGACGAAGATCTGCGTCGGATGGTTCGCATGATCCTCGACCGTGTCCAGCCCAAGTAATCAGCCTTTCGAGTGCCGCTGGCGGCCGTCAGGTCTTTTGTTGGCACTCTACCTTGCCGTTCAAGCGCTGGCCTTGGCGGCAATTCTGTTGTCGGCGGCTCCGCCGTGGCTGCAATTCAGCTGCGTGCTGTTGGGGCTTGCACATGCGTGGTACGTATTGCCCCGCGGTATCCTGCTATCCAGTCCGCAGGCGTGGTGCGGTTTGCGCCACGAAGAGTCCGGCTGGTACCTGTGGAGTGAGCAGCAGGGCTGGCAGTCGGTTCAGTTGCTGCCTGACAGTCTGGCATTGCCTCTAGTGGTTATTCTTCGCTTTCGTCTTTCCGGGCAGCGCTTTGCTAGTAGCGTCTGCGTTCCCCGTGACTCGCTGCCGCACGAGCAGCATCGACGGCTGCGGGTGCGGCTCAAGTTCAGTCGGCGTAGGTGGGTGGCACCAGAATAGTGTCGAGCGCTTGCGGTAGCAGGTCGGGGTAGTCGAGGGTGTAGTGCAAGCCTCGACTTTCCTTGCGCTCCATGGCTGAGCGAATCATCAGGTCCGCAACCAGTGCGAGATTTCTCAGTTCGAGCAGATCGCGGCTGACTTTATAGTTGCTGTAGAACTCATCAATTTCGCTGAGCAGCAGGCGTACCCTATGTTGCGCGCGCATCAGGCGCTTGCTGGTGCGGACGATGCCAACGTAGTCCCACATGAAACGCCTCAGTTCATCCCAGTTATGCGCAATGATCACGTCCTCGTCGGAGTCGGTGACCTGACTGGCGTCCCAGGTGGGGAGATTCGTGGGAGCGGTGATTTTGGGTAGCTCGCGCAGGATGTCCTGGGCTGCTGCGCGTCCGTAGACGAAGCATTCGAGCAACGAGTTGCTGGCCATTCGATTGGCTCCGTGCAGACCCGTGAAGCTGGTTTCACCAATGGCGTAGAGGCCGGGGACGTCGGTCCGGCCTGCCTGGTCGACGACTATGCCCCCGCAGGTGTAGTGCGCAGCGGGTACGACCGGTATGGGGTGGAGGGTAATGTCGATTCCGTAGGTCAGGCAGCGCTCATAAACCGTCGGGAAGTGGGCCTTGATGAATTCCGCGGGTTTGTGACTAATGTCCAAATAGACGCAATCAATGCCAAGGCGCTTCATTTCATGATCGATGGCACGCGCGACGATGTCTCGTGGTGCGAGTTCCTCGCGGGCGTCGAAGCGTGGCATGAAGCGCTCGCCATTTGGCAGCTTGAGCAGGGCGCCTTCGCCGCGCAGTGCCTCGGTAACCAAGAAGCTCTTGGCCTGCGGGTGATACAGGCAGGTGGGGTGAAACTGATTGAACTCGAGGTTGCCGACCCTGCAACCGGCGCGCCATGCCATGGCGATGCCGTCGCCGCAAGCGCTATCCGGATTGCTGGTATATAGGTACACCTTGGCGGCGCCGCCGGTCGCCAGAACCACTGATCGCGCTTGGAATGTCTCCACCTCACCGGTACTTCGGTTGAGTACGTATGCGCCAAGGCAGCGCCTGCCGGGAAGCCCAAGCTTGTGTTCGGTGATCAGATCTACCGCGACGCGCTGCTGGAGCAGCTCGATGTTGTTCTTGGTTCTGACCTGTGCGAGCAGCGTGTTGAAGATTGCTGCTCCCGTAGCATCCGCGGCATGAATGATGCGCCGGTGGCTATGACCGCCTTCGCGGGTAAGGTGAAATTCGAAGCTGCCGTCTTCGCGATCAGGGGCGTCGTCGCGGGTGAAGGGCACGCCCTGTTCGATAAGCCACTGAATGGCCTCGTTGCTGTGCTCGACGGTGAATCGGACGGCGTCTTCATGGCAGAGGCCACCACCTGCTATCAGCGTGTCCGCAACGTGGGATTCCACGGTGTCGGTGGTGTCTAGGACTGCGGCGACGCCTCCTTGCGCCCAATAGGTAGACCCATTGGCGAGGTCGCCCTTGCTCAGTACGGCAATGCGAAGATCTGCCGGCAGGTTGAGCGCGAGAGTCAAGCCGGCCGCGCCGCTACCGATGACCAAGACGTCGTATCGTTGAACCTGAGTCATGTCCAATTCCGCGGGGAAACGAACCCTAGTATATAGACGGGATGTAGCGTCAAAATAGATGACTACGCAGTTGTCTTCTAACGAGGGGGAACTTTTTCTCGTTTGGACAGCTCAATAGGCAGTTGTGAGTGCAAACCAGCTGGCCATCGTGAATGGGCGGTGCGTGTTTGCTATGGACACCAGGACGGCGTCGCTAGTCGATCTAGCGCAACGCTGCGGTGCAATCGCCGTCAGGTATTGCAGGATAGCTTGCTAGGAGGGGGAGAACTTTTGCGTAAAGCCCGGGTCTATTCTGGCAGGTCGGTTCACTGGTGTGAGCGACGCTCCTCCGCTAATGGAGGGAAGCGTTCATGTTAACCCAGGAGCAGGACCAGCAACTGGTTGAACGAGTGCAGCGTGGAGACAAGCGAGCGTTTGATCTGCTGGTAATGAAATATCAGCACAAGATCCTTGGGCTAATCGTGCGATTCGTGCATGACTCCCATGAGGCTCAGGATGTCGCTCAAGAGGCGTTTATCAAGGCCTATCGCGCACTTGCAAATTTTCGCGGCGACAGCGCGTTTTATACATGGCTGTACCGCATTGCCATTAATACGGCGAAGAATCATCTGGTAGCGCGCGGTAGGCGTCCGCCAGATAGTGACGTGAGTTCCGAGGATGCCGAGTTCTACGAAGGCGATCATGCCCTGAAGGACATCGAGTCGCCGGAGCGCTCGCTGCTCAGGGATGAGATCGAAGATACCGTTCATCGAACTATTCAGCTTTTGCCCGAAGATTTGCGTACTGCTCTAACACTGCGTGAATTTGATGGTCTTAGTTATGAAGACATTGCAAGCGTCATGCAGTGTCCGGTGGGCACAGTGCGTTCTCGGATTTTCCGGGCACGCGAAGCCATAGATAAAGCGTTGCAACCCTTGTTGCACGAATCCTGAGACAGCGGCGACAGCCAAGAGAGGAACCGCCATGAGTCGTGAAGCCCTGCATGAATCGCTGTCCGCGGTGATGGATAACGAAGCGGACGAGTTGGAATTACGTCGCATGCTCGCAGGCGACAATCCGGAGCTGCGTGCTACCTGGTCGCGCTATCAGCTTGCCCGTGCCGCCATGCACAAGGAGTTGATTGAGCCACGCCTCGATATTGCTTCGGCAGTATCGGCAGCTTTGGCCGACGAGGCCGCCCCAGCCAAGGCTCAGCGCAACGGTTGGAAGAGTCTGGGTCGTCTGGCAGTAGCCGCATCGGTTACAGTCGCAGTCCTGGCAGGTGTACGCTTGTACAACCAGAATGAAGTGGCTGGTCCGCAACTAGCTCAGCAGGCTCCGCAGCCCAGCATTTCCGTACCGCAAACCAACCAGGGGCCGACAGTGCTGGCTGGTTACAGCGAGCAAGCGGAGGTGCCTGTGCAGGCCACGGCTGATGGCGCGCCGGTCGAACGCTGGCACGAAGAGCGTCTGCCTTCGTATATTCGTCAGCATGCGCAGCAAGCTGCTTTTGGTAATGGATCGGAGAGCGCGCTGCCTTACGCTCGCGCGGCCAGCATGGAAGAACGTTAGGGAGAAACATGCGCGTCTTACCGCTGTATGTGGTGATCGGGGGCTGGCTATCAATGCCGGCCCTTGCTGCTGATGCTGGAGCTTGGATGGAACGCCTTGCGACAGCGGAGCATAAGCAGAGTTACGCAGGTACCTTCGTATACGAACGAAACGGTAGCTTCTCCAGCCATGCTGTGTGGCAGCAGGTTGGTGACGGTCGTGTGCAGGAACGTTTGCTTCAGCTTGATGGTGCGCCCGCAGAGGTCTTGCTGGTCGATGGGCATGTGAAATGTGCCACTGACGACCTGGCCGCGCAGGTTCGCGAGGCTCAAGTCTGGCACGGCCAGCGTTTCGACCCGAAGGCGCTTTCCGAGTGGTACGAGTTTCGTGAGATTGGTGACTCCCGTGTCGCCGGCCGCGCGGCGATTGCGCTGGCGGTAGTTCCGCGGGATCAGCATCGCTACGGTTTTGAATTGCACCTTGATCGAGACACTGCCCTGCCGCTCAAGTCGTTGATGCTGAACGAAAAGGGTCAATTGCTTGAGCGCTTTCAATTCACCCATTTCTCAACTGATGCGATCGACCAGCAGCAGCTGACTGCTGGTGCTGCTTGTAAATCGTTATCGGTAAGCAAGCGTGAAGCCAGCCCCTCTTCGGTTTGGCGATCCGATTGGTTGCCTTCAGGTTTTAAGCTGCTTGATGCCAATGAGCGTCCTAGTCCGGCATCGTCTGAAATGGTTTCCTGGCTGTCCTATGGCGACGGCCTCGCCAAGTTCTCGGTGTTTCTCGAGCCCCTGCGTGGCGCATTGGTCGAAGATGCCCGAAGCCAGATGGGACCGACCGTTGCGGTATCCAAGCGCATCAGTACGGCTGATGGCGACGTGATGGTCACCGTGGTCGGAGAAATTCCACTAGGGACTGCAGAGCGAGTGGCGCTTTCCATGCGGGTGGGCGCAGAACAGGCGCAAAGATGATCGAGGAGCCGGGGCGGGTTATTGCACTCGATGACGGCGCGGTATGGGTCGAAACTCGGCGCAAGAGCACCTGTTCCGGCTGCTCCGCCAAGAGTGGTTGTGGTCAAGGTCTGATGGATACGTTAGGCGTGCGTGAGCGTCGCGGGCTGATTCGGGCGCTTTGTGACCTGCAGCTACAAGTTGGTGATTCGGTCATTGTTGGTATCCGTGAGGACGTATTGCTGCGCGGTGCCGTCCTTGTCTATCTTCTTCCCCTGATCATGCTGATGGCGGCGGCAACTGTTGCGGCCCAGTTCACGGTGCGCGAGCCAATCATCATTTTGGCCGGCCTCGGGGGATTCTTCGTTTCCTGGCTGCTTGTGCGTATGCGAAGCCGGAGCACAGCGGGTGACCCGAATCTGCAGCCGGTGGTCTTGCGCGCCATGCTCGCGGGGCCTGCGAGTCCCTGAGCTTTCTTGTTTTGTTCAGTGGGGAGACTTGTAGTCATGTTCAATCGAAATAGCTGCTTTGCCTTCGTGGCGGGCCTTGCGTTGTTCGGGCAGGCCATGGTCGCGCAGGCGGCTTTGCCTGATTTTACGCCGCTGGTTGAAAGTGCCTCGCCAGCAGTGGTGAACATCAGTACCAAGCAAAAGGTGCCGACTCGTGGCACCACGTCGCAGATGCCCGAGCTTGAAGGGCTGCCGCCCATCTTTCGTGAGTTCTTCGAGCACAGCATCCCGCAGATGCCAGGGGCGCCCGGTCGCGGGCAGCAGCGTGAAGCGCAATCCTTGGGTTCGGGTTTTATCATTTCCGACGATGGCTATGTGCTGACCAACAATCATGTGGTCGCCGGTGCCGATGAAATCATCGTCCGCTTACCTGATCGGAGCGAGCTTGAAGCGAAGCTGGTTGGTGCTGATCCGCGTTCGGATGTAGCTGTCCTCAAGGTTGAGGGTAAGGGGCTGCCGACCGTGAAGATTGGCCGTTCCGATGAGCTGAAGGCTGGTGAGTGGGTGCTGGCAATTGGATCGCCTTTCGGCTTCGATCACACGGTGACCGCAGGTATCGTCAGTGCGACCGGTCGTAGCCTGCCTAACGAGAGCTACGTCCCATTCATTCAAACCGACGTAGCGATCAACCCGGGTAATTCGGGCGGGCCGCTGTTCAATCTGAAGGGTGAGGTGATCGGCATCAATTCGCAGATATTCACGCGTTCCGGTGGCTTCATGGGGCTTTCCTTCGCGATCCCGATTGATGTGGCGATGGACGTGGCGGATCAACTGCGCACCGATGGCAAGGTCAGCCGCGGTTGGCTCGGTGTGGTTATTCAGGAGGTGAACAAAGACCTGGCCGAATCCTTTGGTCTCGAGCGGCCTGCCGGAGCGCTGGTAGCTCAGGTAATGGACGGTGGTCCGGCAGCGCGAAGCGGGCTGCGTGTGGGTGATGTCATTCTCAGCCTCAACGGCAAGCCTATCGTCATGTCGGCCGACCTGCCCCATCTGGTAGGCGCTTTGAAGCCTGGCAGCAAGGCGCGGATGGAAGTAGTGCGCGACGGTGATCGCAAGATGCTCGAGGTGAGCATTGGCGCCATGCCGGAAGAGGGCGAAGCGGTAGCGGCCTCCAGCGGTGGCCAGGAGCGCAGCGATAACCGCTTGGGCGTGAAGGTGACCGAGTTGACCGAGGAGCAGAAGAAGAGCCTCGATCTGCCCGGCGGCGTGGTGATCACCGAGATACTCAATGGGCCTGCGGCGATGATCGGCCTGCGCCCCGGTGATGTGATCACCCACCTGAACAACCAGGCCATCAACTCCGCAGCAACCTTCGGTCGGGTGGCTGAGCAGCTGCCAAAGAACCGCTCGGTTTCGATGCGCGTACTGCGACAGGGACGTGCCAGTTTCATCACGTTCAAGCTGGCCGAATAACGCCGGTGAAGTAAAACAGAAGGGTGGTCGTCGGGCCGCCCTTTTTGTTTTTAGCGTATTTGAAACAGGCATCAGCGCTACTGGTCGGCATGCGAATGGCTTGTGCGTGGCACTGCCAGGGCTGATCAGTTACACTTCGCGGCTATTTTCGGCGGGCAATCGGCCCGCGACTTTTCCGAGTGTTGAGCTGTGAGCGACCTGAGTCATATCCGCAACTTTTCCATCATCGCCCATATCGATCACGGCAAGTCGACGCTGGCCGACCGGTTCATCCAGATGTGCGGCGGTCTGACCGAGCGTGAAATGGAAGCACAGGTCCTGGACTCGATGGACCTCGAGCGCGAGCGCGGCATTACCATCAAGGCCCACAGCGTCACGCTTTATTACCCCGCGCGCGACGGCAAGACCTACCAGCTGAACTTCATCGATACGCCTGGCCATGTCGACTTCACCTATGAAGTCAGCAGTTCGCTGGCCGCCTGCGAGGGTGCGCTGCTGGTGGTCGATGCCGGCCAGGGCGTCGAGGCGCAATC
>Ga0189292_10239_pt1 | contig 23591 bp, 18 predicted proteins | sample UW1oraminimetaG_FD_130317 | JGI IMG/M metagenome (GOLD analysis project Ga0189292, IMG submission 130317) | Marine microbial communities from the Costa Rica Dome - UW179A-orange mini metaG | ecosystem: Environmental > Aquatic > Marine > Oceanic > Photic zone | place: Costa Rica: the Eastern...
GCAACAACCTCACCTTGTTCATCAAGGATAGGTGTGTGCGTAGCGCTCCAGTAGCGATCCTCATAAACGGGGCCGAGCGGTGTTTGACGCGCTATGGAGTAGCGAATTACCGGCAGCGTATCAACCGCTTTGCGGCTGAGAACCCGCGCGAAGGAGTCCAGCAGCTCCTGCACGCGGGTCGTCTCCGGACTTGACGGGTCGGCAGCAAACGCCTCGTGTAGGCGCTGCCCGCGGATATCGTCCAGTTTTCGCCCGGTCAGATTCAGATACGCTGCATTGGCGTCCATGATGACCAGATCGCGATCAAGCAGAACATAAGCGTTCGGGGATAGCCGGAAAAGGCTTTCGAAAGACGGGCGCTGCTGCATACAACCTCCATGGTACGAGCCTGACGCCGCGTAACGAACTCAGCAAGGCTCCGAAAACAACCGGAGCCCTCAAGCAATATGACGAGAAGCCGCTATCCGGCGGATGGGCCTGGGACAGCGATTGACCACAAAAAAGTCAATCGGTTTCAGATGAGCGTCAGCTGCGGACCGGAGGACTCAGCCCGCAGCCTTTACGGTCTTGCGCTGACGCAATGCCTCGAACAGGCAAACACCAGTGGCAACGGAAACGTTCAGACTGCTAACGCTCCCCGCCATGGGCAGACGCACCAGATAGTCGCAATGCTCACGGGTCAAACGCCGCATACCGCGACCCTCGGCGCCCATGATAAGAACAATGGGGCCTTTGAGATCCTGATCGTAGAGCGACTGTTCGGCCTCACCAGCCGTACCGACGACCCACAACCCCCGCTGCTGAAGCTTCTCCAGCGTACGCGCAAGATTGGTCACCGCCACTAACGGGATAACCTCAGCCGCACCACAAGCGACCTTGCGCACCGTAGCGTTGAGCGTGGCCGACTTGTCCTTGGGCACGATCACCGCAAGCGCGCCGGCCGCGTCGGCAGTTCGCATGCACGCGCCAAGATTGTGCGGATCAGTGACACCGTCCAGCACAAGCAACAAAGGAGGTCCATCCGCTCGATCGAGTAGCTCTTCGAGCATCGCCTCGCCCCAGACCTGACTCGGGCTGACCTCAGCCACAACGCCCTGATGAACGCCTTCAACCCAGGCGTCCATTTCCCGACGCTCACACTGCCCGACGCTGACGCGCGCCTGCGCTGCGAGCTCAATCAGCACCTGAGCGCGCGGATCGCCACGCCCTTCGGCAAGCCACACCTGCTTCACGCGCTTCGGATGATGGCGCAGCAGTGCCTCAACGGCATGCACGCCATAGATCTTTTCCAGCTGACTCATGACTTGGCCTTGCGCTTTCTAGAACCGCTGCTCGGGCCGGAAGGCTTATCAGCCGACTTGGCCGCAGACTTCGGCTTGGCAGAGGCCGACCGCCCCTTGCTAGCGCTCGCCTTGTCACCCTTGTCTTTCCTGCCGCCCTTGGCATCTGCCATGAGAGCCTTTTTAAGCTCACGACTTTTACGCACATCCGCGTTACCAGGCTCACGACCGCGCCCCTCGCCATCTCGCTGTCCCGGTGCAGTCTTGCTACCGCCCCCGATCAGTTCGAAATCGATCTTGCGCTCATCCAGATCGACACGCATGACTCGCACTTCGACGCTATCACCGAGACGGAAACTGCGCCCACTGCGCTCGCCGGACAGGCGATGGTGCAGCGGATCGAAGTGGTAATAATCGCCCGGCATCGCCGTAACGTGCACCAGACCTTCGACATAGATATCCGTCAGCTCGACGAACAGACCGAAGCCGGTTACCGCAGTGATGACGCCTGGGAATGTCTCGCCGACGCGATCCTTCATGAACTCGCACTTGAGCCAGTTGGTGACGTCGCGGGTAGCCTCGTCAGCCCGCCGCTCGGTCATCGAGCACTGCTCGCCCAACTGCTCCAGTGCCGCCTCGTCGTAAGGATAGATACGCGCCTTCGGCATGCTGGTCGCGCCTTCACGGCGCACGTGCGGCGTATCGCGACGGGAACGGATGACGCTGCGGATAGCCCGATGCACCAGCAGGTCAGGATAGCGCCGGATCGGTGAAGTAAAGTGCGCATAGGCTTCGTAGTTCAGACCGAAGTGCCCGTGATTCTCGGCGCTATACACCGCCTGGCTCAGTGAGCGCAGCATGACGGTCTGGATGACATGGAAATCCGGACGACCCTGAATCTGCTCCAGCAGCGCCTGATAATCCTTTGGCGTCGGCCCCTCCTTGCCCTTGTGCAGGGACAAGCCGAGCTCGCCAAGAAATGCGCGCAGCTTTTCCTGGCGCTCCAGCGGCGGCGCATCGTGGACACGATAGAGCGCGGGGATCTCATGTTTCTGCAGGAATGCCGCTGTGGCCACGTTTGCGCAGAGCATGCACTCCTCGATCAGCTTGTGCGCATCGTTGCGCTCCGTAGGCTTGATCTCGGCGATCTTGCGGTCGGCACCAAAAACGATGCGCGTTTCCTGGGTCTCGAAATCGATCGCACCACGGGTATGACGCGCCTTGAGCAGTACCTTGTAGAGCGAATAGAGCTGCTTGAGATGCGGCAATACTTCGGCGTACTCCCCGCTCAGCTGCTTGCCCTCATTGGACTTGGGCTGCTCGAGCATCGAGCTGACCTTGTTGTAGGTCAGCCGCGCGTGTGAGTGGATCACCGCCTCATAGAACTGGTAATCGGTCATTTTCCCAGCCTTGCTGAGGGTGACCTCACAAACCATCGCCAAGCGGTCGACCTGCGGATTCAACGAGCAAAGACCGTTGGAAAGCTGCTCGGGCAGCATTGGCACGACACGCTCAGGGAAATACACCGAGTTGCCGCGAACCAAAGCTTCCTTGTCGAGCGCCGATTCGACTTTGACATAATGCGAAACGTCAGCAATCGCCACATACAGCCTGAAGCCGCCGGTTAGCACCTTCCAGCCACCCAGCTTCTCGCAGTACACCGCGTCGTCGAAGTCGCGGGCATCCTCGCCATCGATAGTCACGAACGGCAGATGACGCAGATCGACGCGCTTGTGCTTGTCCTTTTCTTCCACTTCGGGCTTGAGTCGCGAAGCTTCCTTCAACACCGCCTCAGGCCACACGTGCGGAATGTCGAAGCTGCGTAGCGCCACATCGATTTCCATGCCCGGCGCCATGTAGTTGCCGATCACTTCGACGATGTCACCTTGCGGCTGGAAACGCTGCGTAGGCCAATGAGTGATCTTTACCTCGACAAATTGACCGGGCTTGGCGTTCAACGCCCGCCCCGGCGTAACCAGCACTTCCTGCTGGATTTTGGGGTTGTCTGGTATGACGAAGCCGACATCACTCTCGACGTGATAGCGACCCACAATGCTTTCGTGGGCGCGACTGATTACCTCAACGACCGCACCTTCGCGTCGGCCCCGTCGATCAAGTCCGGCGACTCGCGCCAGGCAGCGATCGCCGTCGAAAACCAGGCGCATTTGCGCAGGACTGAGAAACAGGTCATCGCTGCCATCATCCGGGATCAAGAACCCGAAACCATCACGATGACCACTTACACGACCACAAACCAGGTCCAGCTTGTCCACCGGGGCATAGGTGCCACGCCGGGTGTAGATCAGCTGACCATCTCGCTCCATCGCTCGCAGACGGCGACGTAGCGCTTCGATATCCTCTTCGGACACAAGCCCGAACTCTTCGACCAGCTGCTCGCGGGCGGCAGGCGAGCCGCGCTCACTCAAGTGCTGGAGGATCAGCTCGCGGCTAGGAATAGGGTTGTCGTACTTTTCCGCTTCACGAGCGGCCTCGGGATCGAGGGATTGCCAATCGGCCATTAAGAGATGTCACCTTTCATTCATTTATAGGGACAGAACGTCCTCTATCTATTGAAGCGCGAATTGCTCTCTGACGGCAGCTTTCGCGCGAATTATTTTTCGCCATCAGGGGTTTACAAGGCAATACCTCGGCCGTATAGTTCGCGCCCACAATGTCTGGTAGACGTTGTAACACGGAAACGGCTAAGTATCATCGTTTCCCGTGCCCAGGTGGCGGAATTGGTAGACGCACTAGGTTCAGGTCCTAGCGGTGGCAACACCGTGGAAGTTCGAGTCTTCTCCTGGGCACCATTTTCAAATGAAACCCGTCACGCAGTGGCGAGTGTCATGCAAGACGAAGAATGCCAACTTCGACCGATCCAATCGGTGAAATGGCAAAAAAGTCGGTGAGCAATCATCGCAATGTGCCCAGGTGGCGGAATTGGTAGACGCACTAGGTTCAGGTCCTAGCGGTGGCAACACCGTGGAAGTTCGAGTCTTCTCCTGGGCACCACTCTTCAAGAAAAAACCGAGCCTCTGGCTCGGTTTTTTCGTTTCAGCAACCTTGAAACGATCAACCGAGACGCTCGCCGACCTCTGCCGAGCTGGAACCTGCCCCTCGCGCTTTTTTATAGCAAAAGACCGCCCGAAGGCGGCCTTTTGTATATTCCGCTACCGCCCTGTCAGGCGTACGGATGACGCAGCACGATGGTTTCGTTGCGATCCGGGCCAGTGGAAATGATGTCCACCGGCGCCTGGACCAACTCCTCAAGACGCTTGATATAGGCGCGAGCGTTGGCAGGCAACTCATCGAGCGTCTTCGCACCAACGGTCGACTCGCTCCAGCCCGGCATATCTTCGTACACAGGCTGCAGGCCGTCGTAGCTATCGGCATCGGTGGGCGCATCTACCAACACATCGCCATTGCGATCCTTGTAGCCCACGCAGATACGGATGGTTTCCAGTCCGTCGAGCACATCCAGCTTCGTCAGGCATATCCCGGAAATGCTGTTGATCTCGATGGCGCGACGCAGGATCACCGCATCGAACCAACCACAACGACGTGCACGACCGGTCGTCGAACCGAACTCGTGACCGCGCTCGGCTAGGCGAGCCCCGATGTCGTCAAACAGCTCAGTTGGGAACGGTCCGGACCCTACGCGCGTGGTATACGCCTTGGTGATACCCAGAATGTAGTCCAGATAGAGTGGACCGAAGCCAGAACCCGTAGCAGTGCCACCAGCGGTGGTGCTGGAGCTGGTCACGTACGGGTAGGTGCCGTGATCGATATCCAGCAGCGAGCCCTGGGCCCCCTCGAACATGATGCAGGCGCCCTGCTTGCGCAGCTCATGCAGACGAGCAGTGACATCAGTGATAAGAGGCTTGAGGATTTCGGCATAACCGAGCGCCTCATCAAGGGTCTTCTGAAAGTCAACCGGCTCGACCTTGTAGAAGTTCTCCAACACGAAGTTGTGGTACTCAAGCAGCTCACGCAGCTTGACCGCGAAACGCTCGGGATTGAAAAGGTCGGCGATACGCAGACCGCGGCGCGCCACCTTATCTTCGTAGGCCGGGCCGATACCACGCCCAGTGGTGCCGATCTTGCCCTCCGAGCGGGAAGCTTCGCGCGCCTGATCCAGCGCCACGTGATAAGGCAGGATCAAGGTGCAGGAAGGACTGATGCGCAAGCGCTCACGCACCGGCACACCTTTTTCTTCCAGCTTAGTGATTTCACGCATTAGCGCATCGGGAGCGACCACTACGCCGTTGCCGATCAAGCACTGCACGTTGTCGCGCAGAATGCCGGACGGAATCAGGTGCAGCACGGTCTTCTCACCGTCGATGACCAGAGTGTGACCGGCATTGTGGCCGCCCTGGTAACGGACGACCGCAGCCGCCTGATCGGTCAGCAGATCGACGATCTTGCCCTTGCCCTCATCACCCCATTGGGTGCCCAGGACCACGACATTCTTACCCATAACCCTTTGTCCTCTTCGGCGAAGCATACCGGTCGCAACCGGCGATAATCGAAACCAGGCCAGCACCGCGGCGCGGCACCGTAACCATCAGGAAGCCAGCGAGGCTACCGTCCAGACACCATTACTTAGCAACAACTGTCGATCACAACCTAGCTGCGCGGCGTCGCTGTGCGACTGCCCATCAAGGGCCTGCACTACACGCTCCCCCTCGCGGCGCAGCTGACGGACGGCGCACCACAAACCAGGCTCGTCACCCTGAGGCGCCCAGATACCCGATACAGGCGCCGACAAATCCGCATTACCCAGACTGACCAGTGTCTTCAGATCCGTGGAGAAGCCCGTCGCCGGCCGAGCACGCCCGAAATCGGCGCCGATGTCGTCGTAGCGACCACCTTGAGCGATCGACTGCCCCACACCCGGCACGAACACCGCAAACACCGCACCAGTATGGTAGTGATAACCACGCAGTTCACCCAAATCGAAATACAGCGGCACGCCTGGGTAGCGCATTGAGAGCTGGTCCGCGATTGCCGTCAGTTCTTCGAGCGCCTTCTGCACATCGAGAGGTGCCTTAGCCAATGCGGCACGCGCCTCATCGAGCACTTGGCGACCGCCGCACAGCCTTGCCAGCGCACGCAGCATGCCAGCCAGCGCCGGATCGAGCGCGGCGGTCAGCTCAGCAATTTCATCCATCGCCTTGCGCTGTAGCGCATCGAACAGGCGCTGCTCGGCTTCACGACCCAACGCAGCAGCCTTGGCCAGCCCCCGATAGATTCCGACATGCCCCAGATCCATGTGCAAGTCCGGCACATCGGCTAGCTCGAGCATGTCCAACATCAGACTGATCACCTCAATGTCACTGGAGGTAGACGCATCGCCGTACAGCTCAGCACCCAGCTGGATTGGACTGCGCGAGGTGGACAAGGCCTGCGGCTTTGCATGCAGCACGCTACCGGCGTAGCAAAGGCGACTAGGCCCATCACGACGTAGGGTGTGAGCGTCTACTCGCGCCACTTGCGGGGTGATGTCCGCACGCAACCCCATCTGCCGACCGGAGAGCGGATCGATGACTTTGAAGGTGCGCAAATCCAGATCTTGCCCAGAGCCTGTTAGCAGCGACTCGAGAAACTCCACATGCGGGGTGATGACCAGCTCGTAGCCCCAGCGCTGGAACAAGTCCAGCACGCGCCGGCGTGCCGTTTCGATACGCGCCGCCTCTGGCGGCAGCACCTCTTCGATGCCATCTGGCAATAGCCAGCGGTCTACCGTTGCCATTCGCGAAATCACCTCTCGTTCCGGTAAGCCCAGACGAAAACCGCAGCAGCAGCCTTAGCTGGCCATCGGTCGCGTGCAGTTGTATTCGAATCATGGCATCCGAGCCACGCCCCTAAGGGGATCGGCATGACCACTGCATGCCTGGGATCGCCTGCAACCTCTGGGGCACAGACGCAAAAAAGCCGGGATTTTCCCGGCTCGCGGATCATAGCAATCTTTTCCCTACCGGTCACCCGACGACACTCTCGTGTCACCGGGAAACCCGCTGGGTCGCCATGAAGCGCTACTTGCTGCTTTCCAGATAGCGGAAGAAGTCGCTCTTGGCGTCAAGTACCAACACGTCTTCTTTGCTGGAGAAGCTTTCTCGGTAGGCCTGCAGGCTGCGATGGAATGCGTAGAATTCCTGGTCCTGCCCATACGCCGCAGCGTAGATCGAGGCAGCACGCGCATCACCGTCACCGCGCAGCTCTTCAGCCTCACGGAATGCCTCAGCCAGCAGTACTCGACGCTGACGATCAGCATCGGCACGGATGCCCTCGGCAAGCTCCTTACCCTTGGCACGGTGCTCACGAGCTTCACGCTCACGCTCGGAGCTCATGCGCTCGAACACGCTACGATTCACCTCGCGCGGAAGATCAATGCCCTTGACGCGAACGTCGACGACTTCAACACCCAACTCCTGCTGAACGGCGCGATTCAGGCTGGTGGTGACCTGAGCCATCAGCTCATCACGCTGACCAGACACCGATTCGTGCAGCGTGCGCTTACCGAACTGGTCGCGCAGAGCCGCCTCAAGACGACGAGCCAGACGCTCGTCGGCAATCTGCTTCACACCTGAGGTTGCGGTGTAAAAACGCTCGGCATCATCCACACGCCACTTGGCATAGGAGTCGACCATCAGTGCTTTCTTCTCCAGCGTAAGGAAGCGTGAAGTGGTCGTATCAAGCGTCAACAGTCGTGCATCGAACTTGCGCACCGAGTTCACGTACGGAATCTTCATGTGCAGACCTGGCTTCACGTCAGGCTCGACGATCCGACCGAAGCGCAACATAACAGCACGCTCTGTCTGAGAAACAATGTAGAAACTGTTCCACAAGACGATTGCCAGCACCACGCCCACGATAAGGGCCGTAAGGGATTTATTGCTCATCAGCGACTCTCCCTCGTACGAACTTCACGCGGATCCAGCTCCGGCGGCAAGCGAGTGCCCTGGGTCGCCGCACCAGACGCCACCCCCGCAGGAGCCGGCGTGCTTGCACCACGACTGTTGATCATCTTGTCCAGCGGCAGATAGAGCAGGTTCTGTCCACCATCGCCACTAACCATGACCTTGCTGGTATTGCTCATGACTTCCTGCATGGTTTCCAGATACAGACGCTCACGCGTCACATCCGGCGCCTTGCGGTACTCGGAGACGAGCTTGCTGAAGCGGTCCGCCTCACCCTGGGCACGAGAAATAACTGCATCGCGATAACCGCTGGCCTCTTCCAGCATCCGCTGGGCCTGACCACGAGCCTCGGGAATGACACCGTTGGCGTAGGATTCGGCCTGATTCTTCTCACGCTGCTCGTCTTCACGCGCGCGGATCACGTCATCGAACGCTTCCTGCACTTCACGAGGCGCCGCCGCGCTCTGCAGGTTGACCTGCGTCACGACGATACCGGTGCTGTAGTTGTCAAGGAACCGCTGCAAACGCTCCTTGACCTCACTGGCCATGACTTCACGACCTTCGGTGAGCACCTGATCCATGGCGGTCGAACCCACCACGTGGCGAACAGCACTGTCGGTGGCATGTTGCAAGCTCACCTCAGGCTGATCGACATTGAGCACGAAGGACTGCAGATTGCTGACCTTGTATTGAACAGTTAGCGGCACCTCGATGATGTTCTCATCTTCGGTGAGCATCTGACCCTGCTTGCTGTAGGAGCGCTCGCGAGTGACGTTTTCCTGGAACTTGCGATCGATCGGCGGGAAATAGATATTCAGGCCCGGACCGACAGTCTCGTGATACTTGCCGAAGCGCAGAACCACTGCCTGCTCCTGCTCGTCAACGATATAAATGGCATTGAACAGCCATACGGCCAGCAACACGACCAAGGCGACCCAGACCAAGCCGAAACCGCCACGCTTGCCACTGCCGCCGAAGCTGCCGCCACTGCCACGCTTCTTGCCACCGAACATGCCGTTCAGACTGTCCTGCAGTTTGCGGAAAGCTTCATCGAGATCCGGTGGGCCTTTCTGGTCGCCACCGCCACCGCGACGACCACCGCCACCACCACTTCCCCAGGGATCCTGGTTGTTCGAGTTGCCACCCGGCTCATTCCAAGCCATAGCGCTCTCCATTCTAATAAAGCTAAAGGCGCGCCCACGGCGCGCCCGCCAATGCTACAGAAAGCCCCGAACGACCGGCGAAATTGCCGGCCGAGGCTTTATTGCAAAGTGTGTTGCGCGATGAACTCATCCACGCGCAACCCTTCGCGACTGATCAAACGATTCAATTCGATTCGCGGCAGACGCACTTCCAGCAGACTGCCACCTTCTTCATCATGTGTCTCGCGCTGGACCGCACTGAGCTCGAAGAACTGCGCACGCAGTCGGCCGAGCCGCTGCGGCAAGCACAGGGTACCGACAAATAGATCATTACCCAGCAGCTCGGAGATCGCCTGGCGGACCAGGTCAAGGCCCAGCCCATCACGGGCAGATACCCATACACGCTGCGGGCGACCATCAGCGTCACGCTGGATTTGCGGCTCGATGCCTTCCATGAGGTCGACCTTGTTGTAAATCTCCAGCATCGGCAGCTCGTGCGCGCCGATCTCGCCCAGCACTGCAAGCACCTGCTCGATCTGTTGATCCCGTTCAGGCTCGTGCGCGTCGATGACATGCAGCAGAAGATCGGCGTTGCTCGACTCCTCGAGCGTCGCCCGGAACGACTCCACCAGCTTGTGCGGTAGATGGCGGATGAAGCCCACCGTATCAGCCAGAATCACTGGGCCGATATCATCCAACTCAAGCCGACGCAGTGTAGGATCGAGCGTCGCAAACAGCTGATTGGCTGCATACACATCGGACTCGGTCAGCGCATTGAACAGCGTGGACTTGCCGGCGTTGGTATAACCGACCAGAGAAACGGAAGGGATATCGGCCCGACGACGGCCACGTCTAGCCTGCTCGCGCTGCCCGCGAACCTTCTCCAGGCGCTGCTTGATCTGCCGGATGCGCACACGCAACAGACGGCGGTCGGTTTCCAGCTGGGTTTCACCAGGGCCGCGCAGACCAATACCGCCTTTCTGCCGCTCCAAGTGAGTCCAACCTCGGACCAGGCGCGTGCTCATATGCTCAAGCTGCGCCAGCTCGACCTGCAGCTTGCCCTCATGGGTACGGGCGCGCTGGGCGAAGATATCCAGAATCAGGCCAGTACGATCCAGCACGCGACACTCAAGAGCACGCTCGAGATTGCGCTCCTGACTGGGCGTCAGCGTGTGATTGAAGATCACCAGTTCGGCCTCGCCATCCTTGACGAGATCATGCAGCTCATCGACCTTGCCGCTACCGATCAGGAACTTGGCGGATGGCTGATGCCGGGGCACGTTGACGAAGCCAACCGCCTCGGCACCAGCCGAGCGCGCCAGCTCCTGGAATTCCTGAGGGTCCTCGCGCGCCGCGGGATCCTGGCCATCCAGGTGCACCAGGATAGCCCGCTCCCCACCACCGGGACGTTCGAAGAACAAGGAAACCTACCTCAGTCGTTGCCCGACTCGGATTGCTCGGCATCACCGGCGGTCGGCAGGCGCACTGGGCGGCCCGGAACCACGGTGGAGATGGCGTGCTTGTAGACCATCTGGCTGACGGTATTTTTCAGAAGAATGACGAACTGGTCGAAGGACTCGATCTGACCCTGCAGCTTGATGCCGTTGACCAGATAGATGGAAACCGGGACGCGTTCCTTACGCAGTGTGTTGAGGTAAGGGTCTTGTAGCGAATGCCCTTTTGACATGTGCCGCACTCCTTAGAGGATCTGTTTTCATTAGTGTTCTAAAAGTACAACCGACGATCCACTTGTCTGAGAATAGACGGTCAATTTGCAGTGTCAGCTCAATATGGAGAGCGATTGCAGGTATTTCAATGCGCGCGGCAGATTGTCGCAGGACGAACTATCCAGCCAGTGATTCTCCCCCCAACTTCGCAACCAGGTGAACTGCCTCTTCGCCAGTTGCCGGGTCGCAATGATGCCGCGCTCCTGCATTTGCTCTTGAGTCGATGATCCGTCCAGATATTCCCAGACCTGACGATAACCGACCGCTCGAATCGACGGCATGCCGAGATGTAGATCACCGCGGCACCTCAGGGCTTCGACCTCTTCGACAAAGCCCTGTTCAACCATGTGAACGAAACGCCTTTCGATGCGCTCGTGCAGGATGTGACGTTGTGCCGGGGCGATGCACAGTTGCGCGACAGTATAAGGCAAGACTCCTGAGCCTGGAGCGTCTGCGACGGCTTTTTGCGACCTTTGTCGGGCGCGGTGCTCGCTCATGGTCAATCCGCTGACGCGATACACCTCCAAAGCCCGCACCAAGCGTTGCGGATCGTTGCGATGAATGCGCGCGGCGGATTCGGGATCGACCTGCGCCAGCTGATCGTGCAGCACCTGCAAACCTTCCGCTGCGGCCAGCGCCTCAAGCTCGGCGCGCACCGACGGGTCAGCCGCCGGCATGTCAGCGAGACCTTCCTGCAACGCCTTGAAATACAACATGGTTCCGCCAACCAGTAACGGGATACGGCCAACGGCGCTGATCTCGGCCATGGCTTCAAGGGCATCAGCGCTGAACTGCGCAGCGGAATAGCTCTCAGCCGGATCGAGGATATCCACCAGACGGTGCGGAAACTCGGCCAACACCTCAGCCGACGGCTTCGCGGTACCGATATCCATGCCGCGATAGACCAGCGCTGAATCAACGCTGATTAGCTCGCAGGGCAGCACACGCGCCAACTCCAGTGCAAGATCGGTCTTGCCCGAGGCAGTTGGACCCATGAGAAAGATGGCAGAAGGAAGGGCAGACATCAGCGAGCTCGACTGGCTTGGCCGCATAGTTTCCGGCGGTAGCCCCCCCGGCTGCAAGCATGGCTGCAGCCAGCGAAAGCGTTCAGCGACCGCGCAGGAACAGCTTGTCGAGCTCGTCCATGCCCAGCTGCGTCCAGGTCGGGCGGCCATGGTTGCATTGCCCGCTGCGCTCGGTGTGCTCCATGTCGCGCAGCAAGGCATTCATCTCCGGCAGCGTCAGTCGCCGATTGGCACGCACGGCGCCGTGGCAGGCCATGGTCGCCAGCAGCTCGTTGAGATGCGCCTGAATGCGGTCACTGGTGCCGTACTCCAGCAGATCCGCGAGCACGTCACGCACCAGCTGGGTGGCTTGCGCCTGCTTTAGCAGCGAAGGCGTCTGCCGGATCGCTAACGTCTCTGGCCCCAACCGCTGCAGTTCAAAACCTAATTTTTGGAACCACTGGCCGTGCTCTTCGGCACAGTCGGCCTCACGCTGACTGACCGCGATGGATTCGGGTACCAGCAGTGGCTGACCGCGCAGACCTTCACTGGCCATTGCGCTCTTCAGTCTCTCGTAGGTGATGCGCTCATGGGCGGCGTGCATATCCACCAGAACCATGCCCTGGGCGTTCTCGGCGAGGATATAGACCCCCTTGAGCTGAGCCAGGGCATACCCCAATGGCGGCACGTCATCCTGGCTTGCCGGCAATGCAGCAGGACCGTTTTCAGGTAGCGGCGTGAAGAACTCGCGATACGCGCCCTGGGCCTCGGCGGTGTAGCCAGCAGACGCAGGCCTTGGCGCCTGATAGCCGGCCCCAGCGCCGCGCCAAGCCGCCGCCTCGCCCTGCGGGCGCTCCAGAACGCTCGCAGCCAGGCTCATTTCGTTTTGCCCAGCGAACTCGCCAGCAGCCTGTCCTGATACCCGGGTCATTGGCGTGACATTGGCCGGCGCAGCCAGCTGATCTTCCGGTCGAACATCCCCTAAGGCGCGATGCAGCGTGCCGTAGAGGAAGTCATGCACCATGCGGCTGTCGCGGAAACGCACTTCGTGCTTGGTGGGGTGCACATTAACGTCCACCACCGCCGGATCAACATCGAGGAACAACACGAAAGTCGGGTGCCGGCCATTGAACAGCACATCGCGATAAGCCTGGCGCACGGCATGGGCTACCAGCTTGTCGCGCACCATGCGGCCGTTGACGTAGAAATATTGCAGATCTGCCTGGCTACGCGAGAAGGTTGGCAGTCCGACCCAGCCCCACAACCGCAACCCATTGCGCTCGATCTCAATGGGCAGTGCCTGCTCAAGAAACGCCGAGCCGCAAACCGCAGCCACCCGTCGTGCGCGCGACGCGTCGTCGCCGGCCTGATGCAGCGCCAACACCGCCTTGCCGTTATGCCGCAGATGGAAAGCGACGTCGAAACGCGCCAGCGCCAGGCGCTTGATCACTTCCTGCAAGTGATCGAATTCGGTCTTCTCGGTGCGCAGAAACTTGCGCCGCGCCGGTGTATTGAAGAACAGGTCGCGAACCTCCACGGAGGTGCCGACCGGATGCGCTGCAGGCTGCACGCGCGCTTCCATTTCACGGCCTTCGGTTTCCACCTGCCAGGCTTCGCTGGCGTCGGCGGTGCGCGAGGTCATGGTCAGACGCGAGACGGAACTGATTGAGGCCAGCGCCTCGCCACGAAAGCCGAGACTCATGACCCGCTCGAGATCCTCCAGGTCGCGAATCTTGCTGGTGGCGTGACGAGCCAGGGCCAGCGGCAGATCGTCCGGCGGAATGCCGCAGCCATCGTCGCGCACGCGCAGCAGCTTGACCCCGCCCTGCTCGATATCCACGTCGATTCGCGTCGCTCCCGAATCGAGGCTGTTTTCCAACAGTTCCTTGATCACCGACGCTGGGCGCTCGACCACCTCTCCTGCGGCAATCTGGTTCGCCAACCGCGGGCTGAGCAGCTGGATGCGTGGCGCGCCGGTCATGGCTGGGAGGCCAGCGTAGTCGCTGGAATGTTCAAGGTTTGACCGACTTTTATCACGTCGTTGCTCAGCTTGTTCGCACTGCGCAGCGCCGCGAGACTGACCTGATAGCGCTGGGCAAGCAGCGCCAGACTCTCTCCGGAGCGTACGACATGCTCACGTGGGCCGTTGGCAATCTTGCCCGAGTCACGCAGCCAGGCGATGTACGTCCCTGGCGGCGGGTTTTCATGGAAGAACTGTCGCACTCCGCTATGTACGGAGCGCGCCAGAGCTTGCTGATGGCTGGCGGTCTGCAGCTTCTTGGCCTCGGAGGGGTTCGAAATGAAGCCCGTCTCCACCAGGATCGACGGGATGTCAGGCGACTTCAGCACCATGAACCCGGCTTGCTCCACACGGCTTTTATGAAGTCGAGTGATGCGCCCCATGTTGCTGAGCACCTTCTGCCCGACGTTGAGGCTGGAGGACAATGAGGCGGTCATCGACAAGTCCAGCAGCACTCCAGCGAGCATCTGGTCCTTGTCGCCCAGGCTGAGATTGCCCGCGCCACCGATCAGGTCCGAGCGGTTTTCGCTGTCGGCCAGCCAGCGCGCAGTTTCCGAGGTAGCGCCGCGGTCGGACAGGGCAAACACCGAAGCGCCATACGCTGCAGTACGCGGCGCCGCATCCGCATGGATCGAAACAAACAGATCAGCGCCTTTCTTACGGGCAATCTCGGTACGCTTGCGTAACGGAATGAAGTAATCGCCCGTACGCACAAGCTCAGCACGGAAGCCTTTCTCGGCGTTGATCTGACGCTGCAGCTCCTTGGAAATCTGCAGTACCACATGTTTCTCGTAAACCTTGCCTGGCCCGATAGCACCGGGGTCCTCGCCACCATGTCCGGCGTCGATCGCGATCACGATGTCACGTTTTCCGCCAGGCGTTGCAGGCAGCTTTACTGCCGGCAGGGTGGGTGAGACCGGCGCGACCGGAGTGGACGGTGTAGCGGTGGCCGGCGGCAGGGTTGCTGTACGAGCAGCGGTGGCCTGATCGAACAGATCGACAACCAGGCGATGGCCGTACTGCTGATTGGGCGCAAGGCTGAAGCTCTTCGGCGAAACGGGCGCGTGCAGATCGACGACCACGCGCAGCGTATTGGCATCATGCTGGCCAGCGCGCAGGGCAGCGACCGGGGTGTTCTTCAGCGCAAGCTGGTCCAGTTGAGCCTTGAGGTTGGCACCGGTCACATCGATGACCAGCCGATCGGGCGCGGTGAGCGTGAAGATCTTGTGCTCGACCGGGCCGGACAGATCGAACACCAGGCGGGTGTTATCCGGCGCGCGCCATAGACGCACACTCTGCACATCGCTGGCCGCGAAAAGGTCCGCTGCCACGAGCAACAGCGCCAAGCCGCCAATCAGGGTGCGAATGCGCATACCCAAACCCATGTTATTCATAGTTCTCCGTCGGTCAGGGCGGCACACCAGGCTTCGCCCCGCACAGTGTGGGGCGACAGGCGCAGCGTACGGCCGGCCTCATGCGGCGTAATGGTAATGTCCATGTCGGCCTTTGGCAAAACGCCGGCACCACGCTCCGGCCACTCGATGAGACACAAGGCGCTGCCTTCGAAATAGTCGCGAATGCCAAGAAACTCCAGCTCCTCGGGATCGACCAGGCGATAGAGGTCGAAATGGAAAACCTGCACCTCACCCAGCTCGTAAGGCTCGACCAGGGTGAAGGTTGGGCTCTTGACCTTCCCTTCATGCCCGAAGCCGCGAATCAGCCCCCGCGACAGCGTGGTCTTGCCCGCACCGAGATCACCATGCAAATAGATGATGCCGCGCCCGCCGGTGACCAGGGCGATGCGTGCGCCTACCTCCAGCATGGCAGCCTCGTCCGCGGCGTACAGGTTCACTTCAGGCATGGCGACTGCTCCTCGAGCAACTGACGGATCACGGGAATCAGATCGCCGGCGGCTAGCCCCCGGCCTTGCTGGCCGATACGTTCGCCAGCGGCGGCATGCAGCCAGGCGCCCAGGCAGGCTGCATCGAATGGCGCAAGCCCCTGCGCCAGCACGGCACCGATCACCCCTGCCAGCACGTCACCGAGGCCGGCACTCGCCATCGCCGGATGGCCGCGATCACAGAGCGCCAGTCGGCCATTTGAATCGGCGATCAACGTACCCGCGCCCTTGAGCAGCGCCACACAAGCGTAGCGACGGGCCAGCGCACGCGCCGCAGCGGGGCGATCAGCCTGTATCTCGGCCACCGAGCATTGCAACAGACGCGCAGCCTCGCCCGGGTGCGGCGTGATTACGCTCGCTGCCGGCAATTCGATGCTGCCAGCCGCCAGCAGGTTAAGCGCATCGGCATCCCACACTTGGGGCGACTCATGTTGGGCCGCCAACGACAGCAGGCTACGCCCCCAGGGCGCCTGACCCATTCCAGGGCCGACCACCAATACATCGGCGCGCTCGACCAGCGCCGTCAGCGCATAAGTCGATTCGACGCCACTGCACATGATTTCCGGGCGGCGCACCAGCGAAGCGGTGACATGCTCCGGACGCGTTGCCAGCGTCACCATGCCCGCACCGCAGCGCAATGCCGCCTCGGCGCTAAGCAGTGCGGCGCCGCCAGTTCCCAGATCACCGCCAATCACCAGCACCTGTCCGAAGCTGCCCTTGTGCGCTACTGGCGAGCGCGGCGCGACACGTATTAGCGAGCCGTGGTCCAGGCGCACGGCCTCGCTCGCCACCTGCGCGACGATCGCCGGATCGGCCTGCAGATCGTCGAACACCAGGGTGCCGACGCGATCAGGACCGTCGGCGGTAAACAGGCCGAGCTTGAGGCCGATAAAGGTGACGCTGAGATCGGCGCGCACCGCATGCCCCAGCACACGTCCGCTGTTCGCACACAGACCGGACGGCAGATCGATGGCCAGCACCGGCAATTCGCTGGCATTGATCGCCTCGATCGCGGCGACATAGGGCTCGCGCACGTCACCGGCAATGCCGGTGCCCAGCAGCGCATCCACCAGCACGCCCTGCAGCGGCGCCTCGGAGTGCCAGAGCTCGACGACCACGCCGCTTGCCCGTGCCTCGGCCAGGGCCTGCGCGGCATCGCCTTGCAGCGCTTGCGGATCGCCCACCGCCAGCACCCGAACCAGCCAGCCGGCGCGCTGCGCCAGCGCTGCCAACAGGTAACCATCGCCAGCGTTATTGCCACGTCCGGCCAGCACGGTGACGGCACCCGCATCAGGCCAGCGTCGGCGCAACGCGCGCCAGGCAGTATGGGCGGCACGCTGCATAAGCTCGAAACCGGGAGTGCCGCCGGCAATCAGGTGCGCATCGAGTTCGCGCACCTGTGCGGCGGTATACAGAGCGACTGGCAGGGAATCGGTCATCGGTGCAGGGATCATCGCGGCAGAATGTCTGGCAGAATTATACGCACCCGCCCGCCAAGCCGCCCTACTCTCCGATGTCCGACCCAGCCCTCGATCCAGCCGCCCTCGCCCAGTCCATCAAAGAGTGGGGCCGTGAGCTCGGCTTTCAGCAGGTCGGCATTACCGATGTTGACCTCGGCGAGCACGAAGCGCACCTGGAGGCCTGGCTGCAAGCCGGTTATCAGGGCGAGATGGATTACATGGCCGCCCATGGCAGCAAGCGCTCCCGACCGGACGAGCTGGTCCCCGGCACGCTCAGAGTGATCTCGCTGCGCATGGACTACCTGCCCGGCGACACGCGCATGACGCAGCAGCTCGCAAGCCCGGAGAAGGCCTACGTGTCGCGCTATGCGCTGGGCCGCGATTACCACAAGCTGATCCGCAAACACATCCAGCAGCTCGCCGAGCGCATCCAGCAGGTGGTCGGCCCGTTCGGCTTTCGCGCCTTCGTCGACAGCGCACCAGTGCTGGAGAAGGCCGCCGGGCAACAGGCCGGGCTCGGCTGGATCGGCAAGAACACCCTGCTGCTCAACCGCAAGGCCGGCAGCTGGTTCTTTCTCGGCGAATTGTTCGTCGATATCGCGCTGCCGGTCGACAAGCCAACGACCCGCGATCACTGCGGTAGCTGCCACGCCTGCCTGGACGTCTGCCCCACCGAGGCTTTCGTCGGCGAACGGCTGCTGGATGCGCGGCGCTGCATTTCCTATCTCACCATCGAGCTGAAAGGTGCGATCCCCATCGAACTGCGCGACAAGATCGGCAACCGCGTATTCGGCTGCGACGATTGCCAGATCGTCTGCCCGTGGAACCGTTTCGCCCGCCCCACCGAGCAAAGCGACTTCCAGCCGCGCCACAGCCTGGACAACGCCGATCTGGCAACGCTGTTCCGCTGGACAGAAGAAGAATTTCTCAGCCGCACCGAGGGCTCACCGCTGCGGCGCGCCGGTTACCAGCGATGGCTACGCAATCTCGCGGTCGGCCTGGGCAATGCGCCGTCGAGCATCCCGGTGCTGGAAGCGCTCCAGGCGCGCCGCGACGACCCGTCGGAGCTGGTGCGCGAGCATGTCGAGTGGGCGCTGGCGCAACATGCCCAGCGCCAGCCCGACTGACTCGCCAGCCATGAGGCCCCATCAGGCCTGAGGGGATGCCTGTGCCGGATCGCTGGCTGGAGCCGCGCTGAGCTCACGCAGCTCATCGGCATCCAGCGTCTCCTGCTGCAGCAATTGCCGGGCGCAGCGCTCGAGCAGCTCCCGCCGCGCCTGGAGTAGCGACAGGCTGCGCTGGAAGGCCGCCTGCACCAGCTCCTGCACTTCCTCATCGATAGCGGTTGCCGTGCTCTCCGCATAGTCGTGTTGCGGCTTGAGGCCGAGCATCGCCTCGTTGCCAAGGAACGAGTTCGGCTCACGCTCCAGCGCCAGGTGACCGAGACGCTTGGACATGCCGTAGCGCGTCACCATGGCGCGGGCGATATCGGTGACCTTGGCCAGATCGTCCGCCGCACCGGTGGACAGATGCGCATACACCAGCCACTCCGCCGCACGCCCGCCGAGCAATACCGCCATTTTGTTTTCCAGCTCGTCGCGGGTCATCAGGAAGCGATCCTCGATGGGGCGCTGGATGGTGTAGCCCAGCGCGCCCATGCCGCGCGGGATGATCGACACCTTGTGCACCGGATCGACGCCTGGCAGCGCCATGGCCACCAGCGCATGGCCCATCTCGTGATAGGCGACGATCTCCCGCTCGCGTGGGTTGAGCAGGCGGTTGCGCTTTTCCAGCCCGGCGATGATGCGTTCGATGGCTGCGGTGAAGTCTTCCATGGCCACCGCTTCGGCATTGCGCCGGGTCGCCAGCAGCGTCGCCTCGTTGACCAGGTTGGCCAGGTCAGCACCGGTGAAGCCCGGCGTCAGCGCGGCGATGGCCTGCGGGTCGACATCTATACCCAGACGCGATTTCTTCAGGTGCACATTGAGAATCTGTACCCGCCCGACCTTGTCCGGTCGATCGACCAGCACCTGGCGGTCGAAACGGCCGGCGCGGAGCAGGGCCGGGTCGAGAATTTCCGGGCGGTTGGTGGCCGCCAGCAGGACCAATCCGCTGGAGGTATCGAAGCCGTCCATCTCCACCAGCAGCTGGTTGAGCGTCTGCTCCTTCTCGTCATGCCCGCCGGACAATGGTCCGGCGCCGCGGGCGCGGCCGAGGGCATCCAGTTCGTCGATGAAGATGATCGCTGGCGCCTGGGCCCGCGCCTGTTCGAACAGATCACGCACCCGCGCGGCACCGACGCCGACGAACATCTCGACGAACTCGGAGCCGGAAATGGAGAAGAACGGCACTTTTGCCTCGCCGGCCACGGCGCGTGCCAGGAGCGTCTTGCCGGTGCCGGGCGGGCCGACCAGCAGCACGCCCTTGGGCATGCGTCCGCCTAGGCGACCATAGGTTTGCGGGTCGCGGAGAAACTCGATGATCTCCTTGAGCTCGTCCTTGGCCTCGTCGACGCCGGCAACATCGGCAAAGCTCACCTTCATGTCGGTCTCGACGTAGACACGCGCCTTGCTCTTGCCGATCTGCATCATGCCGCCGCCACCCAGGCCGCTGCCAATGCGCTTGAGCAGAAACAGCCAGATGCCGAAGAACAGCATGGCCGGCACAATCCACGACAGCAGGTCGCGCACCAGCGTGCTTTCCACCTTGCCGGTGTAGCGCACCGGGTACTGCTGCAGATGCTCGGCCAGCTGCGGCTCGACGCGGTTGCTGATGAAACGTCGCTGACCGCTGGACAACGGCTCCTTGAGCAGGCCCTCGATGCGTCGCTCGGTGATCGCCAGCTCTTCGACGCGGCCCTCCTTGAGGTGCTGCTCGAACTCGCTGTAGGGGATGGTCGCCACCTCCTGCTGGATCGACAGCAGGTACTGCAGGCCGAGGAACACCAGAATGGCGATCATCCAGTAATTCATGTGGAACTGAGTTCGGTCTTTCACACCTGTTCTCCTTGTGCCGCAGACGGGGAAATTATGCCGGCTGCACGGGAGGCCAGCCTGAACCCAGATCAGTAATAAGGCGCGCCGCTCAAAGACCGCCGCGCACGCCGAGGCCGACACCCAACTCCGCCGCCACGGCGAAGGGCAGCAGCAGCGTATCCACCAGGGCGCTGGCGGGCAGATCCAGCGCGGCATATTTCGGCGCTACGGCACCGAAGCGATCCAGCGGGCAGCAGCCGCCGTTGAGGCTGTACCAGTCCAGGCGCGTGCCGGAATAAATGATCGGCGCGCCGGGCTTGGCGGCGTCCAACGTGCGCACGCTGGCACAGCCGCCGAGCAGGCTCAGCGTCGCCAGGACCAGCAGCGCTCGGCCGAGCATGTCAGTCGTCGCTGACGATATGGTGCTCACCCCAGTGCGGCAGCATGTCCTGCGGGATGTTGAGCAGATTGAGGATGCGCGCGACGACGAAATCGACCAGGTCGTCGATGGTCTGCGGCTGATGATAGAAGCCTGGCGAGGCCGGCAGGATGGTTACGCCAAGGTTGGACAGCTTGAGCATGTTCTCCAGGTGGATGCTCGAATACGGCGCCTCGCGCGGGACCAGGATCAGCTGGCGGCGCTCCTTGAGGGCAACGTCGGCGGCACGCTCAATCAGGTTGTTGCAGGCGCCGGTGGCAATTGCCGACAGCGTGCCAGTGGAGCAAGGCACCACCACCATGGAGGTCGGTGCACCGGAGCCGGAGGCCGGTGGCGCCATCCAGTCCTCCTTGGCGAACACGCGGATCTGCCCGGCGGCGGCACCGGTGTATTCCGAGAGGAATGCCTGCATCGCCTGCGGCTTGGCCGGCAGCACCACGTCGGTTTCGGTAGCCATTACCAGCTGCGCGGCCTTGGAGATCAGGAAATGCACCTCGCGGTCTTCCTGGATCAGGCAGTCGAGCAGGCGCAAACCATACTGCGCGCCGGATGCGCCAGTCATGGCCAGGGTGATGCGTTCCGGTCCGCTCATATATCTGCTCCCTTTGTAGCCGCTTGGTCGTGTTCGGGTGGGCTGAAGCGGAACGCCGCCCGACCCACCCTACTTGCTGATGCGATCCGCGTGGAAATTCCTTCGGCGATTTCCACCCTGCCCACGGTCATCGTCGGGTGGAAAACCGCGAAGCGTTTTCCACCTTGAGCAGTCAGCTCAACGCCTCGGCCAGCTTGTTGTGCAACCCACCAAAACCACCGTTGCTCATCACCACCACCTGGGTGCCCGGTGCGGCATCGGCTTTGACCTTGGCAATGATCGCCTCCAGCGAGTCGCACACCGTAGTCTCCACCGGCGAGCCGGCAACGGTCGCGGCCAGGTCCCAGCCAAGGTTGGCCGGCGCGTACCAGATAGCCTGATCCGCCAGCACCACGGACTCGGCCAGGCCCTCGCGGTGCGCACCGAGCTTCATTGAATTGGAGCGCGGTTCGACCACGGCGATGATCGGCGTATCGCCAACCTGTTTGCGCAGCCCGTCGAGGGTGGTGGCGATAGCCGTGGGGTGATGGGCGAAGTCGTCATAGATGGTTACGCCGTTGACCTCGGCGACCTTCTCCATGCGTCGCTTGACGCTTAGGAACTCGCTCAGCGCCTCGGCGCCCTGCTTTGGCAGCACGCCGACATGCCGTGCCGCCGCCAGCGTGGCCAGCGCGTTGTTGACGTTGTGCTGGCCGGTCAGCGCCCATTCCACCACGCCTTGTACGGCGCCATCGAAGATCACCTCGAAACGCGAACCGTCGGCGCTGAGCAGCTTGGCCTGCCACTCGCCGCCGTCACCGGTGGTCTGCACTGGCGTCCAGCACCCCATGCCGATCACGCGCTTGAGCGCCGTCTCCGACTCGGGATGGATGACCAGCCCTTCGCTCGGCACGGTACGCACAAGATGGTGAAACTGCCGCTCGATGGCCGCGAGATCGGGGAAAATATCCGCGTGATCGAACTCTAGATTGTTCAGGATCGCAGTGCGCGGGCGGTAATGGACGAATTTGCTGCGCTTGTCGAAGAAGGCACTGTCGTACTCGTCGGCCTCGACTACGAAGAACGGTGTGCCGCCCAGGCGCGCGGAGATGCCGAAGTTCTGCGGCACCCCTCCGATGAGGAACCCCGGGCTCATGCCCGCGTGCTCCAGTACCCAAGCGAGCATGCTGCTGGTGGTGGTCTTGCCATGGGTGCCAGCCGCGGCTAGGACCCAGCGCCCCTGCAGCACGTGATCGGCCAGCCACTGCGGGCCGGAGACATAGGGCAGGCCCTTGTTCAGCACGTACTCCACGGCAGGGTTGCCACGCGACAGCGCATTGCCGATCACCACCAGATCCGGCGACGGCTCGAGCTGGCTCGGCTCGTAGCCCTGGGTCAACTCGATGCCCTGCGCTTCGAGCTGGGTGCTCATCGGTGGATAGACGTTGGCGTCGGAGCCGGTGACGCGATGCCCGAGCTCCTTGGCCAGCACCGCAAGCGACCCCATGAAGGTGCCGCAGATGCCGAGAATATGGATATGCATGGATGCCCTCAAAACCGGTGAGACCCACTGAAAACTGCGGCGCAGGTTAGCACAGCAGGCCATCCCAGCCGACCAGGCGCCGTTAGTCAGACGCAGGGCCGAAACGCGACTGATCGGTCACCTTCTTGAGCCAGATCATTTCGCCCCCCGGTCCAGATGCGATGCTGCAAGTACCACTTTCAGACAATCACAAGGGAATTCTCCATGAGCAGCACCTTCTTCATCCCCGCAGTGAACATGATGGGCGCCGGTAGCCTCGATGAGGCGATGGTCGCTATCGCCAACTACGGCTTTCGCAAAGCGCTGATCGTCACCGACGTTGGACTGGCACGCGCTGGAGTCGCCGAAAAGGTTGCCGCGCTGCTGGCTGCCGCGGATATCCAATCGGTCGTATTCGACGGCGCACAACCGAACCCAACCGTCGGCAACGTCGAGAAGGGCCTGGCCCAGCTGCGCGACAGCGCCTGCGATTTCATCATTTCCCTCGGTGGCGGCTCGCCTCATGACTGCGCCAAGGGCATCGCCCTGTGCGCCACCAACGGCGGGAATATCGCCGACTACGAAGGCGTCGACCGCTCGGCCAAACCACAACTGCCGCTGGTGGCGATCA
>Ga0189292_10240_pt1 | contig 23551 bp, 15 predicted proteins | sample UW1oraminimetaG_FD_130317 | JGI IMG/M metagenome (GOLD analysis project Ga0189292, IMG submission 130317) | Marine microbial communities from the Costa Rica Dome - UW179A-orange mini metaG | ecosystem: Environmental > Aquatic > Marine > Oceanic > Photic zone | place: Costa Rica: the Eastern...
AATAACAAGGCCGATAGTGGATGATTAGGCTCCAAGCTGAAAGTAAACCACCTCCGCAGCCATTTATTGGTGTGGTCTACAGAGGATTATGTCTTTTTAGAGGGGAAAATCCCTAGAACCCCTAAAAGGTTCGATGGCATTGCCAGCTCCAGAACATTGCAATAACAACGCTACCTGAAATACCAACGAATAATGTCAAATTGGCAGTAAGGCAAAAGTAGTCGATATGTAATGCTTTTCAAAGCAAGCAGTAAGATTGATTTACCGCAAACTTGTGACAAAAAGACACCCGACGACAGTTTACTATCGCACCAGGATCCCGTTTAAATAGTAATAGTGCAATTTTTCAGGCGCAGACCCACTGTGCATGCTCGGTTTATTGCGGGTCCATTATGTAATCAAACCTTACTGCTGATCAGTGCTGCTATTTACCATATTCTCAAAGATTTGGAGTGAAAAGTGACAAAACAGAGCGACTCGCCATGGTACGCAAAGACCGTTACTGATGTGCTTGAAAGTTTGGGCGCATCGGTAGAAGGGCTATCAGAGGAAGAAGTGCAGCGCCGACTAGCCAAATTTGGACAGAACGCCATAGAGGAGTCTCCTCCTGCTGGTCTACTTATTCGTTTTGTTAACCAATTTAAAAACTTATTGGTTATGGTGCTTATTTTTGCCGCCTTACTGACTGCCATATTACAACATTGGCTGGACGCAATTGTTATCTCGTCTGTGGTGATCATCAACGCGATTATTGGCATTGTTCAAGAGGGTAAAGCTGAAAAGGCGCTAGCATCAATACGTCATCTGCTAGCAATACAAGCGTCTGTCATACGTAATCACAAGCGATTGAGTGTGAAAGGCGAGCTTCTCGTACCGGGTGATATTGTTATTTTAGAGCTTGGCGACAAAGTACCGGCTGATCTGCGTCTTATTAAATCCCATAGCTTACATATTCAAGAAAGTATTCTCACGGGCGAATCAGTTCCCGTTGCTAAAAATATAGCTGAACTGGATAGGGATACCTCAATCGTAGATAGAACCTGTATGGCGTTCAGTGGCACCACAGTAACAAGCGGGCAGGGCTTAGGTGTTGTGGTTGCCACAGGCGTTTCTACCGAAATTGGTAAAATTGGCGGCTTACTGTCAAATATCGAAAAGCTGACTACGCCCCTAATCCTCAAAATGAATGTCCTTGCGAAGTGGATAACAGTTTTAATACTTTCATTGGCTGTTGCGTTACTGTTTATCGGTCATTATTTGCTTGATAGCCCTTTTGTCGATGTGTTTATGGCAGTAGTTGGCTTATCTGTTGCCGCTATCCCGGAAGGTTTACCCGCTGTACTCACTATTACATTAGCCGTTGGGGTTCAAGCCATGGCTAAACGCAATGCGGTTATTCGCGTGTTACCTGCCATAGAAACCCTAGGCGCAGTATCAGTCATATGTTCTGATAAAACGGGTACATTAACACGCAATGAAATGCTGGTCAGGCGAGTACAAACGGCGAGCAATATATATGAAGTAACAGGTGAAGGGTATCAGCCGTATGGCGAAGTGCACTGCGACAACGCATCATCACAAAACACATTAGCGCAGTTAAACGACTTAGCGCTTGTATGCAATTTGTGTAACGATGCAGAGATATTCGAAAACAAAGGCGTTTGGTCACACCATGGCGACCCCATGGAAGCGGCACTGTTGAGTTTTTCGTCCAAACTTTTAGGCGATAAATACCCCGCCACACGACAACAATGGGAACGTACAGGAGTGGTGCCATTTGATGCAACCAACCAGTATATGGCAACCCTTAACGTTAATGCAGGTGAAGAGGCACGTCTTTTTGTTAAAGGCGCACCTGAAAAACTGATAGCGTTTTGCAATACCGAAAGAATGGGCGAGCACAATGTGCCCATCAACAGCCAGTATTGGTCTGAAAAAGCTGAAGGTATGGCGGCAGAGGGGCTAAGAGTGTTGGGTATTGCCACGCGGGATATGCCTGTTAATCAGCCAACAATTGAAGCGGGCGATGTAAAAGGTCAGCTTTGTTTACTGGGCTTAGTGGGGCTTATGGACCCGCCTCGTAGTGGCGTGAAAGAAGCGATTAATCAATGCCAAAGTGCAAACATTCAAGTCAAGATGATCACCGGTGATCACGCAATTACAGCGCAGGCTATAGGCCGTCAATTGGGACTGATGAATGTTGACACTGTACTTACCGGTGAGCAAATAGATGCTTTGGATGACGACGCGTTACAAGCGTGTGTGAAACATACCGATATATTTGCCAGAACTGCTCCACAACACAAACTACGACTGGTGATGGCATTACAGGCATTAGGTTTAGTCGTCATAATGACAGGCGATGGTGTAAATGATGCGCCGTCTTTAAAACGCGCTGATGCAGGTGTCGCCATGGGGCTTAAAGGCTGCGAAGCCGCAAAAGACGCTGCCGATGTGGTATTAGCAGATGACAATTTTGCCTCAATAGTTGCTGCAGTAGAACAGGGGAGAACGGTTTATAGCAACATAAAGAAAGTGGTGAGCTGGACACTACCAACGAATGCTGCTGAAGCGCTCACCATCATAGTCGCATTAATGGCAGGCATGTCATATCCAATCACACCAGTGCAAATATTATGGATAAACATGATTACAGCCATATCCCTTGGCATTGCTCTGGCCTTTGAGCCGCCTGATAAAGATATTATGAAGCAATGCCCACGACCGCGAAACCAGCCTTTTATACAGCCTGAACTGATGTGGCAGATAACCCTTGTGGGGCTGCTTTTCTTTCTGGCTGTGTTCAGTGTGTACCATTTCGTAATTTCACAAGGATCTTCAGTAGAGTTAGCGCGCACGCAAGCAATGAACATGCTTGTTGGGTTAGAAATGGCGTATTTGTTCTTTATACGACGCGCACATAGCCGCGCCTTAACTTTTCATAAGATGCCGCCCAATAAAGCCATCTGGATAGCCGTGGTATTGGTGATTGTTGCCCAGTCTGCGATTTGCTTTACACCCGTGTTTCAAACAATATTCGGCACTGCGTCGCCGTCATGGGAAGATGTGCTTATTGTGATTACCACAAGTGTAGTGATGTACATTGTGCTGCAAGGCGAAAGAATGCTAAGGCGAGCTGTGCAACGATTTATTTAAGATTAGAAAGTGTGAGAATAGAGCTAGTAGTGAATAGGATATTTAATCATACGCTGTTGTACTCTTCATGGTTGCCCGCGTTTAATACTGAGGGATCCCCACGAATTTAATTTCATGTGGCCCCAGCCCAGGCCCCGTCTACTATGGAGCTGTACCATTGGAGTGCAGCTTTCCACTGTCGCATAGTGAATCGTATTCGGCAAGCGACAGCCCTAAGTCCAAGGTAATGGAATGACAGCACGCTTCTGGTTTCGGTATTGGCTTGGAAGCGCCGATGTTTGTTGGAAGAGACGAGCACCATACCCAGTAGTATAGCCACTAATGACGCTAACGTGGTCAGCAATACTAGTATTGTTAGACGCTGCTTTTTCACACTTTTATTTTGCTCATAGCCAAGCCCGAACTTGGTGCTTTTCATGTCTCTAAAGCCTTCTTCAATTTGCATTCGCTGCCTGTAAATGGCTACAACTTGTTTCGATAGGCTTCGGTGAGACGCCAGTGATGTGGCTAATAGCCACGGGTCTTTAGCGCCTTGCGCATGCACCTTTGAGCGCTTTGAGGCTTTGCGTGTACCATCTGGATTTGAAGCATGTCGTCCTTTAGATTTCTGTTTAAACAGAACTAGCGTGCAGGTAAAGGGGTTGCTCCTTACTATTTGGCTGTTATCGAAACGCTTCGGTCGACAGGTTGCTTGTGCGTAAAGATGACGAATACATTGCCACGTATTTCCTCTATCAAGCGAGTAAAAATGTGGCTTGCGGATACGCCCAACAATGTCCCATCCTAGCGCCCTAACTTCTCTAAACCAAGGCGATTTATACCCTGCGTCGGTGACGATAATGGGACGACAGTGAGAAGGTAATATAGCGTGCAAGGTCTTCAAGAAGGTCTTGTGCGTAGCCGGTTTCTCTTTCGTCTTATTGCAGTGCACTTCTTGATACAGTGTGATGGGCCTACCTTTTAAAGATATTGCTGCGCGTAACAGAAAATGCGCTTTACGGTCATCTAAATCTGACCAATCGATTGAGATAACAGGGCGTGAAGTGTTACCACAAAATAGTTGGCCGATAGATGCATAGATAAACGGTGTTTCACTTAATAAATGCGGGTTTGAGAGCAAGCGGTCGGCACGTTTAATTCGATGTTTTTCAAAGGCTTTAGTGTTGATTCCTCGACCTATGCTGGTTACTGTTGCAGCGCTTCCAGTAAGCAAGCTTTTGACGCACGCCGTTACCGCATCCCGACGAGTTTTATGCATTTTATAGCTGACAAGCGATACGACATTGTTCACAATAGATAGGGCATTCATGGCTGTTTGGTCTCGGTGAAGTTTGGCGATTGATCTGATCACCAAACGTCATGAATGTTCCTATCTTTTTTATCTCACTGATATCGTTATATTATTTGTGGGGATACCTCAGCGTTTAATATTATTTCTATATACTTTGAATCAACTCTTCAATCGTACTTGTTTTGCGAAAAGAGAGAAGGAGTCAGGTTCTTCAACTACTACAAACTCGCTGACTCCAATAATAACTTCTTCCTTTATGATACTACTTTGTCGAGGATAAATTTCTAACTTGCATTGAATTAACTCAATGACATCTATCGCTTTATTTAGTCCTGAACATGTAGAGCTTTGAATTCATCGTATGCGAATTGATCTGTCATACCACTTACGAAATCTTGAATTAACCTACACCGGCAGTATTTTTCCCAAGTCACTGGAGAGTTTTTTGCTTCTTCTATAGGGTTTTCTAAGGCGGTTTTATATGCCCTAACATGTTTATTTGGAAGTTTATTAATTAAGCGTTGCTCAAATGGGAGTTTCTTTTGATAGTCGACATCTCCATTTACAAGACCAATAAACTCTTCTTTTGAAATTGTTAGTATCGGAAGGTAATAATTAAGGAGTCCATTAATTATACGGTATCCGCGAAGTTCTTGCATTTCAACTTCTTGGTGACTGAAAACATTTTCCCTAGCAACTTTTTTGAAGGCTTTAGATACATAATGAGGTGCGCTGTTATCCTCTAATAGTGGCTCGTTAAATGTGCCTGCAAGAATGGCTTCTATGTTTTCTACAAATCTTCTAGCTGCATGGCCCACTAAAATGTGCTGTAATTGAACCCTTAAGGAAATAAAAAACTGGTGGTTTTTGTCGACAGGCTCTCGAGTGTATGCGTCAGAAGCATCATTAAGCAGCTTTTTGAAGCTTATTGTTTTTCCAAAAATTTCGATGGTTTCTTCATCGACATTTTGTTCCATACTTTCATAAGCTTTCGGCAAAAGCTCTAATAGTTCTCCTACGGAGAGAATATTTTTTTCAACTGAATCCTCAATATCGGCAAAGCAATAGGAAATATCATCTGCTGCTTCCATTATATAACTAGTGAAATGACGAGTTTCTGGAACCATTTTCAGGGCTCTGTACATTTCTTGAACTTGGTCTTTTTCGGAAAGGTAAAATCCAGGCTTTTTCATAAGATAGGATTTAGTTTCTGGAATTTTACTTTCATCCAAATACGCTGGACGCGTATATTTGGTTAATGATGCTAGTTGGCTGTATGTTAAATTTAAATTGAGCAATGAAGTGACGATTCTTATCCCTTGAGCGTTCCCTTCAAAATGCGCTAAGTCAGTTTCAGCATTAAAATGTAATAAAGGCTCTTCCAGCCCCATTTTCTTGGGAAAAATTTCTTTTAAATTCTTTTTAAACCAATCCGAAATTGCCTTTTCTCCAAAATGGCCAAAGGGGGGATTTCCAATGTCGTGCATTAGGCAGGACATTTCAACAATGCTTTCAATTGCTCGGAACCAGTCTCTCGTGTCACCGTCGATATCATAAGGAGACTTTCCTAGACGATATTCAATTTGCTGAACAATATGCCTACCTACTTGTTGGACTTCGAGTGAATGGGTAAGCCGACTTCTTACAGCGGCATTTCTTTCTAATGGAAATACTTGAGTCTTTTGTTGCAATCGGCGAACAGCAGCTGAATTAATTATTCTCCCCCTGTCACTTTCCAATGCACCTTGTAAGTTTTGGCTTGGTGTCCCGCGCTTCCGTTGAGTATTAACTAAGTTTGAAAAGTCAATTATGCTCATTATTCATCCATGTTTATTAAGTAATAAATACTAATGATTGCAACGAATTACGAATGTTTGTTTATAAGAAATGCTCTTATGGTATTAGTTAAAATACTAAAGGGCGAGACTGGGATTGTTCAGTGACATAAATGTAAAACTTAATTCGTCAAGTTTGAGTAAAAATTTATTACCAAAGCTACGGCTTTATCTCAAAAAACAAATATATGCTTGAAGGATATTAACTGACTTGAAAGGAATTCTTTTCGTTCTAACAGGGATAGGTAGCATACATAATATATAAGCTAATTCGGAGATGGACTTGGTGTTTTTTGATAGAACTCAATGTCGGTTTATAATATGTCTTCAGACTTACCGATTTAGATTCTATGTAACCTTCTGATTTTATAAAATAAAAAAGACGTCCGAAGACGTCTTTTTTTGAATTGGTGGAGCTGGCGGGATTTGAACCCGCGTCCAGAAAATGTCTACCTTTGGTACTACATGCTTAGTTTGTCTTTTCTTTAACTATTTTGGACCCCGACAAACAGGACTCCTAATAGCTGTCCTGATACTGTTTCGCGGTTCAACCTCAGGAGAGTTTCCCTCGCTAGTTTGCTTATATGACCTTCCAAACCCACGCTAGCAAACTAAGCTGTGGTGGAAGGGCCTATACCGGTTATTAAGCGGCTAGTGCGTAAGTTTCGTCGTTTGCGACTATTTAAATGCGGCTTTTTAAAGAGGCAAACCGCACCTCTGCATGCACCTCCGGCTTCCTAGATCCTGTCGAATCCTAATCAGCCCCGAGTGTGATTATCAATAATAGCACAAATGTTACATGGTGAAATATATTCTTTTGAAAATTACTATAAATTTTAAGGGTTTGGCTATTAATCAACCAAAAATAACGTTTAGTATTTCAAAAGCTTATACACGTACATCTCACCTAACTTAACGATGCACAAATATGCGTATTACTGAACTTACTCTAGATATGTGGCTGGTTGGTTCAAATTCAAGAGGGGCGCAAAAAGTATTGGTAAATAAATGCAATAAGACCACTAAGATAGTGCTTTTTATTTGATTATTTTAGCTAATTTTTAAGGAAATAGTGCGGATGTAAGGATGCAATTACTGTCAAGAACCATTAAAGTACGTGGGCATAAATAAAAGGCTTGTAGTGTAAATGTCTTCAGATTCAATATTGTATTCTCCGTATACCTTGCCGTGTGGCGTAACAGCACGAAACCGTCTTGTTAAAGCTGCTATGGAAGAAAATATGTCGAGTATGGGAAATATCCCCGGTGAGTCTTTGTACTCACTTTATCGATATTGGGCCCATGGTAACTTAGGCATGATCATTACGGGTAATGTAATGGTTGATAAAGGTGCGATGACAGGGCCTGGCGGTGTAGCGCTAGAAAAAGACACTGATCTTGCTCCTTTTCAAAAGTGGGCAAAAATCATTAAATCTAATGGTGCTTTAGCCATCATGCAAATTAACCACCCAGGTCGACAAGTCTTTAAAGCAATGAAGGGTAAAGCCATTGCGCCTTCTGCTGTACCGTTAGATATGGGTAAACACTCAAAGCTGTTTGCTCAACCGCGGGAAATGACATGCCAAGACATCCACGATGTTTGCAAGCGTTTCGTTCAAACAGCCAAGCAAGCTGAAAAGGCAGGCTTTGACGGTGTGGAAATTCACGCAGCTCACGGTTATCTGCTTACGCAGTTTTTATCTCCACTGACTAATCAGCGCCAGGACGAGTGGGGCGGTTCCATTATTAACCGCGCGCGTTTGCTTATAAATATTGTCAGTCAGGTTAGGGCCGTTTGCTCAAAAGACTTTATTGTAATGGTAAAGCTTAACTCTGCTGACTTTCAGAAGAACGGTTTTTCTTTTGATGATGCGTGCGAAGTGGTAAACCGTCTAGAAGCGTTAGGCGTTGATGTTGTTGAGCTATCTGGCGGTAGTTATGAAGCACCTGCTATGCAAGGCCAAACCCGCGATGATACCACGCTAGCGCGAGAAGCATACTTTTTGGAATTTGCACAAGCGTTGGTTAGTAAAACCGATATCCCACTAATGACGACCGGTGGAATAAAAAGGGCCGCGGTTGCTGAAAAAGTTATCGAACAGGGCTGTGCGCTGGTGGGGCTAGCCAGTGCGCTTGCGATTACGCCAGATTTAGCCAAAAAGTGGCAACAAGAGTGGTCTTACTCAGGAATAATTCCGCACTGCTCATGGAAAGATAAGTCGTTGGCAAGCCTTGCCAATATGGCCATGGTGCGAAGACAACTTAGACGCTTGGGGAACAACCTTACGACGTTGAGAACCCCTTCGCCACTTTGGAGCCTTATTCTTGATATGCTACATCGCAAGAAAATGACTAAGCGTGATGTAGGTTAAGCATCGCCAAGGGCTGATGTGTGATTGGGCGCAGCTATTTTAATACTCCCTCTAGCCCAAGTCGTGTTTTTCCAATAGTACATACAAAAACACAGCGTTAAACGCTGTGTTTCATCATTCTCTCTTTTTGGCGCTGCCAATCTTTGTCTTTAATGGTGTCACGCTTGTCGTGCGCATGCTTACCTTTGGCTAGATGAATTTCTAGTTTCACCCAACACTTTTTCCAATACATTGAAGTGGCAACGATAGAGTAACCTTGGCGGTCTCGTGCACCCATTAAGCGGTCTATTTCGCGTTTGTTTAGCAACAATTTACGCGCACGCTCAGGCGCAGCGATTACATGGGTAGATGCTTGATTTAGCGGACTAATTCTGCAACCTACCAAATACGCTTCGGCATTTTGGATAATAACGTACGCATCGGTAATGTTCACTTTACCGGCACGAATACTTTTAATTTCCCACCCTTGAAGCTCAAGTCCAGCTTCGAACTTGTCTTCTAGGAAATAGTCATGACGCGCTTTTTTGTTCTGCGCGATATTTCCTGAGGTGTTTTTGTTGGCTTTATTCTTTTTCATGCTGGCTATTATACTGATTGTTCAAAGGAATGTCTTTAGTTGTCATTGTTATCTTATATTGGGGCATTTGGTTCAAAACCGAATACAAGCGATACAAATTTTCTGTGATACAATGCCGCCAAGAGTTTTAATTGTAGTGGAATCAATGCCAAGTATTCATAGAAGCGCGCTTGTAGCTCATAGCGCAGAAGCCATGTTTAACTTAGTCAACGATGTAGCTTCCTACCCTGAGTTTTTGCCAGGCTGTACCGATAGCAAAATCCTCGACACGTCAGCGCAAAGCATGAAAGCGTCTTTGTTAGTTGCCAAAGCCGGTATTAAGCAGTGGTTTACCACCCATAATGTGCTTGAACCGGGTAAAAGTATTCAAATGCAATTGGTTGACGGCCCGTTTCGCTCGCTTACCGGTGGCTGGACATTTTCGGCGCTATCGGAAGAAGCGTGTAAGATAGAGTTAAATCTTGAATTTGAATTCAGTAATAAGTTAGCTGAAATGGCTTTTGGAAAGGTGTTTAATAGCCTAGCCAGCAGTATGGTTTCTGCTTTTACAGACAGAGCGCGGAGCGTATACGCATGAGTAATAAGCTCATCAATATTGAGGTTGCCTATGCATTGCCTACCAAGCAAACCATCATTGATGTTGCTATTCATGAAAATGCGACGGTAGAAGAGGCGATTCAAGCTTCTAACGTGCTAGAGCAATTCCCTGAAATTGATTTAAAAGCGACGAAAGTGGGGATTTGGAGCCGCGTTGTTAAGCTGCGCGATACACTTACCGACGGCGATCGCATCGAAATTTACCGTCCGCTTATTGCTGATCCGAAAGAAATTCGCAAGCGTCGTGCCGAGAAAGCGAAAGAAGAGGGACGTGCGGATAAAATTACCGGTGGAAAAGTGAATCCACTTAAAGCGAAATCCTGAGCACTAGCTCAGCGCGTTCGTTTCGCAGCATTACTAGATATAAAAATGGCCTTCAATTGAAGGCCATTTTTGTATGAAAAAAGAAGTTATTAGCTTTTATCAGAAATACTGCCTAACTCCAAGAAAGGCGAGGCATCGATATCTTCTGCATCCATCATACTGGCGATACGCTGAACCGTGGCCACCATTTGACTTTGTTCCCATTCTTTAAGCTGCGAAAAGCGCTCAACAAAGTGCTCTTGAAGTGGGCGAGGCGCATCCACCACCGCTTCCTTACCGCGTTCGGTTAAAAACACACCCACTTTTCGTTTGTCTTGCGTACTTCTAATGCGCGTAGCTAAATCTCTGGACTCAAGTCTGTCGAGTATGTTCGTGATCGTTGCAGGACTTAAATTAATGTTCTCTGCAATTTCACGCACCATAATACCGGGCCGTTCTTCAATGTTCTGCATCACTAATAGCTGTGGACCTGTCAGCCCCACATGTTTACTTAGCTGCTTGCTGCGTAGGTCTACAGCGCGAATTACGCGCCGTAGTGCCACTAATAATTCTTCTTCTTTTCGCATATTACTTCCAACAATTGCGTAACCAAGTCGTTACTTAAGCAAATGGATAAAATGTTGGTGCTTATGATAGTGATCGATGACGTCATTAATGACTGAAATTTTCGACCAGCCCATAATATCATAGTTCTGACCACCTTCACTTAGGTGCACTTCGGCGCGATAGTACGTTGCCTTTTTGTTTTCGTCCAGTGCTGGCGTATCACTTGGACCAAATTCAGGCTGTTCTGTCGACACCGGGTGTACAGCATATATGAACTCTGGGTCATTACCCATATCAACTGTCAAAATAAGTGCTTCGTCTGTGTCTTCAATTTTTATTTCAAATTGCTGCGCCTTAAACTCTTCACTTACTTCCGTTAGTGCAGGTTTTACAACCTTGTTGATATAGCGACGAACGGCCGTTTCATCAGGAAAGGTCACGATGTTTTCCAGGCGCTCTTTCCAGTTTTTGTCAGAATCGTTGTGCTGAGGTGTACCTGTAAGAACCTGTAAGCTCTCACGTTTATACGCTTCAATACGCAGTGCTTTTAGCAGACCCGATATAGCAATGAGCAGTACTATGGCAAAGGGGAGTGCGGCGGCAATCGTCATTGTTTGCAGAGCCCCAAGCCCACCAGCGTAAAGTAATACGGAGCTAACTACACCAACGCCCACAGCCCAGTAAACGCGCTGCCACAATGGTGTGTTATTTTCACCGTGTGAGCACAGCATATCGACAACCATGGCTCCAGAGTCGCATGAGGTAACAAAGAATACGATAACCATTAGTACGGCAATAAGACTTAGCACAGAAGAGAAAGGGAACTGCTCCAGAAACACAAACAGGGCTACTGACGTGTCTTCATTTACCATTTGAGCAAGTACATCTTTGCCTTGCACTAATACTTGATCTATTGCTGCATTACCAAACACCGTCATCCAAAATAGCGTGAACGCTGATGGAATTAGTAATACACCCATGACAAATTCACGAATAGTTCGACCGTACGAAATACGCGCTATAAACAGACCTACAAACGGTGCCCATGCTAACCACCAACCCCAGTAGAATATGGTCCATCCGCCAATCCAGTCTGTTTTTTCATAGGCAAACAAATTGAAAGTGTTTCGCACAATGTCAGACAAATAGGCGCCAGTGTTCTGCATAAACGCCTGTAGTAAGAAGACAGTCGGGCCTAAAAACAACACAATAAGAAGCAACAGTAAAGCAAGTATCATATTGGTTTCAGACAAACGGCGGATCCCCTTCTCCAGGCCTGTCGTTACTGAAATAACGGCTAAACCGACAACGCCGGCCATAATTGCTATTTGAACACCGGTATTAGAAGGAAGGCCAAACAAATAGTTAAAACCCGCGTTAACTTGCGATGCACCAAAACCCAGTGAGGTCGAAACACCAAACACCGTTGAGGTTACCGCAAAGATATCAACAACGTGTCCAGGCCACCCGTAAATTCGATCGCCAATTAAGGGATACAGGGCAGAGCGAAGTGTAAGAGGCAGGTTCTGACGATACGCAAAATAACCCAGAATTAGCGCGACCACTGCATAAATAGCCCATGCGTGTACGCCCCAGTGGAAAAAGGTAGTCTTCATTGCCTCGCGAACAGCATCAATGCTCTCAGCCTGTGCAGTTGGAGGCGCAAGGAAATGCATTAGGGGCTCGGCAACGCCAAAGAACATTAATCCAATCCCCATACCTGCCGCGAACAGCATACTTAGCCATGTACCGAAGCTGAACTCTGGGTTTGCATGGTCTGGCCCCAGTTTAATTTCGCCATAGCGTGACATGCCTAAGAAAACAACAAATACCACAATGGCCGCTACAGTAAACACATAGAACCAACTGCCATTAGTCACAATAGTGCTTTGTAGCTTTTGGAAAATAGCATCTGCCGTTTCAGGAGCTGCAGCAGCGAAGATAAGCAAACATAGGATTAAAGCTGACGATGTGATAAACACCGGCTTGTTGAGTGGAGATTTATTTTCGTTCTCAATCACGCAGTAAATTCCTTTCACCTTTTCTAAATTTCAGTTTATACGCAGAAATATACCGCATGGAGCATTTTTTATAAACATCAGATGAAATTATTTGATTTGTATGTATTTGGCAAGTAAGTCAAAGTCTAGTCTTTTTTTTGCAGTTGTTTTTACGATTAAAATTAGACTTTCTGCTAGGTTTTAGGTGTTTTTGGTTAATTATTAATCGTTAGAGTAGAAATAATTAATAGATTGTGTATCGTAATATATGATCTTTTTGATATGTGTTTTAAGTAAACACTGTCCGAAGAATAAAAAACAAATGAAGGAAACACACACAAATGCGAAAAACTCAGCTTAGCTGTGCAATCATCGCTGCACTGGCATCTACCTCTCTGGCTGCGCAAGAAACTAAAGCGCCCGCTAAACTTGAAACCATTGAAGTTACTGCCACTAAAAGAAGTGAGTCAATTCAAGACGTGCCCGTTGCAGTATCTGCATTAGATGGAAAAGCATTAGAAAACCTTGGAATCGATAATTTCCAAGACTACGTAGAGTTCTTGCCTAACGTGGTATTTCAGGGAACAGGCCCCGGGCAAAACGAGATATATATTCGTGGTGCAGCAACCACGCAATCAAGCATTACGTTGTCATCTGTTCAAGCACTTCAGCCTTCGGTCGCATTCTATCTTGATGAAATGCCAGTCTCTATGGCAGGGCGTAATTTGGACATTTACGCTACCGACGTACAACGTGTAGAGGTGCTTCCCGGACCACAGGGAACGCTTTTTGGTGCAAGTTCGCAGGCTGGCACCGTTCGTTTAATTACAAATAAGCCGGACCATACGGGGTTTGCGGCTGGATTTGATACCAGTATTTCCACCACAAAAGGCGGAGATATGAGTAACACGGTGGAAGCATATTTCAACGTTACTCCAACTGACAACCTTGCGCTGCGTGTGGCTGCCTACAATGAAAGTCAGGGCGGTTGGATTGACAACATTGAAAATGAGCCAGGAAATGGTGGTTACATTGGAAGTGCAGTAGTTATTGATCGTATTTCTGGAAAAGCATTACAGAAAAAGGGCATCGATCCTGCTGCGATGGATGCACGTCGTGAAATTAATGGTTTTACCCGCAGTGAAGCCGCTGTTGTGTCGCCAAGAAACAGCGAACATGTTGAAGATAACTTTAATGACGCAGTCTACTCAGGGGCGCGATTCGGGTTGTCTTACATTATCAACGAAGATTGGGATGTTCTGGTTCAACACACTCAACAAACACTTGATACTGAAGGTGTGTTTGCCTACGACCCAACAGTGGAAGGCGAAAGCTCGGCAATACGCTTTCAAAGTGATGAAAACTCTGACGAATTTGGCTTAACCACATGGACCCTAAATGGTCGTTTGGAAAAACTAGATGTGGTGTATACCGGTGGTTACCTCGATCGTGAAATAGACACGCTTACCGATTACACAGGTTACACCAACGGCGGCTTATTTTCCGCGTACTATGTGTGTACGCACTATGAAACGCCAGATAATCCAGATGACGCCCGCTGCCTCGATCCAAGTAAATACTACAAAGAAGACACTACTAGCACTCGCTTAACCCACGAACTACGTTTCAGCACAACGATGGATACACCATGGCAGCTGACGGCGGGTGTGTTTTATGACGAACAGGAAGTAGGCTCAGTAGGCCAGTTTAAAATCGCAAGCCCTGAAATCTTTGAAAACCTTGCAAGTTCATGGAATGCGCTGGCGGGTGACCGTGGAATTAACAGCGATGGTGGCCCTTTCTCTCCTGAAATTAGCTTTGTAAACGACGTTACGCATACTATCGAGCAGATCGCAGTATTTGGTCAGTTAGGCTATGACATTACCGACACGGTAACCGCTACGTTCGGCGCACGCTGGTATCAAATTGATGACATTTACCGCGGTGCTACATCAACGCGCGACATCACAAGCCGTCTAGAAGCGTATGGCCAAGGTGTATTAGACCCTGCTGTTTATGACGGCCTAGGCCTAGACGGACAAGGTGTAGTAGACGCTATCCAAGATGGTTCATTAGAAATTGGCTTACTAGACGGTGACGGAGTACTCACGGTTGACGATACCATCTTCAAATTCGGCCTCGACTGGAAAGTAAATGAAAACGTATTGCTTTTCGCGAACTATTCAGAAGGCTTCCGTCCACCAGTAACAAACAGACTAGGTGGTGACGCAGCGGCAAATGACACTGGGGCGTTTGCGGATTTCCGTGTTCCGGTTTACTCAACAACAGATACGCTGGATAACTACGAAATTGGCCTGAAAGGTGACTTCTTAGACGGAATTTTGCGTGTTAATGCTACTGGTTACTATTCAGAGATCAGTGACTTGCAAACGTCGCGTTTCGATCCTGCGAATATTAGTTTCTTAGTCTTTACCGATAATGTTGGTGATGCAGAAGTTAAAGGGATTGATGCAGACATTACTTGGTTAGCGACAGATAACCTAGTTATTAACGCAGCATTTAGCGTACTGGATACCGAACTGGTTAGTATTAACCCTGAACTAGAAGGTATTGCGGCTGGCGTAGGCAGTGAGCTTCCGTACTCTGCTGATTTCTCAGGCAACATTAGCGCACGTTATTTCTTCGAGCTAGATGGCGGTAAAGAAGGGTATGTTAATGCATCACTTACCTACACCGGCGACCGTCTTGCTGGCATGGTGATGAACGCCTATGCCATGGAAGATGCAACTCGATTGATTTATGGCACGGGCTCGGGTTTGAAAATTAAAGATGAGGGTGACGAGTTTAAAGGCGCAACGTATCCAGGTGCAGATGGTGAAACCATTCGCGGTGGACGCTACATTCAGGAAAGTTACGTGATAGGTAACGTATCAGTGGGAATGATGTATCAAAACTGGAAAGTTGAGGCATTCGTCGACAATGTTTTTGATAAATCAGCCATCTTAAATATTGATACCCAGCAGTATACGCCTAAGGTTGTGACTAATCGCCCTCGTACTATAGGTCTTCGCTTCTCTTACGATTACTATTAATAGTCGTTTGTCGTAAACGAAGAAGTAGATTGTACACAGTGCATTAAACGGCAGGCCTAGGCCTGCCGTTTTCATTACTTATCTTAGAAAAATTCGGTAGTATTAAATACATACCCTTTTGGCTTTCGCCAATTATCACCTGCGCTACCAAGAATTATAACGAAGGCTATGACAACAGAAGATTTTCAACATCAAGTTCGCGCTATTAAGCAAGCGCTTCAACGCGGTCAGTTATCACCTGCGAAATCATATATTCAAGATTTATTGTCCGTGTCGCTAAGTGAGCAGCAAGAAGCAGAAGTACTTTATTTGGCCGCTGTCACTTACAGGCTCTCGAACCAACATAGCGATGCTTTTAAGGCTATCGACATTCTTCTATCTCTTCGCCCAGATTACGGCAGGGGATACCAAGAGCTTGCTTACTGTCATGAAGCTGTGGGAGACCAGCAAAACGCAGCAAGTGCGTTTTTCAAAGCAACTCACTTTAATCCTGCGCTTATAAGTAGTTGGAAGAAGCTACTCGTTATATACCAGAACCATAACGACATTCCGGCCGAACAAATGGCGTCGGCACAAATTGCACATTTACAATCGCTTCCACCACCTATTCTGGGTGCTTACGATTTGATGTACGAAAAGCAGTTTGCTGCGGCTGAACAGGTGTGTCGCCAGTTCTTAACAAAACATAAGCACCACCCTGAAGCAATGATGTTGCTTGCTGAAATTGGTATGCAGCTGAAGGTATACAGTGACGCAGAGTTTTTATTGGAAAGTTGTGTGGAGTTATATCCAGAAAATGAGCGTGCAGCGTTGGCTTATCAAAACGTGCTCTCAAAATTAGGCAAGTTTCCAGATGCTGTGAATGTAGCGCGACAAAGACTATTAAAAAGCCCGGATAGCTTTGCAATTAAAACAAGCCTTGCACATGCACTCGTTGGAGTAGGCAATTTAGATGAAGCGTTAGAAATTTATTATGGCGTTCTTGAACAAACACCAGACAGACCTAAAGTTTGGGTGGCGTTAGGCCATGCTTTAAAAGCGAAAGGCGATACTTCAGATGCAGTTAACGCTTATGAAAAAGCGGTGAGTTTTGCTCACGACTATGGCGATGCTTACTGGAGCTTGGCAAATACGAAGACTTATAAGTTTAGTGACAAGATGCTTCAGCAAATGACGGAGCAGGTTAGCAGTAGAGCGATTAAGTTAGACGATAAAATTCATATATGTTTCGCGCTTGGCAAGGGGTATGAAGATAATGCTCAGTTTGAAAAAGCGTTTAAATACTACCAGCAAGGAAATGCGTTAAAACTCAGTACGCTTCAGTTTGATATTGAAAGAACGGAGCAAGCATTAGACGCGCAACAGAACGCTTTTAGTCAAAGCGATTTTGATAAAGCGCAAGGTTGCCAAGCACCCGATCCTATTTTTATTGTTGGCCTTCCACGCGCGGGCTCAACACTTCTTGAGCAAATATTAGCGTCGCATTCTCACGTCGACGGCACAATGGAACTACACGACGTATTGGGCATCGCGTCTTCGCTAAGTCACCAATCTACGCCTTACCCGCTAAATGTTGCCTCGCTAAGTAACGATACTTTGGTAAAACTAGGCGAGCAATATATTCAGCAGACTCGCGCTTATCGTCAGGGCGCACCGTTTTTCATTGATAAAATGCCCAACAATTTCATTCATATAGGTTTGATTAAAAAGATACTGCCCAACGCCAAAATTATCGATGCGCGAAGAAATCCAATGGATTGTTGTTTTAGCGGATACAAACAACTGTTCGGTGAGGGGCAAGAATTTAGCTACTCACTTAGTGATATTGGCCGGTACTACAATGCTTATGAAAAGCTAATGGCTCACTGGCATAAGGTGTTGCCTGACGACATCTTAACGGTGCAACACGAAGATGTGCTCGATGATTTAGAAGGGCAGGTTAAGCGTGTTCTGGCTTTCTGCGGTTTAGAGTTTGAAGAAGCGTGCCTAGCATTTCATAAAACGAAACGGGTAATAAAAACGCCAAGTTCAGAACAGGTTCGTCAACCTATTTACAAAACAGGCATGGGGCAGTGGAAGCCTTTCGAATCTAATTTGGGTGAGCTTAAGCGCGTGCTCGCAGATAAATAAGAGTAGAGAGCTTTTAATCGTTCGTTATCGATAAGCCTAAACTTTTGACGATAGGGTTTATATAACGAGTAACTTCTTCGAAAAAAAACAGGGCTCGATACTTTACCGTGCCCTGTACTTGGTAGGCTTACTTGCCTGCGCAACACCACCGACTTAATTCGTGTGCCTTATGGCTGATAAGGCAACGAAGATTGGTGAAGAATAATTCTAATTTTACCGTCGTCGCAAAGCTTGAATACAAAGCTTTTGTTTACAAAAATGTGGCTATCATCGTCACCAATAAAATGCACGTTACACTGCACAATGGCCAAATCTCCGTGAAGAATGAAATCTTCTTTGCTGTACCATACCTTCACCCAAGGTTTAAGCTTAAAGCCGTTGTCGTTAGGGTAGTCACTATTACCACCAATAAAGTAGGAAAGGGCACCTTCTTTAGTTGGGCGAAATGTCTGTGCACCGAAAGTTAATGTCGGCTTGAACAGCACTTTACCTTTATCGTAATCGTAGTTTTCAGATAAAACTTTGGACGCAAAGGCCTTAACATCGCCACCTTCCGCGTGCACTTTTCCTACTGCCACGACGTTGTCGCACCACGTTTGTAGGGCTGTGTGTACCATATCTTCAGTAAACATGACTCTTACTCCTAACACTGTTGGCTATGTTGTTTTGTTTGTAGACTGGTAACCTTGGTAAACAGACGAGATAAATCCGCCTAGCCATGACAATAATTTTCTATGACGGAAAGGTGCAGAAAATGATGGCTAATAGCCATCATATACTTGCTTTACAAGTTTGACGCGAGAAAGTCGATAAGATTCCCTTGTACAAGGGCAAAGTTCAGAAATTGCTGTTAAGGTTTAACCCAGCCCGCTTATACGTACCATTAAAATCTACAAAATGTTTACTCAGGACAGCGTATTTCCACACCTATTATAAGAACAAATTTTAACCTATACTTCATACAAAAATAGAAGCATTGCCATAATAATAATGAGACCTCTATTAGCCACCATTGTATTGTTCCTAGCGCTATTTGTATTTCATGCGAACGCTGCGGTAGAAGACATTCAGCCTCTTTGTCACGAAAGTGTTGACGAATGTCTGTCAAAAATCAGAGCACAGCAATCTTTATTAGACGAGAACACACCACGTTGGTGGGAGCTTCAAGTGAGAAGGTTTGATATCTTATTTAACTTCCAACGTTATGATGAGCTTTACGCACTTCTTAGGCCTTGGCTTGATGCTTCAAATTTGAATGGAATGCCAGAATACAAACCAGTAGTTTCCCTGTTTTTCGGTAAATGGCTAAGGATTAATCACCGAGAGGAGGAAGCAAAAATAGCGTTAACCAAATCACTAACGGGATTTAAAGCACAATATGAAACGATGCCTTCACCTCAAGTGGGTATAAGGGTTTTAAATCTTCTTACTGTGCTCGGTAAAACGAAGGAAGCGCAGGATTTTGCTGAGCAACTCGAAGGTGAAAACTATAATGCACCTATTTTTTACCATGAAATCTTTGCTGAGCTAGGGCACGTAGCTCTAAAAGAAGGCGATAATGCAAAACATATTGAATATCGAGTTAAATCGTTAAATTGGGCGTTGAAGTTACCCGATATGCAGCAGCAGGCCATCGCCTACAGCAATTACGCTGTAGCGCTTCGTAACAATAAAAACTATCAGGAGGCAGAGAAAGCGTTCCTTGATGGTTTAGCATGTGCCGAGCAAGCGAAGGATATTGCTCAAATCAACAGTATTAAGTTACGGTTAGCGGAAAACGCAACACTTAGCAACGACCCGGATACAGCAAGGCTTTGGCTCAAGCGAGTATCTGTTGAAGGGCTTCCATCGGTGCAGGTTTCGCGCTACCGAAAATTGGTTAAAGTTAACGCGCCGCATTAATCGTTAGATTGCTATCGATTATGTGCAGTCAAATGGCAACTTGCAGCACGTCTTTTATATGCCTGTACCTAGTTTCACTAATACTTGCGGCGCTTCAGTCCAGTCTCAGCCAATATCTTCGCTGAAATTTCTTCAATGGAATACTTAGTGCTGTTCAAAAACGGGATCTTTTCCTTTCTATAAAGGTTTTCTACTTCACGCAGTTCCATTCGACATTGAGGAAGAGATGCATATTTACTGTTTGCGCGGCGTTCTGAACGTATTTGATGCAGCCTTTCTGCAGCAATTGTAAGTCCAAATAGCTTATGTTTGAACCGCTTTAAAGCAGGGGGCAGCTTTAACATATCTCCCATGTCTTCTTCGGTAAACGGGTAGTTCGCTGCTTTTATTCCGTATTGAAGGGCTAAGTACAGACTTGTTGGTGTTTTACCCGAGCGCGATACCCCAGTAAGAATAATGTCTGCTTCGTCGTAATCTTTTAGATTAGAACCATCGTCGTTTGCTAATGCGTAGTTTACCGCTTCAATTCTTATGTCGTAAGTGGTTTCGTGAATACTGTGGGTGCGGTGCTTTTCTGGTTTCGAAGGTACACCCAACACTTTTTCCAGCGGCGCAACGAATTGGTCGAGGAAATTATAATTAATGCCCACCGATTTCGAGATTATTTTGCGAATATCTACATTCACAATTGTATAAAAAACGAGCGGCCTTTCTCCTGTGTCTTGAAAACTTTCAGAAATTTGCTGTAAAACTTTGTGTGCTTGTTCCTCAGTTTCAACGAAAGGAATGGTGTTGTGATTAAAAGAAACGGGAAACAGGGAAAGCAGGGCGTGGCCAAAGACCTCTGCCGTGATGGCTGTACCATCTGAAATATAAAAAGCTGTGCGCACAACATATCCTTAACATTGGTGTAATTTTATTACAAAAGTAATAAAGGGTTTACATTCTGAATTTCCCCATTCTAAGATGATTTCGTCGAAAAGCTACACGGTTCTTGTGAATGATGGCAAATACAGTAAATTTGCTGTCAAACGTAATGGACAGCGGTAACAGTGGTTTTCACCACTTATCGACTACAATTTGATGAGTTTCAGGCGATAAAAGCACAAACCTGAAACTAACCTCATACCCTACACATAAAAAAGCTGGAGGCTTGGGCTGTGCAAGAATACGTACTTTGGTATCAAGAACTGGGCATGCATGATGTGGGTCGCGTAGGCGGCAAAAATGCATCATTAGGCGAGATGATCTCAAACCTGGCGAACGCCGGTGTGCAGGTGCCGGGTGGTTTTGCTACCACCGCCGAAGCATTTAATGAGTTTCTAGAGCAAAGTGGCCTAGAAGCAAGGATCCACGATGTCTTAGACTCGTTAGACGTAGATGACGTGAATGCACTTACCGAAGCGGGTAAGAACATTCGTCAGTGGATCATCGACACGCCATTCCAGGGCAAACTAGAAGAAGAAATCAAAACCGCATTTGTCACGCTTCAAGGTGATGCTGGTGAAGAAGCATCATTCGCAGTGCGTTCGTCAGCAACTGCTGAAGATATGCCTGATGCGTCATTTGCAGGGCAACAAGAGACTTTCCTAAACGTTAAAGGTTATGAAGCCGTGCTTGTAGCAATTAAGCACGTGTTCGCATCACTGTTTAACGACCGCGCTATTTCTTATCGCGTTCACCAAGGATACGACCATAAAGGTGTGGCGTTATCTGCAGGTATTCAGCGCATGGTGCGCAGTGATATCGCTTCATCAGGCGTTATGTTTACTATCGATACAGAGTCTGGTTTTGAGGACGTTGTATTTATCACCAGTTCATTCGGTTTAGGCGAAATGGTTGTGCAGGGTGCGGTTAACCCTGATGAATTTTACGTTCACAAGCCAACCCTTGATAAAGGCCTGCCTGCTATCGTTCGTCGTAACCTTGGTAGTAAGCTTACTAAGATGGTGTATTCAGATGATGAAGCACACGGTAAGCAAGTGTCTATTGTTGATATTGAGCCTGCTGAGAGCAAAACCTTCTCGTTGACTGACGAGGAAGTCATGGAGCTTGCTAAACAAGCGCAGATCATTGAAAACCACTATAAGCGTCCTATGGACATTGAGTGGGCAAAAGATGGTGCAGATGGCAAACTTTATATCGTTCAGGCTCGCCCTGAAACGGTGCGCAGCCGTGAAGACTCACAGAGCATTGAGCGCTTCCAGTTAAAAGGTCAAAGCAACATTGTTTGTGAAGGCCGTGCAATTGGTCACAAAATCGGTGCTGGTGTAGCGAAAGTACTTGATTCAATTGAAGAGATGGACAAAATCCAAGCGGGTGATGTTCTGGTAACTGACATGACAGACCCTGACTGGGAACCTATCATGAAGAAGGCTTCTGCTATCGTTACCAACCGCGGTGGCCGTACGTGTCACGCGGCAATCATCGCGCGTGAGTTAGGTATTCCAGCTGTAGTTGGTTGTGGTAACGCTACCGACAGCATTAAAAATGGCGACAAGATCACAGTGTCTTGTGCTGAAGGTGACACTGGTTTTATCTACGGTGACGAACTAGAGTTCGACGTTGTGACATCACGCATTGATGCGATGCCTGACCTACCGCTAAAAGTAATGATGAACGTGGGCAACCCAGATCGCGCATTTGATTTTGCTCGCTTGCCAAATGCTGGTGTTGGTCTTGCTCGTCTTGAGTTTATTATCAACCGCATGATTGGCGTGCACCCTAAAGCGCTACTTAATTTAGACAGCCAGCCTGAAGAGTTGAAAGAAGAAATTAGCGATATGATTGCAGGCTACGAGTCGCCTACGGAATACTACATCGAGAAATTGGTGGAAGGTATTTCAACCATTGGCGCAGCATTCTCGCCAGAGAAAGTTATTGTTCGTATGTCAGATTTTAAATCGAACGAATACTTCAACCTGGTTGGCGGCTATCAATACGAGCCTGACGAAGAAAACCCAATGTTGGGTTTCCGTGGCGCAAGCCGCTACATCTCTGAAGACTTCCGAGATTGTTTTGCTCTTGAGTGTGAAGCCATTAAGCGCGTTCGCAACAAAATGGGCTTAACCAATGTTGAGATCATGATCCCGTTTGTTCGTACGTTAGAAGAAGGTCGTCAAGTTATCGAGCTTCTTGAAGAGCAGGGACTTAAGAAAGGCGAAAATGGCCTTCGCGTTATCATGATGTGTGAACTACCTTCAAACGCATTGCTTGCGGATAAGTTCCTAGACATTTTTGACGGCTTCTCAATTGGGTCAAACGACTTAACGCAGCTAACTCTAGGTCTAGACCGCGACAGCGGCCTTATCGCGCACTTGTTTGATGAACGTGATGAAGCGGTGAAAGCACTGTTGTCAATGGCAATTCAGGCAGCGAAGAAACGTGGAAAATACGTGGGTATTTGTGGTCAAGGTCCATCAGATCACGAAGATTTCGCGGCGTGGCTTGTAAAAGAAGGCATTGATTCGGTATCACTTAACCCTGATACCGTGGTTGAAACCTGGCTTTACCTTGCTGAAAAGCACGGTTAATTACGCAGCTCGGATGTGAAGGCTAGAAAGCTTAAGGGCTATCTAGTTTTTCATCTAGTGTCGTGATATTTCACCACGTAATAGCTTTCGTACTATTAAAAAGAGACCTTAAGGTCTCAGATTGATGATAAACCCCTCTTTTTTCGGAGGGGTTTATTTTTTCTAGCAGCCGAAGGCTGCGATCGCGATATTTTTTTATAAAGCATTATTGTTCGAGTGTTGGGTTCGGCGAGGGC
>Ga0189292_10241_pt1 | contig 23426 bp, 20 predicted proteins | sample UW1oraminimetaG_FD_130317 | JGI IMG/M metagenome (GOLD analysis project Ga0189292, IMG submission 130317) | Marine microbial communities from the Costa Rica Dome - UW179A-orange mini metaG | ecosystem: Environmental > Aquatic > Marine > Oceanic > Photic zone | place: Costa Rica: the Eastern...
TTACGAATCACTCTTAAACGCTTTGTTAGGGCTTTCCTGCGCGGTATCCAGTTCTTGGATTTCTAGATTCTCACACACTTTCCATTCTGTGAGCGATTTAAAATTAGCAGACATTCTATTGTCAACTTTGACTGCTTCTAACTCACCAGTTAACGTCACTACTTTTCTAGCTACATGAGCGCGAGCTATTATTGGATAAAGATCTTCACTGACCGTAAATGAAACACTAACCTCTCTATCCTGATATTTCGTCCTAAGTTTAGCTCGTCCTAAGTCATCGTCGTAGCCTCTATGCAAATCAGCGACGTCCCCAGAGAGTTGTATACTTTTCTCCGTTTTCTTTGCTTTCAAAACTTCTCGGTATTCAACAATCTTTTGAGCATCACTAGAATAAAAAGATATTGGGCTCTTGTATTTCTCTTCAATAAACTCTTTTGATGACCAATTGACTTTGATTTCGATATCTCTATGAGCTTTAAAACCAAATATATCTAATAGCGCATCACAATCTTTTTTGTCTATGCCTAACTCGAGTAGCTTCTGAGTAATTACATCAATATCAGACTCAAGCGCAAACACTGAAGAGACTTTAGCCAACTTCGAATAGAACAGCTTATTAATCATCCTGCCAAGAGATGCATTGCTTTCGAACAACTTTGGCTCTTCTTCGCTATTTACACGGTATAAAGGAGAGTGGATAGCTACAACATAACTACCTATCTGTGTTTGCCCCATTCCAATGTGGTTGTAATAACTACTTAAGTGCTTACTCTTGTTCTTAAACTTTTGGATTTTACTTGAACAATGTTTAAGCAACTTATAAGCAGAAGATAAAAGCTTGATTCCATCATCAAATGGGATTGAGCCATTTTGAACATCATCAGCAATAGCTCTAACGATTATAGCATCAAAGTCTAACGGTGATATTTGTTTGATCAAAGCTTCATGTGGCACTTTTAGGTATTCAGACAACTCCTCTATTGTGTCTAATAGAAGTGCCTCATAGCGCTTATGCTCTTCACTCAAAGGGAGCGTGACTTCTGACTCTGGAAACTCGTGATTATGCCAAATCTGAAATGTATCTCTAATTTCAGATGATTTGTGCCAGCCATTTTCAGCCAAATACTTGGTCACATCATTTAGAGGTAATTGAGTACTCATATGATTAACCCTCTAGCGCTATATTGTTTCATCAATTCTATGAGAGTGAGATTGTTAAAAGCTTGAGAAAAAGGAACTTTAACAGTCACACTAGTTTTATTGCTGACTTCCGGCTCACCCTCTAGGCTAACCCAATAGCCAGAAAATCTAACATTCGACTGGAGTGATGAATGCTGAACCCACTCCTGATTATCCTTAGGGCAGAAAACAACGATCAAAATCTTCGGAAGATCATCAACTTCTCTTAGATCATTGTAGTTCTTTATAGGTAGTGGAAAACTCAGCTCCTGTTTTTCCATATCTATATATTTGTAGTTAGATGTGCACTTGAGTTGTGCCAAAATTCTCGGTTTTTTCCAACGACCTTGAAAACCTCTACCAATGAGTTCAATATCGATGCTTTCATTATCAGTCGTCGGTTCACTATAATTAATCTTCGCAGCCGCACACATCAGCTTTACATAGGCAGAGCTAAATCGCTCTTGAGCATCTGTACGATGTAAGCCATAGGAAGCCGTGAGCCTAGCCAAACTCTGTCCAGTTTCCACCAATGATTCATTTTCCATTATTATTCTCAAATCAAGTCTAGAGATTTCATACATCATTCTAAATATGAGCAAAAATGCTCTATGAAAGCCCTAACGCCCGCATTTGCAGCTGGTTTGGAGCGCAGCGGAAAACCAGTTCGACAACATACGCTTGTTAGGTGCAATCACCACCGTGGAAACCTCAATGCTCGACGCACATGAAACTCATAGCAAGGAAACTGCTCTTGATACCAAATAATCATTTCTCTACAGAAACTTTTGAATTTTTCATCGGTCCAGATCAGCCTCATTTCTTTTTTTGATAGCCGTTGGCTCGTGTCTTCTTGGTGTTTTGAGCTAAAAACACGGCCCGTATATGGGTTCAGTTTAGGCCAAGAATTATTTTGACTTTTATAATGACCATGAGGTATCGACGGATATGAGTCTGGGTCCGCTTTTGTAAAGACCCATTTATTGAGACATAGAAATTCAAGCCGATTATCTTTATCGCTGGCTGCCGTATTCTTTCCGGAAACGTTCTTTGATATGACAGCTTCATTTTCTGATTCAATCTTTTCACGGCTATCATTTATCTGCTCTTCCGGAGATTCCAATCTTGGATCACCACAATCAAGTTCACCTGATAGCCAAAGTGCAACATGAACACGCTCTCGATATTCATCTAGCCCAATGAATCCCAGCTCGTAATGAAATTCAGCCAATATTATAAGTGTGCTTTTCATATCTCTCCTTGCGTCTAACAGCTTACTCACCCCAAGCCGTCATGCTAAACCACACCACTTTCGGGAAACTGTCCTTGTATTTAGAACTACAATACCTCACAACCAACAGAAAAATAAAGAAAAACTGTACTGCCGTCTATCACCCACATATTAAAAGCACCAAATCAGCGCACAGTCTCCACAACTGCGTTTCACTCGTACCAAAACACAAAAAAGCCAACATAAGCTGGCTTTCAAAACACACAAAAACAAGTTTCGTCCTATCTAAGACTACTTCCCCTGCCTAGCAGCCAACTTCTCCAACTGCTCATCGGTAGCCGGTAGCTGATGCTTCTCTTTCCACTCTGAATACGGCATTTTGTATACCACTTCGCGTGCGGCTTCGTAGTCGATATCAGCGCCATGCTCGCTTGCAGCCGCCGAATACCATTTCGCCAAGCAGTTGCGGCAGAAATCCGCCAAAATCATTAGGTCAATGTTCTGAACATCTTTATTTGCGTCTAGGTGTTCTACTAAGCGGCGAAATACCGCTGCTTCTACTTCGGTTTGTGTATGCTTATCCATTTTCAAATACCTCTTAAAAGCGCTTTTCGTTATAGGTTGGATGTGAGGGTTAAAGAGTAAAACCCAACCCGTTATGGCTTTTTAAACCTAAAACGAAAAAAGGGAGCCAAGCTCCCTTTTTACTTATATACAGCTAACTAGGTTTAAAACCTAATTGGCATTACTCTGCGTCGTCAGACTTAGGCGCAGGCTTTTCTAGAAGCTCTTTAATGCTTAAACGTACACGGTTTTGGCGATCGATTTCCATCACTTTAACGTCAACCATTTGGCCTTCTTCTAGGTAGTCAGTTACTTTGTTCACACGCTCGTGAGCGATTTGTGAAATGTGAACAAGACCTTCTTTACCTGGAAGTACTTCTACGAACGCACCGAAGTCTACAATACGTGTAATCTTACCGTTGTATGTCTTACCAACTTCAATTTCAGCCGTTACTTGCTCAATCTTGCTAATAGCGATGTCTGCTTTCGCACGCTCTGTCGCGAAGATTTTGATAGTACCGTCGTCTTCAATCTCGATGTTAGTGTCAGACTCTTCAGTAATTTGACGGATCATTGCGCCGCCTTTACCGATAACGTCACGAATCTTGTCTTGGTCAATCTTCATTGTGTAAATGCGTGGAGCAAATTCACTTAGTTCTTCACGGTGACCGCCAATCGCTTCGTCCATTACTTTAAGAATGTGCAAACGTGCTTCTTTTGCTTGTTTAAGCGCAATTTGCATGATTTCTTTAGTAATACCTTCAATCTTAATGTCCATTTGAAGTGCAGTAATACCTTCGGTAGTACCCGCTACTTTAAAGTCCATGTCGCCAAGGTGATCTTCGTCACCAAGGATGTCTGAAAGTACAACAAAGTTGTCGTCACTCTTAACTAGGCCCATTGCGATACCCGCAACAGACGCTTTAATTGGAACACCTGCATCCATAAGCGCTAGTGAAGTACCACATACCGACGCCATTGAAGATGAACCGTTTGATTCTGTGATTTCAGAAACCACACGTACTACGTACGGGAATTCTTCTTCACTTGGCATTACTGCTTGAATACCGCGCTTCGCTAGACGACCGTGACCAATTTCACGACGCTTAGGCGAACCAATCATACCGGTTTCACCAACACAGTATGGAGGGAAGTTGTAGTGAAGCATGAAACGGCTGTCGCGCTTACCTTGAAGCTCGTCAATCATCTGTGCGTCACGCTCTGTACCAAGCGTAGCAGCTACAAGTGCCTGAGTTTCACCACGAGTAAATAGTGCAGAACCGTGAGTACGAGGAAGAATACCTGTCGCTACGTCTAGTGCACGGATCATTGCTGGGTCACGACCATCAATACGCGGCGCGCCAGATAGAATGCGTGAACGTACAACGTCAGACTCAAGTTCGTGAAGAAGGTCTAGTACTTCTTTCTGATCTTGCGTTTCGTCTTCAGCAATAATGGCTGCAAGCGCTTTTTCAGTTGCTGCAGTTACTGCGTCTTTACGCTCTAACTTGTCAGAAATCTGGTAAGCCGCAGTCATTTCTGCTTCAGCTAGTGCTTTAACTTTGTCTTTAAGCGCAGTGTTTTCTGCTTCTGGTGTCCAGTCCCACTTCTCAGTGCCAACTTCAGCTGCAAATTCGTTAACTGCGTTAACCACAGTTTGCATTTGCTCGTGACCAAACATAACCGCACCTAGCATGGTGTCTTCAGAAAGCACGCTTGCTTCTGATTCAACCATAAGTACTGCGCCTTCAGTACCCGCAACAACAAGGTCAAGCTCGCTTTCAGCTTGCTCTTCTGCGCGTGTATTTAGAATGTATTCGCCGTTGCTATAACCAACACGAGCCGCACCAATTGGGCCGTTAAAAGGAATACCAGAGATAGCAAGGGCTGCAGAAGTACCAATCATAGAGATGATGTCTGTAGGGATATCTGGGTTAGCAGACATTACAGTAACAACAACTTGTACTTCGTTTTTGAAACCTTCTGGGAATAATGGGCGAATTGGACGGTCGATAAGACGTGCAATCAGTGTTTCACCTTCAGATGGACGGCCTTCACGCTTGAAGAAACCACCTGGGATTTTACCCGCAGCGTACGCTTTTTCTTGGTAGTTAACAGTAAGTGGGAAGAAGTCTTGATCTGCTTTGGCTTCTTTTTTACCAACTACTGTTACCAGTACAGACGTGTCGTCCATGCTCGCAAGAACCGCAGCTGTTGCCTGACGAGCAATTACACCCGTCTCTAGAGTTACAGTATGCTGTCCATACTGAAATGATTTAGTAATAGGAGTCACTATTTGTCCTTTAATTTCAATCTTTATTTTATCGCTTTTAAACGCGGCGCATAGTATAGCCATGAAGTGGCGTTAATACCATGGTCAAATGCAGCCCCGCGCGGAATTTGTCGTGTTATTTGGTCATTAACCGCTACCACCTATAGCACCATGACTATATGAAATATCTGTGAAATTTCAATTATTGACTATATTTTCATCATACTGACACAAAACAGCGTATGCTAGAACAAAAAGCGAACAAAGTAAGAACTTATGTAAACATCACGCGTAACAAATGCGCAGAAGTGATTAACCACAACAAGAACGTCTAATATTAGTGTGCTAAAGGAGATAACCATGTTGGTACTTCGACTTAATAAAGCAGGCATGCCACAAGAGTGGATAGATGTTGAACAAGCCGCAAAGCTTTACAGTCAAGATAAGGTGCTATTTGAGCTAGGTAGCGATGCTATTACGCTTAAAGGAGGCTGGAATCACGAAGGGCTGCAAAGTCAGCTTACTCTGTCTAGTATTATCGCGTGCGACGGCAAGGTAACAGATTTATCTGGCAAAGTTGCCCTTACTAATCGCTACCTGTTCAGGCGTGATAGCTATTTATGTATGTATTGCGGAAACAAGTTTACGCCAAAGCAGCTTACCCGAGACCACATTATCCCCCGCTCTCGCGGCGGAAAAGACAGTTGGACGAACGTTGCCACTGCTTGCCAGCGGTGTAATCACGCGAAAGGTGCGAAAACGCCAGAAGAAGCCAACATGCCCCTACTCGCGGTTCCGTTCAGACCCAATGTATACGAGCGTTTTTACTTGATGAACAGGCGGATTTTGGCTGATCAAATGGCCTTTTTACAAGGCCATTTCACCAGCCACCGAGAATGGACGTGCCTAGAATAAAGGTTATAGCGCACCGCTAGTAGTTGTCTGAGCTTCAGATAATGCTTTAGCCTGGTTTGGTGCTGATGACGAATCATTGTTCTGTGCATGCAGCTGACGCTGTTCTTCTTTTTGCGCTTTAAACCACAGGCTTAACCAATCTGAGCACATTTTATGTTCTAATTCATGAGCTTCGGCTGTAGGGCAAAACAAGCTTACCTTCACCACTACTTTGGCAAGTTCATTGGTTTTAATCTCAACCTCGGGGTCGATGCGAATAAATTCTTGCTCTAAGTGACGTTCAATTAAGCCTTTGTAGCGCTCTGCTACGTCGCGGAAATATTCACAATGTGCCTGCGCCCTGGCATGAAACGCCGGAAGCAAACTATAGGCGTTCACAGAAGGCTCGTTCACTATTTCAAATGAATGCAAACGGTAGCGACGCATAAAGTTAAGGTTACGCACAGTTTGGGTTACAAGCTGACTGTTAGGCACGTACACGTGTTTACCCGTGTAGTTAAAGCTTTCAGGGTCTACTTCTAAAAGCGCTGTCTTTGCCCAGTCCATCTCTACTACTTCACCAATGATGTTGTTCATTTGGATCCAGTCGCCTACTCTGAACGGCCGTGCACCCAGGTAGTAAATGAACCCCATAAAGCACTGAATAAACTCTCGGGTTGCCAGCACAATTGCCACCATAAAGGCTGCAATGGAAATTGCCAATGTTTGAATTTCAGAGCTCCACACCATCATTAACACAATGATGATAAAGGCGTTGCCTAACTGCTCTAAAATATTAATTTGATTTCGGCGGTCTTCACCGCGATGAGAACTAATACGCCTGATAAGGCGCAGCACACCCTTTTTAATAAAGTGCAGTACAATTAAAAGTACTAGAGATGTCAGCAGTTTATAATCGTTGGCAAAGTTTATAAATTGATGCCATAACTGCGCTGGTTCTATCACAATCTCCATGTAGGCTCCGTCTGTACTCCGAGGGTAAATATTTGAATAGGCGAAAAAAAGCGCCGACGAATGTCAGCGCTTTTAATTATGAAGCATGTGAACTCGCGGCACAATGCCGTCCAGTTAAAACATCTTTTTATTAGTCGCGAATTTGGCCTTCGCCATTCACTAAATATTTCTCTGAAGTCAGTGACTCCAAGCCCATTGGGCCATAAGCATGCAGTTTAGTAGTTGCAATACCAATTTCTGCACCTAAGCCAAGCTGACTGCCGTCTGAGAAGCGTGAAGAGGCATTAACCATTACTACACTTGCATCAACGGTACGTTGGAACAGCTTGCCTTTTTCCGCATCTTCAGTACAAATTACTTCCGTGTGGTTACTACCAAACTGCGCAATGTGGTCAACCGCAGCGTCGAAATCGTCAACAACACGGATAGCGATTTCAAGACCTAGGTACTCTTCACCGTACGCGTCTTCAGAAATAACGTCAGCGCCGTCGAAGTACTGGCTACCTTTTTCATTAACGTGAACCTTAACGCCTTTCTCTTTAAACGCCTCGGCCACTTTAGGCAAGAAATCACCCGCAACGGCTTGGTGTACAACTAAGCCTTCTAAGGCATTACACACGCCAGTGCGCTGTGTTTTACCATTTAGAAGTAGCGCCATCGCTTTATCTAAATTTGCATCTTTGTCTACATAAAGGTGACACACACCTTTAAAGTGCTGAATAACTGGCACCTTGGCGTTATCAGTCACGTAGTTAATGAGGCCTTCGCCACCACGTGGAATAATAACGTCAATATAGTCGCGTTGTTCCATTAGCTCTTGCATTAATGCGCGATCAGGATTTGGAACAACCGTTACCAGCGCTTTTGGTAAATTGTGTTTTTCCAGCACATCTTGCATAAGCTCAGCAATGGCTAAGCTGGTATCCAATGCTTCTTTACCACCACGCAATATTACTGCGTTACCCGATTTAAAGCACAGCGCGCCTGCGTCGGCAGTAACATTAGGTCGTGCTTCATATATCATGCACACAACACCAAGCGGTATACGCATTTTCTTAATCTCAATACCGTTTGGACGAGTATCGATAACGCGCTCTTTACCTACTGGATCGTCAAGTTCAACAATAACTTCAATACCCTCAGCCATGGCTTCAATACGCTCTTCATTAAGTATTAAGCGATCAACCATTGCTGCGTCTAAGTTATTTTCTTTAGCGCGCGCGACTTCCTTTTCGTTTACTTCAATAATTTTGCGTTTATTTGCACGAATTGCCGCGGCCATATCAGTTAACACCGCGTTTTTCTGGCTTTCACTTAAAATTGCCAGTGTACGTGCAGCTTTTTTTGCCTGTTGTGCTAACTCTGTAATAATGCTCATTCTTTCTCCAGATTTGCTATGTGCTGATCAGAAATAATTGGCCCAGTCTTTTCCTCAAACTCATGGGCGAATTCTTCGTTTTCCTGATTCGCAATAAAATTCAATAAACAGCTACTGTAATTCGACTTGGCTTTTACCAATTTAGTACCGTCTTCTTTACGTACTAGAATGGTATCGCCTACCGAGAACTCACCTTTCACGTCTATAATCTCGCTACTTGTAAGCTGTTCTGCGTCGCTGTCTAGAGAGGCGTCAAAGTCCCCTTCAACTATCACCTCACCCTGCGCGTTTGATGTATGGCGCATCCAATGCACATTCTCTTGCATTGGTTTGTCATGAGGTACGAAATGCGTGCCCGGGTTTTCTCCCGCCAACAGCATATTAAACGACAGTTCAGTAAAGCCGTTAATAATATATGTATCTATACCATGCGAAACGGCTTTTTCGGCCGCTTCAATTTTAGTGCGCATGCCGCCGGTGCCTACACCGCCTTTAACCGCACCACCAGCCATGTCATAAATGCTTTGGTCAATGGTATTAACTGACTTCAGCAATTTCGCGTCGTCATGTTCATGCGGGTTCTTGTCATACAACCCATCGATGTCTGAACAAATGATAAGCGCGTCTGCTTCCGCTGCCGACGCCACCATGGCCGATAAATTATCGTTATCACCCACTTTCAATTTGTCGGTGGTAACGGTGTCGTTCTCATTCACGATTGGCAGAATATTGTTATCCAATAAACTGAATATCGTTTCACGAATACTTACATAACGCTCTCTGTCTCGCAGGTCAGCATGCGTTAAAAGCATTTGGGCAGATGGAAAATCAAACAGTCTGTCCCACGTGGCGATCATTTCAGTTTGACCCGCTGCCGCCATTGCTTTTTTAACCGCAATATCTGACTTCTCTTGCTCTGGAAACAGATGCGCACCTGCTGCGACAGAACCAGAAGACACGAGTACAACTTGTGTACCGTTGGCTCTGCATCGCACGATAAATTGCGCAATGCTCAAGAGGTAGTGACTGCTACAACCTTGTTGGTTGGGCGATATCAATGCACTACCCACTTTGATGACTACGCGTTTCCAATTTGGATGACTCATAATAAACTTTTTAACCTTAAGATTGTTGATTCGCTAATTCTTCACTGGCTTGCGCAAATGTTGCCTGAACATTTGTCGATGGGTCTTCGCTAAAACGACTTACCATATATAGCGTTAGCGTACTCACCGCAAACCCTGGAATAATTTCATAAATAACACTGCTTAACGTTTTACCGTCAGCGAGAACTGGCGCGTATATCCAAAACAGTACAGTTACCGCACCGCTAATCATGCCAGCCATTGCTGCCTTCGCTGTTAGGTCCTTTTTATACAGACAAAACAGTACTAATGGACCAAAAGCAGCACCAAAACCAGCCCAAGCGTTACTTACTAATGATAAAATTGTATTCGACGCATCCATGGCCAATAGCAGTGCAACTACGGCAACTCCCGCTACACCATAACGACCAATTGTTACGGTTTGCTTTTCGCTTAGCGATTTACTCGGTGACTTTTTATTTACCATTACACGATAAATATCTTCGGTCAAAGAGCTCGCACTTACTAATAACTGCGACGAAATTGTACTCATAATGGCGGCTAAAATAGCGGCCATTAGAAATCCACTAATAAGTGGGTGAAACAGCAATTGTGAGAAGATTATAAATATCGTCTCAGGGTCGTCGACGGCCAGGCCAAACTGATTAGCATAGGCAATGCCCACGAAGCCTGTTGCTAGTGCGCCAATAATGGTCACTAACATCCACGACATACCAATATTTCGCGCTGTTCCAATTGCCTTAACAGAGCGAATTGCCATAAAACGGACAATAATATGTGGCTGTCCGAAATAGCCTAAGCCCCAGCCCAGACTAGATAACAACCCTACAATCGTTAGCGTTTCTAACGATTCAGAAAAATTCGGTACAGATTGATAAGCGGCATTTGTCATTTGCGATACGCTGTCGAATTCGGTGAACGCGACAATTGGCACCAGCACTAATGCCACAAACATAATGCACCCTTGCACAAAGTCCGTAAGGCTTACTGCCAGAAAACCACCAAGTAGCGTATAAGACACCACTACACCCAGCGTAATAAACAGGCCTAACTGGTAATCGACTGAAAATGCGCTTTCAAACAACTTACCACCTGCAACTAACCCGGCTGACGTGTACAACGTGAAAAACAGCACGATTATCACCGCTGAAACAATGCGCAAGCTTGAATTCGGCGTGTTGAACCGCTTGGCAAAAAATTCAGGTACAGTCAGCGAGTCGTTCGCAACTTCGGTATAAACGCGAAGCTTCGGTGCTACTAATAAGTAATTAGCTAACGCACCAGCTACCAGTCCAATTGCGATGTAGACCGCGTCAAAACCGGTTAAGTACATTGCTCCTGGTAAGCCCATCAGCATCCAACCTGACATGTCAGACGCACCCGCAGACAGCGCGGTAACTTGAGGGCTTACTTGTCGCCCTCCTAAAATGTATCCAGATATATCACTGGTAGATTGTCGGTAAGCAAACAACCCTATCCCTAGCATTGCTATAAAATACACGGCTAGTGACAGGTAACTTTCCATTGGCATAACGTTCGTTATTTCCTCTATTGCTCTTCGAAAACTCGTAAATGAAAAATGCCGTTCAACCTTTGCTAACTCGATTCGCTCAGCAAATATTAAATCGAACAGTAATCATTAGAGCTCTAACAATATAAGGATCTGACAAAAAATTTCAAGTGCAATTTTTAAACAACATAATTTAAAACACATTAATGCACAAAATAACGCCAACCATGTTTCACAGCAACTTATGTAAAATTAACTTATTTAATTGCATATTTTTCAATAAGATAAAATATCCTGTTCGCTTATGAAACAATTAAGTTTATGTAAAAATCACGTAAAAAGGCTAACTTTACTATCAGCTAAAACATTTTCATAAAAAATGCATTGTTACGCGCACTCAGTCGAAATAACATCCAAAAGAAGCTTTTCCATGGGTAATAAATGGGTGAGTTGCAAACAATCTTCATCTTGAAGCGAACGAACTCTATTGATTAGCTTTTCACACGCCTTTTCATCATTTTTTACAGTAAATAGTTTCGGATGAATATAATATTTCCTACAAACTGTGGGGGTATTTCCTAATTCTGCTGCCACACACTTACTTAATGTACTTTCCCACTTTTTCGTTCTGGAGTTGACAACTTGATCGTACACAAACGGAAGATTAGTGAGAGCAAAGCGGCTAGATGCCCACGTCCTAAAATCTTTGCAGCTAAACTGTTCGCTCAGTTCTTCGTGAATGAACGCATTTACATCCTCACTGGTTACATCATGCCAATGCTTATTAGCGTCTTGATAACGGAATAGGCAGTAACCTTGTTGTTGCGCGCAGTCGCAGACTAACGTGGCAAGTTCGGGGTCGTTCACTTTCAGTGTTCTCGGTTTGCCGTGTTTTCCTATGTAGGCAAGTTCTACACTATCGTCACACTGTGATTGAACATGTTTTCTCCGCAATGTAGTCAAACCATATGTGTTATTTTCTTTACTGTATTGCGCATTACCCACTCTAGCGCCCGTATAATCCAACAAAAGGCAAACTAGCGCGCACGCTCTTTCTAGCGTCCATGTCGGCTGAGAAATTAGAGAAAGGCAGCGTTCTCGAAATTTAGGAAGGGCATGACCAAAAGCCACAAGTCGCTCAAATTTTTCCGCCTGCTGCTGCTCGTGCCATTTATCGTGGTAGATGTACTGTTTACGCCCTTTCTCGTCATATCCGACTGCTTGAATACTGGCTTTACTGTCACGGCTAATAAAGGTATCTCGCCAATTAGGCGGAATGACAAGCTTTTTAATCCGCTTAAGCACACGTTCGCCTGTCACTTTTTTTCCGCTAACGTAGCGGTAGTAAAATCGTTTATTCCCGCAAGCGATTCGCTTTATCGATAGATGGCTATCATCTGAATAAACGTTGCAATACCCTTTAGTCCGTTTCATACACTCCACTTCTTTCGCCAGTTCTCTCGCCACTTCTGCCCCACCAGTAAAGGAACTATTCAATAAGATTACCTTCTAGGGGGTATTGTTCTCTTCCGTAAACAAATTAGAAGCTACGCAGAACATAAGAACAAAACCGCTAATTTATAGATAAAACTTACATTGAATTGCTAAGAAATGATCACAACGTTCAAATCCGCTTCTAATACGGTGGAGGATTCCCTGATCAATGAAGAGCTTACGCTGTAACGATTTTTCACAGCATGTGTAAAATTCTCACAAAGACCACCACTCGCTTTATTTGTAAGGGGCGCGAAACCGCCACGTGTATGGATAAAATCCCAACAAACTGGGGTTTCACGCTTACTAAACCATATTTAACGTTTATAAAATAGCTTTGAAATACATATAGATAGAGCAACCAATATTTCAATTTAAACGAAAGTATAAGCGTTTGATGTCCCTCACAGGAATACAACTTGAATAAATCTAAGTAAGAGTTACCAAGTTACATTTGATTTCAGGGCCTCAACATTTATCGATTGCCGTTGAAGTTAAGTGAAGTGGATTGATTTAGAGAGTCCAAGTTAGAAGTCGAGGATTTAAAGATGAATGTTCAAAGTTCGAATAAGGTAGTTTCAGAAAGCGCTAACAGCAATGAGCATGAAAATTTTAGAGCCAACGTTGTATCAAACGGCGAATTGCAAGTTGCCGCTGTGTTTCCTTCTAAACAGAAAGTCCAGGAAGTACTGGAAATAGTTCAAGACAACACATCTGTAGAGGCCTCGCAAGTTGAGATAATCGAAGCTGGCGATCCTAAAATGAGCGAAAAGCTTGAGCGCAATAGCGCCTCTATTGGTAAGAGTATGTGGTCGTCGCATTTACTTCTTGGTTCTATTGGCGTTGTGCTAGGGCTGATTACCGCCTTTCTACTAACTCAGTTTGGCCCTGCCCTTACCCAACAAAATCCTTTGTTTACCTACATCGCATTAATTAGTCCAGGTCTATTCATTGGGTTATTCATTGCGGGTCTAATTGGGTTACGCCCTGATAGAAATGAAGTGATCCAGACAGTAAGACATGCGGTTAGGTACGGTAAAGTAGCGTTAGTGATTAATCTTAAAAAATCTCAGTCTTCTTCAAAGGTGTCACAGCTATTGAAGCAGCACTCAGACAAAGTAGTTGAATCTATTAGGTAGTACGACTAATTACACTATTTGAAACGCTGCTGAAATGTAGAATGTGGTAAGGTATTGTTACGGTATGTACCAAACTCACTGATACGTAACAAGCAAAAGGGCAATATAACGACCAAGACGTATATTGCCCTTTATCGTTTGGTCTGCGGTCATTTTGCAAGAGAGACTAGGCACCAATTGTATGGATTTAATATTTTTTGATTTAGACGGGACCTTATTAAATAAGTCATCTGAAATATCTTCGTTCACTAAAGAAACGTTGGGCCTACTTGGCGAAAGAGACATCGCCTTTACGGTAGCAACGGGCCGAACCATGCACTCAGCACAATTTGTGCTTAAAGGTCAGTCATTTGTACTCCCTCATATTTACAACAATGGTGTGGCCATTTGGGACCCGTCAGGAAATGCATTGACGTTAGAGAATTTGCTGGCACCTAGTGAAGTAAATCTCATTATTGAACACGCTGTACAAAACAATATTACGCCTTTCATTAATACCGTGAACATGGAAAGCCCTAACCATGAACACGTAATTTACCATTCTTCTCCTAAACATCAGGTAGAGCATGACTTAATAAAGAAGTATTTTTCTCGCACTAAAGCTCGCCTTGCTTCTATTGAGTCGCTACCCGCAAATGCGCATATTACTAATATAAGTATGATAGGCGATGCACCGCTCGTTTATGATATGTATAAGCAGTTAAACATGAATGAAGGTTTAATCGCTTATTCAGGCCCAGCGATTGAAGGTGATGAATATCGTTGGATGGATGTGCACCACAACCTTGCGAATAAAGGCAGTGCTGTAGAGTTGTTACGCAATCAACTAAACGCAAGTAACGTTATTGTATTTGGCGACAGCGATAACGATTTAAGCATGTTTAAATTAGCTGACGAGGCCTATGCGCCATCAAATGCAAAGCCTTACATCAAAGACGCTGCCACATCAGTTATTGGCCATCATGACGAAGACGGAATCGCACGCTTTCTAAGAGAGCGATTCTCGCTGTAATACATGCGGTTCTCTAGACAAGACTGAGCTCATCCAAGTAATGGTAGCTCGAATAACTAAGCTACCATTCAATTGGCTCTCTATCTTTCAAGAACTTTCCGTGAGGGCCGCCCTCTTCCATTGTCGCAAGCCATATTGCGGTATCTGCCCCCTCCTGAGGGGTTTTAGGTGCGTCACTTCCCCCCATTCGGGTATGTACCCAGCCTGGTGTCATACTATTAACCGTGACATCGAGCGATTTGCCGTCAGCAGCTTGGTCAACTACAGCTGCCATCTTAACGGTAAGCGCATTAAGTGCCGCTTTGGATATCGCATAGCACAATGGTCCTTTCAAACCCTCGGCAAAGCTGCCGTAACTAGAACTTATATTAATAATACGCCCAAAGCCCCGTTCAATCATTTGAGGTAGCGTCTGCTGAATGAGTGTGAGGGGCGCATTCACATTAACTTGCATTGACTTAGCAAAGGTCTCGGAATTCACGTCCTTCCAATCGGTATCATCTAAAATGCCTGCATTATTGATGAGTATATCTATAGGTCCATACACTGCTTCAGCACGTACAAATGCATCAACGATTGCCGTTTCGTTATCAAGTGGCATTTCGATGATATGAAGATCCCCACCCACAATATCTTTTTTAGCTTCAAGGCCCGACTCTTCGTCTCGACACCCCATCAGCACCTTATAGCCTTTAGATAGCATTCCCTTCACTATTTCTAGACCTATGCCTCTGTTACCACCGGTAACTAATACGTTTTTCGTCATTGCCAATACACTCCTTGCGTTTACGCTTGGGCCTGTTTTGCCTCAAAACGATTGGATAAATAAAAACATAGCGGAAAGACTACACTCCACACCAACGCGATAAAGATGTAAGAAAGCATTACGCTCGTGCCTAGCTCTACCGCTACGAATTCTGCACCTGCGATATAACTGAGCGGTGCAAACACTGCTCCTGCTACGGCAGCGATAGCCATTCGCCCATTGAAAGCGGTTAAACTATGGTAAACGGTACCCGCAAAGGCGGCCCAAAGTAGGCTTAACCAAATAGGAATTGGCCAAAAGCTTATTAGCACTTCTGTTTGGTTGAAAATAAACAAGCCACTAACAGTGAGTAAGGCATCTATTACAGTGCCCAGAAGAAAAACCGTGCTCATTAGCTTTATATCTTCTGTGCGCTTAGGAGAAATGGCAATCCACAATGCGATTAATCCCAACACAGGCAACACGGCTTGGTTTTGGAATAAAATAACCAGCCACCAAATGCTCTGGAACCATATAAAGTTTACTACCTTCAATACTGCACTATTTTTCATTTAACACGCTCACACTTTCAATACCAACGCATACGTTATCGGCAATGCGATAGTTCAAACCTGTTACCACAAAAGTAAACGAAAACATTCCAGCATAAGTATAGATGCATAGGCTGTTTGCTTTTTCCAATTACAAAGGATGTGTTAATCGTGAAAATGGTGAAGTATTACGTACTTGGTGCATTATTGGCATTAGTGTTAACGCTAACTGTGCCTGTGATATTGCTAAAAGTGGTGTTTGGCTGGATAGCATTTTCGCTAATTGCAGTCAGCAGTGCCTATTTGCTTAATTACCCCAGTCTTTTCCGTAAGCGCGAAGATGGGTCAATTCCCTTTTACATTCGCTGGGTTTTTGTACCTTTCTTGCTGGGCTCATGGCTTTATAATGAGTATGCTCGCAGAACTGATAAAGTCCCCCCGCTTCAGAAAATAGAGCCAAACTTGTTTCTTGCCTGCCGCATGTCGGGAAAACACGTTAGCCTATTAAATGAAAACAACATTGATGCCATTCTCGATGTAACCGCCGAATTCGATGGCTTAGACTGGACTGCTTATCAGGAAGACTATCGGTATTTAAACGTGCCGGTGCTAGATCACACCAGCCCAACTCCAGAACAACTGCTTCTTGCCATAAATTGGCTAAACCAGCAGATATCTGAAAACAAAAATGTCGTCGTGCACTGTGCACTTGGCCGCGGTCGCTCTGTGCTGGTGGTGGCCGCTTATTTGCTGGCAAAGAATCCTAATTTAACTGTAGATGACGCCCTGCGTGAAATTAACCAGATACGACAAACAGCAAGACTTAATAAACGACAGTTAGCTTCATTGCAAAAAGTAAGAGATGGCGGCTTACTTTCGTTGCAAAAAGACTTAACGCTTATTGTAAACCCGGTTGCTGGTGGTGGTAAATGGGAGCAATACCGAGATGACGTGTTGTCTCGGCTAAACGAAAAATTCAAAGTTACGGTTAAAGAGACTACTGAAAATGTAGATGGTAAAACACTGGCAGAGCAAGCCAAAAAAGACGGTGCTGATATTATCGTCGCCTGTGGCGGCGACGGCACATTAACAGAAGTTGCTTCTGCTCTCGTAAATACTGGTATCACCATGGGCATTATCCCTTTTGGTACTGCAAATGCGCTCAGTCAGGTGTTGCACGGATATATCAGCAAAGTAATGCCCATAAGTACCGCATGCGACATTATTATCGAAGGTAATACCCTGGATATCGATACCGCAACGTGTAACGACCATGTGATGTTACTTGTGGCCGCCGTCGGCTTTGAGGAGAAAATGATCTCTGCCGCTGACCGTGAAGAAAAGAACATGGGAGGCCAATTTGCCTACCTCAAAGGTCTTTGGAACGCTATTTCAAATAACGAGAATATGACCTTCAAGGTTGCAATTGACGGAAAAAGCGCTGAAACACTAGAGACACCCAGCTTTGTTATAGCTAACGCGGCACCAATGACTACAGCGCTTGCGCAAGGCGCAGAGCCCCCTGACATTAGAGACGGCAAACTTGATTTAACGTGGTTGTTACCACAGCCTAGTTCAGACAGACAGTTTGCGTCTTTGGCCGAGTTGGTATTAAGCCCAGCCGAAGCAAAAAAACAATCAGAATCTATACACCATGAACGCGCGTCCAACATTACTTTAACGTTCGATAAACCTACAGCATATGCTGTGGACGGCGAGATCTATGAGGGCGAGTCACTGGTTATTAAAGCGTGCCCACGCAGTCTCACCGTGCTCACCAATTTTAAAGAAAAGGATTAAGTAGTACATGGCCCCAAAAAGCAATTTTGATGAAATCTATACTTTTCTTAATGAGAAGTTCGCAGGTGAAACCGAGTATCTTCAGGCAGTACACGAAGTGCTTGAAGACATCGTTCCCATATACAATACGAACGAAGATTATAAGACGTTTGACATAGTAAGGCGTATTTGTCTGCCTGAACGCATTATCTATTTCACCGTCTCGTGGATGAATAGCGAGGGGAAAATTGAAGTAAACCAAGGCTGGCGTGTGCAGCACAATTCAGCCATGGGCCCTTACAAAGGGGGCTTACGCTTTCACCCTACCGTAAACCTCTCTGTGCTTAAGTTTCTTGCATTCGAACAATGCTTTAAAAACGCGCTCACCGGGTTGCCCATGGGTGGTGGTAAAGGTGGTTCAGACTTTAACCCCAAAGGCCGCTCAGATCGCGATATCATGCTATTTTGCCAAGCATTCATGCGTGAATTACAGCGGCATATTGGTGCGAATACCGACGTGCCTGCGGGCGATATCAATGTAGGTGCCAGGGAAATAGGTTTTCTATATGGTGAGTACCGTAGGCTAAACAACAAATTTGAAGGGGTACTAACGGGTAAGGGCTTAGAGTTCGGTGGAAGTTATGTACGAACAGAGGCCACTGGCTTCGGACTCATTTACTTCTTAGAAGCGGTTTGTCAGCATAAAGGTACTCAAATTGAAGGCAAGACTATCTCGGTATCTGGTGCCGGCAATGTAGCGCTGCATGCCGCTTTAAAAGCCGTAGAAAAAGGTGGAAAAGTTATTTCGCTGTCGAACAGCCGGGGACTTCTGCACAACGAACAAGGGATAACAGATACTGCACTTAAATGGGCAATCGACAACCATGCTTCTCGTAATAACATCCTTACAGACATGGCTAATGAAGGCATGGGTAAATGGGTGGCGAATAAAAAGCCCTGGCACTTAAAGTGTGATATTGCCCTACCCTGTGCTACGCAAAACGAACTCCATGCAGACGATGCGAAATTGTTACTGGAGAACGGTTGTCAGATGGTTTTAGAAGGGGCAAATATGCCCTGTACCAATGACGCACAAGCGCATTTTTCCGACGCAAAAATCGCTTATGTACCGGGTAAAGCATCTAATGCGGGAGGAGTCGCGCTGTCGGGCCTAGAAATGGGCCAAAACGCCATGTTCAATCAACGCAACGCGAGCGCATTAGATGAACAATTGTACTCTATCATGGAAAGCATTCATCAGCGCTGTGTCAATGAAGGAAAAACTGAAAGTGGCGCAAGCGACTACGTTGACTATATGAAAGGCGCCAACATCGCAGCATTCAGACGATTGGCAGATGCCGTGGTCGCACAAGGCGTGTAATGTGGTTTATTCGATAAATTCGCGGTCAATGCGCCGTGAATTTATCGGCAACATTCTTGTAAATTTTGCGTTGTCGCTTTCTCCTCCTAACTCCTGCTTCCCCAACGACAAGAAAAATTCGATATAAATCATAAGCTAACAAGTTCTCTATTCATGGAATAAAAATAGCATTATTAGTGCTGTGACTCACTTTTAGGCATTAAAAAGGAACGACCATGAAAATTTTTGAAGCATTACGTCAAGACCATGAAAAGCAACGTTTGTTGCTTAAGATATTGGCTGAAACAAGTGGCGACACTGCTGCGCGTCGCGAGTATTACCAAGAGCTTAAAAATCAGCTTGAAAGCCATGCTATTGCAGAAGAACGCCACTTTTATTCTCACTTGCTAGAGAAAGACGCGACTATAGATTTAACACGCCATGGTATTGCAGAGCATCACGAGATTGATGAACTGCTTGCCAAATTAGATGACACCGACATGAGCTCACCGGCTTGGCTACGTCATTTAAAAAATCTACAGGAAAAGGTAGAACACCACCTAGCTGATGAAGAACAAGAGTTCTTCCAGGTTGCAGGTAATGTGCTTAATGACCGCCAAAAAACAAAATTGGCTGAAGAATACCAAAAGGAAATGAGACAAGAGCTAGATGACGAAAAGCTCACAGCGTAAGAGGAGTTAGTTAACGTTGTATAAATCACTTCGCTTGAAAACTACCAGAACGTAAAAAAGCCAGCTAATTAAGCTGGCTTTTGTTTATCTACTGCTATGGCTTTGGCTTTAGCAATGTAGTCTATTTCATAGCGACTAGTGGCTAGTCTACATTACTATTTTTTAGCGATGATATAGACAGCGTGGATAACACCTGGGAAATAGCCAAGAATAGTTAAAAGGATATTAATCCAAAAGTGAGCGCCAATACCCACTTGCAAGAACACGCCCAACGGTGGAAGTAAAATCGATAACAGTATACGAATGATGTCCATAATAAATTCCTTGTTTTTGAAGTAATTTCACAACTCAGTGGGCAAAATACTCACACTTTGGCGAAAAATTCTGGCCCGCAGAGCGTTTTACACGCTTCGTTATTAGTAATTGCATTTACGATGCCATGTCGCCTAACTTGGAAACAACTGCACTGTGATTACGGTCAAACAATAAATTTAATTTAATAAAAAAGCTATTCACCGAAAGGCGTATTTTGCAGCCAATCCTCAAGGTCAGAACGACTTAGGGGGCGGCTAATGTAATATCCTTGAACAATGTCACATCCCCAATCTCGCAAGATTTCCAGTGACGCCACATCTTCCACCCCTTCCGCTACAACTTTTAAATTAAACACATTCGCCAAACTAAGAACGGTATGCACAATTTGCTGATCGTTTTCATCGCTTGCCAGTGACAGGATAAAGCTCTTATCAATTTTTATCGTTTTGACTGGTAAGTTCTTCAAATACGCTAACGATGAATAGCCTGTTCCGAAGTCGTCGATTGCGAAGTGAAAACCGCGCGCTGTTAACTCGTTGAGGTTTTCAATAGCCAATGACGCATCAGCCACTAAATCGCTTTCTGTTATTTCGAGCTCCAGCGAGTCAGGCGATAACCCCTCTTGTGTGAGCAATGCAACTAGATTGCCCAGCAGTATCTTATTTTGAATATCTTGTGTTGATAAGTTCATGGCTACGGAAAACCGATACCCGCGCCCTCTAAAGTACGCTAAATCAGATATGGTCTGCCTCATAACCCAAGTAGTAACTTGCTCAATTAACCCAGCTTGTTCTGCGATAGTAATAAATTCGTCGGGTGGCACAAAACCTAGCACGCTGTTATTCCAGCGAATAAGCGCTTCCATGCTGCACACTTTCATGGTTTTTAGGTCTATCTTTGGTTGGTAAACCATAGACAGCTCATGTTGCTGACTTGCCAAGGCGCGCTTAAGCTCGGTAGTAATTGATAATCTGCGATTGTATTTATCTTCTAATTCAGTTCTGTAACGAACGCACCAACTATCGCTGTGTATCGCTTCATCGGTAACAATATTCATCTTTCGAAATAGCTCTTCAGATGTTGTGGCATCCTGTGGACACTGAATAACAGCCATCGCCACTTTCACGGGTATTGCAATTAAATTACTTTCAACCGGCTGTTCTAAGATATGCTTCAGTGTTTCGAGCTGGTCGTCGTTAAGCGCTTCGTGGGTAATATACAGAATTTCACCGCCGGCGAGCCTTGCAGAAGTTCCCGGCCATCGCTGCAGTCTTTCGGCTAATGCTTTTAATGTATTGTCCCCGTTGGAGTAACCGTACAGGTCATTAATCGTACGAAAGCCTATAACCGTGATGGCGACAACTTGTACCGCTCGCCCGTCTTGAAGTTCAGCTTCAAAGTACCCTTCTACATAATTTCGATTAAAAAGCCCAGTTAGTACATCATGCTCGGCTTGATAACGTATGTGCTTTTCACGACTCTTGATACTCGATTGCATGCTATCAACGGCACTGGCTAGTTCAGATATTTCTTTTAACGTAGAAGGCGTTTCTAGCGTGGTACCGTAACTACCAGATGCTACCTTATTAACCGCTTTTACAAGGGCTGATACAGGTTGGCTCACCTTTCTGGCAAAAATTAGAGAAAGCCCAAGTGCAATGAGTATGGCGACCAAACAAAAAGACAAAACGGTAAATTGAACGCGAGTAAAAGCGTTGAATGAAGTCGTCGCATCAATGGCTATTGTTATTTTTACAGGTAAATTTTCGTCAGTTGAAATGTCTACCTGGCGTGAAAAATAAGTGAGTTTATCGTCGAAGGTTACATCTAGCCAAGAAGGGTCGCCTTCAGACGCTAAGATTTGTTGTGCCTCATTTTCCTCTAATGTTGTAGAAAGGATGTCATTGGAATCAACTTTTGAAATGATGATATCAGCGTCTACAAGCTGTTTAAGTTCACTCAATAATGCATTATTAAACGCTACACCGATCAACATGTAGTACCTAAGCGATGGGATTTCTACACGGATAAGATTTAGCTGCATTAATTGATTGTTTAAAACGAAAAAACCACTGTCTTTACCCTTTGCACCTAAAGCTAGGCTACTCTCTACGTTTTGGCCTTCTTTAAATAACTCCGTGTATGAAACAATTACTTGATGGTCAAGACTAACTAAAGCAATGATATCGGTGTCGAGTCTCTGCGCGAAACTAGCAAACGCCGCGTCAATAGAAGGCAGGTTTTCTGTGTCGATAGCACGTTTGAAGTCAGGTGAACGGGATAATATTTTAGAAACATTATGAATAACGGCTTGGCGGTCAGCGATGACTTTATCAAAAACTTTTTCAGCTAATACAATATTGTGATCGATATTATCAACTACAAGAGAGTTAGCAGAACGCCACACCGCGCCTATTATCAGAAGTGACACTATTACAATCCCTATAAAAAGGGTTTGGAATAAACTCTGACTAAGTGTTTTTTGCACTTCAGTGCCCCATGAAAATTGTTTTATTTAAGACACTCACCTGAGCGCTTAACTCTTTCAAAGAATAGCCGAATAATAAATTTAGGAACAGACGTAAGACCCTGTAAATTTTGGATTTTAACGCTTTGTTACAATTAAACACATAGTGCCAGACCGCGGATGAAAGCACCATATAACTAACTTATACGAAGAATAGAAACAAAAAAGGCCAGCAAAATTGAAGTGACCCCCAATAGTTGGACTATCCAATTACTGGGGGTCTTTTTATGTTCAAACATCACAGAGCATTTAAGTTAAAGCTAGCGCGACTAGCGCAAGAAGAGAGTTCAGGAGCCTTAGGTAGCAAGTTTAAAGTACGACCTAACCTCATTCGTTACTGGTCTCAAGTCTATCGCATCAACGGCGTTGATAGTTTTATCCATAAGCAATTGCCTTACACCTTTGAATTTAAACTGCATGTACTCAACACTATGTCTGCGAATCATTGGTCACTGACATATACCAGCGCCTATTTCGACTTATCATCCCCAGGTATTTTATTTCAATGGCAAAAGCTTTATGCTCGCGAGGGTATAATTCGTCTTAAACCACAGAAAACAGGTAGGCCTCGCGTGACTAGTCATTCTTCTACTCCTAAACCATCATCTGAGATGACTGAAAAAGAACTGAGAGAAGAGCTCGATTATTTACGTGCAGAGAACGCTGTCTTAAAAAAGTTAGAAGCCTTGGCTCAAGCCAGAAA
>Ga0189292_10242_pt1 | contig 23389 bp, 23 predicted proteins | sample UW1oraminimetaG_FD_130317 | JGI IMG/M metagenome (GOLD analysis project Ga0189292, IMG submission 130317) | Marine microbial communities from the Costa Rica Dome - UW179A-orange mini metaG | ecosystem: Environmental > Aquatic > Marine > Oceanic > Photic zone | place: Costa Rica: the Eastern...
AAAGCCCACCCTACACCTTGCAGCCCGTACGCTCTCGTCCCCGCCCGGTGTTGCCAGCCGGCTCCAGGCTCGGTTTCGGAACTTGAGCTCGTAGGATGGGCTTCACCCCAGCAGGGGATTTCGACCAGGCAACGGTGGGCTAAAGCCCACCCTACACCTTGCAGCCCGTACGCTCTCGTCCCCGCCCGGTGTTGCCAGCCGGCTCCAGGCTCAGGTTTCGAGACTTGAGCTCGTAGGGTGGGCTTCAGCCCACCAGGGAACTCCCACCCGGCAACGGTGCGCTAAAGCCCACCGAAACCGAAATTGCAGACACCTACCAATAGTTCTCCACCGCCACCTGGCCGGGCCTGCGCGTCATTGCCAGGTTCAAATCACGCGCTTTCAGCACCGCTCGGGTGTCCTCGATCATCTGCGGGTTGCCGCAGAGCATGATCCGCGAATGCTCGGGCACCAGCTGCAGATCGGCGGCGCGCTCCAGTTCGCCGCTCTCGATCAGCGTGGTGATGCGCCCGTGCAGCGCACCGGGTACCTGTTCGCGCGTCACCACCGGCAGGTACAGCAGCTTCGAGCCCAGACCATCCAGGTAGTCGCGTTGCGGCAGTTCGGCGATCAGCTGCTGATAGGCCAGCTCACGCGCCTCGCGCACGCTGTAGACGAGAATGATGCGCTCGAAGCGCTGCCAGGCCTCGAAGTCCTGCAGGATCGAAAGAAACGGCGCGATCCCGGTGCCTGTTGCCAGCAGCCAGAGGTCGCGGCCGTCGGGAAAGCGATCGAGGGTGAGAAAGCCGAAGGCCTGCTTGTCCACCAGCAGCTCGTCGCCGACTGCCAACCGGCTCAGCTCGCTGGTGAATTCGCCGTCCGGCACCACGATGGAGAAGAAATCGAGAAACTCGTCGTGCGGCGCCGAAACCATCGAATAGGCGCGCCAGACGATGCAGCCGCTGGGTTTGCGCACGCCGAGGCGGGCGAACTGCCCGGCACTGAAGCGAAAGCCGGGATCGCGGCTGGTACGCAGGGTGAACAGGTTAGGCGTCAGCGTCTGCACCTCTAGCAGGCGCTGGCGGGTGAACTTCTCTTCGCTGGCGGTCATACTTCGCTCCCTCCGAGCATCTTCGGGCCCACTGCACGCAGCGCCCGTATGAATCCTTGATACTCCTTTCCGACGCTTACAAACACCGCCAGTTCTCATGCCTATTCTCGACACCCCCTATGCAAGCCTCGACCTGATCCGTCAGCCGGAGCAGCTCAACGAGCCGCTGCAGGCCTTCGACGCCGCCGACGAATACCTGCTCGCCACGCTGCATGAACAGGGTTTGCCGGCTGCCGCGCGCGTGCTGATTCTCAATGACAGCTTCGGCGCCCTAGCCTGCTCGCTGGCAGCGCATGTCGAGGTAACCAGCAGCGGCGACTCGCATCTGGCGCACCTGGCGCTGCAGAAGAACCTGGCACGCAACGAGCTGCCGGCCGAGCACGTGCGCTTCGTACCTGCCAGCGAGGTCGCCCAGGGCCCGTTCGATTTGGTGCTGATTCGCGTACCGAAAACCCTTGCCCTGCTGGAAGAGCAGCTGATCCGCCTGCACGGCCAGCTGGCGCCAGGCGCGCAAGTGATCGCCGCGGCGATGATCAAACACCTGCCGCGCGCCGCCGGCGATCTGCTGGAGCAGTACATCGGCCCGGTGCAGGCTTCGCTGGCGGTAAAGAAAGCACGTCTTCTCAGCGCAACGCCGAGCGCGAAACCTGCTCCGCAGTCACCCTACCCGACCCGCTACCAGCTCGATCAGCCGAAGCTCGAACTGCTCAACCACGCCAACCTGTTCTGCCGCGAAGGCCTCGATATCGGCACCCGCGCCTTCCTGCCACATCTGCCGCAGGCACTCGGTGCGCTGCGCGTCGCCGATCTGGGCTGCGGCAACGGCGTGCTCGGCATCGTCTACGCGCTGGGCAACCCGCAGGCGGAACTGACGCTGGTGGACGAGAGCTACATGGCGGTGCAATCGGCGCGGGAGAACTGGCAAGCAATCCATGGCCAGCGCCCGGTCGAGATTCGCGCCGGCGACGGCCTGGCCGAGCAACCGCCGGCCTCGCTGGATCTGGTGCTGTGCAATCCGCCGTTCCACCAGCAGCAGGTGGTCGGCGATTTCCTCGCCTGGCGCATGTTCACCCAGGCCAAGACGGCACTGGCCAAGGGCGGTGAGCTGTGGATCGTCGGCAATCGCCACCTCGGCTATCACCTCAAGCTCAAGCGCCTGTTCGGCAACGCCGAGCAGGTGGCCGCCACACCGAAGTTCGTCATTCTGCGGTCGATCAAGGCATGAGCGAGGCGCCGGTCCGCCTGAGCATCCGGCAGTTCGCCGCGCGTACCGGCCTGTCCGCCGACACGCTGCGTTATTACGAAAAGATCGGTCTGCTACGGCATGTCGCTCGGGACGCCAGCGGCTTTCGCGTCTACGGCCCGCGCGACCTGGAGTGGATCGGCTTCATCCTGCGCTTGAAAGACACCGGCATGGCGCTGGACGACATCATCCGCTACGCCGATCTGCGCGAATGCGGCGATACCACGCTGGCGGCGCGCCAGGCGCTGCTCGAGGAACATGCGGCCAGGCTGCAGGAGCGCATCCAACGCGACCATGAGCATCTCGATGCGTTGCGGGCAAAGATCGCGCTGTATCGCCAACAAACTTCCGCTTGACCTGGAGCTGACTCCAACCCGCAGGCTTTCCTCTAGTCCATCAAGAGGAATGCTCCATGTCTGCATCGACCCGCTACACAGACGGCCTGGCCAAGCTCGAGGAAATTGACGGCGAAGCCGGGCGCAAGGTCATCGACAGCCTGCAAGCCATTGCGCCGGACTTGGCGCGCTACGTGATCGAATTTCCTTTCGGCGACATCTACCAGCGCCCCGGCCTCGACCTCCCGCAGCGGGAGCTGGCGACCGTGGCGGCGCTTACCGCGCTCGGCCACTGCCAACCGCAGTTGGCGGTGCATGTTCACGGCGCGCTCAATGTCGGCTGCACGCCGGAACAGATCGTCGAGGTGGTCATTCAAATGGCCGTATACGCCGGCTTCCCGGCCGCGCTCAACGGCATGCAGACGGTTAAGGCGGTGTTTGTCGAACGAGACCTTTTGCCGGATGCGTGATCGGCATCAGCGCGCCAGGAAAACTGGAAGAACGTGGCTAAGCCCGCCGTCACGTGCTCTGACGCAGCGACTGTCCTCAGGACGGGGAACGATGCCGAGTTGCCTGGAAGTTGCTAGCGGCCGCCTTGACTTGGGCGTTCTGCACGACTTATCAGACGGCAGCGAACGCTCCCTCAGGATGCGATCAAAGCTGTCACAGAGAGGGGCGAGCCACAGGGGTGCGGCGAGAGAACTCGGTGTTCCTAAGCCATCAGGAAATTCGTTACGCCTGATTTTCCGCCTACCAACACAGCCGCAAAGGTGGGCTGAAGCCCACCCTACGGTCGCCATAAGCCGTTACAGCACCTTGTCCAAGGTAATCGGCAGATCCCGCACCCGCTTGCCCGTCGCGTTGTAGATCGCATTGGCCACCGCCGCCGCCACGCCGACAATGCCGATCTCGCCCACGCCTTTGGACCCGAGGTCGTTGACAATCTCGTCGTGTTCCTCGACGAAGATCACGTCGATCTCGGGAATGTCCGCGTTCACCGGGATGTGGTACTCGGCAAGGTTGTGGTTCATGTAGCGGCCGAGCCTGTGATCGATCAGCGTCTCCTCGTGCAGCGCCTGGCCGATGCCCCAGACCACGCCGCCGACGATCTGGTTGCCGGCGGTCTTCGGGTTGACGATGCGGCCCGCAGCAATCGCGCTGACCACACGGCTGACCTTGATGGTGCCGAGGTCCTCGTCGACGCGTACCTCGACGAACACTGCCGAATGGGTTCCCGTCGCCCAGGCGTCGCGCTTCTCATCCGGCTTGACGCTGGCTTCGGCCTCCAACGCGCCGCTGACCTGGGCGATGTCGCGCAGCGCCACGGCATGCTCGCCGGATTTCAGCCGCAGTTCGCCATCGACGAACTCCACCGTCTCCAGATTCGCCCCGGTAAAGGGTGAGGCCGGCGACTGCTGCACGGCGTCCAGCAGCTTCTGCCGCAGGCCGGCGCAGGCGCGCTGCACCGCACTACCGACCGATGACACGGTGGCCGAGCCACCTTCCAGCGGCGCCTGCGGCAGGCTGGAATCACCGAGGCGGAACTCTACGTCCTGCATAGACAGGCCCATGGCATCGGCGGCGATCTGGGTCATCGCGGTGTAGGTGCCGGTGCCGATGTCGGCGGTGGCGCTGGTTACCAGCAGCCTTCCGTCCGCGTCGAGACAGGCGCGAGCGGAGGCCGGCATCTGCATCGCCTCCCAGACACCGGTGGCCATGCCCATGCCGACCAGCTGATGGCCGTCGCGCAGACTGCGTGGCTGCGCCGCGCGCCGCGACCAGCCGAAGCGCTCGGCGCCCTGCTGGTAGCAGGCACGCAGCTCCTTGCTGGAATAGCGCTTGCCTTCGTTACCGTTGATGTCGGTGTAGTTGCGCAGCCGCAACTCCAGCGGGTCGATACCGACTTCATGGGCCAGCTCGTCCATCGCGCACTCCAGCGCATAGACGCCGATGGTCGCGCCCGGGGCGCGCATATCCAGCGGGGTATAGACGTCCAGCGGCGCCAGGCGGTAGCCGAAACGCACGTTGTCGCAGGCGTAGAGCATGCCGGACCACTCCACCTCGTGCTCGGTGAAGTCCTCGAAACGCGAGGTCTGGCCGATGGCCCTGTGCTCGATCGCCCGCAACCGCCCCTCGCCATCGGCCGCGAGCTTGAGCTGCTGGACGGTACGCGGGCGATAACCGAAGGTGAACATTTGCTGGCGGGTCAGCTCGACGCGCACCGCGGCCTTGAGCTTGAGCGCCGCCATCACCGCCAGCGGCAGCTGGTACTGCGGACGCAGGCCGGAGCCGAAAGCACCACCGACAAAGGGCGCGAGCACGCGGATTTTGCCCTCCATGTCGAAGACCTGTTCCAGGTAGCGTTGGCAGTTCTGCACGCCCTGGGTCTTGTCGTGAATCAGCAGCTCCCCGCCCGGCTGGTACTGGACGGTGGAAGCATGCGGCTCCATGGGGTTGTGGTGTTCCACCGGGGTTTCGTACTCACGGTCGATGCGATTTGCCGCCGCCGAGAACGCCGAGTCGAAATCACCACGCGGCTCGGGCAGCTCGGCAGGCGCATCGTGGGCCTGGTCGCGCACGGCCTGCAGATCGGTCTGGTGCGCCTCGACGTCGTATTCGATGCGCACCAGGCTCGCGGCGTGGCGCGCCAGCGCCTGGGTCTCGGCGACGACCAGCGCCAGTGGCTGGCCACTGTAGAGCACACGGTCGTTGTACAGCGGTCGGAACGGCGAGCCGTCGGCGGCATCGTCGTCTTCGTAGGGCTCGTCGTAGCTGGCGACAGGCGGGCGGTTCTGGTGGGTCAGCACCAGCCGCACGCCGGGCAACGCTTCGGCTGCGGAGGCATCGATACGCGTGATCCGGCCGCGGGCGATGCTGCTGGAGACCACGGCGCCGTAGAGCAACCCCGGCACCTCGGCCTCAGCGGCGTAACACGCCTTGCCGGTGACCTTGAGCGGACCGTCGACACGGTCCAGCGGCTTGCCCAGTGGAGAGTTGGCGCTGTTCATCGGACGGTTCCTCCGGCGGCTTCGGTCAGTGCACGCACGATGGCGCGCCGAGCCAGGTCGAGCTTGAAAGCGTTGTCGGCGAGTGGCTGCGCGCCTTGCAGCAGGCAATCAGCCGCGGCGGCGAAGCAATCTGGTTCGGCACGCTTGCCGCCGAGCAGTTCTTCGGCTTCTTCCAGGCGCCAGGGTTTGTGCGCCACACCACCGAGCGCGATACGCCCGCGGCGGATGACGTCGCCATCCATCTCCAGCGCCGCAGCAACGGACACCAGAGCGAAGGCATAGGAGGCGCGGTCGCGCACCTTGAGATAGGCGCAGTGGCTGGCAAAACCTTCCACCGGCAGCTCGATGGCGGTGATCAGCTCACCCTCGGTGAGCACGTTGTCCTGCTGCGGCTGGTCGCCGGGCAGGCGGTGGAAGTCCACCAGGTCGACGCGTCGCTGGCCATGCGGCCCTTCGATGTGCACCCGCGCGTCCAGCGCCGCCAGCGCCACGCACATGTCCGACGGATGCACGGCGACGCAGTGTTCGCTGGCACCGAGGATGGCGTGGATGCGGTTGCGCCCGTCGCGTGCGCCGCAACCGGAGCCCGGCTCGCGTTTGTTGCAGGGCGTGGCGGTGTCATAGAAGTAGTAGCAACGGGTGCGCTGCAGCAGGTTGCCGCCGGTGCTGGCCATGTTGCGCAGCTGCGGCGATGCCCCGGCGAGAATCGCCTTGCTCAGCAGCGGATAGCGCTGTTCGATCTGCGGGTGCCAGGCCAGGTCGGCGTTGCTCACCAGCGCACCGATGCGCAGGCCGCCCTCGGCGGTCTGCTCGATCTCGCGCAGCGGCAGGCCGTTGATGTCGATGAGCTGGCCGGGTTGCAGCACATTTTCTTTCATCAGGTCGAGCAGGTTGGTGCCGCCGGCGATGTAGCGGCTCTGCGGCCCGTGCAGGGCGATGGCCTGGTCAATACGTTCGGGGCGCTGATAGCTGAACGGCGTCATTGGGTACGCTCCTGGCCGCGCAGCGTCGGCAGCGCGTCTTCGATGGCGGCGAGGATGTTGGGATAGGCGCCGCAGCGGCAGAGGTTGCCGCTCATGTGTTCGCGAATCTCGTCGCGGCTGCTGGCGCGGTTCTCCGCCGCGAGCCCGGCGGCCGAGCAGATTTGCCCCGGCGTGCAGTAGCCGCACTGGAAGGCATCGTGCTTGACGAACGCAGCCTGCAGCGGATGCAGCGTCGCATCGCTGGCCAGGCCTTCGATGGTGGTCAGGCTGGCGCCGTCGTGCATCACCGCCAGGGTCAGGCAGCTGTTGATGCGCCGGCCGTCGAGCAGCACCGTGCAGGCGCCGCACTGGCCGTGATCGCAGCCTTTCTTGGTGCCGGTCAGGCCGAGCTGGTCGCGCAGCAGGTCGAGCAAGGTGGTCCAGGGTTGCACCTGGAGCTCACGGCGTTCGCCGTTCAGCTCCAGGCTGATGGTGCAGGTTTGGCCTGCAACTGAAGAATTTTCGCTCATGGCAGCCTCACGGTTTGGGCGTTGGTATGCGCTATCCGTGCGTCTTGGGGTACGACTGGCGTGGCGTGGAAAACGTTCAGCATCTTGGTAGGGCTGTGGAAGTTGGCAGGCCTGCGGCCGGTTCGCCGCGGGGGCGCGCCTCCTACAGGAGCGGTCGTGCCGGGAGCTGCTTTGGGAGGGCCGCCCTTGGCGCGAGTTTTTGGTTTAGGGCAGACCTGCGGCCTGTTCGCCGCGGGGCGCGCCTCCTACGGGAGCGGCGTGCCGGGTGCTGCGTTTTTGTGGGAGGGCCGCCCTCGGCGCGAACTGTTGGTGTCGGGCAGGCCTGCGGCCTGTACGCCGCGGGGCGCGCCTCCTACGAGAGCAAGACGCTCTGGTTTGCTGGATTAGTGAGGCCTGTGATCGGCCGGATGGTCGATGTCCTGCAGCACGCCGGGATCGTTCAGGGCGAGCTCCAGTACCGCGTGCGCCGCGAAAAGCACCTGGGCACCGCGATCACCGTCCAATTGCAGCAGCGCATCGCGATGGGTGCTGCCGATGCCGCGCGGATGGCCAGGGCGGCCGTCATAGGTCGGCACGACCAGGTTGTCCTCACGGATAGCCGCGGCGATCTCGCGCAGGGTCCGCGGCTGCACATAGGGCATATCCGCCAACGCCACCAGCCAGCCACGCGCCGCCGGCGCATGGGCGACGGCCTGCGCGAGGCTGTGGCCGAGCCCGCGGGTTTCCAGCACAAGCACCTCGCAGTCGGCAGCGTTGGCGCTCAGCCAGTCGCGCAGAGGCAGATTGTCTGCTCGGGTCACCACCAGCAATCGTTCGGCGACACCGCGAAGATTGGCCAGCGTGGCCGCCAGCACCGGCGGCGAAGACGCAGCAGCCAGGCTGGCCGCCAGCAGCTTGTCCGCCCCACCGGCCGCGCGATAACGGCTGCCCTGCCCCGCGGCGAGAACGATGGCGCAGACGCCCGCTTCAGGCACAGCGCTGTTGTTCCGGCAACGCCTGGCTGACCAGAGCGCCGTTTTTCAGCGCAACCACTTCGGCCATCAAGGACAGCGCGATTTCCGCCGGTGTACGGCTGCCGATGGGCAAGCCGATGGGTCCGTGCAACCGCTGCACCTGGCGCTCGCCGAGGCCCAGTGACAGCAGTCGCGCCTTGCGCTTTTCGCTGTTGGCCCGAGAGCCCAGCGCGCCGACATAAAAAGCGTCCGATTGCAGCGCGGTGAGCAGCGCCATGTCGTCCAGCCGCGGGTCGTGGGTCAGCGCGACGATGGCGGTGTGCGCATCCGGCTCGATGGCCAGCACGGCATCATCCGGCATGCCGGGCACGAAGCGCACGGCGGCCGCATCCCAGTCATGGGCATAACCTTCGCGCGGGTCGCAGATCAGTACTTCGAAGCCGAGGCCATGTGCCAGGTCGGCGACATAACGCGACAGCTGCCCGGCGCCGATCATCAGCAGGCGCCAGGCCGGGCCGAACGGGGCGCGCAGGGTGTGCCCATCGAACTGCAGCGCGGCGTCGCGGCCGGCGGTTTGCAGCGTTACGTCACCACTGGCGATATCCACGCAGCGCAGCAGCCGTTCATGCCCGACGCAACGCCGCAGCAGCTCGTCGATCCAGCCGGCACCGCGCAACGGCTCCTGCAGCAGGCGCAGGGTGCCGCCGCAGGGCAAGCCGAACCGCGCGGATTCTTCCTTGCTCACGCCATAGGTGATCAGCTGGCAAGCCTGCGGAGGCTCGTCGGCCATGACCCGGGCGAGCAGATCGTCCTCGACGCAGCCGCCGGACACCGAGCCCTCGACGCGACCGTCGCCGCGCAGCGCCAGCAGCGAACCCACCGGGCGCGGCGCGCTGCCCCAAGTCTCCAGCACCGTGTAGAGCACCACGGGATGGCCGTCACGCAACCAGTCGCGGGCCCGTCGCAGTACCGCCAGATCGACACTGTCCATTGTTCCCCTCGGATTCAGCCCATTGCTGCCAGGACTCCCGGCAATGCAAGGAGTGACCGATACGAGGCGAAGTTAGTTCGTCGTTGCCGGCACCAGCATATCGTCCGCCACCTCGCGGCGCTTGCCGCGACCGGCCAGTCGTTCCACCAGGGTCAGGGCGAATTCCAGGGCGGTCGCCGGACCCTGGCTGGTGATGCAGTTGCCGTCCACCACCACCGGCTGGTCAAGGAAATGCGTGCCGGTAAGGTTGTCGCTCATGCCCGGGTAGCAGGTCACCTGGCGGCCCTTGAGCACGCCGTAGGGGTGCAGCGCCACCGCCGGCGCGGCGCAGATCGCGGCGAAATCGAGACCGGCGCGGGCCTGCTGGCGCACGCGCTCGGCCAGTGGCTCCAGCTCGCCGAGGGTTTTCGCCCCGGGCATGCCGCCGGGCAGCACGATCAGGTCGAAGTCCTGCGCAAGCACGTCGAGCAACATGGCGTCGGCGGTGATCCGTGTGCCGCGCGCGCAGGTCAGCATGCGCCGTTCCTCCGCGCTGGCCACCACTACCTCGAACTCGGCACGCCGCAGCACGTCGATCAGGGTGACGGCCTCCAGATCTTCTGAACCGTCGGCGATCAGAATCAGGACTCGTTTGCTCATGGCGTTCACCTGCTCAATGGAAATTCAACCGCGCTGCCGGCCGGTGTAAGATGCGCGGCTTTTGCGACGACACGCGAATCGCCCGCCAGAGGCGACAGCCCTCACACTGACCGGCACATAGAGGATCGACCATGCTGGAAAAGCTATTTCAACTCAAGGCGCACAACACCACGCTGCGCACCGAGGTCCTGGCCGGTATCACCACCTTCCTGACGATGGCCTACATCCTCTTCGTCAACCCGAGCATCCTCGCCGAAACCGGTATGGATCACGGCGCGGTGTTCGTTGCCACCTGCCTGGCCGCGGCCATCGGCTCGGCGATCATGGGCCTGGTTGCCAACTACCCGATCGCGCTGGCGCCGGGCATGGGCCTGAACGCCTTCTTCACCTACACCGTCGTGCTGACCATGGGTTACACCTGGCAGACCGCGCTGGGCGCGGTGTTCCTGTCGGGCGCGATTTTCTTCCTGCTGTCGATCTTCAAGATCCGTGAATGGATCATCCACAGCATTCCGTTGGCGCTGCGCTCGGGTATCGCGGCAGGCATCGGTCTGTTCCTGGCGATCATCGCGCTGAAGAACGCCGGCATCGTCGTCGACAATCCGGCCACGCTGGTCGGCCTCGGCGACCTCAGCGCCGGCGGCCCGCTGCTGGCCTGCCTGGGCTTCTTCCTGATCGCTGCGCTGGCCTACCGCCAGGTCACTGGCGCGGTGATGATCGGCATCCTGGCTGTCACCGGGCTATCGATCCTGCTCGGACTTTCCGAACTCAACGGCGTGGTCTCGATGCCACCGTCGCTGGCACCGACGCTCATGCAGCTCGACATCATGGGCGCGCTGGACATCGGCCTGATCAGCGTGATCTTCGCGTTCCTCTTCGTCGATCTGTTCGATACCTCGGGCACCCTGATCGGCGTGGCGCAGAAGGCCGACCTGCTAGACAAGGACGGCAAGCTGCCACGCTTGGGCCGCGCCCTGCTGGCAGATAGCACCGCGACCATGGCCGGCGCCGCGCTGGGCACCTCCACCACCACCAGCTACATCGAATCCGCCGCCGGTACCGCCGCCGGTGGCCGCACCGGCCTGACCGCCTGCGTGGTCGCGCTGCTGTTCCTGCTCAGCCTGTTCTTCGCCCCGCTGGCCGGCGCCATACCGGCCTACGCCACCGCACCGGCGTTGCTGTTCGTCGCCGTGCTGATGATGAGCAGCCTCGCCGGCATCGACTGGGACGACCTCACCGTCGCCGCGCCCGTCGTGGTTGCCGCGCTGGCCATGCCGCTGACTTTCTCCATCGCCAACGGCATTGCCTTTGGCTTCATCGCCTGGACCGCCATCAAGCTGCTGGCCGGCCGCTGGCGCGAGCTGAGCCCGGCGATGTGGATTCTCTCGGCGCTGTTCGTGGTCAAGCTGGGCTGGTTCGCCGGCTGATCGCAGCGTAGGGTGGATGACGCTTTTCTCATCCACCTTCCGTGCGGTAACGGTGGATGGATGAAGCGTCAGCTGCGCGCCCCGATCCACCCTACGAATAGCGATCCGCAACATACGTTAATTCGCGGCAAGGCCGCCCCCACGGATCGAATTGCTGTGGGAGCGACCGGCGCCGCGAAGCTCTTCAAATTCTGCAAGAAGCCCCCGCCATGCCGCTGCCCAAGCTCGACCCCGCCCAATACGATGCCCAACTCGCCGAGAAAGCCGCCCGGCTGGTAGAACTGCTGGCGCCGTTCGATGCACCGGCACCGGAAGTCTTCGACTCGCCCCGCGAGCATTACCGCCTGCGCACCGAGTTTCGCCTGTGGCGCGAGGATGGCCAGCGCCATTACGCAATGTTCGAGCAGGGTGACAAGCACAAGGCGATCCTGATCGACGACTTCCCCATCGCCAGCCGCCGCATCAACGAGCTGATGCCGCAACTGAAGGCCGCCTGGCAGGCGTCGGAAGTGCTCAGCTTCAAGCTGTTCCAGGTCGAATTTCTCACCACCCTGGCCGGCGATGCGCTGATCACCCTCGCCTACCACCGCCCGCTGGACGAGGCCTGGCAGGCCGAAGCCGAGCAGCTTGCCGCCGACCTCGGCGTCAGCCTGGTCGGCCGCTCGAAGGGCAAGCGCATCGTTATCGGTCGTGATTACGTTGAAGAAGCGCTGGTGGTCGCCGGCCGAACCTTCCGCTATCGCCAACCGGAGGGCGCCTTCACCCAGCCCAACGGCGAGGTCTGCCAGAAGATGCTGAACTGGGCGCACGAGGCGCTCGGTGAGCGCGACGACGACCTGCTGGAGCTGTACTGCGGCAACGGCAACTTCACCCTGCCGCTGTCCACCCGCGTGCGCCGCGTGCTGGCCACCGAGATCAGCAAGACCTCGGTCAACGCCGCGCTGGCCAACATCGAAGGCAACGGCATCGACAACATCGAGCTGGTGCGACTCTCCGCCGAGGAGCTGACCCAGGCCCTGAACGAGGTGCGCCCGTTCCGCCGCCTGGCCCATATCGACCTGAAGCGCTACGACTTCGGCAGCATCTTCGTCGACCCGCCGCGCGCCGGCATGGACCCGGACACCTGCGAGCTGACCCGCCGCTTCGAGCGCATCCTCTACATCTCCTGCAACCCGGAGACCCTGGCGCAGAACATCGCCCAGCTGGCCGATACCCATCGCATCGAGCGCTGCGCGCTGTTCGACCAGTTCCCCTACACCCACCACATGGAATCCGGGGTGCTGCTGGTTCGCAAGTAACCGTCGCCTTTTGCATTGACTGGTGAAGCGACGCCGCCAAGCACGGCGTCCTCGCTGGATACGTCAGAACCGCCACAGCCCGCCGCGGGCCTTCACCACACTGTCATCAGTCACCTATAAGGGTCGGCTCAAATTACATCGCAGCGCAGCTCACTGAATGCAGCATGGGCCGCGCACAGGCGCTGCCAATCCTGTTCAGGCATCGCCTGCCGGTGACGCTTGAGCTGGCGCAAGTCATGCCGTGCCGCGGCCTTGCGGCGCAGCCGGCGTCGGCTTTTTTCCAGATCGAGCAGCGCGACCTCGACCCAGGTTGCGTCGCCTTCGCCGTGAACCCTGAGGAAGATGTGTTTGGGGTAGCAGCAGCCATGCTGCCAGCGCGCCTGGTGGATCCGAGCAAGGGTGACGCCTGTCGCCTCAAGCATGCGCGCCTGTACCGCCTGGCCGTAGTACTCGCCCATACCTTCGGCGTACCAGTCCTCCATGCTGACGAAGCCTTTGAGCTCTTGCGTCACCAGCAGCGCCTGCCATTGGCCGGCGTGCTGTCGAGCGCCGCAATAGACCAACTCAGGCACCCGCACGCCAAGATCGCCGATGGCTTGCAGGGCATAACGTTCGCGCAGCACCGTGGGGCGGCCGAAGGGGTGCAGCAGCGAGCGATACAGATGGCCCGTCTGTCGCTTGCAGTACAGCAGCGGCTGCTGCAACTCGCGCAGCCGTATCCGTTGCACGCCGCTTTCCCCTTCGCGGCGCTGATTGGGCTCCTCTACCCAGTCGCCCCGGGTGTCCCACCAACGCTGGAAGGTACTGGTGCGCGCTTCGCGGGCCGGCAATACGAGTGGACGATTCATGCTCAACCCCGCTTGCGCAGCACGTAGACCCGCCACATTGCGTAGCCAGGGAGGAAGTCATTGCGGTCGAGGATGTCGAAGCCGGCCTCGGTGAACTCCGCCTCAATTACCGAGCGGGCGACGACGAAGCGGTTCTGGTTGTCCTTGGCCGGCCGGCGCCGCTCCAGGCGCTTGCGTTTCCAGGCCTTGTAGTTGCCATCGACCCACAGCGAAACGATCAGCGTGTCGCGGGTAACGCGATGGAATTCGCGCAGCATCGCCAGGCGGTGCGCCGGATTGGCGATGTGGTGTAGCAGACGCATGCAGAAGATGTTGTCCACCGCGTTGTCGCCCATGTCGATGGCAAAGGCCGAGGTCTGGAACGTTTCCACCCGCTTGAGCACTTCCATCGGCTGCGCCGCGTTGGCGATCGCCAGCATGTCGGCGGAATTGTCAGCGGCGAAGATCATCCGGTTCGGATGTTCGGCCAGCAGCGGCCAGAAGCGCCCAGCGCCACATGGCAGATCAAGCACCAGATCGGGCTCGCCGGCGACGTTCAGCGCGCGGCGGGCCATCTGCTCGTCGCGCCAGTGCGACAGACGTCGGGCCAGACCATCCCGATGCTTATGCAGGTATTCGTAGGCGTGCTGGCGATCGTACTTGCGCGAGAACTCCAGCTCGATAGGGCTTGATGTCGTCATGGCGGGTATTCCAGTGGATAACGGAACGCCAAACTAGCGAGGCGGACATCAAGGCTCTGTCAAATGGATGTGAAAAATCCGTCAAGCGGCACCGTCGTGCATTCGTACCTGGAAGCAGCTGCCTTGCGGTGGCCTCGGTGTCACGGTGACATCCCAGCTTTGGTGCGCGCAGATTCGCTTGACCAGTGAAAGCCCCAATCCCAGGCCCTCGCCGCGCTCCTCCGCACCACGAACGAACGGCTGGAACATGCGCTCCTGATCCGCCAGAGGAATGCCCACTCCGCTGTCCTCGACGCGAAAACCGCCGTCAACCAGGACCAGCCGCACCGTGCCGCTGTCGGTGTAGTGCAATGCGTTACGCAACAAGTTCGACATCACGGTGCCGAGCAATGTGTGGTTGTAGGCGCCCAGGTCTTCACCCTCTTCCAGCAGTTCGAAGCTCAGCCCCTTTTCCGCCAGCAACGGTGCCCAGCGCTCGACCTGCTCCGCCGCTATGCTCCGCAGGCTGGCATCGCCGGCAAAAGACGCCTGTTCCGGACGCGCCCGCGCCAACATCAAGAATGTTTCCACCAGCTCGTGCATTTCCTGCGCGGCGCGCTGGATTCGCGCAGCGGGTCGCTGGGCGCGTGGCGGCAGCTCGGCCTGCTCGAGCAACTCGCAGGCGCCAAGCACCACCATCAACGGCGTTCGCAGTTCGTGGCTGACATCGGCGGTGAACAACCGCTCGCGCTCTAGCGTCTGACGCAACTGCCCGAGAGTACTGTCGAAGGCGGCGGCCAGGTGGCCGACCTCATCCTCGGGATATTGCGGCGCTAGAGGGGGCGCAAGAGGGTGCAGCTGATCGCGATGACGCACCTGACTGGCCAGCCGACTCACCGGTGCCATCACCCGATTGGCCATCAGTCGACCGAGCCCCCAGGCACCGACTACGCTGAGCAGAAAACCGGCGAGCACGACGTTGAACAGTGCATCCTCACGAGCCTCGAACTCGCGCTGGTCGCGCACTAGTACATAGCGGTTATCGCCGTCATCGCGCACATAGACGTAATAGGCTTCATCATCCCGCACCAGCTCGGTAAAGCCCTGTGCCAGTGAAGCGAAAGCCTCCGGCATTGCGTATTCAGGCAAATGCGAGGCGAAGAAGTGGGTGCTGACATCTAGCTGGGGCGGTCTTCCCAAGGGGAGGTCTTCGTTGAGCACGACGTCCAGGTCGCCGCTCAGCTCTTCGGTGACCAACTGTTCCTCGATGAAATGCACTACGCCGACGATGCCCAGCGCGAACGCACCGCTCACCACCAGCGTCATCAGCGTGAAGGCGATGACGATGCGTCGCGCAAGCGGCTGCTTAGCGAGCATTGCCTTCCTCCGCCAGCCGGAACCCAACACCGTGCACGGTATGCAGCAGCGGCTTGTCGAAGGGCTTGTCCAATACCTGGCGCAGCTGATGGATATGGCTGCGCAGGCTGTCGCTTTCCGGCAAGTCTTCGCCCCACAGTGCCTCTTCCAGCGCTTCACGCCGGACCACCGCAGGACTCCTCTGCATCAGCAGCGCCAGCAGCTTGTGGCCGATGGGGTTGAGGCGAATGGGTTGACCGGCGCGACTGACTTCCAGCGTGTCCAGGTCGTAGCTCAGATCAGCGACCTGCAGCTGGCGTGTGCGCGAGCCCTGGCAGCGCCGCAGGATCGCCTCAATGCGGGCAACCAACTCCGACAATGCGAACGGCTTGATCAGATAATCATCTGCACCAACGCTCAGCCCTTGCAGGCGGTCGGCCAGCGCGTCGCGGGCAGTGAGCATGATGATAGGCGTATCACGCCGAGCATCTTCGCGCAGCCGCTTGCACACCTGATAACCGTCGATACCAGGCAGCATCAGATCCAGCACGATCAGGTCGTACTCCTGGGTAGCGGCCAAGTGCAGACCGCTCAGCCCATCCTGCGCGCAGTCGACCACATAGCCCTTGAGTTCAAGGTAGTCGAGCACGTTAGCCAGAATGTCACGGTTGTCTTCGATGACCAGAATGCGCATGGAGTACCCGTTGAAGGATGCGGAACGGCAGCGACAGACAGTATTGCGCCTGCGTGCGAGGCGGAACATAGCCGAAACGAAGTGAAAAAAATGTTGCCCCGCAAAACCGCCGCTACATGTTGTCTCTATGCGGGGCCGAGGCATCGTCGTCGGTAAGGTTCGCTTAAGTTTCGCCGCCTAGAATCGCCACCTTATCCACACACGGAGTAGGTGAAATGAACGTCAAAACAGGTGCGCGAGGATACGGGCGGCTTTCCATCGGGCTGCACTGGCTGATGCTGCTGTTGATCGCAGCGGTCTACGCGACCATCGAACTCAAGGGCAATTTCGCCAAGGGCAGTGAACCGCGCGAACTGCTCAAACACTGGCATTTCATGCTCGGCCTGACGGTGTTTGCACTGGTCTGGCTGCGCTTGGTTGCACGCTGGCTGCATCCCGCACCCAAAGCGGTCGCCGGGGCCGGCTGGGAACGAGTGCTGGCCAAGCTGATGCACCTGGCGCTGTACGCGCTGATGATCGGCCTGCCGTTGCTCGGCTGGCTGACCCTGAGCGCGGCGGGCAAGCCGATTCCGTTCTTCGGCCTCGAGCTGCCGGCGCTGGTCGGTGCCAACCAGGAGCTGGCCGGCCGGTTCAAGGAGCTGCATGAAACGCTGGCGGTGGCCGGCTACTGGCTGATCGGCCTGCATGCGGCGGCCGCCCTGTTCCACCAGTACGTGCGCCGCGACGGCACCCTGTTGCGGATGCTGCCGCAGCGCCACCAGGGCTGACGAGCAGACGCAGAAACGCCCGGTCGACTCATCATCGACCGGGCGTTTTCATGTGTCAGCCGAGCAGTTCGCTGAACGGCAGATACTCCACCGTTTCACCCTCTTCCAGCGTGCGGTTGCGCTCGACGATGGCCAGACCTTCGGCCCAGCTGGCCGAGGTCAGCATCGCCGAACCCTGGCGCGGGTGCAGGCACACGCGCATCTCGCCATCGACCTGCTCCAGCCGCGCGCGCAGGTACTGGCGGCGGTTGTTCGGCTTGCGCCAGGCGAAGCCGGCGGTCAGGCGCAGCGGCTTGGGCAGCACCTCGGTGCAACCCTGGGCACTGAGCAGGAACGGCCGCGCCACCACCAGCGAGGTGATCAGCGCCGCAGCCGGATTGCCCGGCAGGCCGATCCACGGCTTGCCATTGACCTCGCCAAAGGCCAGCGGCTTGCCGGGCTGGATCGCCAGGCGCCACATGTGCAGCTCGCCCAGTTCGCGAATGGCCTGCTTGAGGTGATCCTCCTCGCCGACCGAGACGCCGCCGGAGGTGATCAGCATGTCCCATTCGGAAGCGGCCAGCGCCAGTGCGTCACGGCTGGCGGCCAGTTCGTCGACGAGGATTTCGTAGTCGTGAACCTCCATTCCAAGGCTGCGCAGCACGCTGAGCAGGCAGTAGCGGTTGGAGTTGTAGATCTGCCCCGGTGCCAGCGGCTCACCGGGTTCGCGCAGCTCGTTGCCGCTGGAGAGCAGCCCGATACGCAGGCGTCGATAGACCGCCACGCGGGCGACGCCGAAGCTTGCCAGCAGACCGATCTCCTGCGGGCGCAGGCGCTTGCCGGCCTGCAGCACCGGGGCGCCGGCCTGTAACTCCTCGCCCTGACGACGCACATGGGCGCCCTGGGTGACGCCGGGGAAATGCACGCGATCAGCCTCGATCTGGCAATCCTCCTGCGCCACCACGGTGTCGGCGCCCGGCGGCAGTGGTGCGCCGGTGAAGATGCGCACGGCGTGGCCGACAGGCAGTTGCTGATCGGCGGCATCACCGGCAGCGATGCGCCCGGCCAGTGGCAGCCAGCCGCCTGCGGCCGGCAGATCGGCAGCGCGCAGGGCGTAGCCGTCCATTGCACTGTTGTCCCAGGCTGGCACCGGGAAAGGAGCGTCGAGGGATTCGGCCAGCACCCGGCCGAGGGCATCGGACAGCGCGACGTGTTCTACCGGCGGCAGCGCCGGCACCCGAGCCAGCAGTTCGGCGATGGCCTCGTCGACGGGTTTGAGGCCACTGGTGTCGCAGCCACAGGCGCTCATGAGCGCGGCCCGCAGTATTCGACCGCGCTGGCCTTGAGGTGCGGCACGAAGTTGCAGGGCTTGGTACGGCTGTCCAGCTGCTCGACAAGGATCTTGTTCCAGGCGGTGCGACAGGCATTGGTCGAGCCCGGCAGGCAGCAGACCAGGGTGCCATTGCTCATGCCGGCCAGGGCGCGGGACTGCACGGTGGAGGTGCCGATCTCGCCCAGCGAGACGTAGCGGAACAGCTCGCCGAAGCCGTCGACGTCCTTGTCCAGCAGCGGCTGCACCGCCTGCGGGGTGTTGTCGCGGGCGGTGAAACCGGTGCCGCCGGTGATCAGCACCACCTGCACGTTCTCGCTGGCAATCCAGCTGCAGACGCGAGCGCGGATCTGCCAGACGTCGTCCTTGACAATGGCCCGTTCGGCCAGCGTGTGGCCTGCGCTCTGCAGGCCGTCGATCAGTGCCTGGCCGGAGGTATCGGAATCGATGTTACGGGTGTCGCTCACCGTGAGCACCGCAATGCTCAGGGGCTGAAATTCGCTGTTGGACAGATGAGCCATGGCTCGAAACTCCCTTGAAGATGTGTGCGCAGGCTGCACCCGTGTCGTACACGAACCCATTCCCCATTGGAGGTATGTCCGCGCGGCGTGGGTGCCATGAGATCCGCCAACGCTGCAGGCGTTTGCGCGACCTGGCTCTGCGACAAGCCCAGCTGCAGCAACTGGGCACGTGGGTCAAACCGGCGATGCCGGTCGATGGTAGCGAATTAGGCGGTCGACTCGTAGCCCATGCGGGCGTCTGCCTCAACCGCCGCTAGCATTCATGAAGCGCAATACCTGGACCTCACCGCTGCTGGAGAATTCATGGCGCAGCGGTTTGCGTTGCAGCGCGGCGTGGATGGCATCGATCACCGGTTGGTCGCTGGTCGGATGGCGGCGCAGCAGCGCACGCAGGTCGATGGAATTCTCGTGCCCGAGGCAAAGCAGCAGGCGGCCCTCCACCGTCAGCCGCACGCGGTTGCAGGTGGCGCAGAAGTTGTGGGAATGCGGCGAGATGAAGCCGATGCGCGTCTGTGGATGGTCCGCCAGGCGCACGTAGCGCGCCGGGCCGCCGCTCTGCTCGGCCGAATCGATCAGCGCGTGGCGCTCGGCGATCAGCGCGCGTACTTCGTCGCTGGAGCAGAAGCTCTCACCCCGCGAGCGACCGACGTCGCCCAGCGGCATTTCCTCGATGAAACTCAGGTCGAGCCCGCCGGCGATGGCGAAGTCCACCAGGTCGGCGACCTCTTCGGCGTTGCGGCCCTTCATCACTACAGCATTGAGCTTGATCCGCTCGAAGCCGGCGGCGCGCGCCGCATCGATGCCATCGAGCACCTGCTGCAGCTGGCCAGTGCGGGTGATGGCGTGGAATTTCTCGGCGTCCAGGCTATCCAGGCTGATGTTCAGCCGCTTGACCCCGGCCCGAGCCAGCGGCGCGGCAAGCTTGACCAGCTGCGAGCCGTTGGTGGTCATCACCAGTTCGCGCAGGCCCGGCAATGCAGCAATGCGCTCGCAGAGACCGACGATGCCCTGTCGTACCAGCGGCTCGCCGCCGGTGAGGCGAATCTTCTTCACCCCCAGGCCGACGAAAATGCGCGCGATGCGCTCCAGCTCCTCCAGACCGAGCACCTGCTGGCGCGGCAGGAAGGTCATGTCCTCGGCCATGCAGTAGACGCAGCGGAAGTCGCAGCGGTCGGTCACCGACATGCGCAGGTAGTCGATCTGGCGGTTGTGGGCATCGCGTAATTGAGTCATCGATAACACCTCTGAAACTTCGTAGGGTGGATGACGCTTTTTCATCCACCGTGGGCCCCGCGCGGTGGGTGGTGAAGCACCATCCACCCGGCGCAGGGCCAAGCCGCCGCTATTGCATCAGTGGCGTTTCCGCACCCTGCATATGGATGCCTTCGATGTTCGCTGCACCCACCAGATTCTGCAGGTACTGGCTGACACCGATCTGCCAGACGCGCTGGTTGAGCTCGGCGCGAATCGAACCGGCGACCACCTCGTAAGGCAGCTGCTCGCCTTCGATTCGCTGGTCGACGAACACCAGGTGATAGCCGTAGCGGCTTTCCAGCGGCTGCTGGCAGAGGCCGACCGGCAGACGGAACAGCTGCCGCTCGAACTCCGGCACGGTCTGGCCCTTGCTGATCTGGCCCAGCGCACCGCCCTGTGCTTTCGACGGGCAGGCCGAATGCTGCAGCGCCAGCTCGGCGAAGCGTTGCGGGGAGGCCTGCAGTTGGCCGATCAACTGCAGCGCCTGTTCGCGAGCCAGGCTGCGCGCCTCGGCGTCATCCGCCGGACAGGCCAGCAAGATGTGCCGTGCGGCCAGCAACGGCGCGCTGAAGAAGCGCTGCTGGTTGCCAGTGTAGTACTGCCGGCAGGCAGCCTCGTCGGCCAGCGGCAGCGGTACTTCCTGCTCGATCAGCGTGCGGGTGGCCGCCTCCTCCTCGCTTTCGCCGGCTTCGGCGCGCACCACCAGGCCCAGCTCGCCGATGCGCTGCTGCAGCAACTCGCGCAGCACCAGCGCCTGGGTCGCCAGGTAGACGGCCTCTTCGCGGCTTTCGGCCGGGTGATACTGCAGTTCCTGAGCGATGGCCTGGGAGGCAATCGCCACCCCATTGACCCGCACCCGCGGCCATTCCTGTTCGCTGCTGGCGATCAGCAGCGGCTCACCGGATGCCTGCTCGGCAGCCGGCTCGTTGTCTTCCTCGTGCGGCAGCTCCTCGAACAGAGGGGCATCTACCGGCACTTCGATTTCCGGACGCGCGCCGCCACCGCAGCCGCCGCTTCCACCTGTGCTACCACCGCATCCACAACCCATGATGATTACCTCGATAAGACGCTTGAACCTTCGAACCGATCGGCCAGACCGGCTGACGCGCCAGGCGTCAGCCGGCAAGGGTCATACCGGGGTCTTGCTCTTTGCCGTGGCGGGCACAGCGGTCGGCACTGCGGTTTCGCGGGCCGGGGCTTCGTAGGTGCGCGGGCGCTGCGGACGCGGCACGCTTGGCTTGACGCCATTCTGGCGGACGATCTGGTAGCGCCGGCCCAAGTACCACACCGGCGCACTGACGATGTGCACCAGACGGGTGAAGGGGAACAGCACAAACAGGGTCACGCCGAGGAACACGTGCAGCTTGTAGATGACGCTGACCGACTCGATGGCGACTGCAGCCTTGACCGGCTGCAAGGTGACCAGGCTCTGCGCCCAGGTGCCCAGCAGCACCATCACCGAACCGTCCAGATGGCCGGTGGAGGCGACGATGGTCAGCAGACCCAGCACCAGCTGCGCCAGCAGCACGAAGAGGATCATCACGTCGCTGGTGTTGGAGGTGGCACGCACACGAGCGTCGGTCAGACGACGATGGATCAGCATCACCAGGCCGATCAGGCAGAGGATGCCGAAGAAGCCGCCGGAAACCATCGCCACGATCTGCTTCTGGCCGCTGGTGATGAACGAGTGGTACATCGCCTCGGGCATCAGCAGGCCGACGAAGTGACCGGCCAGGATGAAGATGATGCCGACGTGGAACAGGTTGCTCGCCAGGCGCATGCGGTTGTTCGACAGCATCTGGCTGGAACCGGCCTTCCAGCTGTACTGCGACAGGTCGAAACGCGCCCAGCTGCCGATCAGACAGATGGCCAGGGCGATATAGGGGTAGACCCCGAACAGCAGGAAATTGAAGTTAGACATTGCGCACCTCCTGGGCGAGCGCGGCGGCCTGCCCGTCATGCTTGAAATCGGTCCAGTGCAGCGGCACCGGGCTTTCCTCGCGAGCCTTGCCCGGCCCGCTCGGCATGGATGGGCAGCGATCCTGCTGCTCGGCCTGAAGGAAATTGACCTGTTCCTCCTCCCAGATCTTGTCCAGCGCTTCCAGCGAGTCGTCACGCTCCTCGGCGGCAACCTGCTCCTGCAGGCTGGCCAGGGTTTCCTGCACCGGCTCGCCGGCGATCTGCAGCAGTGCGCGGAAGCACGCGGCATGCGGGCTCTCGCGTTCCTGCAGACGCGCTGCCAGCAGAGCCAGCAGGTGCGACACGTCGGCCAGACCCTCGCGGGCCTCGAGGTCATCGCGGGTGGCGAGGTACTCGAGGTACAGCGGGATGTAGTCCGGCAGCTCGCGTACACCGATGTCGAAACCGGCCTCGGTGTACTGAGCCATCAGGTCGACCATGGCCTGGCCGCGGTCGCGGGACTCGCCATGCACGTGTTCGAACAGGAGCAGCGACAGTGAACGACCGCGGTCGAACAGGTCGGTGTAGCGCTCCTGCACGTCCATCAGATCGTCCTCGCTCAGCTCGTCGAGCAGGCGGCGCAGCGCGGCGCGCTGCTCCGGGCTGATCTCGCGAGCCGCGCCGATGGCCTGGGCCAGTTCGGCATGACCGTCACGCAGGTGCTGGTCGGGGTAGTCCAGCAGCAGGGATATCACTTTAAGGATGCGCATGGCTCAGTCCTCCCACAGCTGGACAGTTTTGATGACGTCGCGGCGGTTGGCCTTCTTGGCACCGAACATGTTGGTGTCCGAGGCGCCCGAGCAGCCGCTGCCAAAGCTGAAGCCGCAACCGGAGCGCTCGGCAAAGGCGTCGCTCATGGCCTCTTCGCGGTGCGCGGTCGGGATCACGTAACGATCTTCGTAGTTGGCGATGGCCAGGTAGCGGTACATGTCCTCCACCTGGGCCACCGACAGACCGACGCTCTCCAGCACCTTGAGATCCTGCACGCCATCGACCTGCTCGGCCCGCTTGTAGGCACGCATGGCGAGCATGCGCTTGAGCGCCAGCTTGACCGGCTCCTCGTCACCTGCAGTGAGCAGGTTGGCCAGGTAACGCAGCGGGATGCGCAGGCTGTCGACGTCAGGCAGCACGCCGTCCATGCTGACGTGACCGGCACTGGCGGCGTTCTGGATCGGCGACAGCGGCGGCACGTACCACACCATCGGCAGCGTGCGGTATTCCGGGTGCAGCGGCAGCGCCAGCTTCCAGTCGACCGCCATCTTGTACACCGGCGACTTCTGCGCGGCTTCGATCACCGACATCGGTACGCCGTCGTTGAGCGCCTGCTCGATGACCTTCGGATCGAACGGATCGAGGAAGATCTCCAGTTGCTTGGCGTACAGGTCCTGCTCGTTGACGGTGCTGGCCACTTCATGGATGCGGTCGGCGTCGTACAGCAGCACGCCGAGGTAGCGGATGCGGCCTACGCAGGTCTCGGCACAGACGGTCGGCATGCCGGCCTCGATGCGCGGGAAGCAGAAGATGCACTTCCCGGATTTGCCGCTCT
>Ga0189292_10243_pt1 | contig 23235 bp, 18 predicted proteins | sample UW1oraminimetaG_FD_130317 | JGI IMG/M metagenome (GOLD analysis project Ga0189292, IMG submission 130317) | Marine microbial communities from the Costa Rica Dome - UW179A-orange mini metaG | ecosystem: Environmental > Aquatic > Marine > Oceanic > Photic zone | place: Costa Rica: the Eastern...
AGCGCCGGGCGTTCAGGCGTCGCCAAGGCAAACATCATCTGGTGCGCGAGGGTGGTTTTGCCGCAGCCAGGCGGACCGGCGATGAGGTTGAACGAAAATTCCGGAAGCCCCCCGCCCAGCACCTCGTCCAGTCCTGGCACGCCGGTGGCCAGACGGTTGATAGCTACTTTGGTGCTCATGGCGAATTTTCCTGCGAAGGGGTTTCACTCAAAGAAGGCGGCCACACGCCACGAAGCAGACGTGCGGTAAGCGAGGGCCCGATCAGCGTGGTCAGCAGCTCGTAGAGAGTAGTCAGCAACATCTCACCGAAAAACTGCGCGTCGGTTTCGTCCTGCTCGACGAGTACGGTTTTGAGTTCAATCAGATCCATCGGCGTCTGCAAATTGTCATACGTGCAGGCCAAACGAGGATGGGTGGATGCACACAGATGCAGGCTGCGGCGATAAAGCGCGATCACGCCTTGCTGACCAATGATGGGCGTAAGGGCTGCGCTTATATCCTGCAGTATCGCGACGATCGCTTCGGCAATTCGTGCAGTGTCAGCATCGGGACCAGCACGGTGCGCCAGAGAAGCTACGATCTGGCGGCTCTCTTCGCTTAGCGTGGACATGGCTGACTACTATCTGATGAGCAGAGCCCGATGGTACACCCTATAGCGCGCTATCGAGCCTCCATCGGGCGCAGCATTGCAAACGCGGTGTTTGCGGAGGGTGGATGGGGCGAAGGACAACGCCGGCGGGCACCGCCCCTAGCGTCGCGCCCCTTGGTTCAGACGCCTGCAGCAAGTGCAGCGCGAAGCCTGCCCTACTCCCTGACTGGCGCGGCAGGGCGATTGGGCCCTGTCGCAGCGCTGCCCTTCTACGCACAGCGTATTGAACCAATCATCCGTAAATCGCCGGCTCCCGATAGTGCCGGGTGCAGGCCTCGCCGTTTTCACGGAACAGATGGCACTTGTCGGCCTTGAGGCCGGCGGCGAAGGTTTCGCCTTCGGTGACGCGCAGGTTGCCGTCGACGCAGAGGGTGATGACGTCCTGCAGGCGTTCCAGCGTGAGGTACAGCAGGTTGTACTGGCCCAGCCGTTCGGCCACGGTGATCTGGCCGTGGAAGGTGAAGTCGGCCTCTTCCGGCATGACGAAGTGTTCGGGGCGGATGCCGAGGGTGAGCGGGTCGCCGGGGCTCACCGCGCTGCCGTCCACCGGCAGGGTCAGTGGGTAACCGCTGGGCAGCTCGATGGTGACGGCTTCAGGGCTGGCGGAAATGGCCCGCACCTCGACGAAGTTCATTTGGGGCGAGCCAAGAAAGCCTGCCACGAAACGGTTCTTCGGGTAGTGGTACAGATGCAGCGGTTGGCCGACCTGGGCAATTTCGCCGGCATTGAGCACCACGATCTTGTCCGCCAGGGTCATGGCTTCAACCTGATCGTGGGTCACGTAGATCATGGTGGAGCGGATGCGCTGGTGCAGACGGGCGATCTCGATGCGCATCTGCACGCGGAGGAAGGCGTCGAGGTTCGACAGGGGTTCGTCGAAGAGGAAGACCTTTGGCTCGCGGACCATGGTGCGGCCGATGGCGACGCGCTGGCGCTGACCGCCGGAAAGGTCCTTGGGTTTGCGTTCGAGCAGCTTTTCCAGTTGCAGGATTTCCGCGACCGCCTCCACGCGGCGCGCGATCTCGCGCTTGTCGACGCTGGCGAGCTTGAGGCCGAAGGCCATGTTCTCAGCAACGGTCATGTGCGGATAAAGCGCATAGGACTGAAAGACCATGCCCACCGAGCGATCCTTGGGTGGCAGGTCATTGACCCGCTGGTCACCGATCAGCAGATCGCCCGAGGTGATGTCCTCCAGCCCGGCGATCAGTCGCAGCAGGGTGGATTTGCCGCAACCGGATGGACCGACGAAGACGACGAACTCACCGTCCTCGATTTCCAGGTCGATATGCCGGGTGATCGGCGTACCGTCGTAACTCTTGCAGATGTCGCGCAGCGTGACACTGGCCATCGTTGTTGTTCTCCGTTGGATGCCGCCAAGCTCTCGTTATCTGGTGCAGCGGAGGGCCAACCCCGCCGCTGCCGGATCTCGCTCAACCCTCGAGACGCACGTAGCCGAAACCATGGGCCGGCAGGCGCGCCCATTGCCCATCGTATTCGGCGAAGCTCGCCGGCACGTCCACCAGCGGCACCGCCTGGGCCGGCAGCTCGTAGCTGCGCGGCACGTCGCCCAGGTTGAACAGGCACAGCCAGACCTCCCCCCCGAGCCGGCGCTCGAACACCAGCAAGGCGTCGTCATGGTAGACCATGCGGATGTCACCCTCGATCAGCAGACGCTGCTCGCGCCGCCAGCCGAGGAAGCGCCGGTAGCAGTTGAGCATCGAGTGCGGATCGGCTTCCTGCGCCGCCACGGAAAGCGAACGGTGCGAGTCGTCCACCGGCAACCACGGCTGGCTACCGGTAAAGCCGGCATGATGCGCCTCGCTCTGCCACGGCATCGGCGTGCGGCAGCCGTCGCGGCCCTTGAATTCCGGCCAGAAGGTAATGCCGTACGGATCGACCAGATCCTCGTAGCGCAGTTCCGCTTCCGGCAGGCCCAGCTCCTCGCCCTGATAGAGGCAGACACTGCCGCGCAGGGACAACAGCAATGCCATCAGCAGCCGGCCGCGCTCCGGGTCGGGCCGGCCATTGAGGGCCCAGCGCGTCATCACCCGCACCACATCGTGGTTGCCCATGGACCAGCACGACCAGCCGTCCGCGAGTTCGCGCTCGATGCCTTCCACGGTGTGGCGGATATAGGCCGGGCTGCACTGCTCGGTGAGCAGGTCGAAGGAATACGCCATGTGCAGCGTGTCGCCGCCGCTGGTGTAGGCGGCCATGGTGCGTAGCGATTCGTCGCAGCCGATCTCGGCCACCGAGGACGCGCCGGGATAGCGCTGCAGCAGGGCACGCAGACGACGGAGGAAATCCATGTTTTCCGGCCGTGTCTTGTCGTAGATATGGCGCTGGTAGGCGTAAGGGTTGTCGATACGCACACCGATGCTGCCTTCGCGAATCTCGGTATTTGGCGGGTTGTCGCGCAGTTCGGCATCGTGGAAGTAGAAGTTCGCGGCATCCAGGCGGAACCCGTCTACGCCGAGCTTGAGCCAGAACTCCATATCATCGAGCACCTGATCCTGCACGGCCTGGCAATGGAAGTTCAGGTCCGGCTGGCTGGAGAGGAAGTTATGCAGGTAGTACTGCCGGCGCCGACTGTCCCAGCTCCAGGCCGGACCGCCGAACACCGACAGCCAGTTGTTCGGCACGGTGCCATCCGGCTTGGGGTCGACCCAGACGTACCAGTCGGCCTTGTCGTTGTCGCGGCTGGAGCGGCTCTCCACGAACCAGGGGTGCTGGTCCGAGGAATGGTTGAGCACTTGGTCGATCAGCACGCGCATGCCGCGTTCGTGGCACGCCTCGACCAGCCGGACGAAGTCGTCCAGCGTGCCGAACAGCGGATCGACGCCGCGGTAATCGGCCACGTCGTAGCCGAAATCCTTCATCGGCGAGGTGAAGAAAGGCGACAGCCAGATGGCGTCGACGTTGAGGCTGGCGATGTAGTCCAGCTTGTGCAGCACGCCGGGCAGGTCGCCCACGCCGTCGCCGTTGCTGTCGAAGAAACTACGTGGGTAGACCTGATAGATCACCCCGCCGCGCCACCAATTCTGAAGTTGCTCGGACATGCCACGTTACCTATGAGTGACCAGTGAAGATGTGGCCACTCTAGGTGCGGCAACCGGTCGCAACATCCTCCGGCGGCGGGCTATTGCAGGCGTAAGGGCCGGGCGTAGACGGCCCGCTGACCGAGGGCGTAGACGGCGACAGCGAGCCGGTCAGCGCAGCCGCGCCGGGTTGCCGACCACCGTGGCACCAGCCGGCACGTCACGGGTGACCACGCTGCCGGCGCCGATCACCGCGTCGTCACCGACCGTCACACCCGGGAGGATGATCGCCCCGCCGCCAACCCAGACGTTTCGACCGATATGGATCGGCCGGCCGAACTCCACGCCCGTGCGGCGCGCCTCGGGGTCACGCGGGTGATCGGCGGTGTAGAGCTGCACCGCCGGACCGATCTGCGCACCGGCGCCGATATGCACCTCGACCACATCGAGAATCACGCAGTTGAAATTGAGAAAGGCGCCTTCGCCCAGGTGGATGTTGTAGCCGTAGTCGCAGTGGAACGGCGGGCGGATCACCGCACCGGCACCGACCGAGGCCAGCCGCTCGGCCAGCAGCGCCCGGCGCTCGTCCGGCGAGGCGGCCAGCGCTGCGTTGTAGCGCACCATCCAGGCCTTGGCCGCGGCCTGGTCGGCAAGGATCTCCGGGTCACCGGGGTAGTAAAGCTCGCCGGCCAGCATCTTCTGTTTCTCGCTCATCGCCATGGCAACGCCTCCATCTCTGAAAGCCCGAGGGTGCCACAGCCAGGCGCTGCACTCCTCCTCCCCCGCCCGACGGCCAACGGACGAGGCGATGGATGGTTCCGCCCGACGCCTTCGCATCCACCGGCGGGCTCGACTAGGGTTGATGCACTGCCCAATCGCCTCTGGAGCACTGCCTGTGAAACTGATCGGTCGCTACATGTCGCCTTTCGTCCGCCGCGTCGGCGTCAGCCTGCATCTGTTGGACATACCATTCACCAACGAACCGCTCAGCGTCCTGACGGATAGTCTGAAGATTCGCGAATACTCGCCGCTGGGTCGCTTGCCGGCGCTGGTGCTGGACGATGGCCAGGTGCTCATCGACAGCAACGCTATCCTCGATTATTTCGATCAGCAGGCGGGCGCCGAGCGCGCACTGCTGCCGCTGTCCGGCCCCCAGCGCAGCGAGGCGATGAACCTGCTGGCCTTCGCCGTCGGTGCCTGCGAGAAAACCGTGGCGGCGTACTACGAACGCGATCGGCGGCCGGAAGGGCTGGTCTGGGACGACTGGTACCGCCATTGCGAGGATCAGGCGCGCGGCGCGCTGGCGTTGCTGGACGCACGCCAGGCCGAGCGCGGCGAGCGACCATTGCTGGGCGAGCGCATGGGCCAGGTGGATATCAGCGCGGTGGTCGCCTATGACTTCGCCCGTATCACCCTGCCCGACACGCTGGCGCCGGACGGCGCCTTTCCGCATCTGACCTCAGCGTCGCAGCGCGCCAACACCCTGCCCGCCTTCTTCCAAACGCAATGGAAGGGCTAAGCGGCGCCCTGCAGCCCAAGCGCTATCGGCGCACTGCCGGTGAGCTCAGCGCGGCGCGCGAACCTGGGCCACTACCTCGTCCAGGGTCGGGTTGGCCTTGCCCATGCCATTGAGGAACACGGCGGGAATGCCACCGTTTAGCACCGCGACGGTGCGCTGCAGCTTGGCCTGCTGCTCGGCGTTGGGGTTGTTCGTCTCGGTACTGAAGTGACTGGAGCGTTGCACCGCGATGCCCATACGGGACAGCCCGGCCGCCAGCTCGTCGGCCCGCCGCGCTTCATCAGAAGGACAGTTGACCGGCGCAAAAACCATCACCACGCCCGGGCGCGCACCACCGGGCATCGCCACCGAGATGAACCCCGAGGGGCTGCTTGTCGTGCTTGCCTGGAGCAATGCCTCCTGCTGATGGCCGCTCCACAGTTTGTAGCCGAGACCCAGGACGGCGGCGATAAACAGCACGCGGGCCAGGCTCATGGGCGGCCTCCGTCGTGCTGTGCTGCGCCGAGCGGGCGCCGGCCGGTTCGTTGAGCTGTCGTTATCATCCGCCACATCCCTGTTGTGCTGTACGGCCCGCGAGCATAGCCGGTCGCATCGGCGGCGGCGAGCGGGCCTAGTCGCCCTGAATCTTGCTCAGCAGGTCGCGTGCCAGCTGCACCGCTTCGCTGCGATGGGCGATGTTGAGCTTCTGGTAGAGGCTGCGGATGTGCGTCTTGATGGTGGTGGGCGCGACGTTGAGGTGATCGGCGATCTGCTCGTTGGACTGCCCGGCGTGGATCAGGCTGAGCACCTGCCATTCGCGCCGGGTCAGCGGTGAGCGGCGGATCAGCTCGGGTACGTCGGGACGGTTGATGATGTCCTGGATCACCGCCTCGTCGAGGGTGATGCGGATGGCGCGACTGAAGTCGCGCTGCTGCTGCGCCAGCTGGATCAGCCGCGTGGCACGCTGGGCTTCCGGCTCGTCGAGGGTGCGCTCATGCAGCAGGCACTTGAGCATGCCGATGATCGGCTTGCCGACTCGCAGGAAGCTGCCGATTGCGCCGCTACCGCTGGCCAGGGACATGGCGCGCTGCAGGTGATCCAGCGCCTGCTGGCGTTCTTCACGCAGCCAGTGCAGCTGCGCCAGGAGGATGTGGTTGCGATTGCGGTCCATCAGCAGACCGTGACACTCGGCGTCGGTCAGCAACTGGCGCAGGATGGGCAGCGCGCTGTCCAGCTGCCCCAGCGCCACATGGGCACGGGCGTGGTTGCGCGCGTTGAGCTGGGAAAAGTGGTTGGCACCGGCACTGACCGGCGGCGCGCTGATCAGCCATTGGCGAATTGCCTCGCGGTCCTGGCTGGAATCCCAATAAGCAAGCATCACCGCATGGGCATTGGCCAGCCAGTCGATGTGGTAGCGATCATCGGCGAGCATCGTTTGCATCTGGCCGATGTAATCGGCGCAGGCATTCTGCTGGCCGCGGGCGTAGGCGACGCCGGCCAGCAGTGCGTGGCTCTGTAGGCGCCAGCGCTGGTCACCAAGTTCGTCGAGAATCTGGATGCCCTGCAGCGCGCACTGCTCGGCCGCATCCAGCTGATGCCACTCCAGCAGCACCTGACCGCGTACCCGGTAGATGAACTCGACAATCGGCGTGGCCTGCAGGTTCTGCTGTTCGATGTACTGGATGGCCCTTTCCTGCAGCGTGTAGGCCTTCTGCAGATGCCCCTGGGCGATGGCGATTTCAGACAGTTGGCCAAGGTTCCACACCACCAGATGCGAAGCATTGATCTCCCGTGCGCGACGCTCGGCTTCCTCGTACTGCTTCTGCGCCTGCGGCAGTGCCCCCTGCACGAAATGCGCCTCGGCTAGCCCTGACATCGCTGCCACGCGCGAGGTGCGCATGATCAGCGGCTCGCGGGTCAGCGCCTCCTGAGCCAGTGCGATGGCGCGTTGTTCATCGCCCTGGTTCATCGCCACCTGCGCCCGGACGGCATTGAACTCGCAGACAATGCGTGCCCAATCCTGTTCGGAGCAGCTGCGCTGCAGGGTCAGCTCGCTGGCCTTGAACCAGCGCTCGACGTGATCGAACTGATAGGAGTTCTGCGACACCCAGGCCTGCAACAGGGTTAGCAGCGGCGAGCCGGCGATTACCGGCTCCGGCAGGGTTTCCAGGCATTGCTGCAATAGCCCGAGACGGCCCTGACGATAGAAGGCGCGCCCGTGGCGCTGCAGAATTTCCGCGACCTGCTGCGGATCACTCGCCTGCACCGCGTGCCGTGCGGCCTCTTCGGGCATGTTCTCGGCCAGTAGCGCCTCGGCGGCACGCAGATGCAGCTGATTGACCCGCTGCGGCTGGTGGGTGCGCAGCTCGCCCTGCAGGAACACGGCGAACAATGGGTGATAGCTGTACCAGCGACGCAGGCTGTCCAGCGGCTGGATGAACAGCCCGCTGCGCTCGAGCCGCTCGAGCATCTCGCGGCCGTGGCAGGCTTCGGTCAGGCGGTCGGCCAGTGCCGCATCAAAGCGATCGAGCAGGCAGGTGGCTTCAAGAAAACCACGCAGGTCTTCAGGCAGGCCCTCGACCACCTGTTCGCGCATGTAGTCGCGGATATCGGGGTGGCCGAGCAGCAGATTTTCCAGAAACAGGTCCATGCCGCGGCTGGTCTGCACTTCCTGCAGCGCCAGCTGCAGTGCGCAGGGCCAGCCACCGATGCGGCGGTTGAGCCGTTCGACCTGCTCGCGGTTGATGTTTACCGGCACGCCCAGCTCCAGCAGGGCCTGTACTTCGTCGTCCTCGAACGCCAGCTGACGGGCATCGAGCAGCAGCAGCTGATGCTTGACCCGCAGCTCGGCAACGCCAAGCTCCGGCAGCCGGCGGCTGCACACCAGCAACGTCATCCAGCAGGGCATATGCCGCAGGAAGAAGCGCAGCCCGGCGATCAGCTCACGCTCGTGCAGCACTTCAAATTCATCGAGCACGATCAGGATCGCCTCGTGCTCGCCCGGCAGTTCGGCCAGCAGTTGAGTGAACAGCGCATCCAGCGAGACCTGGCCCAGCTCGGCGAGTGCAGCGGATAGCGGGCAACCGGCATCGAGCTGGCGGTCCAGCGCCTGGGTCAGGTAGCGGCCGAACTGCAGCGCCAGGTTGTCGCTGGCATGCAGCTGTAGCCAGGCGACGCGGCCATCGAAGGCCCGCGCCCATTGCGCTGCAAGGGTGGTTTTGCCGAAGCCGCTGGCCGCATGCAGCACGGCCAGGCGTACCTGTGGCAGGCGCAGTTGCCACTCGTCCAGTCGTGGGCGTTCGAGCAGGCCCGGCGGCAGCATGGGGATCGCCAGCTTGGTGGGGATCAGCGGCAGCAAGGCTGGCATCGAGGCATTCATGGACGGCTCCCTGTTCTCGTTATTGTTCTCGTCGTGGCCTGGCGCACCGGCTCGCATGGCTTCCGCTCCCCGGTCTCGCGCCCTGTTTCAATACGTCCTCAGCCCTTCACGCCGCCCGCGGTAAGACCGCCGACGATCCACTTCTGGCAGTAGAGGAACACCGCGGTGATGGGTATCCCGGAGAGCACCGCCGCCGCGGCGAAATCACCCCACAGGTAGTTTTGCGGGTACAGGTACTGCTGGGCACCCACCGACAGAGTCAGCTTGTCCACGTCCATCAGCAGCACCGAGGCGATGGGGTACTCGGTGACACTGGTGATGAATGCCAGGATGAACACCACCGCCAGGATCGGCACGCTCATCGGCAACAGGATATGGAAGAACGCCTGCCAGGTGGTCGCGCCATCTACGATGGCGGCTTCCTCCAACGAGGCATCGATGCTCTCGAAGTAACCCTTGATGGTCCAGATATGCAGTGCCATGCCGCCCAGCGAGGCGACGATCACCGCGCCGTGGCTGTTCACCCCGAGCCAGCTGACGTGCTGACCAAGCTGGTCGAACAGCGCGTAGATGGCCACCAGCGAGAGTACCGGCGGAAACATCTGAAAGATCAGCATGCCTTTGAGGATCGGCGCTTTGCCGCCGAAACGCATGCGTGCGAAGGCGTAAGCGCTGGTAGTCGACAAGAGCAGGATCAGCACCGAGCTGACCAGCGCGATCTTCACCGAATTCCACAGCCACAGCAGCACCGGGAATGGCGGCTGGGTGACGCTGCCATCCTCGTGGGTGTAGGGGATGCCCAGCGCCAGCGACCAGTGCTCCAGCGTCGGGTTCTCGGGGAAAAGGCTGCCGGTGGCGAAGTTACCCTCGCGGAAGGAAATCGAGATCACCATCAGCAGCGGAAAGAGGATCACCGCAACGAACGCCAGCAGCGCCGCGTGGGTTGCCCACAGCCGGTAACGGGCGGATTTGGGTTGCACCATGGCCATGCGGTTCTCCTTATACCTTCACTTTCGAGAGTTTGAGGTTGAGCAGCGCCATGGCGCCCACCAGCAGGAAGATCATCGTGGCGATCGCCGCGGCCAGGGCGAAGTCCTGCCCGGAGTCCTGGAAGGCGATGCGGTAGGTGTAGCTGACCAGCAGGTCCGTGGTGCCGGCCGGCGTGGTCGCGCCGATGATGTCCGGGCCGCCGCGGGTCAACAGCGTGATCAGCACGAAGTTGTTGAAGTTGAAGGCAAAGCTTGCGATCAGCAGCGGCATCAGCGGCTTGATCAGCTGCGGCAGGGTGATGCGCAGCAGGTTGTCCAGCGGACTGGCGCCGTCGATCGCCGATGCCTCGTACTGGTCCCGCGGGATGGCCTGCAGCAGCCCCATGCACAGCAGCAGCATGTACGGGTAGCCGAGCCAGGTGTTGACGATGAGAATCATCGTGCGCGCCAGGGCCGGGTCGCTGAACCAGTCCGGGCGCATGCCGAACAGGCTATCGAGCAGCAGGTTGATCTCACCGAAGTTCTGGTTGAACAGGCCGCGGAACACCAGGATGGAAATGAATGCCGGTACCGCATACGGAAGGATCAGCATCAGCCGGTAGAAGGCCTTGCCGCGCACCAGTTCCCACTGCAGCAGGCTGGCCAGCACCAGGCCCAAGGCCAGCGTGAAGACCACCGTCAGACCGGCGAAGGCGAAGGTCCAGGCGAAGATCTGCATGAACGGTTCGCGGATGCTCGGCTCGGTCAGCACCCGGGAGAAGTTGGCGAAGCCGGCGAACACGGTGAAGCCCGGTGGCACAGCCTTGCCGGTTTCGTCGACATAGAAGCCGCGCTCCATGTCGGCGGTCAGCCGCGCGCCAGTGCGGTTGTCGACCAGCACGCCGGGGCCATCCTGCCGATATTGTGGCTCCACCGCCGCCACCTCGCGCAGCCCGTACAGCCGCAGCAGGCTGCCGTCCGGGGTCTGCATCACCCACTGTTCCAGCGCCTTGCGTCGCTGTATCACCTCGCGCAGTGCCAGCGCATCGCCCAACTCACCAGCGGCTTCGGCCGGTTGCAGGGAAAGCGGCGCTTCGACGTCTGGCTCTCCGGTCAACGGCGGGCTGACGAACACGCCCTGCTCGCCCTTGTCGATGCGCAGACGCTCGCCATCAGGACTTTGATGCAGCGTAAAACGGAAGCGCTCGCCGGCCAGGTAGGTCTGATTGAGGTGATAACGCTCGACCTGTGCCTGGCTCAGCAGATGGCTGCCGCTGTAGTTGGTAAAGCCGATGCCCACGGTGTAGAGCAGCGGGAAGATCACGAACACCAGCATCCCCGCCACCGACGGGAAGATGTAGCGCTGCGCGTACATGCGCCGGTTGATGAACAGGTAGCTGGCGATGCCCGAGACCACCAGCCCGAGCAGGGCGAATGCCATCTGCCCCTGAACGTAGAGGGCAACCACCAGATACAGCGCAAAGGCATTGAAGGCCAGCCAAAGCAGCCAGCGCAGGCCTGTGGTCACGGGGCGGGGCAGGCCCCAGGGAGTCGAACGGGTCATGGCAGGGCTGGGCAACTCGGCACGGGCATTCACGGGAGAAGAACCTATATGAACGGAGCTTAGTCTGCCGGCGCGCCTGTGCAGGAGGCCGGCGACGGGTTCAACGGGTGATGCGCTTGGCGGCATCATCCAGCGCGGCATCGACGTCCTGTCGGCCGGAGGTGATGTTGGTCAGCGCAGCGGCCATGGATGACCAGAACGCGCCCATCTCCGGCACGTTGGGCATCGGCTCACCCATTTGTGCGTTCTCGAAGGTCGCCTTGATGTGCGGGTTGGCGGACAGCTCTTCCATATAGGCCGTGTTGGCCACGGCGCCCAGCGGCACGTCGGCGTTCACGGTCTTCAGCCCCTCGACCTGCAGCAGGTAGTTCTCGAGGAACTCCACGGCCAGATCCTTGTTCGGGCTGGCGGCGTTGAGCAGCGCCGCCGCGACGCCAACGAAGGGCTTGCCCGGCTCGCCGTCGACACCCGGAATCGGTGCTACGCCGAAGTCGATGCCACTCTTCTCGATGTTCGACCAGGCCCATGGGCCGCTGATCATCATCGCCGAGTCACCCTTGTTGAAGGCTGCCTCAGCCACGCTGTAATCGGCACCCTTGGGCATCACACCCTTGTCGATCAGCTCGCGCAGCACCTTGGCTCCGGCCTTGGCGCCGGCGTTGTTGACCCCGGTGGATTTGACGTTGTAGCCGCCGTCGGTCTGCTCGAACGCGTAGCCGCCCTTGGCCGAGAGCAGCGGCCAGGTGAAGTAGGTGTTGTTGTAGTCCCAGAGGATGGCGCGCTTGCCCTGCGGGGCGAGCTTCTCGTTCAGAGCCAGGACGTCGTCGAAGCTCTTCGGCGGGGTGTCGACCAGGGCCTTGTTGTAGATCAGGCCGATGGTTTCCACCGAGATCGGATAGCCCCACAGTTTGTTGTCGTAGGTCACCGCCTGCCAGGAGAAGTCGGCGATGCCGGACTTGGTGTCGGCGCTGGGGGTGACTGGGGTGAGCAGGCCGCTCTTGGCCCATTCGCCAATGCGGTCATGGGCCCAGATGAAGATGTCCGGGCCATTGCCGGTGGCTGCGGCCTGCTGGAACTTGTCGGTGGCGCTGTCGGGGTGGGCCACTTCGACAGGAATGCCGGTTTCGGCGGTGAATTTCTTGCCGACTTCGGCCAGGCCTTTATAGCCCTTGTCGCCGTTGATCCAGACGACCAGCTTGCCTTCCTCGATCGCCGCCAGCGCCGGTAGCGGCAGGCTGAAGGTGGCCGCCAGGCCGACGGTGGCGATACACCAGAATTTCTTGTTCATGCTTCGCTTTCCTCGTGGCTTCTTATTAGTTGTTCCACCTGCTGCCGGCCTGAGGCTCTGGCAGTCGTTCCATCCTCGGCGCGTCCTATGCCATGTGCATCCTCCTCCCCAAGGGGGCGGAGGGCGTAGAAGCGGGGCGTAGATCAACCATCGCAGCGGCACAAAATACGCCATCGGTCTCGGGTTTACGCCTATACCCGGCTGCCAACACGCGGTCAAATGTAGCGAAAAAGCATAATGGAGCCACATTTGATGCGTGCCCACCGGTTATCCGTCCTGCCGCTACTGTTCGGCCTCGCCCTGCCCTTGTCCGGCCTCGCCGCTCCCGAGCTGAGCGTTCGCCTGAACGACCAGCCGCTGTCACCGAGCTGGAACGCGCTGGCAGCCGATCGCTACGACGCGGAGCTGGAACTCGAACCCGGTCGGCTGCATCTGGTGATGCCGCAAGCAGGCGTCGAAAACACCGCGCTTGCGCCGTTCCGTCGGCAGCCGCTTGGCAAAGACAGCGCCTACCGCTACGAAGTGCCCGAGGCCGGGCGCTATCGTTTGATCGTCGAGACCGGCGCCTCAGCGTCGCTGCGTCTGTTGCCAATCAAGGCCGCCAAACCGAAGGCGGCTGCGTCGGTCTGCCAGGCCTGGGATGGCGGCGCGGTGGAGGTGGCGGTTGGCGACGTGTTCCGCGATGGCCAGACCCTGCGCGACGCGCTGTCCGGCGCCACGACGGTGGTCCAAGACGGCCGGATCAGGCTGCAACCCGCCGCCGGCAGCGACGGCCTCTTGCTGCTCGAGGCCGCCGACTCGGCCAAACCGGCACCGCGCGACTGGCGCAACGCGATCGTCTACTTCGTGCTCACCGACCGCTTCGCCAATGGCGATCAAGGCAACGATCGCAGCTATGGCCGCGAGCCGGATGGAGAACAGGAGATCGGCACCTTCCACGGCGGCGACCTCAAGGGGCTGACCGAGCGGCTCGACCATATCGCCAGCCTGGGCGTCGACGCGCTGTGGATCAGCGCGCCCTACGAGCAGATCCACGGCTGGGTCGGCGGCGGCGATCGCGGCGACTTCCGCCACTACGGTTACCACGGCTACTACGCACTCGACTTCACCCAGCTCGACGCCAACATGGGCAGCGACGACGACCTGCGCACCCTCATCAGCGAGGCCCATGCCCGCGGCATCCGCGTGCTCTTCGATGTGGTGATGAACCACCCCGGCTACTCGACCCTGCAGGACATGCAGCAACAGGGCTTCGGCGCCCTGCGCAACGGCATGGCCGACTACCTGCCCGAGCAGTGGAGCGCCTGGCAGCCGGAGCCGCACGAGAATCTGCACGCCTACCATAACCTGGTGGATTACGAGCACCCGAACTGGGCCGCCTGGTGGGGCCGTGACTGGGTGCGGGCCGGCATCGCCGACTACGACACGCCGCCCAGCAGCACCGTCGATCCACTCAAGGGCTCGCTGGCCTTTCTGCCGGATTTCCGCACCGAGTCCGAGGCGGTCGTCGCGCTGCCCGAGTTTCTCGCGCACAAGGCGCAGACCCGTGCCGAGCCGCGCGAAGGCTACCGGGTGCGCGACTACCTGATCGAATGGCTGACCGGCTGGGTCCGCGAGTTCGGCGTCGACGGCTTTCGTGTCGACACCGTCAAGCATGTCGAACCCGCCACCTGGGCCGAACTGCGCGCCGCCGCGGAGCGCGCCCGCGCCGATTGGGCTCGTACCAACCCGGACGATCCCATGGCCAGCGAGCTGTTCTGGATGGTCGGCGAAGTGTTCGGCCACGGCCCCGAAGCCAGCGACTATCTGAACCAGGGCTTCGATGCGCTGATCAACTTCGACTTTCAGGAGCAGGCCGTGGCTGCCAGCGACTGCCTCGCCGCCGCCGAACCCAGCTACGCCGACTATGCCAGGCGCCTGGCCGAGACGCCCGGGCACAACCTGCTGAGCTACGCCTCGTCCCACGACACAGCGCTGTTCAACCAGCTAGCCAAGGGCGACCTGACCCGCCAGCGCGGCCTCGCCGCCGCCCTGCTGCTGGCGCCCGGTGCGGTGCAGGTCTATTACGGCGACGAAAGCGCGCGCGCCTTCGGTGCCAGCGGTTCGGACCCGTATCAGGGCACGCGCAGCTCGATGAACTGGGCCGAGCACGAGCGGCCCGAGATCGCTGGATTGATCGAGCACTGGCAGCGGATTGGCCAGTTCCGTGCGCGGCATCCAGCCATCGGCGCGGGTGAACACAAACTGCTTTCGCCCGGCCAGCCCTATGCCTTCGCCCGCGAGCTGGGCGAGGACAAGGTCATCGTGGTGCAGGCACGATGAGCGCCGCCTCGTTGACCGCCGCGGCACGGCGCCAGGCCCAGCTGGCCTTTCTTGCCAGCGGCACCGAGTTTCGCCTGGGCCACGCGGAGGATTGCCCGCTGCCACCGGAACAACTGGCGGCGGTGCGTGGCGACGAGCCCTGGGTGCGCGCCTGCCTCGACGACGGCCTGACCGCTCGGGTCTACCACGTGCAGCTGGCCGGGCGCGACTGGGCGCTGAAGGTCGCCTGGCGGCCCTGTCGTGTGCAGAACCCGGACGGCCAGACGAGCTTTCTCAACGAGCTGCAGCGCCGCCGCGACCTTGCCCGGCTGATGCGCACGCCGGAGCAGGCCGAACGCCTGGCCGGCATCGTGCCGACGCAGTACGCCTCGCTGCAGCAGGGCATCGTGCTGTCGCCCTGGGTCGAAGGCCGGCGCATCGATCGCTGGGACGAACGTCAGCTTGTCGAGCTGTTCGACCTGCTGATCGCCCTGCTGCTGGCCGGCCTGTTCGAATGGGATCTGGCGCCTGGCAATACCCTGGACGACGGCCGCATCCGCCTGTTCGATTTCGGCTACCTCTACCCCTTCGACCCGCTGCGCCAGTACAACAGCGACGGCCTGGCCTCGCCTGGCTTTCACCCCGCCGAGCGCTTCGAGACACGCCAGCTGTTCGCCTGCCTGCTGCGTCTGGAACAGCAAAGCGAGACATGGGCACTGGCGGATTTCGAGCTGGAGAAACGCATCGCGCTGGATGCCTACGAGCGGTTGCAGCGAGAACTCGCCGCCCGTGGTGCCAGCCAGGGCGTGCTGGACTGGCTGAGCGGCCTGATGCGTCGCTGGCGCAACGCGCTGGCTGGCGATCTAGGCGGGTTATACCTGCAGGAGGCCTGGCGCTCGCACTGGCTGGACGTGAAGGACGACCTCAGCGGGCAGAGCTGCACGCCGCTGACCCTGCAGCGCCTGGCCTGGCTCCGGGATAAAGCCATTGCCCTGCATGCCGATCTGCTCGCCAGCGGCGCGCTGGCCAACGAGCGAAACCCCGGCCGCGATGCCTTGCTCGACGACTTACGCCAGGCCGAAGCCCAGGCGATTCGATGGCAATTGGCAGATGTTCAGAACGCCCAAGAGGTATGAGCCGCGCGGGTGGGGCGACGCTATGGCCACAGCGGAAACCTGAAGGTTGGCTGCAAGGCGAAGCTCCGCTGCGGTGGGCTGAAGCCCATTCTACGATGCAGCCAATCTCGCCCTACGCGTAAGCGTGCGACTCGCAACGGCAGTCGTCCCTGTAGGCACCAGCAGCACCTGCGCTGTCTCGCTCAAAATCCGCAGCTGGCCCCGCCGCCGTAGGGTGGGCTTCAGCCCACCACAACGATCCCAGCAACAGCCACGCGGCTACCAGGAACCACGGCCGAACCCAACACAACGGTGCCGCCAACAAAAAACCCGCCTCACATAGGCGAGGCGGGCCACAGGTGCTCGTGCTTCTTAGGGCTAGAAGCGCCCGACCGTACTGGTGCCTTCGCTGGGCGTCAGGCGGTTGTTCGCCCCGCCCTGCCACTGCCGCACCAGCGTTGCGTTGGCCTCATTGCGGATCAGGCATTTCCATTCCACGTTCTGGCCGGCAGGCAGCGAGATGCTGCCTTTCCAGGTCGGGTAGCCGCTGGTATCGGTCAGGCGCACGGCCGATGTTGGGCTCCAGTTGCCAAGCTGGCTGACGTTACCGGCCGCGTAGACGCTATCGCCGGGCTGCGTCACGCCGTTGTCGCAGCGGAAGTTGACGCTGACCAAGGCGCCGGGCTCACCACCACCGTTATCGCCACCGCTCCCAGCGCCGCTGCGCCATACCCGCACCTGCCCGTTGCTGGCACTGACCGCCTCGCTGAAACTGCCGCTGGCGACTTGGCCGGGATTGCCCAGGTTGGAGTTGAGCGCCACCACCAGGGTCTGCTGGCTGCCGCTGACGGTAGCGACCAGACCGCTGTAGCCGCTATGGAAGCTGATCGCCGAATCGGCGCGCACGCCGGCGGCGCGTCGCACCTGGATCAGCTGGCGGATGAAGTCGCCGTAGCCCCAGTCGTACATGTGCGACCAGTACACCACCGGCGTCCCCGGGCTGGTGAGGATGTAGGCGTAGGCCTGGCGGATCAGCCCGTCCTGCAGCGCCCAGTGGTGCTGACCACCGTTCTGCCCGGGCGAGTAGCCGGTGTCGTGGTTGTCGACGAAGGTCACCGCCACCTCGCGCCAGCGCGGATCGGGGTTGCCGTTCAGGCCGTTCTTCCAGTCGGCGACCGAGCCGTTCTGCATGCGCTCCTTGAGGGCGAAGTCGAACACCGGGCACTTCGCCCGGTCCGACCAGTCCTTGATGATCTGCTGCCAGCTGGCGGTGTTGCGCCAGTCCCAGCTCGGATATTCAGAGGGGCCTTTCCACAGCTCGCCGACGCAGAAGCTGTTGTCGGCGCTGTCGGTCATCCAGCTGTCGACCCGCTCCGGCGCGTAGCCCCGGACGAAATCGAAACGGAAGCCGCCAGCACCGTACTGACCGCGCAGGTTAGCAAGCTCGTCGCGGAACATGCCGTAGACCTGCGGATGGCCGGTATTGAGGTCGGCATCGCCGCCGACGAAACGATCACCGTCGTCGCAGTCGTTGGGGTAGTTGCCCGGATCGGCGCAGTCGTTGCGCCAGAAGCCCTGACCGGCCGGCAGGTTGATTTCCTTGTTCGGGTAGCCGCGGTTCATGTGGTTGGGCACCACGTCGTAGAGCACCTTCACCCCAGCACCACCCAGCGCCCCGGCGGCCTGGCGCAGCTGGGCATCGCTGCCATAGCGGCCGTTCTTGTTGAAGTCGTGCCAGAAGTAACCTTCGCCGCCGCCGGACTTGCCGCCTTCGCTCCAGCTGGAGAAGTCACGCCAGGGCACCGGCATCCAGATTGACGAGAAGCCGTCGGCAGCGATGGTCGAGGCCTGTTGGCGGAGGATGTTGTACCAGTCGTTGGGCGCTTCGCGGACGACGTTCCAGTGGAAGCCCTGGAGGATGATTTCGTCGCCGCCGTGGTAGCGAACCCCGGCCGGGCTCTTGCCGGCCTGATCGGCCAATGCGGGAAACGGCAGCAGGACCGCCGCCAATACGGCGGCACGCAGGATGTGGCTCATCGCAATACTCCGGTTCTTGTGCTTGTACGGGTATCCGACGGCAAGGCCGCCAGACGAGGATGAACGCCGGCCGGGTCTTCGACCGGCAACACCCAGGCTGCCCCTGCGCGTGGTCCCCACCAACCTCCCCCATGGGCTTTGCGGCGGCGTAGTGGCCAGGCGGAAGGCCCCTGGCAATCATCTGCGCCCCTCTCGCCTCATCCACGCCCCAGGGATTACGCCGTTCTCATCCCTCGTACGCCCTCGCTCTGCGCCAGCGAATTCTTCTTCCGGGAGGATGCTGCCCCTGGCCCTATCCCCGAGGCTTTCGCCACCCAGCTGCGCCGCCCATGGCAGGCAGCTACGGCGTGATCGATTCGGCATCAACAAGAAAAACAAGGACCTCGTCATGAAGCACACCGCGCACCCTAGCTTTGCCTTCAAACCCGCCTGCATCCTCGCTGCGCTGCTGGTCAGCGCTCCGGCCCTGGCGGTCGATTTCCACGGCTACCTGCGCTCGGGCGTCGGTGCCACTGCCGGCGGCGGCGATCAGGCCTGCTTCCAGGCCGCCGGTGCACCGGCAAAATATCGTCTGGGCAACGAATGCGAAACCTACGCCGAGATCGGCCTGGGTAAGGAAGTCTGGAGCGAAGGCAACCGCAGCTTCTACGTCGACAGCATGATCGCCTACCGCTCCGACCAGGGTAACGACTGGGAAGCCACCGGCACCGACACCAACGGCGGCGAGAACAACCCCTTCGACGAGGCCGGCACCACCTCCATCCGCCAGTTCAACGTGGTCGGCAAGAACCTCATCCCGAGCCTGCCGGGCGCGGCGATCTGGGCCGGCAAGCGCTACTACAAGCGTCACGACGTGCACATCAACGACTACTACTACTGGGACGTCTCCGGCCCCGGCGCCGGTATCGAAGACATCGACCTGGGCTTCGCCAAGGCCAGCGTGGCGTGGATTCGCAACACCGACGGCGACTGGGTCTACCAGGGTTCGGGCACTGGCACCAACCTGGCGAACGACACCCTCGATTTCCGCCTCGCCGAGATCGACGTCAACCCGGGCGGCAAGCTGGAGATCGGCTACGACTACGGCAAGGCCAACCTCACCGACGAGCAGGAGCGCGACCCCGGCTACCAGGACCAGAAAGGTCATCTGGTCACCCTCGAGCACACCCAGAGCAACTGGTTCGGCGGCTACAACAAGCTCGCCCTGCAGTACGGCACCGACGGCATCATCGGCAGCAGCGGCCGCAACAACACCGGTAACAGCGACGGCAAGATGTTCCGCCTGGTCAACCAGGGCGTGGTCGGCCTGACCGACAACATCGAGATGATGTACGTGCAGATCTACGAGGACCGCGACTTCGACAACGACTCCGGGCAGACCTGGGCCAGCTTCGGCGTGCGCCCGGTGTACAAGTGGAGCGACGTGATGAGCACCGCGCTGGAGTTCGGCTATGACCGCGTTGATCCGCAGGCCGACGGCGAGCGCAGCCGCGACCTGAAGAAGCTCACCCTCGCCCAGCAGTGGTCGGCGGGCAACAGCTTCTGGGCGCGCCCGCAGATCCGCGTGTTCGCCACCTACGCCAAATGGGACGGCGGACGTTACCAGGCCGCCAGCGAGTCCATCGATGCCGGTGACGACGACGGCATCACCTTCGGCGTGCAGGCCGAGGCCTGGTGGTAAACCGCACCGTTTGAACGCCGTTGCGCCAACCGCGACGGCGCCCTTTCCGCTCCCACCGTCCTGACGGTGCCTTTGCCCCGACGCTGGCAGGTCGGGGCATTTTTTGTTCGGAGAACCATCATGCATCGCTTGTCCTTTCTTACCGCCGGGCTATTGATCCTGGCGCTCACCGGCTGCGGTAGCGAACCGCTGCGCCGGGTCGACGCTCTCACGACCAGTCCGAAACCGTTGGAACGTCCGGTCGAGCAGGCCCGTGACGCGCTGGCCGCCGCCCCGACCTGCTGCAGTGGGATCGACCAAATGCCGTTCGAGCCTCTCGAACCGAGTTTCGCCGGTGACGTGCTGATCGACACCCAGGCGCCGGCTTACAGCTTCGAGACCGGCAAGAGTTTCTTCCGCGCCTTCAGCCTGCCGGCCGGCGGCCCCTCATTCGAGATCCGTCTCTACAGCCAGGCCGGCAGCAGCGTGCTGGCGCCCAACGCCATGCTGCTGGACAGCCGCATGCGCCCAACCCGCCTGCTGGATGCCGACGATTTCACCTACGTGCCGCCCACCGGGCTGAAAGGCGATAGCCTGGATGCACGCATCCGCATCGACCGCTCCCAGCCTGAACACCCTGGCAACGAGCGCTACCTGATTCTCTACACCAGCGACGCACAGATGGCCGGGCAGACCGTTCTGCAGCACCCGGCCAAAGCCTATGCCAAGGCAGCGGGCAACGAGCCGCCGAGCATTCCCGATCCAGTGGCGCCGCACTCGCCGGTGGGGGTGATCAGGCTGGTGATGATCCCCGACCGTGACGCCAATGCCCCGGCCAAGGGCTACGTGCCGGGCTACAGCATCGGCCAGGAAATGGGCGGCGAGCTGCCGCGCGCGCCGGCTCCGGCGGTACTGCCGGAAACCTCGGCCTACTATCGCCAGGCGATCGATGCGGCGCTGGCGCAGAAGGACCTCGAGCGCGCCCTGCGCCTGGCCGACGAAGCCACGCGAGTGGGTGATAGCGGAGCGAAGAAGTACCTGCTGGAGCGCATCGAGATTCGCTGAACAAAACCGGCAAGTGCGCGCACCATCGCCTGCTACCACTGTAGGGTGGGCTTCAGCCCACCAATTGCAGGAGGGCCGACTCTCCCAGCCGGCCCGGTACGAACGAGACGATTCGCACATCTGCGCCATCGAAGCGGTGGATGGATAAAGCGTCATCCACCCTACGACGTCTGCTGGCACCGTAGGGTGGGCTTCTGCCCACCAATTGCAGGAAGGCCGAGTGCGCAAACCGCCTTGCGCGCACGTCAGGACACGGCGCTGCGCGTCAGGCCGTCAGCTTCAACCCCACCAACCCTGCCAGCAGCAGCACGACACTGACGAGCCGCGCGGTCGAAGCACTCTCGCCGAAGATGACAATACCCAGGGCTACAGTGCCTAGCGCACCGATTCCGACCCAAATGGCATAGGCGGTACCCACCGGCAGAACCTGCATGGCGCGGGCGAGGAGGAAGAAGCTGGCGGCCATGGCCACCAGGGTGAGCACGCTCGGCAGCGGGCGGGTGAAACCTTCGGAAGCCTTGAGGCCAATGGCCCAGCCCACTTCGAGCAGGCCGGCGCTGATCAGCATGATCCAGGCCGAATGCATGACGATGACTCCAGCAACGGCAGGGCCGTCCCCGCATGATTCGACACGCCCCGGGTCGTCCCGCGGCGGATGCGACCCTAGCACAGTCGCGCACCGTTTTGGACCACGCACAGCGCCCATTGATCGATAGCGTTCCTAATCGGGAAATGCCGAACCATCGCAGATGTCCGCGGTAGATGGATGAAGCGACATCCACCCTACGAACCGTCGCGTAGGGTGGAAAACTGCGAAGCATTTTCCACCTTGGATTAGCGGCAGATGAACACCCAGCCCTACGCCACCTCATGCCCGCGGGCCGCTTCGCTCAGGTAGAACCAGGCGGGACGGTCCAGCTCCAGTTCGGCGCCCAGCAGCGCCTCCTCGATCCGCTCCCAGCGCAGGCTGCCGAGGATCGGCAACGGCCGGCCGGGTAGCTGCCGCAGCCAGGCCAGCGCCACCTGATTGGCCGTGGCGCCCAGATCGGCGGCGACCTCACTGAGTGCGCTGCACAAGCGCTCACCGAAGCGTCCTCCGCCCATGGGCGACCAGGCCAGTACCTGCAGACCCGCGGCCTGTAAGGCATGCAAACCGCCGTCCCATACCCCTTGCTGGGCCTGCAGCGAGAGTTCGATCTGGTTGCAGCGCAGCGGCACGCGTTGCGCCAATGCCTGGCAATGCAACACCTCGGCGTTTGACAGCCCTACCCAGCCGACCTTGCCGCTGGCGATCAGGTCGTTCAGCGTGTCCGCCACCTGGTCGACCTGCAACAGCGGGTCCGGCCGGTGCAACAGAAAACCGTCTAGCCGCTCGACACCCAGCCGCGTCAGGCTGCCGTCCACCGCCTGGCGCAGATAGCGGGCGCTGGAGTCGTAGTGCTTGACCCGCCAGCGCGAACAATCCTGCCCGGCCGGCACGATGTCGGCCTTGCCGATGATCTGCAGGCGCTGACGCAGCCCCGGCGCCTGACGCAGGGCCGCGCCGAAGTGCGCCTCGCAGCGCCCGCCAGCATAGATATCGGCATGGTCGAAACCGTTCAGCCCGCGCTCGACGCAGCGTTCGATGAACGCCAGCAGTGCCTGGGGCTCACCCAGCTCGGGGTATTCCAGCAGGCGCATCATGCCCAGCAACAGCGGCTGGGCGAGCACGGGCGAGGCCATGGCAAGGCTCCGTCAGAAGATGTAATCGGTGGTCAGGAAGCCCGAGCGACGCTCCCGGATGATGGTGTCAACCAGCTGCTTGTTGGCCTCGTTGAAACGAGTCGCCACAAGGGTGCGGATGGAGAACACCCGCAGCGCATCGTGTACCGACAGCGTTCCCTCGGCCGAATTCTTGCGGCCGTTGAACGGATAGCTATCCGGCCCGCGCTGGCACTGGGCATTGATGTTGATGCGACCGACCTGGTTGACGAAGGCATCCACCAGCTCGCCGACCTGCGCCGGATCGTTGCCGAAGATCGACAGCTGCTGGCCGTAGTCGGAGGCGGTCACATAGTCGATCACTTCCTGCAGGTCGCGGTACGGCACTACCGGCACCAGCGGGCCAAACTGCTCTTCGTGATAGACACGCATGGACGAATCAACCGGGCTCAGCACCGCCGGATGAAAGAAGGTTTGGTGCGACTCGCCGCCGCCGGCATTGACCACTCGCGCGCCCTTGGCCACGGCGTCTTCGAGCACCGCATGCAGATAATCGGTCTTGCCCGGCTCGGGCAGCGGCGTCAGCGCGACGCCGGGCTCCCAGGGCATGCCCGGCTTGAGCGCGTTGACCCGCGCAGCGAAGCGTTCGAGGAAACCATCGAGCACCGCCTCATGCACGAAGATAATCTTCAGCGCGGTGCAGCGCTGACCGTTGAACGACAGCGCACCGGTCACCGCCTCTTCCACGGCGTTGTCCAGATCGACATCCGGCAGAACGATGCCCGGGTTCTTCGCATCCAGCCCCAGCGCGGCGCGCAGGCGGTGCGGACGCGGGTGCAGTTTCTTCAGATCGGCGGCGCCCTTGTGGGTGCCGATAAAGGCGAACACGTCGATCTTGCCGCTGGCCATCAGCGCGCTGACCGTCTCGCGGCCTCGACCGTAGATGACATTGATGACGCCGGCCGGGAAGCT
>Ga0189292_10244_pt1 | contig 23177 bp, 21 predicted proteins | sample UW1oraminimetaG_FD_130317 | JGI IMG/M metagenome (GOLD analysis project Ga0189292, IMG submission 130317) | Marine microbial communities from the Costa Rica Dome - UW179A-orange mini metaG | ecosystem: Environmental > Aquatic > Marine > Oceanic > Photic zone | place: Costa Rica: the Eastern...
CGCTTGCTGACCACGGTCTGCTCGATGGCGGCAGCCAGCGCGAGAATGGTCTTGCCCGAACCGGCCGCGCCGGACAGGTTGACCAGATGGATGTCCGGATCGAGCAAGGCGAACAGCGCCAATGCCTGATGGATGTCCCGCGGGCGCAAGCCCCAGGCTTCCTGATGCAGCAGCGGCTCCTGATGGAGGTCAAGCAGCAGTAGCTCATCGGCCTTGATGCCCTTGATCCAGCCGACAAAGCCCTGTTCGTCGATGATGAACTCGTTGATGTGTACCGCGGGCAGGTTATCGGTCAGCTGTACGCGGTGCCAGGTGCGCCCATGGCCCTGATGGGTCTCGACCTTGCTTACGCGATCCCAAAACGAGCCGCTGACGCTGTGATAGCCAGGAGAAAGCTGGCCGACGTCATCGACTAGCTGATCGGTATGGTAATCCTCCGCCGCTACGCCACAGGCACGCGCCTTCAGGCGCATGTTGATGTCCTTGGTGACCAGCACTACAGGCACGCCGGGACGCTGTTTGCTCAGCTCGACCACCTGGTTGATGATCTTGTTGTCATTCAGATCTTCCGGCAATGCGTTGGGCTCGCCACGCTTGCTCATGAGAATCGACAGGCTGCCGGACGGCCCACTCTTGCCACGCTGGATCGGCACGCCGAGTTCGACCTCTTCCGGCGTTGCATCACCGAGCAGCTTGTCGATCAGACGAATCGCCTGACGGCACTCGGCTGCGACGCTGTGCTTGCCGGCCTTGAGTTGATCGAGCTCTTCCAGCACGGTCATCGGGATGGCGACCTGATGTTCCTGGAAGTTCAGCAAAGCGTTGGGATCGTGGATCAGTACATTCGTGTCGAGGACGTAGAGCGTGGGCTGGGTCGCGCGAGATCTGCCGTAGTCATCCATACCGATCACCTTCTTCTGGGGCCAGAAACGAAGAGCCGAAAGCGCTTCGCTGCACAGTGACCGCCATGCGATTCAGGTGAGCGGACGAGGGAAGCCAGGGGATTCGGGGCTGCCCAGGAGCCGCCACCTGTGTCGCAGGGTTCGGCGGTCTGAACTCGGTAATACCGTAAAAGTTATGACAGACAAAAGTCTTTTCCGTTGAACTCGACTTTTTTTTATCAATCGACCAAACGGCCTTGGCGCGTGGGTTTCGGCCGCGCTATTGTCGATGATCAAGGTGCGCGCTTTCGTCGCAGCGATTCACTTCCACGGTGACGTGCACCAACTGTGGAAAGTCGTGCAGCACAGTCTTGTAGTGGTCGGCGGTGTGCGCCTGATGCGTCACCAGGCTCAGGATGCAGCTGTATTGCGCACGCCCTACCCGCCACAGATGCAGATCGGTGACTTCGGTATCCGGCACCTCCTGCAGCGCCTCCCGAACCCTGTGCACCAGCGGATCATCCATCTCCCGATCGAGCAGTGCCTTGGCGGTATCGCGCAACAGGCCGCGCGCCCATACAAGGATCACCAGCGCGCCGACGATACCCATCACCGGGTCCAGCCAGCTCCAGCCGAAGAACTTGCCGCCCAGCAGCGCGATGATCGCAGCCACCGACGTCAGCGCATCGGTCAGCACATGGATGAAGGCGGCGTGCCGATTCAGGTCCTTGCCACCCGAAGCGCGCTCATGCGAATGGTCATGCCCGTGGTCACCGTGGCCGTGGCCGTGGCCGTGGCCGTGGCCGTGGTCATGCTGATCCCGAAGCAACCAGGCGGACAGCAGATTCACCAGCAAGCCGATCACCGCGACCATCAACGCCGCATCGAAACCGATCGCCACTGGCGACCAGAGTCGCGACAGCGATTCGCCGATCATGAACAGCGCCACGACGACCAGCAGCAAGGCGCTGGTGAAACCGGCCAGGACCTCGATCTTCCAGGTTCCGAACGCAAAACGCTGGTCCGTCGCATAGCGCCGAGCCAGCAGATACGCCAGCGCCGCCAGGCCGATGGCGACCATGTGCGAGGCCATATGCCAACCGTCCGCAAGTAAGGCCATGGAGTTGAACCAGTATCCGGCGACGATTTCCACCACCATGGTCAAGCCGGTCAGAATAACCACCGCCCAGGTCTGACGCTCGGAGCTGCGCTCCAGCGGACGGTAGTCGTGGGGCGGTTGCCATTGCGCATGATTGCAGCCAGACATACGAACTCCTTGGTTGACGCCTTCTAGCTTTTGCCTTGCCACGCAAGGAAGGTCAACCGTTGCCTATGGCGGCTATAGCTGGAGCCGCTCCGCTCGTACCCCTACAATCGCACCATCAGACAGGAGACCCGTACATGCTGATGGTGATTTCCCCCGCCAAGACGCTCGACTACGAAACACCCCCGATAACCGAACGCTTCACCCAGCCTCAATACCTGGAGCACTCGCAGCTGCTGATCGACCAGTTGCGCGATTACTCACCAGCGCAGATCAGCGAACTCATGCACCTTTCCGACAAGCTGGCCGCCTTGAACGTCGCGCGCTACGGCAGCTGGTCGGCTGACTTCACGCCGGAGAATGCCAAACAGGCCCTGCTCGCCTTCAAGGGCGATGTCTACACCGGACTGAGCGTCGAGGATTTCACCGAGAGCGACCTGCTGTTCGCACAGGAGCATCTGCGCATGCTGTCGGGGCTCTACGGCCTGTTACGGCCGCTGGACCTGATGCAGCCGTATCGGCTGGAAATGGGCACCAAACTGACCAATCCGCGCGGCAAGGATCTCTACGCGTTCTGGGGCGAGCGCATCAGTGGCTGGTTGAACGAGGCGCTCGCCGAGCAGGGTGACGATGTTTTGCTGAACCTGGCCTCCAACGAGTACTTCAGCGCGGTCAAACGCAAGGCGTTGAACGCACGGGTCATCAATGTCGACTTCAAGGACATGAAGAACGGCCAGTACAAGATCATCTCGTTCTACGCCAAGAAGGCTCGGGGGCTCATGGCCCGCTGGGTGATCAAGGAGCGTATTGGCGACCCCAACCAGCTGTCCGGGTTCGATTACGAGGGGTATCGATACAGTCCCGCTGATTCATCCGCCGATCGCCTGGTATTCCTGCGCGATGCGGCCGACGAGTAAGGCAAAACCAGCGGCGGAGCCACTACGGTTCCGCCCGTCCCGAACCAGTGAAACGAACGCCGACGTCCAGCGTGGCGCACTCGGCCTGCCTTAGCGCACCTCTTGTTCTGTCACCAGCCAATCGCAAAGAGCAGCGTCCAGGCTGCTGATGAACCCGTGATTCCGTTCAAAAAAACTCACCGATCAACGGTAGTTGGCTCGGGAACTATCCAGCACGGGTGGCAATCATAAGCGCGTACCGACAATTCCAGGTGGAAAGGGACGTCGCACATGAACGTGCATTGGGTTACTAGTCTTGCAAACCGCTACGCCCCCAGCCGCGACGCGGCTCCGGCGATAGCGCAACCTCCGGCAGCAATGCTGCTGAACATACGGCCACCGGCCGAGGCGTCGACCATTGCCAGCACGGCATTGGCTGCGACATATGCCGAGCAAGGCACGAACAGAGGGTTACGGCCATGCAAACGCAATGCCCCCATCCAAATCCGAAAAACAGCGGATTCACAGCTCTGCTCGCGACGATGGTGCTCATTACCTCGCCATCGGTCAGCCATCACGTCCTGCGCAGTTCGCCCTGACTGGCACCTCGCATGAGACATAGTCGGCCTGGCGGCCATAGACGATCTATCTAACAACAGATTTCCGATCCTGAGGCATTGCCTTGGAATACAGCGAGGCTCGTTCCGGCCATCCGGGGGCTTGCGCTAAAGAACACGAAACCCCAGGCGCTGCCATGAGGCTGGCGTCACCGGACAAGTAGAACGACCTTCGAAACGTTTTCAGGAGAAGCAATATGATCCCGGTTATTCTTTCAGGTGGTAGCGGCTCCCGACTGTGGCCCCTTTCCCGCAAGTCGTTCCCCAAGCAATTCCTCGCGCTAACAGGCGAACAAACGCTATTTCAACAGACCGTTGAGCGCCTGGCCTTTGAAGGCATGCAGCAGCCCCTGCTGGTGTGCAACAAAGATCACCGCTTCATCGTCAAGGAGCAGCTCGCTGCTCGTAAACTCGGCGTACAAGGTTTGCTGCTTGAGCCCTTTGGCCGCAACACCGCTCCGGCTATCGGCATTGCAGCGATGAAGCTGGTAGAGGAAGGCCGCGACGAACTGCTGCTGGTCCTGCCGGCAGACCACGTGATCGAAGACCAGAAGGCATTCCAGCGCTCGCTGGCGCTGGCAACCAATGCTGCCGAGAATGGCGAGATGGTGCTTTTCGGCATTCCGCCGACTCGCCCGGAAACCGGTTTTGGCTATATCAAAGGTAGCCAGGATGCTAACGACGGCCTGCCAGAGGGCATCAAGCGTGTCGCTCAGTTTGTCGAAAAGCCTGATGAAGCGCGCGCCCAGAGCTATCTGGAGTCGGGTGACTACTTCTGGAACAGCGGCATGTTCCTGTTCCGCGCCAGCGTGTTCCTGGACGAGCTGAAGAAGCATGACCCGGACATCTACGACACCTGCACGCTGGCGCTCGAGCGTAGCGTGAAGCACGGCGACGAAGTATTGATCGATCCGGCCACCTTTGCCTGCTGCCCGGACAACTCGATCGACTACGCAGTGATGGAAAAAACGCAACTGGCGTGCGTGGTCCCCATGTCTGCCGGTTGGAACGATGTCGGCTCGTGGTCCTCGATCTGGGATGTGCACCAGAAAGACGAGAATGGCAACGTCCTCAAAGGCGATGTGATTGCCGAGGATTCGCGTAACTGCCTGGTTCACGGCAACGGCAAGCTGGTCACGGTACTGGGCTTGGACAACATCGTGGTAGTGGAGACCAAGGACGCCATGATGGTCGCCCACAAGGACAAGGTGCAGGACGTCAAGAAGCTGGTCAGCAAGCTCGACGCCCAAGACCGCAGCGAAACCAAGAACCACTGCGCCGTCTACCGCCCGTGGGGCTGGTACGACTCGGTGGACATGGGTGGCCGCTTCCAGGTCAAGCGCATCTGCGTGAACCCCGGCGCCAGCCTTTCTCTGCAGATGCACCACCACCGTGCCGAGCATTGGATCGTTGTTTCCGGTACCGCTCAGGTCACCTGCAACGACAAGACTTTCCTGTTGACCGAGAACCAGTCGACTTACATTCCGATCACCTCGGTACACCGCCTCGCCAACCCGGGAAAGATTCCACTGGAGATCATCGAAGTCCAGTCCGGTAGCTATCTGGGCGAAGACGACATCGAACGCTTCGATGACGTTTATGGACGCGCCGAGCAGAGCAGTGAAGCAAAAGTTGCCCGCTGATCCCTGCTGGTAGAAAAGAAAAACCCGCTTCGGCGGGTTTTTCTTTTACGAATTCTGGCTCTATACGCTCCATCGCGGGCATACTCCCCTCATAGCAAAAACACAGCGCCGTACTTTGCTGCCTCTGTATGCCTCGCTTTTTTGAACTACTACTCGAATCTGCCGCTTGCCTGTAGTTACTTAAACCTTTTCTATTGCCCTTGGGTCTCATAGACATAAGCTCGCACCCCCGCACCGGAAAATTACGGTTACAACGAGGCTGCATCTTTTCCGTTTCAGATGCGTCTTAATTGAAATTTAAACAATAGGATCCTTACGTGACGAAAGAAGAACTGCGCGCCGAACTTGAGCGCCAGGCCCAGCGCTTTACCAATGTTTACGGCGGCGAAATTACGACTTACGCTGCTGAACGCGAACCTGAGCGCAAGCCATGGCGAAAAAAACCCACTGTTCTTGATCAGGTTTTTCAGCAAGAGCTGCAGAAGCTTGAACAGGAAAAACGTTCTGGCCACGAGAGTAATGTGGCAGAACAGGCGTAGTTCGGATTTCAGGCATGTCGAAAACAGCCTTCAGAGCAGCCTATACGCTGACTGGCGATAGCAGCCTTGGACCCGAAGCCGAAATATTAGCGCTTACCGCCCAACAAAGAGCCTAATAAGCCTCTTGCCAACTGTCGCCCCAGTTGACTGGCGGCCTGACTCAATGCGCTTTTGACTACTCGCCCAGCTAGATCGCCTATATCGCTTTCAGAATTGCTCTTACCTCGCCGAGGCTTTTCGGCTTTACCACTGAGTGGCTCAGGGGCCTGCATAGCGCGAGCACTCAACATCTCGTAAGCCGATTCACGATCAAAAACCTTGTCGTAACGACTGCGCAGACCAGACTGAGCGACAAGCCCCGCACGCTCCGCCTCGCTCAGCGGCCCAACACGCGACTGGGGCGGCGCAATCGCCACCCGCTGCACCATCGCCGGCGTGCCCTTTTCTTCCAGCCCACCAACCAGCGCCTCGCCGATCCCCAGCTGAGTGAGCACCTCCAGCGTCACCAAGTCTGGGTTGGCGCGAAAACCATCGGCCACCGAGCGCAGTGCTTTTTGCTCTTTGACGGTATAAGCCCGCAAGCCATGCTGAATACGCAAGCCAAGTTGCGCCAGCACCTGATCAGGCAGGTCGGCAGGGGACTGGGTAACGAAATAGACGCCCACCCCCTTCGAACGAATCAGCCGCACTACTTGCACCAACCGCTCCTGAAGCGCCTTTGGGGTATCACCAAACAACAGGTGCGCCTCATCGAAGAACAGTGCCAGCATCGGCTTGTCGGCATCGCCGCGCTCCGGCAGCTGCTCGAACAATTCGGCGAGAAGCCACAGCAGAAACGTTGCATAGACTTTCGGTGCTTCGTGCACCAGCACGCTGGCATCGAGTAAGTGGATAACGCCTCGTCCATCCGGCGCCGGGCGCAGCAAATCCTCGAGCTGCAATGCTGGCTCACCGAACAACGCCTCGACACCCTGTTGCTCGAGTGTCGCTAGCCGTCTGAGCAAGGCCTGTGACGAGGCTGCCGTGAACAGCGCACTATCCTCGCCCAGCACCTGAGGCTCAGCTTTGAGGTGCGCGAGCAACGCCTTGAGATCCTTCAAGTCGAGCAATAGCAGACCTTCGCGATCCGCCACCTTGAACGCGGCGTACAACGCCGCCTGCTGGCTGTCGGTCAGTTGCAGCAGATTGCCCAACAATAGCGGGCCCATCTCGCTCAAAGTGGTGCGCAAAGGGAGCCCGCTGCGACCATGCACGTCCCACAGCGTAACCGGATATGCCTGTGGCTGATGATCCAGCCAGGGCATGCTGGCGATCCGCTCGGCGATCTTGCCCTGCGGAACGCCGGCTGCGCCCAGGCCGCTGAGATCCCCCTTGATGTCAGCGGCGAACACCGCAACCCCGGCGTCACTGAACTGCTCAGCCAGGCGCTGCAACGTCACTGTCTTGCCAGTGCCGGTTGCTCCTGCGATCAAGCCGTGCCTATTGGCCAGACGTAAGGACTGACCGTTCGGCTCGCCCGAGGCATCTGCACCCAGTATCAGACGATCAATCACTGCCTTCATCAACCCGCCTCCGTGCCGTGCTCGCCCGGCCCGAATGGGAAGCTCTGCCCAGCCGCCACCGACATGACCTGTGCTGGCTCCAGACCAGCCTCCTCGCTCTGCAAGCGCCCCCAGAGCGCCGCGGCCTCAGCGAAGTCGGCACCCTGCTCGGACGATAGCGCTTCGGGGTCGTATCGCTGCGCACAGCCACTACCGATGATGGGTGGTGCCTTGGCTGCGGCTCGTTCGAGGGGGTCGGTCACGGTAACTCCGGGCTGTCAGTTGAATACCATCGTCTTGTTGCTGTGTACCAGAACGCGGTCTTCCAAGTGATAGCGCAGACCGCGAGAAAGCACCATCTTCTCCACATCCTTGCCTAGCCGAACCATGTCTTCGATGCTGTCGCGATGGCTGACGCGTACTACGTCCTGCTCGATGATCGGTCCGGCGTCGAGTTCCTCGGTAACGTAGTGACAGGTCGCCCCGATGAGCTTCACGCCGCGCAGCGAGGCCTGGTGATACGGCTTGGCACCAACGAAGGACGGCAGAAAGCTGTGATGGATATTGATCACGCGCTGAGCGAACTCTTCGCATAGCTCCGAGGGCAAAATCTGCATATAGCGGGCCAGCACAATAACGTCGGCACGCTGTTCGCGCACAAGGCGAGTCACCTCGGCGAAGGCCTCCTGCTTGTTGGCAGGATCGACCGGCACGTGTACGTAGGGAATGCCATGCCACTCGACCATGCTACGCAGGTCATTGTGGTTGGAGATCACGCACGGAATATCGCAATCCAGCTCCCCACTGTGCCAGCGGTGCAACAGGTCAGCCAGGCAATGGGACTCGCGACTTGCCATCAGCACCACGCGCTTGCGCTGCTCCGAATCGGTAATGCGCCACTCCATTGAGAACTCTCGAGCAATCGGCGCAAATGCTTGGCGGAATCCGTCGAGATCGAAGGGCAGCGAGTCCGCACGAATCTCATGGCGCATGAAGAACCAGCCACTCTGATGGTCGGAGTGGTGGTTGGCTTCAGTGATCCAGCCATTGTAGGTGGCGAGGAAGTTACTGACCTTGGCAACAATGCCAACGCCATCGGGACAGGCAATAACCAGCCTGAAAGTGCGCATTAACGGTACTCCGACTCAAAGGAAAACGCGGCATTCTAGCTCAGCCGGCAAAACCACGGCCATCACGATAAACGCCGAAGCACCTCAGCCAATTACCAGAAATCCAGACAGACCGCCTGGCTGTCGCCCCGCGGCGCATGCATGTAAACAAACACATAAAATCTATCGAAAACACCTGTCCAATAATCAAGGATCACGGTGTTTTAAGCTTGTGCAGTTCAGGTATTAGCTACTCGCCGCTTCAGGAAATATCCATTCAAATAGTAGCTCGTCTTTTTTACGCCTCCATATTTACTTGCGCATTACGCAGGACTATGATTGCTGCCACTTGCGTTCAAACCTATACCAAGGAAGTCACATGTCACTGATCAATGAGTATCGCGCCACAGAAGAGGCCATCAAGGAACTTCAGGAGCGTCTGAAGTCGCTCTCCGAAGATGACAAACTGAAAAAGGAACTGGAGTTCGAAGGCAAACTGCGCGAACTCATGGGCGAATACCAGAAGTCGCTGCGCGACATCATCGCCCTGCTCGATCCGGAAGCCTCGCGTGCCGGCAAGAGCCCGCGCACTGCCAAAGCGCCGACGACCAGCAAGCGCGCTCGCCGCGTCAAGCAGTACAAGAACCCGCACAGCGGCGAAGTGATTGAAACCAAGGGCGGCAACCACAAGACGCTGAAAGAATGGAAAGCCCAGTGGGGCTCTGAAACCGTTGAAAGCTGGGCCACTCTTCTAGGCTAAGCAACGCCGGTTTTATAACCAACGCCACGTCCCGACATTAACAACCTTGTCGGGACGCGGCGTTTTTTATTGTGGGTCACTCAGCCCAGTCCAGCACCAGGTTTCGCGTACGAATAGACTGCCGCGCTTGCAACGCACTAGTTGTTTAATCCGTAACGTTCACGCAGCTCGCTGCCATACGCATGCCATTGCTGCAACAGTTGTTGCTGCGCAGGTGTTGCAGTGGCCATGAACCGTTGTATCTCTGTGTCGAACTGCCCAAGAGTATTGGGCGCGCCACACGCCTCTTCGCTCAAGCGCTGCTGGCAGAAACGGTACCAGTGCGATTTTTCCTCGACGGATAACGCTTCGGGAAAGTTACGGGCACGATACCGAAATAGCAGTTCTTCAAGGCGCGCATCATCGAAATGGTACTGCTGCCTCGCCAGTTCGGCAGGGGTCAAGTTCCGAATCTGATCGCATAGGCGCCGATCCCGTTCGCCAAGAAAACCGTCATATAGCTGTTGCTCAGGATCATCGCTGCCGACGAAACCTTCCTCACGATATACATCATCGAGCTTGCCGCCCCAGACGTGCTTTTGATCACGCAGAGCGGCTGCACGCCCGAGGCAAACCGACATATCCACGCCAAGACGCTGGATATCCTGCGCGCGCAGCACCTTGAGCGGCGCCACTACAGGGCACCGATTGACGTGGATCAGCTTGAGGGGCACCGGGAGCTCACCCACCGCAAGCTGGTCATGACGGGTGTACAGACGCCTGCGCAGCGTTTCGGCGCTTTCCTGCAGTAGTGGCCCGGTCTCGGCCTGCAAGTCACAGACAATCAGCGCATTGCGATTGCGCGGATGCCAGGCCAGCGGCAGAACAACCGAGAGGAAATGCCGGGCGGCGGAAAAACGACCGGACACATGCACCAGCGGCTCGAGCAAATTGATCTGTTCAAGCACCGCCTGCTTGCGGCGCAGATTGAATAGATAGTCGTACAGCTTCGGCTGATAGCTGCGCACGAGCCTAGCCAGGGCGATGGTGGCACGCACGTCGGACAACGCATCGTGGGCATTCAGATGCTCCAGTCCATTGGCTACGCTCAGCCGTTCGAGTTTGAGCGTGACACGCCCCTCCTCCTCCGGCCATACCAATCCTTCCGGACGCAACGCGTATGCCGTGCGCACGAGGTCGATCAGATCCCAACGGCTATTGCCGCCCTGCCACTCACGCGCGTAAGGGTCATAAAAATTGCGATACAGACTGTAGCGGGTCACCTCGTCATCGAAGCGCAGACTGTTGTAGCCGGCCCCGCACGTGCCGGGCATCGACAGTTGCTGATGCAGCCGTTGGATGAATTCAGCCTCGCATAGCCCCTTCTGCCGCAGGGTTGCCGGGGTGATCCCCGTCACCAGGCAAGCAGCTGGATGCGGAAGAATGTCATCGCCTGGGCGGCAATAAATGTTCAGCGGTTCGCCGATTTCCTCGAGCGCCTCATTGGTGCGGATACCCGCAACTTGCAATGGGCGATCACGGCTGGGCGACACCCCTGTGGTTTCGAAGTCATACCAGAAGATGCTTGAAGTCACGGGAGATTCCTTCTCGATCAGCGCAGCAGTCTATCAGCCGATCCGGGAAACCGTTGTCTCCAGACAGGCGACGGCCTGACCATTGCAGCCGCAACCCACCCAGCGGGCGTGTCTGCGAACAACATCCTGCAATGAAGCGGGCATTTCGCCATAATTGCGCCCCCACCGGCCCATCAGGTGCAGCTCGACTCGTTCATGCATTGCCGCAGCAGCGGGTTGCCGCATAGCATCGACCTTTGCCTGCCTCAGACGATTTTACCTTTGCCTTCCACTCTCGATCGCCAACCGCTGCTCGACAATAGCCATCGCGTAGAAACGCCCGAAGGCATTGACCTGCTGCTGCGCCCAGCCGGGCTGGTGCCACGCGCACTCGCGTTTGCCATCGACCTGGCGATTCGCGCCGCTATCCTGCTGGCGCTGTTCATTACTTTCGGGTTGCTGGGCAAGTTCGGCATGGGTTTGGGGGCTCTGCTGCTGTTCCTCGTGCAGTGGTGGTATATGGTGCTGTTCGAGGTGTTTAATCAGGGCCGTACGCCCGGCAAGCACTGGCTGGGACTGCGTGTCGTGCACGACGACGGCACACCCGTCGGCTGGACCTCCTCGCTCACCCGCAACCTATTGCGGTTCGTCGATATGCTGCCGTTCGGGTACTTTCTCGGCGCGCTGAGCTGCCTCGGTCACCCTCTCTTCAAACGCCTAGGCGACCTTGCTGCCGGTACCCTGGTGGTTTATCAGGAAAAGCCCACACCCCGCCCCGCGCTTCCCGACGCGGAGGCCGCAGCGATCGCGCTCAGCCTGACCCTTGAGGATCAACGCGCGCTGATCGGGTTTGCCGAGCGCCATGACAGTCTTTCCGTCGAGCGGCGTCTTGAACTCGCGGCAATCCTCGCCGAGCCGTTGGCAACCACGGCCGAGCTTGCTGAGGCGAAAATCCACGGCATCGCGCGCACTCTGGTAGGCGCCCCATGAAGCAAGCCTTGTTCGAGCGCCAACACCACGTCGAGTGGCAGGCATTATCGGCCCAGCTGGAGGCACTGGAGCGCGGCAAGCCAGGCCCGGGGCAAGCCGAAACATTCCCCGCAGCCTACCGACGACTCTGTCAGCAGCTCGCCTTGGCCGAGTCGCGCGGTTACAGCAGCCAGCTGATTGAACAGCTACATCTGCTGGCGCTGCGCGGCCATCAGCAGTTCTACCGGCACCGCAGCCCCTTGCTCGGCCGGCTACTGGGTTTCGTTATTGGCGGCTTCGCCAGCTCGGTGCGTGCTCAATGGCGCTACGTGTTGGCCGCCAGCCTGTTGTTCTACGGCAGCCTGATCGGAATGGGCGTGCTGGTGTACGCATTCCCGGATCTCGTCTATAGCCTTCTGACTCCTGATCAGGTCACGCAGATGGAACAGATGTACGACCCGGAGGCACGCCGCCTGGGCCGCTTCGCCGAACGAGGCGCCAGCGACGACTGGCTGATGTTCGGCTATTACGTGATGAACAACATCGGCATCGCCTTCCAGACATTTGCCAGCGGACTGCTGCTGGGGCTTGGCAGCCTGTTCTTTCTGCTCTTCAACGGTCTGATGATCGGCGCCGTGGCAGGCCACCTGACCGGGATCGGCTACCATCAGCCGTTCTGGTCGTTCGTCATCGGCCATGGCGCCTTCGAACTGACCGCCATCACACTCGCGGGCGCAGCAGGATTGCAGCTTGGCGCGGCGTTATTGGCACCAGGCCGGCTACCCCGAACTGAAGCCTTGCGCCAGGCAGCCAAGCGCGGGATCCAACTGGTCTGCGGTGCTACCGTTTTTCTGCTGATCGCGGCATTCGTCGAGGCGTATTGGTCATCGATGACCCTGACCACGCCCGTAATCAAGTACGTCGTAGGCGCCTTTCTGTGGCTGCTGGTGGGAGCCTATTTCTCCCTGGCTGGGCGAGGTCATCATGCAGCTGAGTGATGCCAGTGTCTCTATCCGCCCGCGCAGTCCCTGGGAGGCGCTGGACCTTGGTACGCTGCTCGCCAGACGCCATGCGCCGCTGTTGATGGCCAGCTGGGCAGCCATCACGCTGCCGGTTTTCGGCTTGATAAGCCTGCTGCTCTGGCAGCACCCGAGCCTGGCCCTGTTGTTGTTCTGGTGGCTCAAGCCGCTTTACGAGCGAATGCCGCTGCACATTCTGTCCAAGGCATTGTTCGGCCAAACACCTGACTTCCGGGAAAGCCTGAAGGCCTTTCCCAGACTCCTGCGTCCGCAGTGGTTCGCCAGCCTCACCTGGCGCCGTCTCAGCATGACACGCAGCTTCGATCTGCCCGTACAGCAACTCGAGGGGCTCGACGGCAAGGCACGCAGACAACGCCTGATAACGCTGAACCTGCGCAACGGGCGCGCGGCTAGCTGGCTGACCATCGTTGGCGTGCATCTCGAAGGGGCGCTCTGGCTCGGCCTGCTTGGAGTGCTGTACTTCCTGTTGCCGGCGCAATTGGTGCAGCGCTGGAACTGGGAAGATTTGCTCGGTCTCAGTGGTGAATGGCTTTGGTTCGAACACCTGTCCAATCTGCTGTATGTACTGGTATTGATTGTCTGGGAGCCGATCTACGTCGCCTGCGGCTTTAGCCTCTATCTCAACCGCCGAACTCATCTCGAAGCGTGGGACATCGAGCTGGCCTTCCGCAGATTGCGCCAGCGTCTATTAGGTGCAATACCAGCGTTGCTATTGGCATGCAGCCTGCTGCTTTGGCCTGCAGACCACGCTGCCTGGGCGGCACCCACATCGCAGCCCGATGAGCTGCAGCTTGGGCCAGATGACGGACGCCTGCTCCACCAGCCGCTGACCAGCGAAGCGTCGCGGCAACAGATCAAGGAACTGCTCGACCAGCCACCCTTTCAACACCGCGAAACGGTTACCCGCTGGCGCCTTGGCGACGCTGACGACGCTCAGCAACCCGGTGCGCTGGCGCGCCTGATCGAACGCCTGTTACAAGGCGGGTCGCTGTGGCATGGTTTGGAGAACCTGGCGCAAGCACTGGAAGTCTTGCTGTGGGCGGTCCTGGCCGCGCTGGTCGCGCTCGTACTGTGGCGTTACCGCGATTGGTTACAGACCTTCGGAGGCCGAGTGCGGCTGCCGCGCAGGCGACGCAGCCCATCACCTACACAGCTATTCGGCCTCGACGTCGCGCCCGAAAGCCTGCCGTCCGATATCCCCGGCGAGGTCGAACGACTCTGGCAACACGACCCACGAGCAGCGCTGGCGCTGCTCTATCGCGGCTTGCTCAGTCGCCTACTGCATGACTTCCAGCTGCCGTTGAAAGCAGCGTATACCGAGGGCGAAGTGCTTCAGCACGTACACCAGCTGCAGCATGAGGCGCTGTCCCGTTTTGCCGAGCACCTCACGCGTCACTGGCAGGCCCAAGCTTACGGGCACCAACCTGCCAGCCAGGCAGCCCGCGACCAGCTATGCGGCGATTGGCGTGCGTTGTTCAGCCGGGAGGCCAAGCCATGAACAGCCCCCGTACCCGCCTCCTGGCCGCCGTCGCGGTTCTGCTACTTGGGCTGTTGATCATCTGGCTGGGCAGCCAGATGCAATCCTATGAAGAAGTCGTCGAGCACGGCCCTGCTCCCCATGCCCGAAGCAACACTTATCTCGCCGCCGAGCTTTTTCTGCGCGACCTTGGGCTGCAGGTATCCCAGCACGAAGGCATTGCCGGGCTGGAGACGCTGCCGACCGCGGGCCAGACCCTGCTCCTGCTCGGCGATCGCCGCAACTTGACGCCCGTGCAAACCGATCGCCTGCTGGCTTGGGCGTCTGCCGGCGGCCACCTGGTCGTCGTTGCAGAACGCCTGTGGGATGAGGAAGCAGGAAACAGCGGCGACCTGCTGCTCGATCGACTCAACCTGCAGCAGTATGCAGCCGAGGACATGGACGAAAGTGATCAGCTGCCCCAATCATCTTCAGCGGAACGCCACCCGCAGTTGACCAAGCTCTATCTGGAGAATGAAAGTGCGCCCGCTTACCTGGCATTCGACACCGACTTTCACCTCTACGATGCCGACAACCGAGCCCACGCCTGGGCCAACAGTGCTGGCGCTACCCACATGCTCCAGCTGCAGCACGGCGAAGGATTGATCACAGCCCTCACCGACAGCTGGATTTGGCAGAACCGCAACATCGACGATTACGACCACGCATGGCTGCTCTGGTACCTGACCCAGGACAGCGAGGTGACACTGGTCCACCGTAGCGAGCACGACGGACTGCTGACGCAACTGCGCCGTCACTTTCCAGAGCTGATCGTGGCACTCGGGCTGCTCGTCCTGCTCGGGCTCTGGCATGTCGGGCAGCGCTTCGGGCCGATGCAGTCTCCGGCCAGCCCCGCGCGACGCCAGCTACAAGAGCATTTGCATGGTGCGGCCGCTTTCCTGTTGCGCCACGGCGGACAGGACACCCTACTGCGGCATCTGCAGCAGGACATCCAGCGCCGCGCCAATCACCGTCACCCCGGCTTCGAGCATCTCCCGACCAAGGCGCAGTTGCCGCTGCTCGCACAGCTCTCGCAGCTACCGATCGTAAACGTGGATCGAGCCATGCGCCCGCTGTCGCAACAACGCCTATCAGCCACCGAATTCACCCGGCAGGTCGCCTACCTGCAAACCCTCAGGAACGCGCTATGAGCGAAAACACCTCCGAATCGAACACTCCTGCCCCAGCCGCCAACCCCGCAGGCCAACGTCTGCGTGCCAGCCAATTGGCCCAGGCCCTGCGCGACGAACTGCACAAAGCGGTGATCGGTCAGGACGAAGTCGTCGACGGCATCCTGGTCGCCCTGATCGCAGGTGGCCACGTCCTGATCGAGGGCGTGCCCGGCCTGGGCAAGACGCTTCTCGTGCGGGCGCTGGCACGCTGCTTTGGGGGCGAATTCTCGCGCATCCAGTTCACCCCCGACCTGATGCCCAGCGATGTTACCGGCCATGCCGTTTATGACATGCAAACCGAGCAGTTCAAGCTGCGCAAGGGCCCGGTATTCACCAATCTACTGCTGGCCGACGAAATCAACCGCGCGCCGGCCAAGACGCAGGCCGCCCTGCTCGAGGTGATGCAGGAGCGCCAGGTGACTCTTGAAGGCAAGGCCCTGGCCGTGCCGCAACCATTCCTGGTCATGGCCACGCAGAATCCCATCGAACAGGAGGGCACCTATCCACTGCCCGAAGCCGAGCTCGATCGCTTCATGCTGATGTTGCGCATGGATTACCCGCAGGCAGACGAAGAGCTGGAGCTGGTGCGTCAGGTCACCCGTTCGGCCCGCGGCGACATGCTAGACGTCAGCCCATTGCGCCAACTGGTACAAGCTCGCGACGTGATGGCGCTACAGAAGATTGCCAGCGAGCTGCCGCTGGACGAGCAGGTGCTGGACTACGCCGTGCGTCTGACTCGTAGTACTCGCAGCTGGCCAGGCCTGACCCTCGGCGCAGGCCCGCGTGCATCCATTGCACTGGTACGCGGCGGTCGCGCCAGAGCACTCCTGCGTGGCGGCGAGTTCGTTACACCCGATGACATCAAGTCCTGCGCATTGGCGGTGCTGCGCCATCGAGTGCGGCTGTCGGCGGAACTGGACATTGAGGGGCTATCGGTGGATCAGGTACTGCAACAGGTACTCGATCAGGTCGCGGCTCCGCGCGCATGACACCGTCCCGTCGCCTGCTCATCGCCTTGGCTGCGATGCTGCTGCTGGCCGTGCCGCTCGGCATCCTTGCAGCACTGCAGATTGACGCCGGTAGCTGGCAGCCCGTCTGGTGGGGGCTGTTGCTGGCACTGGGCGTGGCCGCCCTGATTGACGTGATCGATCTCCGGCGCCTGCCCATGCCCGCCGTGCAGCGAAGCCTATCGGGCAACCTGCCGCTCGGGCACTGGAGCACCGTACAACTGACCGTTCGCAACGACCACGGCCGAGCGGTTGAAATCGAACTGTTCGACCACGTGCCTGAAAGCATGGCCTTTGAGCAGCTTCCACAAAGCGTTCGACTGCAGCCAGGCGAGCACTGTCGACTCGACTACCGCCTACGCCCGACCCAGCGCGGGCGCTTTGCTTTGCGTCACTGCAGCATTCGTCTGACCAGCCGCCTTGGCATGTGGCGCAACCGCCGTTTGCTCCCACTGGCCGACGAGACACGCGTGTACCCCGACTTCGCGCAACTGCATGATGCCGGTTTGCAGGCGATAGATGTCTGGCTGAACCGCCTCGGCGTTCGCCAGCATCCACGCCGGGGGCTTGGCCTGGAGTTTCATCAGCTGCGCGAGTTCCGCGAGGGCGACACCCTGCGCCAGATCGACTGGAAGGCCACCGCGCGCACGCGAACGCCGATTGCCCGGGAATATCAGGACGAACGCGACCAGCAGATCATGCTGATGCTCGATTGTGGCCGTCGCATGCGCAGTCAGGATGGCGAACTCACCCATTTCGACCACGCCCTCAATGCCGGGCTGTTACTCGCCTATGCCGCGTTGCGCCAAGGCGATGCTGTCGGCGTCTGTACCTTCGCCGGCGAGCAGCGACATGTCGCACCGGGCAAAGGCCAGCAACATCTGCGGGTGTTGTTGAACAGCCTCTACGACCTGCAACCCACCCAGCAGCCGGCAGATTTCGCAGCAGCAGTCGATCAGTTGCTGATGCGACAGCAGCGCCGGGCCCTGGTGATCGTGCTGAGCAACCTGCGCGACGAAGACGATGTCGAGCTGCATGCTGCGCTCGCGCGCCTCGGCCGCAGACATCGCGTGCTGCTGGTGAGCCTGCGTGAAGAGGTGCTGGACCACCTGCGTCTGCGCCCGGTGGAAACCTTGCAGGATGCCCTCGACTACTGTGGCGCGCAGGATTACCTGAGCGCACGCCAGGAGCTCCACAAACGACTGGCTGCCCGCGGCACACCTGTTATGGACGTACAGCCGTGCGATCTGGGCCCCGCACTGATCGGACGCTATCTGTCTTGGAAGAAAACAGGATCGCTATGAATGCGGCTACAGGCCGTGACAGCAATCCTTGTCGGTAAAACGGTCAGATGCCGCACCGGTAAGATGCGGTGCAGCAAAGTGCAGCATCGGTTGAAAACTGAAGTAGTGATGCAGCGCAGTGATCATCTCGCGGATGTCACTCGGTGGTTCGATCAGGGAGAAGCCCGTGTCGTAACTGCCTGGTGTCACATCCTCGCTGGACCACAGACTGAACGCGCTGAAATCCACATGACGCAGCTGTTGGCCCGCCTGTACAGGTATTTTCAGGCGCATATCGAAGCGCACGCCGAGCATCATCGGATAGGGACTGATCAACATCAGCCCACCTTCGGACAGGTTGCCGATAAAGCCCAACGGCTTCTCGGTAAACCGATTGAAAACATTGAGGTAGTACGGCAACTGGTGCCGCTGAATACGACGCTGGTTCGCCATGATCATGTCGTTGAAGCCTTCAGCCTGAGCCCTGCGATTCGAGTTCATTCGGCTCAGTTGCACTCCTGGCTGATACGCGCTGCCAGACGCTGTCGAGCCGCCTCTAATTCACTATCACTGTAGTAGACCCGCTCTCCAGCTGCATCGTTACGGAAGAAGCGTCCGCCGAGTTGCAGCTGTGACAGCTGATTGCGCAAACTCCCGCACTCCTGCTCCCGGGCGACGCGGGCCTCGCTCGCCTGCTCGCGCGCCTCCTGCTGTTCCTGCCGCCGCGCATCAAAAAAACGCTCACTGCGGGCTTCACGCGCGCGGGTTTGTTCGTCACGCTCTACCACCTGTGGTCGCACGTTGACCTGTTCCGCGCCAGCTGGCGGGCGCTGGCCGAAATGCACGCGCCCCTCGGCATCGGTCCAGCGGTAGATCTGAGCAGATGCCAGCATCGGCACCAGCACGGCAGTAAGCAGCAAAGCTCGCATGTTCCCTCACCAGACCTTCGATCACGGCATCAACGTTTAGCCGGCTGAACCACCGGCGGCGCTTCGACATGATAATGGCCAAGCTGCCTCAGCGTCTCCAGCCGTGCACGGGCGCGATAAGCGTACTCACTGGCAGGATATCGCTCGACGATGAAACGGTAGGTTTCACCAGCATCGACGAACAGCCCCTGACGCTCAAGACATTGGCCGCGCAATAGCGATATTTCGGGCTGAACCTGACTGCGCGGCTTGCTGCGGCGCTCTGCTTGCGACAGTGATTGCATCACCCGCTCGCAGTTGTCGGCCTCGTAATGCTGGTAGGCCGCGTCCAGATGGCGATCGAAAGCATGACGGCTGCTGCAGCCGACGGTTAGCAGACTTAGAAAAACGATAATCAGGGTGCGCATGTGTTCCTCCGTATGCGTCCTGTATCGACCGCATTCAGAAAACCTGCAGACAGCCCGTCCGGCAAGCCGAAAGAGTAGTGGCCGCCAGGCGATGACTACAACGGAGGAGCATAGTAGCCTCGGGTCCAGCCAGAAAAAGGAGCAATTGAATGATTCCGCGTCGCACCAAGATCGTCGCCACCCTGGGCCCAGCAAGCAGCTCACCGGAGGTCCTGGAGAAGATGATCGTCGCCGGGCTGGATGTCGCCCGCCTGAATTTCTCCCACGGCAACCCCGACGAGCATCGCGCCCGTGCCGAACTGGTCCGCGAAATCGCCGCGCGCCACGGCCGCTTCGTCGCGCTGCTCGGCGACCTACAGGGACCAAAGATCCGCATCGCCAAATTCACCGACAAGCGTATCGAGCTGAAGGAAGGCGATCTTTTCCGCTTCTCCGTCACCCATCCGCGTGATGCCGGCAACCAGGAAGTGGTCGGAATCGACTACCCGGATCTGGTCAAGGACTGCACTGTCGGCGACGAACTGCTGCTCGATGACGGGCGCGTAGTGATGCGCGTCGACAACGCCACAGCGGATGAACTGCATTGCACCGTGTTGATCGGCGGACCGCTGTCGGACAACAAGGGCATCAATCGCCGGGGCGGTGGTCTGACTGCGCCGGCGCTGACCAACAAGGACAAGGCCGATATCAAGCTGGCCGCGGACCTGCAGCTCGACTACCTTGCTGTTTCCTTCCCGCGCGATGCCGCCGACATGGAACTGGCGCGTCGTCTGCGTGATGAGGCCGGCTCCGACGCCTGGCTGATCGCCAAGATCGAGCGGGCCGAAGCAGTGGCCGACGATGAAGCACTGGACGGCTTGATCCGCGCCAGCGATGGCGTGATGGTGGCGCGCGGCGATCTGGGTGTGGAAATTGGCGACGCCGAGCTGGTCGGTATTCAGAAGAAGATCATTCTGCACGCGCGTCGTCACAACAAAGTAGTGATCACCGCGACCCAGATGATGGAATCGATGATCCACAGCCCGATGCCGACCCGCGCCGAAGTGTCCGATGTAGCCAACGCAGTGCTCGACTACACCGATGCGGTAATGCTCTCGGCAGAAAGCGCCGCCGGCGAATACCCGATCGAGGCGATCAAGGCCATGGCCCGCGTGTGCTGTGGCGCAGAGAAGCACCCGACCAGCACCAAGTCCGGTCACCGCCTCGGCCAACAGTTCGAACGCTGCGACGAGAGTGCTGCATTGGCGGCCATGTATACCGCCAACCATTTCCCTGGCGTCAAGGCCATCATTGCGCTGACCGAAAGTGGCTATACACCGCTGATCATGTCGCGCATACGTTCTGCGGTGCCAATCTTCGCCTTCTCCCCACACCGCGCAACCCAAGCCCGCGTCGCGCTGTTCCGTGGTGTCCAGACCGTGCCTTTCGATCCGGCCGCGATGCCGGCAGACAAGGTCAGCCAGATGGCCGTCGAGGAATTGCTCAAGCGCAACATCGTGCAGCCTGGCGACTGGGTGGTGCTTACCAAGGGTGACAGCTACCACGACAGTACCGGCGGCACCAACACGATGAAGATCCTGCGAGTCGGCGACCAGTAAGCTCGCCGGGATTTGACATGAGGCCGGCTTTAGCCGGCCTCATGCTTTCTGTATCGGCGCAGACGAGATGCTATCTACGCAGGGCGGTTTGCGCCCACGAATGCATCGCTGAATATCTGCCCGCGGGGCAACCCGGCAAGAAACAGGCCCCTGGCGCACGTCTCGACGAACTCTGGCCCACCGCACAGCAGCGCAATTTCCCGCCGCGATGCCGGCCGCAGTGCCTGTAGAACGCTGTCACGCTGGCTCGCATCAATCAATTCGAGCTGCAGATTTTCATGTCTGCCCGCAAGGTCGCGCAGTGGTTCACTCAGGTAGTGACCGTCACCGCAGACATGCAGCAGCCTGATCGGCCCGCAATGGCCCTGACGCAGGCTCTCGCGCAGCAGACTCCACATGGGCGCCAGCCCGGTTCCCGATGCCAGCAGCAACAAAGGCCGCTCGGACCAATCCGGCTCGTAGTGCAATGCACCGCCATGTAGCTCACCCAGCCGCAGCGTGTCGCCCACGCACAGCTGTCGGGCCGCATCGCAGAACGCACCCGGCCTGCTGCAATCGAGGTGGAACTCCAGCCAAGGATCATCTCCGGGGAGGCTGGCCAACGAATATGGCCGGGCAACCTCTGTTCCCGTCCACAGCACCAGGTGCTGGCCGGCTCGATAGCGCAGCGGTCGCTCTGGCAGCAGACGCAGGCGCAGCACGCTGTGGCTTAGCCACTGCAGATGCTCGACTCGCGCTGCCTGCCCGTCACGCTGAGGATCGAAGACCTCCACGCTCAGGTCGCCGACGATGCGGCACTGGCAGGCAAGGCGCCAGCCCTGCTCGCGTTGCTCAGCGCGCAGCAAGTCTGGCTGCGCGTCCAGCGGCTCGCCTGCCGTACAGCGCACCAGGCAGGCGTGGCAACTGCCGGCACGGCAGCTGGATGGCACGGGCAAGCCGGCTTCGACCAATGCATCGAGCAGATTCGTAGCGGGTGCAACGCTCCAACACCTTCCGGCGCAACTCAGCTCAGGCATCGCTGGTAACCCATGCAGGCTCACAGCGATTACGCCCGGCGCGCTTGGCTCGGTAGAGCGCCTCGTCGGCACGTTGCAGCGCCGCATCCAGATCATCGCCGGCATTCAGCAAGGTCAGGCCGATGGAGAGGCTGAGATGGCCGGCAGCGATGTCAGCATCCTCTGGCTTGGCAATGGCGAAGGCCTCGCGCAGGCGTTCACAGCAGGCGGAGAACTGCTCAGCGTCAGTGCTGGGGATCAACAGCACGAACTCCTCCCCACCGTACCGGGCGAGCACATCACCATCACGCAGGCAGGCTCGCGCCACATTGGCAAAGGTTTGCAACACGCGGTCTCCGGTGGCGTGCCCATGAATGTCGTTGACGCGCTTGAAGTGGTCCAGATCGATCAACGCCAAGCCGGACTGATGCCCCTTGCGCAGACGGCTCAGGTCGCCTTCGGCGATACGCAGGAAGCGCCGCCGGTTATACAGCCCAGTCAGCTCATCGGTGGATGCCAAGTCTTCAAGCTGCCGCATCATGCCGCGCAAGGTGTCCTGGTGCGCCTGAAGCGCGAAGCGTCGTTGGCGCATACGCTGACGCAGGCGATACACATGGCCGGCGAACAGGCACATCCAGACGAGCGTCACCAGCAGCACACTGGCCTGCAGCAGAAACACCGTGAGATCAACCGGACGCTGCAGGAAATAATCCAACGCGGCCATGCCGACGAAGCTGACAAAAGCCAGCGCGGCGTAGCGGATGAACACTTTCGGCGGCAGAAACACCGCGAACATCATCACCAGCAAGTAGAGCACCAGCAGCGAGCCGCGCGCGCTGCCCAGGTTGAACAGAAAAAAGGTCAGCCATAGCAACGCAACCAGCACCTGAGGCTCGGTCAGGCTGGGGTCCTTGAAACGCAGATTGAGACCGCGGTGGAAAAGCCAGAAGAACAGTAACTGACTCAAGACTATCAACGCCGAATGCACGATCGCACTGGCAACGGAGGCTTCGTAGAACCCGCCGGCTACTGCCACCCAAGTCAGTAGCAACGCCAAACCATAGGTCACGGAGGCCAATGCGAATCGCCGCGTAACCAATTGCTGCAAAGTACGCATATCGGTCTCGTCACGCATCGCACTCATAGGGATCCTTCCCGCCGTGGCAATTTGCCGCACTCTACGCTTACCGAAAACAAAAACCTAGCCGACATTCCCATCGCTCCTGGTCCATCCGTGTACCGCGCAGCTTGACGCGTTATACTGCGCCGCATTTTTTCGCGGCGCGTCGACTGCCACTCCCGACGCGCCTCTTATCGCCCCGCATGAGGACGCGCTGCATGACCGTGATCAAGCAAGACGACCTGATTCAAAGCGTCGCTGACGCTTTGCAGTTCATTTCTTACTACCATCCCGTCGATTTCATCCAGGCGATGCATGAAGCCTACCTGCGTGAAGAA
>Ga0189292_10245_pt1 | contig 23040 bp, 22 predicted proteins | sample UW1oraminimetaG_FD_130317 | JGI IMG/M metagenome (GOLD analysis project Ga0189292, IMG submission 130317) | Marine microbial communities from the Costa Rica Dome - UW179A-orange mini metaG | ecosystem: Environmental > Aquatic > Marine > Oceanic > Photic zone | place: Costa Rica: the Eastern...
CATGGCCAGCGGCTATGCGGGCCTGGACAACGAACTGTTCTACATGGACAAGACCATGATGGTCTTCGGCGACGCCAAGAAGGTCGTCGAGGATATGGTCAAGGCCGTGGAGTGAGCCGCCCGGCCGCAACAGCAAACCCCTCCCGGCGCCGCCGCGAGGGGTTTCTTTTTGTCCGCTCAGGCTTCGCCGAGAAATACCTTGAAGGCCTGCCACAGCGGGCTGCGGTAGCGCTGCGGATGCCAGACCAGCGAGAAGCTGCGACTCAGCGGCAGGTCGCTGGCCAATGCCACCAGTTCGCCGCGCGCGATCTCTTCGGCAACGCACAGTTGCGACAGGCAGCCCAGGCCGAGCCCCGCACGCACCGCCTGCTTGATCGCCTCATGCTGGTTCAACGCCATGCGTACCCGCAACCGTGGCGTACGCATGCGCGCAGCCGCCTCGAATACCGCCCGCGAGCCTGAGCCCGGTTCACGCAGGATCCAGGCTTCGCCGGCAAGGTCCTTGTCGCTCAGGTAGCCGCGCGCAGCCAACCGATGTTGCGGGGCGCAGACGATCAGCATGCGGTCCTCGCGCCAAACCTCTGCACTCAACCGAGGGTCGTTGCACGGACCTTCGATCAGACCGAGATCAGCCTCCAGATGCAGCAGGTCGGCAATGACTTCCCCCGTGTTGCGCAGCCGCGTGGTCACCTCCGCACCGGGATAGCGCTCGGTGAAGCGCCCGACCAGCGAGGGCACCAGGTGCGTGCCGATGGTCGCACTGGCCACCAGCGTCAGCTCGCCGTGCAGTGCGCCATCGGGCTCGCGTGCCGCTTCGACGAAGGCCTCCAGTTCGTCCAACAACCGCTCGGCCCGCGGCAGCAGCCGGCGCCCCGCCTCGCTGAGCTGCAGACGCTTGCCGAAACGATCGAACAGCGGCACCTCCAGGCGCCGCTCCAGTTCGGCCAGCGAACCGCTGCTCGCCGATTGCGACAGGTTCAGCCGGTCCGCCGCGGCGGCCAGGCTGCCTCCGCGGGCGACGGCCACAAAGACCTGCAATTGACGAAAGCTGACGGCGGGATGCATGTCGGTTTTTCCGTTGAGTTATATCGTTATAACCATTTTTACAAGACGCTACCTTGCCCCTAGCCTGCGCGAACCACAAGCAGGAGCAAGCAACCATGTGGCAAGGCCTCATCCTCTGCGCGGCGCTGACCGGCGCCGGTTACATCCTGACCCAGCTGCCCGGCGTCCACGACCTGGGCATCAGCCCGCTGGTCTGCGCCCTGTTGCTCGGTTTCGTCGCCGGCAACCTACCCGGCGGCACCGCCCTGGCCACCCGTGCACGCGCGGGCCTGCAATTCTCCACGCGCTGGCTGCTGCGCGGCGGCATCGTGCTGTTCAGCCTGTCGCTGACCTGGCAGCAGATCGCCGCCCTGGGCCCGCGCATCCTGCTGCTCGATGCGCTGGTAGTCGCAGCGGTAATGCTGATCGGTTACCAGGTCGGCACCCGGCTGCTCGGGCTCGATCGCGAAACGGCATTGCTGACCTGTGCCGGCAGCGCGATCTGCGGCGCGGCCGCCGTGCTCGCCACCGAGGCGACCATCCGTGCACGGCCCGCTTCGACCGCCATGGCAGTGGCCACGGTGGTGCTGTTCGGCAGCCTGGCGATGCTGGTCTATCCCCTGCTCTACCCGTTGACCGGGCTCGACGAGGGGCTGTTCGGCATCTATATCGGCGCCACCGTGCACGAGGTGGCGCAGGTCGTCGCAGCTGGCGATGCGGTCGGCCCGGCCGCGCTCGATGCTGCGGTGATCGTCAAGCTCGTCCGGGTGATGCTGCTGGTACCGTTCCTGCTGATCGTAGGCCGCTGGTGGGCTGCGCGCGACACGGGCGGCGAGCCGGGCCGGCTGACGATTCCCTGGTTCGCCCTGGGCTTTCTCGGCATGGTGCTGTTCAACAGCCTCGTCCAGCTGCCTCCCCAGCTGCACAGCGCGCTCATCGTCATCGGCCAGCTGGGTATGACCATGGCCATGGCCGCTCTTGGCTATGAAACCCGCCTTGAACGGCTGGCTGCGTTGGGGTTGCGGCCATTTCTCCTCGCCCTGGGCCTGTTCCTGCTGCTGACCGGGGGCGGGCTGCTGTCGGTCCGCGGCCTGCTAGGCGGCTGACGATCATCCACCGGCGGCACAGTTGGCGACGCCCAGAGCAGCACAGTTTGCCGTTCTGACGACACTGTACCGGTACAAGCGCACGACCCTGTGACTGTTGCGTAACAGTGGCAGGCGCGAAGCTGTAGACCCCCTACAGCCCCCTTGCGAAGAGGGAAAGGAGCGCCCCATGGAACGCGCCATCATCCGCCTGCAGACGCTTGCTCGCCCCGCCACTGGCTTGCGCGCCCGCCTGCACCTGCTGCCGCTGTTGCGCCTCTGGCGGCAGCGCCTGCGTACCCGGCGCCAACTGGCGCAGCTTGACGACCGCCAGCTGGCGGATGTCGGCATCAGCCATAGCGACCGCTCGGCGGAGCTGGACAAGCCGTTCTGGCGCTGAGGCATTCCGCGCCCACCGATTCGAGCCTATGCTGCGGCTGCAAGGCCGCAGCAACGGGAACGTCGCACCCATGGCGCGGTCTAGAGCCTCACCACTGGAGATCTGCCATGTCCCGAATCCTGCTCCCCTTCTTCGCTGCCGGCTTGCTGCTGAGCGGCGGCGCGTCCGCTGCCAGCTTCACCGCTACCACCGACATGGTGGTCGGCGGCCTGATCAACACCGTGGATGCCACCTCGGACCTGACCTCGTCCCTGCGCGACGACAAGCTGGTGCTCGATGCCCGCGACGATGCCGCCCGCTTCGTCGCTAGCCAAGGCGATCTGCGCGGTGCTCATCTCGAGGCGGCACTGCGGCACATTCGCAGCGAGCAGCCGCAGCTGGGCGCAAGCGATCTGCAGTTGGCCCAGGCCATCCTCGCCCTCTGATACATGCGAAAGCGCGAGAGCGCTGTCGAAACCTGCGGATGCAACCGGACGCTGGCTCTGCAGCGGACGTTTCGCTAGCCTTGGCGCCGTTTTTCTCGGCAACAGGTTCAGCATGCGTTCGTTTTCTACTGCACTTCTGGTTCTCGCTTGCACCGCCACCCAGGCTCATGCCATCGATGTCACTATCGCTAGTGTCGTGCAGAGCAGCTATGTCAGTAGCCAGCTGACCAGCGCCCCCTTCGACAACAAGCTGATCGCCGAAGCCCGCGACGATGCCGCCGGTTTCGTCGCCAGCGGGGGGCAATTCGTCGCTGCACGTTTGCAGGCAGCCATGTCACGCCTGCGCCAGGAGCATTCGGAGCTCACCGCCAGCGATCTGGAGCTGGCCGAAGCGATCCTCGTCCAATAACCGCACCGGCTTGCCAGTGCCCCGACCCGTGAGAGATTCATCCATGTACAAGCTATTGCTCGCCGCCCCGCTGGCGTTGGCCGTCATCGCGGGCACTGCCCAGGCGCAAACCTTGGTCGCCACCAGCAACATCGTCGTACGTGCCCTGGACCGCAGCATCAACTTCACCTCCGACGTGACGAGCCGCATCAGTGACATGAAGGTCGTCGTCGAGGCCCGCGAAGACGCCGCCAGCTTCGTCGCCAGTGCTGGCGAAATCCGCGGTGCCCATCTGGAGGCAGCGATTGGCACGCTGCGCAGCGAATTCCCCGCAGCGCGTGGCGCCAGCGACCTGCAACTGGCCGAAGCCATCCTCGCGCTGTGACCCGCCTCGGCGCCTGGCTGCTGGCGAGCTACCTGAGCCTGGCCAGCATCGCAGCTCATGGCGAGCTGCGACTGGCCCTCGACTCACGCACGCTGGACGCCGAGCAACGCGCAGCCAGCCAGGCGCTGCTGGACGAAGCCATGGCCGCACTGCCCCCGCGCCTGGTGCAGAGCCTCGACCGCGAAGTTCGAGTGCAGTGGCGCGATGATCTGCCGGAGCAGGCCTATGGCCGCGCCGGCGGCAATCGCCTTCAGCTCAATCGGCGCCTGCTACCGGCACTTACCGACGGCAGCGCTGCCAGCGAGAAGACCAATCGTCCCCACGGTACGGTACGCCGCGAGCTACTCGCCACGGTCGTTCACGAAGTAGCGCATCTATACGACCGCGCCCGCCTATGGTCGCCCGAGCAGCACCTGCTACAGGGCCAATGCCGCCAGCGTGCCGGCAACCTAGGGCTGATCGGCCTGCCCGACCACTGCCGGGGGCAGACCGGCCGGCGCTTCACCCTCAGTGATGACCCCCGCCTGCTCGATCTGGCCGGCTGGCCGCAAAGGGTCGGCAAGCGCGGCCTGCGTGAACACGACAACGCTCAACTGGTACGCAGTCCCGACCCGTACGAGCTAACCAGCCCGCTGGAATTCGTAGCCGTTAACCTCGAGTATTTCTTGCTCGACCCCAGCTACGCCTGTCGCCGTCCCTCCCTGCAACGCTACCTGCGCGACCACTTCAGTTGGGCGCCAGAAAACGCTGCCGATTGCGCCGACGACTATCCGTTTCTGAACGCCGGTCGCGAGTTCGGCCGCACGCCGCTGCTGAGCCTCGATCCCGAGCGGGTCTATGAGGTCGACTACCTGTTCGCCGAAGCCAACGATGCCTGGGTCAGCCGCTGGGGCCACAGCATGCTGCGCCTGGTGATCTGCGCCCCCGGTCGCGAGCCAGGTCCCGATTGCCGACTGGATCTGGATCATCACCTGGTACTGTCCTTCCGTGCCTTCGTCGACGACGTTCAGCTGTCCAGCTGGGACGGCCTTACCGGGGTCTATCCCTCTCGCCTGTTCATCCTGCCCCTGGGCCAGGTAATCGACGAATACACCAAGGTGGAGTTGCGCAGCCTGGCCTCGGTGCCGCTGAAGCTGCAGCGCGACGAGATTCGCCAGCTGGTCGAGCGCAGTGCCGAACTGCACTGGAGCTACGATGGCGACTACTACTTCCTGTCCAACAACTGCGCGGTGGAAACCCTAAAGCTGCTACGCAGCGGAACGACCCGCGACGAGCTGGTCGCACTGGACAGCATCATGCCCAATGGGCTGCTTGAAGTTCTTATTCACCGTGGCCTGGCCGACGCCGGAGTGCTCGACGATACCCGTGAGGCGCTGCGTCTCGGCTATCGATTCGACTCCTACCGGGACCGCTACCAGGCCATGTTCACCATCCTCAAGGAACGCCTTGGCCTGCCGCAGGACAGCGTCGAACAATGGCTCGAACTCGACGCCGCCGACCGTCAGCAATGGATTGATCGCGCGGACCTACGTGCTACCGCCGCCCTGCTGCTGGTCGAACAGGCGGCCCTGCGCCGCCAGCTACTCCTCGCCCAGGATGAACTGAAAAACCGCTACCTCGGCGGCCGCGGCCGCGACGCCACACTGAACAAGGCCGACGGCGCCTTGCAGGAGATCCTCGCCAACAGCGGTTACCTCAGCCGCCCGGCCGAACTGCTCGACGGCCCAGGCTACGGCCTGCCGCAGCCCAACGAATGGACCCGCCTGGAACGCGAGAGCGAACAACGCCAACTGCGCCTGAATCAACTGAGCGAAGAGCTGGATCAGGAAGTCCGGGTGCTGTTGGGGGATGAGCGGCGGAAGGAGCTCGAAGCGATCGAATTGAACCTGACGCAGATCGGCGAGCATCTGCGCGGGTTGCATAAGGCTAGGGGTGGGTTGGAGTTGCCTTAGATGCTGGCTCCGGTATGTCTATTGAGCGGGATATGACGGGGATGTAGAGCCCCCGGCGACCGCTCGCAGTCAATCGGCATACCGCACATGCTTGGCCATCAGATTGAGGCGGCCAGTGATGTCATAGGCGTTGACCCGGCCCAGGTTCTGCGTCAGTTGCGCTTCCCAGGTTTCGTCATCCATATCGCGCCAGTAGCGCTCGGGGCGGCCCGTGCGGCGGTCATGTGCCGCCGTGGTCGGGTCGTTCGCGCGGTGTTTCTCGAACAGCGGGATATCCGGCAGCGGGCGGCCGATGTCCATGTAGTTCTGCAGAAAATCCCAGGCGGCGAAGTGCGGAGCCATGCTGGAGTCCTTGGGCACGATGGGGCTGAGGTCGATGGCCAGGTCTTGATAGCGATGCACTAGATGCAGTTGATGCCAGATCAGCCCTTGGCGGTCGGGACCGCTGCTGATATAGGCATCGAACTCATGAAAGGGATAGGTGAACTCACCGATGGTGCCGCTGCGTTTGTACTCGCCCATATTGTCGTAATCGAAGATCGTAACCATGCCGGTGCGGCGGTTGAACTCCCACAGCGGACCTTTGGAAGGGCGAACGACCCAGTTGGTCAGCTTGTGGACGACTAGGGAGCCTACGGCCCAGCAGGCGAGGGGGGGACCTAAAAACCATGGTGCTGTTTCTAGTACGACAGCCCAGAACCCTGATAGGAAGCCTGAAGGATTGTGATAGGCATCTACAGACCACGCGAAAGGAAGTAGAACCAGAAGAGCCCAAAAAACAAAGCGCCCCCCTCCCCACAGATAAAACCAGAACAGGCTGCGTTTGGAGAGTGACGCATGTCGATAGCGTTCGTGATCGATGACCTGGTGGTAATCCAGCAGTTCGTAGGCTTCTCGTTGCTCCTCCCCTGTTTCCAGCGCGTGCTCATAGCGTTCAACATCTCGCAGACCGGCGGGGGATGTATGGCTCAGCATGCTATGGGGCACGATATCTTCGGTATGGCCCCAAGGCAGGCGCGAGCTGCCAAAGCGAAACAACCAACTGCGCTTAGCCGGTGCTGGCTGCTCAGGGATGCGCGCTGGTTGGTAGGCGCTGGGGCTGTAGTGGGCAGTCATGGGGTGCAATCAATCGGCATAACGCACATGGCGATCCATCAGGTTGAGGCGGCCGGTGATGTCATAGGCGTTGACGCGGCCCAGGCTCTGCTTCAGTTGCGCCTCCCGGCTCTCATCGTCCATATCACGCCAGTAGCGCTCTGGGCGGCCTGTGCGGCGGTCATGTGCCGCTGTGGTTGGGTCGTTTGCGCGGTGTTTCTCGAACAGCGGGATATCCGGCAGGGGGTGGCCGATGTCCATGTAATTCTGCAGAAAATCCCAGGCGGCGAAGTGCGGCGCCATGCTGGAGTCCTTGGGCACGATGGGCCCGAGGTCGATGGCCAGGTCGTGATAGCGATGCACCAGATGCAGTTGATGCCAGATCAGCCCCTGGCGATCGGGGGCACTGCTGATATAGGCATCGAACTCATGAAAGGGGTAGGTGAACTCACCGATGGTACCGCTGCGTTTGTACTCGCCCATATTGTCGTAATCGAAGATGGTGACCATGCCGGTGCGGCGGTTGAACTCCCACAGCGGACCTTTGGAAGGGCGAACGACCCAGTTGGTCAGCTTGTGGACGACTAGGGAGCCTACGGCCCAGCAGGCGAGAGGAACCGTCAGATACCATGTTGTTTCTTTGGCGAACATCCATAAGTTGGCCGTGAACTCGCCATCAAGAACCCAAGATAGCCACGCCCAGATAACTGGAGATAAAAGCGCCATAACCCAAAAAACAAAGCGCCCCCCCCCATAGATAAAACCAGAACAGGCTGCGTTTGGAGAGTGGCGCATGTCGATAGCGTTCGTGATCGATGATCTGGTGGTAATCCAGCTCGTATGCCTGGCGCTTTTTCGCCCCCGTTTCCAGCGCAGACTCATAGCGTTCAACATCTCGCAGGCCAGCAGGTGATGGTTGGCTCAGCATGCTATGGGGCACGATTTCTTCAGTATGGCCCCAGGGCAGGCGCGAGCTGCCAAAGCGGAACAACCAACTGCGCTTGGTCGCTGCCGGCTGGTCGGGAATGCGCGCCGGCTGGTAGGCGCTGGGGCTGTAGTGGGCAGTCATGGGGCATCCTTTACGACTGGCTGTCCGGGTGGGTCTGTTCATTGGCCCAGAAGGGCTGCTTGGTTTTGCTGAAGTCGGGTTCATCATGCTGATCAGGGTTGTAACGCAGCACATCGGTTGGCGATGGCGCCGGGAACACCCAGGTACGCTCCTCACCTTGCAGGATGATCTGTGCGCGCACGGTCAGGGCGTAAGTTTGCCATCGATGTGGGGGTGTGCGTGGCATGCTCTGCGAAACCGGTACCTCGTAGAACAGTTCCAGGGCATCGGGGAACAGGCGCGGGCTAGGGGCCGAGAAGGCACGCCACGGCAGCTAGTTATACGTCCAGCCCCCGCTCACGCTCCAGGTCGATCAGTCGCGTGGTTGGGCCATCGGATTGCAGGCGCTCGCTGACGATCTGTGGCCAGCGGTTGCGTGAGCGGCGCTTGGCAACGTTGTAGGTGAACTCCTGAATCCAGTCCATCGGGTAGAAAAAGATGTGGCCCACAAACAGTGCGACGTCGATGCCACTCAAGTAGTTCTTACCGTCCGTAGCCGCTTTTTTTTCCGCAATGGTTTGGCGTGTATGCGCGAGAAATCCGGTGAGTTTCATATGCGCAGCCAGCTGGCTTTTGACAAAAGCATCCGAGGCGCTGTGATTGCCGTCCTTGTCGAACCAGGGACCGTTGTTCATGTATGCGCGCAGGTATTCCCAAAAGCCTTTCTGCATGGCCAGGGTTTTACCCATGGGGGCGCCGAGACTGACCATTAGGGCGTTGTCTGGCTCGCCAAGGCGACGTACCAATATTTCAAGAGAAGCGTTGTTCATTCCACTGGTATAAAGACCGACCATTTGGAACTCGCACGCCAGCGCCTGTATGTCATCCCAGGGGGTATGGAATAACTCGCCGTTATGATCGAAATAGGCTTCACGGGTGCGGCGGTTGAACAGTACAGGGAGAGGAAGAGGGCGAATAATCTCCCAGAAAAAAGGGATTAGAAACATAGGTGGAATAAATGTGGCTAAATAAATAGCACCTGCCCATTTATTCGATAGAGCCATCCATGGCACCACCACCAATAGCATCAGCACAAATCCCCCGCCTATAACCCCTGAGAGTAAACCGCGGTCAGCGCCGCCACTACTTTTTAGTGTCAAGTAATGCTCGGTGTGCTCATCAGTTATAAACAGCTCCATAGGCTTTTCGCCGGTGGGCTGGTCAGCGGTCAACAGCACGCTGGGCGCATGGCCATACTTGGCGCGTGCCTGCTGGATTAAATCGTTTAAAGCCATGCGATATCCTCGATGTCGATGGCGGGTAGGGTAAGGCCTTCCATGGGGGAGTAGCTTAGTTTACCGCTGATTTTATTGAGATCGCGGCCTTCCCGGTCCTGGTGGTAAACACGCCTGTAGGTGGCGACGCCGGACTCCGTGCTGACACGGGTGCCGGCATGGAGGTCGAAGTCTTTGCCGGTCCACTCCACCGGTTTACGCAGGCTACCAAAGCCAAACAGGCCACCCCAGACTTCCTCACCTTTGAAGTGCAACATGTCGTCGCTGAGCACGGCTTTACCTGGTAGACGCAGTATTAAATAAGTAATTTCTTGCATGCCGTGATAAGGGTTCAGTTCGTTGAGCCGGTAAGCATCGAAGTAAATCGGGAAAAGGATTTTGTACAGTTCGGTCATGCTCTGCTGATAATTATTGGCCCATTCCGCTGGACTGATGCCAAACCGGGTGCCTTTGATCCACTTCTCCAGCGGGCTGTCCTGGGTGTAGAGGCGGGCGATCACGCCGCCGACAATCAGAATGGTAATGCCCAGCGCCTTGAATGCCAGGTGCGGTGCCTGAGCGACGCCACGACCGACAGCCGCAGCATCGCCGGCAATAACCGCTGCGCGAGCGGCGCGTACCACCCTGTAGGTTTTTACATAGATGGCCAGGTTGGTCGCCGACGCGACGCTAAGCCCGCTATTGATTGCGGCTGTATCGAAGTCACCAGCGCGGAAAGCTTCCAAGGTTTCTATGCCATAAATTGCGACATCCAAACCAGAGGTCACCGACTGGAGGATTGCGGATTTCGCGCCCATGCCCAAGGCCCTGCTTAACGCGACTTGGGAGGATAACGACTCTTTCCCGGCGATCTTGGTCACGGACTCCCAATTGACCTCGGCCACCTTCTGCAAGACAGCAGATCCGGCCGAGAGGATTCCAAATGCCCCTCCAACCATGCTGAAAAAGTTTTTTGCTGAAGCTGAATCAATAAATTGCTTACCGCTCCACCCAAAATTTACCCCTGCCACCAGTGCGACCAGGCATTTGATGGGCGCCTTGCTCAGCCCATCTTTGCTGAGGCTGAGCATGTCCTTAAGGTTGATATCACTCGCCAAGTAGCCGGTGAGCGGGGTCAGTTTGCTGGCGGTTTGGGTGGCCGCTGGTGCAGGGACTAAGTGGAAGAACGGCAATGCGCTTTTTACCGCACCGGCTACGGGAGTAAGCGCAAATTTTTTCGGCGGTGTTTTCGGCCGGGTGCCCATTAGGTCACTCAACCATTCGCCCATTTGCCGTGGGCTGGCCTCGCCAATGGCTAAACGTTGTTGGCTGCGGGCTAGCGAGGCGGCCAGGTAGATACGACCGGCATTGCTCAGGGTTGTATGGGCCGTATGCAGGCTTGCGCCGGCCGCTGGCGCAAGAGCGGTAAATAACGCTTCTACGACAGGGGCCGGGTTATGGGTACTGAGCTGATCCGCCGCACGGTTGATCATCGTGCTCAAGGCTAAGGCGCGGGCCACATTGGCGGCTTCTTTACCCATGGCCGCAGCGCTGTCATTAACGCCATCGGAAACATCGACTAGCGTTTTTATGTCGCCGATACCCATGCGCTTGACCGAGCCGAGCAAGGCCCAAAGTAACCAGGGTTTGCCGGGTTGTTGGCCTGGGGTCAGCGCACGCGTAAGAGTTTTTGCTCCCACGCTGGTACCGGCTGGGCCAAGACAGGCTGCTGCGAAGTGCAGTTCCAGCCCTGCCCGTGCTGCCGGCTGAGTAACGTCGAAATGGCCGCAGGCGGTATCCAGGCTAGCTGGTCCTTGTTTGGCCAGGGTGTTGAACCAGGCCGACCAGAGTTCACTGAGACGACGCACATCAGCACTGTATGCATCCTCTTCCTGAGTTTGCTCCTGCCAAGCGGTTTGCAATTTGCGGTAATTGGTCATGCTGTGTAGCTGCCCGCCAATTTGCGAATCGCTTTCGGCCAAAGACTTGAGCACACCGGCCATGGCCCAATCTTCGCCACGGACTTCCCGGGTGACGTTGAACGCTTGTTGGCGCGCGCGGAGCAATTCAGCCAGATCCAGTAGTACGCCCCAGGGATCGTCGATCAAGGCATAGGACTGTTGTTCGCAGCGTTGCATATCGTCCAGCAGTTGTGGCCAGGCTGGGCGGTGGGATGTGGATGGTTCGCAGCTCCAGCCATACCAGTTGGCGTCCATGTAGTCGCCAATGCGCTCATGGATGGTACGGGCCTGGCCACTGAAGGGTGCCGCTCCAGGAGTGATGGTACGCATCACGCGCTGGCGCACCTCTGCTTTGTTTTTGGCTGCCGCGAATGACGCATCGGCCCATTGCTGCGGCGACCAGACCAACATCGCGGGTGTTCCGGCAGGGAGAAGCAGGTAGGGCAAGCTGCGTCCGTCAATGACCCTCCCGCCACGGGCTGTCTGGGAGAAGGTTGCCTGGCTGACGCGGTACTCGACTAATTGTTGCAGGGTGCTTTGCCAAACGTATAACCAGCCATCACGCAGAAGGCGAGCGGTGTAGTTAAGCGGACGGCCTTGCAGGGGCTCGAAGTAATCACCGATGGCGGGAAAGTTGCCCCTCAGTGCGGGCAAATCATAGGCGGTGGTATCCACCGCCAGCGTTGGCCCGAGCGCATAGCGCAACGGCAGGACGGCGCTAAGCAGTGGGCAGGCGGCTACCGTCAAGCTGGCTGGTGCGGTGGTTTGAGCGGTCATAGAGCAGCCTCCTGTGCCGTGTCGTCCTGTTTGGCAAGTGCTTCCAGCAGCGGCCAGTCAAGTGTCAGTTGGGCTGCGATGCCCTGACTGGTCGGGGCGCCGTCAATTTCTGGGTGTTCATTGTTCCAGGCACAGAAAGTTGTGCCCTCGTAATGGAGCCAGATATGTGCGATGCGATGCCAGAAACCCTCTGGCCATTGCACCTTGCTTTGCCACGCTTGGTACAAAGGGCGGGCGTCAGCAAAACGCAACCAGAGCTCGCGGTGTTCTGGGGTAAAGATGCGCAGACGGCGCTGCAGAATGCGGTGTAGTTCTTCCACTGAGGCATCGCTTTCCAGCCAAACGCTGTCCTTAATTCCACTGCCGTGCTTCCAGGCTTCATAGGCTGGGCTACCCATGGGGGCATCCAGCAGGATAGGCCCTGCCTCAGCGATTGCCTCATAGGGAGTATTGAGCAGTAAAGGCCAGGGCTGATGGCTGGGAAAGGTCTGATAGAGCCAGGCCGTTGCGTTTTCATACCGCGCACCGTCTAGCAGAATGGCGCCATTGCCTGTGATCGTGGACGCGCTCATACCTTGGTCTCCTGCTGTGCTTTGGCCGCCTCACATAGTTCGCATACGCCCGCTCGAGTACTGCGAAATACCAGGTTTTGCTTAAGCAAGGCCTCCAGCGGTACACCCGCCTTAGCCGCATCTGCCGCCCTAACTTGCCCCGGCAATACCGGCGCCGCACCGGTCCCCTTACCCGGACTTCCCCCCGAGTTCATCCTGATCACCGGCCCGACCATGGTGATCCCACTTGCATCCAGCTTGATAAAGCTGCCGGCTGCCTTGAAGGTCAGTTCGCTGCCGGCTTCGAGGACTACTTTCAAGCCGCTGGACAGATGAATCTCGTTGCCTGCCTCGATGAACTGCCCGCTACCGATCTTCAGGTGCTGGCTGTTGCCCACGGTGAGGTGGTCGTTGGCGCGGACTTCGGTCTTGCGGTCAGCGTGGGTGGTGCGGTGTTCCTCGGCGCGGAATTCGCTGTAGCTGTTGGCCTCGACGGTGTCGTGACGTTCGTGGCCGACGCGGATATTCTGGTCGTGCTCGATGTTTTCGTCCCAGTCGCGCTGGGCGTGGATATAAATTTGCTCGGCGCCCTTGCGGTCTTCGATGCGCAGCTCGTTGTAGCCGCCACCGCCCGGGCTGCTCAGGGTCTTGAAGACTGTGCGGGTCTTGTTCGCCGGAAGGTCGTAGGGGACCTGATGCTCCTTGTGGTACAGGCAGCCGGTCACCAGCGGTTGATCGGGATCGCCTTCGAGGAAGGTCACCAGCACTTCCATGCCAACCCGAGGAATGGCGATCCCGCCGTAGCGGTCGCCGGCCCAGCTTGAGCTGACGCGCAGCCAGCAGCTGGTCTTGTCGTCGGCCTGGCCGTGGCGGTCCCAGTGGAATTGGACTTTTACGCGGCCGTACTCATCGCAGTGGATTTCTTCGCCGGCGGGGCCGGTGACCACGGCGGTCTGGCTGCCGAGCACCTTCGGCTTCGGATGGTTCAGAGGCGGCCGGAAGGGGATGTCCCAGGGGGTGGCGGTGAAGTGGTTGCGGTAGCCCTGATGGAAGTGGGAGCTGGCACGAGCCCCCTCACCCCAGCCCTCTCCCCATAGGGGAGAGGGGGCCAGTCCCAGTTGAACTGGGGCATTGGTAGTCGACTCCTCCAACACCTGCGGCTGCTTGCCTTCATGCAGCACTTCGGTGAGCAGCCAGAGCTGGTTCCAGTCGCTGCGGGGGTGTTCGCCGAGCGGGAGGAAGTGCCCGCTCGCCAGTCGTGGCTGGTCGCTTTCGCCTTCGGCCAGTTCGTAATCATGGCGGTGGCGCTCCAGGGCGCGCTGCGACAGGTGTTTGCCGCGGGCGCGCTCGGTGAAGCGGCCGGGGTAGTCGTAGTCTTCGAGATCGGGCTGGAAGTCGCTATGGAAAGCGGCCTCCATGGTCAGGCGCGGCTTCTCGAAGTCGTAGTCGCGGCGGGTGACGCGGCTGGTGCGGGTCTCCAGGCGCAGGCCGAAGCGTTTGATTACCGGCTGGTCGGCGACCAGGCCGCTGTCCTGCTGATAGGCCGTGGCGGCAAGCTTGGGGAAGACGGTCTGGCCGTCGCCGAACACCAGCACATGGCCGGCAGTGCTGTGCTGGAAGTGATAGTGGATGCCCTCTTCCTCACACAGGCGCTGGATGAAGTGCAGGTCGGTTTCGTCGTACTGCACGCAATATTCGCGCGGCGGGTAAATCACTGGGCCGAGCTGGAAGCGGTAGGCATCGGCCTGGATGCCATGTTCTTCGAGCACTTGGGCGACGATCTGCGGCACGCTGAGGTGCTGGAAGATGCGCTGGTTGATGCGATGGGCAAGATAGGCCAGCTGCGGCACGAGCGTCAGTCGATAGCGGGTCAGGCGCTTGCCGGACTCACCTTGGGCGGCTTGATGCACCAGCCCGTGGATGCCGCTGCCGTCCGGGGCGAAGGCGAGGAAGGCCGGGCGATGCAGCAGGCTTTCCAGATCCAGATCGGGGCGCTCGCTGACCAGTTCCAGGTCGAAGCGATAGGGTTGACTGATGGCCTCGCGGCCCCGGAATTCGAGCACCTTGAAATCATGCTCAATGCCTTCGAGGGAAAGCGTGAAGTGGGCCTGGTTGGCTGGGGCGAACATCCATGTTCCTCCTGTTCAGTCCATGTATCGGCGCATGGGCGCTTGCGGAGCCCCGTGTAACACAGGCCGACCGCTCTGGAATGCGCTGTTTCCGCATTCCAGATCGGCAGTACGGCGTTTTGCCCAGTGCTTCGCAAAAAGCGTTCGGCCAGGCGATGCCTGGCCGAAGCAGACCGCGGCGAATCAGCCGGCGATCGGGGTGCGCCAGTCGTCGGAGCCGGAGGTGCCGGAAACTTCGTGGGTCCAGACGATCTTGCGGTAGGTGAAGTACACGTCTTCCAGATGGGTGAAATGGGACATGTTCGGATCCTGGCAGTTAGGCATGCGCGACTGCACGTCGACGATCACCGCATCTTCCAGTTCGATGGTGTAGTAGTGCTCCTGCGTGCCGGTCGAGGAGGTGCGGTACCACTCCAGACGGCACTTGTTCAGGCGCTCGCCGGAAGTCAGGGCATTGAAGATCAGCGGCGACGACTTGTCGAACACCTTGGTGATCATCAGCGGCTTGTGTACGCGCTGGCCTGTCGGCTGACCGGACTGCGGGTCACGCGGGATGATGACCTGATGCTGGAAGGCCTGCACCAGGATCTGGTCCTCATGACCTTCTTGGAAGATGTTGCCAACCGAATCCTCGGTGAAAGTACCGGCAGTGATCAGGCCTTGCTTGGTGCCTTCGAGGGACAGATACGCGGGTGTTGGCATGGGTGCTCTCCTTGTCTGAAATGAGTGCCGAATGGCCATTTCATAACAACAAACGCTATGCCAATAATAAAAAAATACTTAATTATCAATAAGATATGTAATGTACAACACACGGCGCAAATAGCAGAAGTGATGCCCAGCACAGAAAGCTGCGCAAGTTCTGGCGCAGTCGTGGCAACAAGTTGCGCAACAGCGCCCGAAGCCCGGCTGGCCACAGTGCAAACAACTTACCCACAACTTTATCCACAGATCGCCTGTGCAAGAAACTGCGCAGACCATTGCCGTTGGCGCGGCGTCATACCACTTTCCTGAAGGCAAAAAAAACCTCGAACTTCATTGGGGGAGGGGGAAGTTCGAGGTCCAAATCCGGACCGCTAGGGCGGGGTCCAGAGATCTGCCAACACTTAACACAACAAGGAGCATCGAAGGGCTTTTACACCCTTCGCATGCTCTGACCGAAGAGTTGCAATGGAAGTTCAACGCGTTCAAAAAAATTTGTCGGCTAACGACATTTTTCGGCAGTTGGGTCAGTGTGCTTCGTCCCAGTTGTTGCCGACACCCGCTTCCACCAGCAGTGGTACATCCAGCGTCGCGGCCTGGCTCATCAGCGGGCAGACCTGCTCGCGCACCCGCGCCACCAGGTCTTCGCGCACTTCCAGTACCAATTCGTCGTGCACCTGCAGAATGACGCGCGCATCCAGCCCGCTCTGCTGGAGCCAGCCGTCCACGGCGATCATGGCGCGCTTGATGATGTCCGCCGCAGTGCCCTGCATCGGCGCGTTGATCGCGGTGCGCTCGGCACCCTTGCGCATGGCGCCGTTCTTCGAATTGATCTCCGGCAGATACAGCCGACGACCGAACAGCGTCTCGACATAGCCCTGCTCCGCCGCCTGGGTACGCGTGCGTTCCATATAGGCGAGCACGCCCGGGTAGCGGGCGAAATAACGGTCGATGTATTCCTGCGCTTCCTTGCGGCCGACGTCGATCTGCTTGGCCAGGCCGAAGGCACTCATACCGTAGATCAGGCCGAAGTTGATGGCCTTGGCGCTGCGGCGCTGATCGTTGCTGACCTGCTCCAGCGGTACGCCGAACACCTCGGCGGCCGTGGCGCGGTGCACGTCCAGGTCGTTCTGGAAGGCGTGCAGCAAGCCGGCATCCTGCGCCAGGTGAGCCATGATGCGCAGCTCGATCTGCGAGTAGTCAGCCGCCAGCAGTTTGTACCCTGGCGCCGCAACAAAGGCTTGGCGGATCCGTCGCCCCTCGGCAGTGCGGATCGGGATGTTCTGCAGGTTCGGGTCTGAGGAAGACAGCCGGCCGGTAGCGGTCACCGCCTGGTGGTAGCTGGTGTGAATGCGCCCAGTGCGCGGGTTGATCTGCTGCGGCAGCTTGTCGGTGTAGGTGCCCTTGAGCTTGCTCAAGGAGCGGTGCTGCATGATCACCTTGGGCAAGGGGTAGTTCTGCTCGGCGAGGTCGGCCAGCACGTTCTCGGCCGTGGAAGGCTGGCCGCCGGCGGTCTTGGACAGCACCGGACAACCGAGCTTTTCATAGAGGATGGTGCCGAGCTGCTTGGGCGACCCGAGATTGAATTCCTCACCGGCTATCTCAAAAGCTTCACGCTCGAGTTCGACGAGCTTATTGCCAATTTCGACGCTCTGCAGGCCAAGCAGATTGGCATCGACCAACGCGCCGTTGCGTTCGATGCGCGCTAGCACCGGCACCAGCGGCATCTCGATCTCGGTCAACACCTTGAGCAGCGACGGCGTTTGCTCCAGCTTGCCGAGCAGGGTCTGGTGCAGGCGCAGGGTCACGTCGGCGTCCTCGGCTGCGTAGGGGCCGGCCTGTTCGATGGCGATCTGGTCGAAGGTCAGCTGCTTGGCGCCCTTGCCGGCGATGTCCTCGAAACGGATGGTGCCGCGACCGAGGTACTTGAGCGCCAGGCTGTCCATGTCGTGGCGCGTAGCGGTGGCGTCCAGCACGTAGGATTCGAGCATGGTGTCGAACGTCATGCCGCGCATCTCGATGCCGTAGTGCATCAGCACGTTCATGTCGTACTTGCCGTGCTGGCAGATCTTGATCTTGCCCGGATCTTCCAGCAGCGGCTTGAGTGCGGCGAGCACAGCATCGCGGTCGAGCTGTTGCGGTACGCCCATATAGCTGTGGCCGAGCGGCACGTACGCAGCCTCTGCGGCCTCGATGGCAAAGGACACGCCGACCAGTTGCGCCTTCTGCGCGTCAAGACTGGTGGTTTCCGTGTCGAAGGCGAAGCACTCAGCGGCCTTCAGGCGCTCGAGCCACACATCGAATTCGGCTTGCTCAAGGATAGTGGTGTACTTGGCCTCGGCTTGAACCGAGCAGCCTTCGGGTTGAACCTCGCAGTTCTCGCCTGCCGCCTTGGCTTCGCGCAGCAGGTCGTCCAGCCAGTTCTTGAATTCCAGCTCGCGGTACAGCGCGATCAACGCTTCGCGGTGCGGCTCGCCGGGCATCAGGTCACCGACCTCGACATCCAGCGGCACGTCGATCTTGATCGTCGCCAGCTCGTAAGACATGAAGGCGGCGTCGCGATGCTCCTTCAGCTTGGCGCCCAGTGACTTGGCGCCGCGGATCGGTAGCCCGGCGACCTGATCGAGGTGCTCGTAGAGCCCCTTGAGCCCGCCGGGGATGCCGTTGAGCAGGCCACACGCCGTCTTCTCGCCCACGCCCGGCACGCCAGGAATGTTGTCGACCTTGTCGCCCATCAGCGCGAGGAAGTCGATGATCAGCTCCGGGCCGACGCCGAACTTGGCCTTCACGCCTTCGATGTCATAGACGCTGCCGGTCATGGTGTTGACGAGCGTGACGTGCGGGCAGACCAGCTGGGCCATGTCCTTGTCGCCGGTGGAGATCACCACGTCACGGCCCAGCGCCGCACACTGCCGGGCCAGGGTGCCGATGACGTCGTCAGCCTCGACACCTTCCACGCACAGCAGCGGCATACCAAGGGCGCGGACGCTGGCATGCAGCGGCTCGACCTGGGAACGCAGGTCATCCGGCATCGGCGGACGATGGGACTTGTAGTTTTCGAACAGCGCATCGCGAAAGGTCGGACCCTTGGCATCGAAAACCACCGCGAACGGGCTGTCCGGATATTGCCGGCGCAGGCTGAGCAACATGTTCAGCACGCCTTTGACCGCGCCGGTCGGCTTGCCGGTGGAGGTGGTCAAAGGAGGCAGAGCATGAAAGGCGCGATAGAGGTAGGACGAACCGTCCACCAGGATGAGGGGAGCTTGGCTCATGAGCGGAATCAACCTTTTCGGCGGGCCCGGAGCTAGAATGCCAAGGACCACTTATCGACAAAGGGACAAGGTTACCATGCGCGCTCTCAAACACCTGATGCTGGCCAGCCTGCTGGCGAGCGCTCCCCTAGCCGGTTTTGCCCAGGAGTCGGTCGACGGCGAGCCCGACGTAACCATCCGTCAGGAAGGCGACCGCACCGTCGAGGAATACCGCGTCAACGGCTTCCTCTATGCCGTGAAGGTCACACCCAAGCGCGGCAAGCCTTACTTCCTGGTGCGCGCAGACGGCAACGACGGCAACTTCGTGCGCTCCGATCAGCCGGACATGCTGATCCCTTCCTGGAAGATCTTCAGCTGGTAAGCCATTAGTCTCCGGGAGGACAGCATGTCGGTATTCACGCCCCTGCAACGCGATGAACTGGAAGCCTTTCTGGCGCCATACCGGCTCGGCCGGCTGCGCGATTTTCAGGGCATCGTCGCAGGCAGCGAGAACAGCAATTTCTTCGTCAGCCTCGAACAGGGCGAATACGTCCTGACGCTGATCGAGCGCGGGCCGAAGCAGGATCTACCGTTCTTCATCGAGCTGCTCGACGTGCTGCATCGCGCCGGTCTGCCAGTGCCCTACGCGCTGCGCAGCGCGGATGGCGAAGCGCTGCGCGAACTGGCGGAGAAGCCCGCGCTGTTGCAACCGCGACTGTCCGGCAAGCATGTAATGGCACCCAACCCGCACCATTGCGCCGAAGTCGGCCGGCTGCTGGCGCGCCTGCATCTGGCCACTCGCGAGCATATCCTCGAACGCGCCAGCGACCGCGGGCTGGACTGGATGCAGGAGCAGGGGCCTAGCCTGGCGCTGAGCCTGTCCGAGGACCAGCTGCCGCTGCTGCGCGATGGTCTGGCAGAGATCGCCGAGCTGCGGCCGAAGCTCCTCGCCCTGCCGCGCGCCAATCTGCATGCCGATCTGTTCCGCGACAACGTGCTGTTCGAAGGCAGCCATCTGACCGGGGTGATCGACTTCTACAACGCCTGCTCCGGGCCGATGCTCTACGACCTGGCCATTGCCGTGAACGATTGGTGCTCGCACCCCAATGGCGAGATCGACGGCGAGCGCAGCGAACCCCTGCTGGCGGCCTACTCCGCGCTGCGCCGCTTCACACCGGCCGAAGCCGAGCTCTGGCAGCCGATGCTGAGGGTGGCCTGCGTGCGCTTCTGGCTGTCGCGGCTGATCGCGGCGCAGCGTCACGAAGGCAAGACGGACGTGCAGGTGAAAGATCCCGGCGAATTTCATCGGCTGCTCATGGCGCGCCAGCATCCATCCAGCGCGCTGCCTTTTGCCTTCTAAGGTGATTTGCCGGTACCGGCGCAGCGCGAAAGCGTTCAACACCTCGCAAATTTTCCAGTGCAGCTTGCGACCGCAGGGGCTTTACCCCAAAGTGCCGGGCGCACAGGATGCGCGCTGACGGTAGCCGAAACGCGCTACTCCCCCATCATCGAAAGGAATCGATGCATGCCTTCCATCTATCAACTCAAACCCCGCTTCCAGGCGCTGTTGCGTCCGCTGGTTCAGCGTCTCTATGAACGCGGCATCACGGCCAATCAGGTCACACTGACAGCGCTGGTCGTGTCGCTGGCAGTTGCCGCAACAGTCGCGCTGCTTGTCGAGCATCTCTGGACCTTCCTGCTGATCCCACTGTGGATGCTGTTGCGCATGGCACTGAACGCCATCGACGGCATGCTGGCGCGGGAATTCGGCCAACAATCGAAGCTTGGTGCCTATCTCAACGAACTCTGCGACGTGGCCGCCGATGCGGCGCTCTATCTGCCGCTCGCACTGGTGGCCGGTGTCTGGCCTGCCGCCGTGGTGTTGGTGGTGGTACTAGCGGCGCTGACCGAGTACGCCGGCGTGCTCGGTCCGATGGTGGGCGCCTCACGCCGTTACGACGGCCCGATGGGCAAGAGCGACAGGGCCTTCGCCTTCGGCGTGCTGGCTACCGGCGTCGCCATGGGCCTGCTGCCAGCCGTCTGGATCAACGGCTTGTTGCTGCTGATCGCCGGGTTGTCGGTCGTCACGCTGAGCAACCGAGTCAGGCAAGGCCTGGCGGAAAGCGCAGCTGCACCATCCGAATAACCCCAGCACCGAAACCGGCCACCAGGCCAGCGCCACCGCCCTCTCGTCAGAAAACAAGGAACAACATCCATGCTCGGCTCCTTGCTCGCTTTTGCGATCACTTCCGTAGCGCGCCTGCTGACCGGCACTCGCAGCCTCTGGATCGGTTGCGCACCGATCGGCACGCAACGGATCTATTTCGCCAATCACAGCAGCCATGGTGATTTCGTGCTGCTCTGGGCATCGCTGCCGCCCGATCTGCGTCGCAGAACTCGACCCGTAGCGGGCGCCGATTACTGGCAGAGCAGTGCGCTGCGCCGCTTCGTCATTCACGGTCTGTTCAAGGGTGTGCTGGTGGATCGCGAGCGCAGCGGCCCGGAGTCGAATCCGCTGCAACCGATGCTCGACGCCTTGGCTGGCGGCGATTCGCTGATCCTCTTCCCCGAGGGCACACGCAATCTGGAAGAGGGGCTGCTGCCGTTCAAGAGCGGGCTGTACCGCCTGGGCCTGGCGTGCCCGGACGTGGAGCTGGTGCCGGTATGGATCGCCAATCTCAATAGGGTAATGCCCAAAGGTCGCAGCCTGCCGTTGCCTCTGCTGTGCAGCGTGAGCTTTGGCGCACCAATGAGTATCGAGAACGACGAAGACAAGGACGCGTTTCTGCAGCGCGCTCGCCTTGCTTTGCTAGAACTGGCCCCGAAGGAAGACTGACATGGATCGCAATACCCTGCTGCTGTTCGCCGGTATCGGCGCCCTGCTCGCCCTGGCCTCGCTGATCGGTTTCGTCCTCAAGCGTCGCAGCGGCGGCGAGAGTCCGGTGATCGACAACCTCAACGCGCGCATCAATGCCTGGTGGGTGATGGTTGCGCTGATCGGCATCGCCTTCTGGCTCGGCCACACCGCGGTAGTGATCCTTTTCTATCTGGTGTCCTTCTTCGCATTGCGCGAATTCATGACGCTGACACCAACGCGCAGCAGCGACTATCCGGCCTTGGTCGCAGCGTTCTATCTGGTGCTACCGCTGCAATATCTACTGGTGGGTGTCGGCTGGTACGGCCTGTTCGCCATCTTTATTCCGGTCTACGTCTTCCTGCTTCTGCCCATCCTGGCATCGCTGGGTGGCGACACCACGCGCTTTCTCGAACGCGCATCCAAGGTGCAATGGGGGCTGATGATCGCAGTCTTCTGCGTTTCCCACGTCCCCGCCCTGCTCACCCTGGAGATCGCTGGCTACGAAGGTCGCAACCTGCTGCTGATCGCCTGGCTGATTATCGTCGTGCAGCTTTCCGATGTGCTGCAGTACGTGTGCGGCAAGCTCGCCGGCAAGCGCAAGATCGCGCCGCGCCTGTCGCCGTCCAAGACCGTCGAAGGCTTCGTCGGCGGGATCTTTCTCGCAACACTGATCGGCGCGGCGCTGTTCTGGATCACCCCGTTCGCCTGGTGGCAGGCGGCGCTGATGGCGCTGCTGCTGAACCTGCTGGGCTTCTTCGGCGGCCTGGTGATGTCGGCGATCAAACGCGACCGTGGCGTCAAGGACTGGGGGCACATGATCGAGGGCCACGGCGGCATGCTCGACCGGCTCGATTCGGTCTGCTTCGCCGCGCCGATCTTCTTCCACCTGGTGCGCTACGGCTGGACCTGACCAGCCTGGCACTTGCGCTGCGGCGAACCGCCGATTGCCCCGAGGGTCGAAGTTGCCACGGCGCTCAGGGCGCTTTGCCTTCGCGCCCACCGAACGGATCGCCCACCACCCCTGCGTCACCGCGTTAAGATGGCGGCACGCAGCCGCCGTTTTGGTGCACCAGCTCCTCGATGGTGTCGCCATCGAACTCAGGAATCATCAATGACCCAACGCTATGTAATCAACGCCTCGGTTAGCCCCAAGGGCAGCCTTGAAACACTCTCGCAACGCGAAGTACAGCAACTGAGCGAAGTCGGCGCAGGCAGCACGCACAAGCTGTTCCGTCAGTGTGCTCTGGCCATCCTCAACACCGGTACGCGCATCGACAACGCCAAGACCATCCTCGAAGCCTACGAGGATTTCGAAGTACGCATCCTGCAGCAGGATCGCGGCGTACGCCTGGAGCTGTTCAACGCCCCGGCAGATGCCTTCGTCGATGGCGAGATGATTGCCAGCACCCGCGAGATGCTCTTCAGCGCGTTGCGTGACATCGTTTACACCGAGAGCGAGCTGAGTGCCGCACGCATCGACCTGAGCACTTCCCAGGGCATTACCGATTACGTTTTCCACCTGCTGCGCAACGCCCGCACGCTGCGTCCGGGCATCGAGCCGAACATGGTGGTGTGCTGGGGCGGACACTCGATCAGCACCGAGGAATACAAGTACAGCAAGCGCGTCGGCCATGAGCTGGGCCTGCGCAGCCTGGACGTCTGCACCGGCTGCGGGCCGGGCGTGATGAAGGGACCGATGAAGGGCGCAACCATCGC
>Ga0189292_10246_pt1 | contig 22889 bp, 21 predicted proteins | sample UW1oraminimetaG_FD_130317 | JGI IMG/M metagenome (GOLD analysis project Ga0189292, IMG submission 130317) | Marine microbial communities from the Costa Rica Dome - UW179A-orange mini metaG | ecosystem: Environmental > Aquatic > Marine > Oceanic > Photic zone | place: Costa Rica: the Eastern...
CCTTTGCGCTGGCGCGTACCGTGGAGTACTTCCGCATTCCACGCAATGTGCTGACCATCTGTTTGGGCAAGAGCACCTATGCGCGTTGCGGCATCATCGTCAACGTCACGCCGCTGGAGCCTGAATGGGAAGGGCATGTGACGCTGGAGTTCTCGAACACTACGACGCTACCGGCAAAGATCTACGCGAACGAGGGTGTGGCGCAGATGCTGTTCCTTGAGTCCGACGAAGAGTGCGAGGTGTCCTACCGCGACCGCGGCGGCAAGTATCAGGGCCAGCGCGGTGTGACGCTGCCCAAGGCTTGAGGATCATCAGCGCCTGATACGAAAAAGCCCTGGCCAATGGCCGGGGCTTTTTTATGAGCTGGTGCCTGCTCGTTGGAGCAGGCTACGACGCTGGCCCGGCGAACCGGGAGAGCGCCTCCCGTCTTTACCAGCCCGGCACACCTCTCATATCGGGCAGCTTGTGCGCGATGCCTTTGTGGCAATCGATGCAGGTCGCCTCGCCATTGGCCAGAGCGGTGGAGTGGAACTCCGATGCTCGCTTGCCTTGTCGGGTGAAGTCCATGTAGCCGAAGTCATGGCAGTTGCGGCATTCGAGGGAATCGTTGGCCTTAAGACGCGCCCACTCGTGTTCTGCCAGCTCGCGACGCTTATCGAGAAACTTCTCGCGGGTGTTGATGGTGCCGAAAATCGTACCCCAGACCTCCTTGGAGGCCTGCATCTTGCGCGCGATCTTATCCGTCCACTTATGCGGCACGTGGCAATCCGGGCATGTTGCCCGTACACCCGAGCGGTTGCTGTAGTGAATGGTGTCCTTGATCTCCATGTACACGTTGTCTTCCATCTCGTGACAGGAGATGCAGAAGGCTTCGGTATTGGTCACTTCCAGAGCAGTGTTGAAGCCACCCCAGAAAATGATGCCCGCGATAAACCCGCCAAGGGTCAGCGCACCCAGACTGTAGTGAACACTAGGCCGCCGTAGCACGGCCCAGTAGCGTTTGAAAAACGACTTGATCGACTTCATTCAGGCCCCCTCAGTTTCCGGTAGTGGATGGTGAGGTTTCCCGATACAGCAGCTCATCGATGTTCTTGAAGCGGTTTTCCACCAGTGGCTTCACATCGTGCTGTGGCACGTGGCACTGCGTACAGAAGTAGCGGCGCGGTGCGACAGCGGCCAGGGTCTGGTGATCGCGGTCGGTGTAGTGGGTGATGCTGATCATGGGCGCCTGCGCGCGTGCGCTGTTGGCCCTGCTGTGGCAGCTCAGGCATTTGTTGGCGTTCTTGTCGACGTGATAGCCACGGATGCTGTGCGGGATGGTCGGCGGTTGCTCCGGATAGTTGCGCTCGCGTCTGATGTCCTTGTTTTCCTCGTCATGCAGCTTCGGCGGGGTGAATTCCTTGGTGATGGTCCCGCCCGGACGGCGACCGTCCGGAGCCGGTGCATCCAGCGGATAGTTGGTTTCGGCGGCGATGGCCAGTCCGAACACCGCGAGCAGGGTCAGCGGCAGTAGGCGAAATTTCATGGCGGTTCTCCTCAGGCGATGCTGACCACTTCGATCTTCACGGCGCATTTCTTGTAATCGGTCTGCTTGGAGATCGGGTCGGTGGCGTCGAGGGTGACTTTGTTGATCAGCTTGTTGGCGTCGAAGAACGGCACGAAGATCAAACCCATCGGGGGCTTGTTGCGTCCCCGTGTTTCCACCCGCGCTTGCATCTCACCACGTCGGCTGATGACCTTCACCACGCTGCCACGGCGCGCGTTGAGCTTGCGGGCATCCTCGGGGTGCATGTAAACGAGTGCATCGGGAACCGCCTGATGCAGTTCGTCGACCCGCTGGGTCATGCTGCCGGTGTGCCAATGCTCGAGCACCCGTCCGGTGCTGAGCCAGAAGGGGTAGTCCTTATCCGGTACTTCGGCCGGCACGTCATAGGGCAGGGCGAAGATGATCGCCTTCTTATCGCCATAGCCGTAGAACTGCACCTCGCTACCGGCCTCGACATAGGGGTCGTAGCCTTCACGGTAGCGCCACTGGGTTTCCTTGCCGTCGACCACTGGCCAGCGCAAACCGCGGGTCTCGTGGTAGGTCTCGAATGACGCCAGATCGTGGGCATGACCGCGCCCGAACTCGGCGTATTCCTCGAACAGACCTTTCTGCAGGTAGAAACCAAAGGCTTCGGCCTCATGGTTCGCGTAGCCCTCAGTGATTTCGTCGCTGGGGAACTTGTCGACCTGGCCATTCTTGAACAGTACGTCGTACAGGGTTTTGCCCTTGAGCTCCGGTGACTTGCTCAGCAACTCGGCCGGCCACACTTCGTCGACGTTGAAGCGCTTGGAGAATTCGACCAGCTGCCAAAGATCGGAGCGCGCTTCGCCTGGTGCGGTGACCAGCTGGTGCCAGAACTGTGTGCGGCGCTCGGCATTGCCGTAGGCGCCTTCCTTCTCTACCCACATCGCGCTAGGCAGGATGAGGTCCGCTGCCTGTGCCGAGACGGTAGGGTAGACATCCGAGACGATGATGAAGGTCTCCGGATTACGCCAGCCAGGCAGGATTTCCTGCATGACGTTGGGACCGGCCTGCATGTTGTTGGTCACCTGGGTCCAGTAGACCTTCAGTACGCCGTCCTTGAGCTTGCGGCTTTGCTCCACTGCGTGGAAGCCGGGCTTCTCCTGGATGGTGCCTTCTGGCAGTTTCCAGATCTTCTCTGCGATGGCGCGGTGCTTCGGGTTGGCGACCGCCATGTCCGCAGGCAGGCGATGGGAGAAAGTACCGACCTCGCGCGCGGTGCCGCACGCCGAAGGCTGGCCGGTGAGCGAGAAGGGGCTGTTGCCCGGCTCGCTGATTTTTCCGGTAAGCAGGTGGATGTTGTAGATCATGTTGTTCGCCCAGACACCGCGGGTGTGCTGGTTGAAGCCCATGGTCCAGAACGACATGACCTTGACCTTCGGGTCGGCATAGAGCTCGGCTAGCGCCTGTAGCCGCTCGGCCGGCACGCCGGATTCCTTTGCAGCGTATTCCAGGGTGTAGGTTTTCAGGAACTCGGCGTAATCCTCAAAGCTGATGTCGGTCCAGGTGTTGGCCACCGCAGCATTCTCGGCTTTGAGTTCAAGCGGGTCGGTCGGACGCAAGCCATAGCCGATGTTCGTAGCGCCTTTGGCGAACTTGGTGTGCTTCTCGATGAAGTCCTTGTTTACCGCGCCGCTCTGGATGATGTGGTTGGCGATGTAGTTGAGGATCACCAGGTCGGTCTGCGGGTTGAAGATCATCGGGATGTCGGCCAGCTCGAAGCTGCGATGCTCGAACGTCGACATGACCGCCACCTTGACGTTCGGCGCGCTGAGGCGGCGATCCGTCACGCGGGTCCAGAGCACTGGGTGCATCTCCGCCATGTTCGAGCCCCAGAGCACGAAAGCGTCTGCCGCTTCGATGTCCTCATAGCAGCCCATGGGCTCGTCCATACCGAACGTACGCATGAAGCCGAACGCCGCCGAGGCCATGCAGTGGCGCGCGTTGGGGTCGATGTTGTTCGAGCGAAAGCCCGCCTTCATCAGCTTGTTCGCGGCGTAGCCTTCCCAGATCGTCCACTGGCCAGAGCCGAACATGCCGACCGCTTCCGGACCACCTTGCTTGAGCGCCGCCTTGTACTTCTCCTCCATGATGTCGAAGGCCTGGTCCCAGGTAACCGGCTGGAACTCGCCCTGCTTGTCGAACTTGCCATCCTTCATGCGCAGTAGCGGCTGCGTCAGGCGATCCGAGCCATACATGATCTTCGACAGGAAGTAGCCCTTGACGCAGTTGATGCCGCGGTTGACCTCCGCCTTCACGTCACCATGGGTGGCGACGACACGATTCTCGCGGGTGGCCACCATGACGCCGCAGCCGGTGCCGCAGAAGCGGCAGGGGGCCTTGTCCCATTTCAGGTTGGTGGCATCGGCTTCGGTAACCAGATTGCTTGCGGTTGAAGCGATCGGCATGCCGGCCACGGTTGCGGCGATGGCCGCAGCGTTGGCTTTGGCAAATTGACGTCGGGTAAGGCTCATCAGGCGTCTCCTTCGAGGAGTTCTTCGTGGTAGATCAACGCGGCATTAAGCACGCCAGGCAAGTGTTGGATGTGATCGATTGCAGAGAGGATCCGAGACTCATGCTCGGCCTCCAGAACCACCACCAACTTGCCGTTGGCATTTTCTTGATGCAGTTCAAGACCGGGCAGCAAGCGCAGATTGGCCTTGATTGCGGTCAGCAGCTCGGGACGGCAATGCACCAGCAGGCTGGCGATATGCAGGGGGTGTTCCATCAGTAATTCCGTTTCCGTTGGCAGCAGGGCGCAAACCCCGAATGGATCGGCAGTAAGCGTGTTACGCCGGCCCAGGCGGCCCGAAGATCATTTGTATGATCCAGACCATGAAGCCGTAACCGCTAACCAGAACCACACTAAGGATGGGAAATAGGAAGACGATCAGGAATACGAAAAGGCGGGTTTCGTCGCGCTTTATCGAGGTGTCGGTGGGGCGGGCGTCATTCGGCGTTACTGTCATTGTTCTACTCCGACTGGCATGTAGGGAGTTTAGTCAGAGACTAGCATACGGCAATGTTCGTTTCGATTGTTTGCAGGCCGCTGGGCATTCTGATGACTGGCGCTACGCTTGGAAGCGTCTAGGACGCGGCTGCGCGCTTGGCGGCTACAGGCATTCCCGGCCATGTAGAGGGCCTGCAGTCCGGATAGTCACTGATAGATCCAAAAGCGATCAGCAGCGTGCCTTGCGGGTGACGTATTTGCCGCGCTTGTTGCCAATAGCCGCAGCCGGGCGCCCGCGCTGATGACCCGATCTTGAGCGTGCGACGCAGATGGCGCTCCAACGGCTCTGCGCTGGAGTAGCATGCGCATCGAGTCATTTTCTACAGGAGAAGCACGTGACTACAGCACGAATCGGATTTCTGCCGGCGGCACTGATAGCCGTGGCGGTGGCGTTTGCCGGCTGGTCGGTGGGGCAGGGCGTGGAGCGTTTCCGCATGGCCGACCGCACGGTGACGGTCAAGGGTCTGGCGGAGATGGATGTGAAGAGCGACTTCGCGGTGTGGACGCTGGGCTTTCGCCGTGGTGGCGATCAGTTCGCCGAGGTGCAGAAGGGGCTAAGCGAGGATCGCCAGCGGGTACTGGACTTCCTCCGCGAGCAGGGCTTTACCGATGAGGAGCTCGAGGTGCGGCCGTTGCAGGTGCAGGACTTGCTGGCCCGCGAATGGGCCTCGCGTGATGTGGCGCTGCGCTTCAACGGCCAGGGTCAGGTGCTGGTTAAGTCCGAGCGTGTCGACGCCGTGGGTAAGGCGGCCAATGCCATCGATCCGCTGATCATGGCCGGTGTGCAGCTGGATACCGAGATGAACGGCTTTGCCGGGCCGCGCTACCAGCTGCGTGGGTTTAATGAGCTCAAGCCGCAGTTGCTGGAGGCTGCCACCGGCAATGCCCGTGAGCAGGCGACCCGTTTTGCCGATGATGCCGGTGCCACGCTGGGGCGCTTGAAGAACGCCAATCAGGGCGTGATTCGGGTGATCGATGACGATGGCAGCGATATGGACAGTGGACGGACCGTGGGGAAACGGCTGCGGGTGGTGAGTACGTTTGAGTACACGTTGGATTGATATGGGGCTGAGTCTCTGAATGACGCGCCAACCGCCTGCCAAGACGGATCAACCGCACTGCCCAGGCGCTTTCAAGCCCGGTAGCAAGACAGTGAGCCGAATAGGCGACATTATCGGCTCACCACATGAGCCGAATAAGCTCGCTAATCGGCTCACAGACGAGCAGCCCTCATGAATGACCCGCTCTGTATCTGACAGCAGCCAATCAAAAGTGCGCAATGCCGGCTCGTAGAAATTGGGCCGAGGCCTGCATCGCTGCGGCTGCTCTTGAACTAGGGAAGTCGTCCAGTCGTTCTTCCTACCAGGCTGTGGCCAAAGTCTCGAAAGCCACCGCCACGCGCCATCCGAGCGACCTTGTCGAGAAGGGCTGCCGTGCCCGGCTGCCCGGCGGCGGGCGCAGCGCGCGCTACCAGATACAGCACTTGGCGCACGCTCAAGGCTGATCCCGGAGACACAAGGTAGCGCACCGGACCCAATGCGACACTATCGTGCCATTACGCTAAGTTTGGTTACTATTCGGTTAACTCAGGATTACCCAGGGATAGGAAATGGACTTCACCCCCATCATCGCGCAGGTCTGGGGCATGTTGGCTTGGTTCATCCCGGCCGCCCTTCTGATTAGCCTGCTCAAGTCGCCTTGGGCCAAGGGCCATATTGGTGAACTGCTGGTGCGGCTGTTTGCCCATTGGCAGTTGGACAAGCAGACCTACCGCCGCCTGCACAATGTCACCTTGAACACGCCAGACGGCACCACGCAGATCGACCACGTTTTTCTTTCGCCGTACGGCATTTTCGTACTGGAAACGAAGAACATGAGTGGCTGGATCTTCGGTAGCGAAAAGCAGGCGCAGTGGACGCAGAAGCTCTACAAACGCACGTTCAAGTTCCAGAACCCGCTACGCCAGAACTACAAGCACCTCAAGGCCCTGGAAGCCACCCTTGGCGTTAGCCCCGAGCACCTGCACTCGGTCATCACCTTTGTCGGCGGCAGCACCTTCAAAACCGAAGTGCCGGCCAACGTGACCCAGGGCATCGGCTTTATCCGCTATATCAGGTCATTCCAGCAGCCGGTATTCAGCGAGGCTGAGATCGACGCTATGCTGCATGCCCTGCAAACCGACCGCCGAGCGCCAACTCTCGCCACCCACCGTGAGCATGTGCGAAACCTCAAACGCCGTAGCGATCCAACCGCAGAACGACAATGCCCGAAATGCGGCAGTGCGCTGCTGATACGCACCGTGAAATCGGGGGCAAAAGCAGGGCAGCAATTTTGGGGATGCTCAGCGTTTCCCAAGTGCCGGACGATGCAGAGTCTTTGAAATGCAGAAAGGCTTGAAGCGTAGTCTGTGCCCAGCTACTCGTTTTTAAGATGCCCAGCTGTCGTTGACGGTCTCGGCATCAGAGCCAGGTCTTGCTGGTTGTTTTGGTTTGTTTTTGCACGAACCAACAGGCAATACCGAACGCCCCTTTTAGGAGGGTGAGTGGAATCGTTGCGTAAGGGGGTGAGCCGCATGGATGCGGCGAAAGGCTTAAAGGGCCATGGATGGCCCTTGTAAGCCGACCCCTGAAGCGGCGATGGAACGAACGAACCCCGGCGCAGCCGGGGCCGGATGGAGGGGCAAGCGTTTTTGGTTACTTTTTAGGCGTCTGGAAAAAGTGACTCGCCCAGCAGGGCGAAACCAGGCTCTCAAGCAACTCGACAACCGGCCTGGTTCCGCGTAGTCAACTCGCCCGACAAATCAATGCCCTGGCTGCCAAGGCTGCCCCAGCGATACCGGCGCGTACAACCGCGTGCGAATCGCATCCCGCGACAGCAGCACCAGTACCAGAATGGTCGCCACATACGGCAGCATCGCCAGCAGGTTGCCGGGGATCGCCAGGCCGAGACCCTGGGCCACCAGGTGGAGGATGCTGGCCAGGCCGAACAGGTAGGCGCCGAGCAGGACGCGGCTCACCCGCCAGCTGGCGAACACCACCAGGGCCAGGGCGATCCAGCCGCGTCCGGCGGTCATGTTTTCCGCCCACATCGGCGTGTACGCCAGCGACATGTAGCCGCCGGCAAGCCCGGCCATGGCGCCACCGAACATCACCGCCAGGGTGCGCACGCGCAGCACCGGCAGGCCCATGGCGCTGGCGGCGTTGGGGTTTTCGCCGACGGCCTGGATGATCAGGCCAATGCGGCTTTTCAGCAGCACCCAGGCCACCAGGGCGAACAGTGCGAAGGACAGGTACACCAGCAGATCCTGAGCGAACAGCATGCGGCCGATCACGGGGATCTCGCTGAGCAGCGGAATGGCGATCGGCTCGAAGCCGGCCAGTGGCTTGCCGACCCAGCTGGCGCCGACGAAGGACGACAGGCCGACGCCGAAGATGGTCAGCGCCAGGCCGGTGGCGACCTGATTGGCGTTGAAGCCCAGCGCCACCATGGCGAACAGCAGCGAGAGCAGCACACCGGCCAGGCATGCGAACAGCACGCCGAGCCAGAGATTGCCGCTGGCGAAGGCGACGATGAAGCCGATCACCGCGCCAAACAGCATCATGCCTTCCTGGCCGAGGTTGAGTACGCCGGTTTTCTCGCACACCAGCTCGCCGAGGGCGACCAGCAGCAGCGGCGTACCGGTGCGGATCATGGCGTAGAAGATATTGGTCAGCAGATCCATGTCCATCGGTCAGGCCTCGAACTTCAAGCGGCAGGCAGCGGGTGAAAAGGGAAGTAGCGCAGCGCGGACGATCATGTGGCCGGCTCCTCTTTGGCGCTGACGAGCTGGGGCTTGCGTGCCCACAGCTTCAGGCGCGGGCGGTAGAGGATCAGCACGTCGCAGGCGAGCAGGAAGAACAGCACCATGCCCTGGAACAGCTGGGTGATGGATTGCGGCAGGTTGGCCGCCATCTGCGCGTTCTCGCCACCGAGGTAGAGCAGCGCCATCAGCAGGCTGGCGAAGACGATACCGATGGGGTTTAGGCGACCTAGGAAGGCCACGGTGATCGCCGCGTAGCCGTAGCCCGGCGACACCTGCGGCACCAGCTGGCCGATCGGCCCGGTGACTTCGGCGACACCCGCCAGCCCGGCCAGGCCGCCGCTGATCAGCAGGGCGATCCACACCAGCTTCTTGTCGCGGAAGCCGACAAAGCCGGCGGCGCGCCTGTCCAGGCCGAGCACCTTGATCTGGAAGCCGAGAAAACTCTTCTGCAGCAGCACCCAGACCACCACCAGCGCCAGCAGGGCGAAGTAGAAACCGGCATGCACCCGCAGGCCTTCGATCAGCTCGGGCAGCCGGGTGGCGTCGCCGAACATCGCCGACTCGGGGAAGTTGAAGCCTTCCGGGTCTTTCAGCGGGCCGTGCACGGCGAACAGCAGCAGGTTCAGCGCGATGTAGTTGAGCATGATGCTGGTGAGGATTTCGTTGGCGTTGAACGCCGTCTTCAGCCAGGCGCAGAGCCCGGCCCAGGCGGCGCCGCCGAGCGTGCCGAGCAGCAGCGTCAGCACCAGCGCCCAGCGCGAGTCCCAGTCGATGATGTTGACGGCCAGCGCGCTGCCGGCCAGGGCACCGATGAGCAGCTGGCCTTCGGCGCCGATGTTCCAGATGCGTGCGTTGTAGACCACCGCCAGACCCAGCGCGCAGAGCAGGATCGGCAGCGCCTTGACCAGCAGTTCGGAGACGCCGTAGAGATCGCCGAGCGGGTCGACCAGCAGCACCTTGAGGGTTTCCAGCGGTGGATGGCCGAGCAGGGCGAACAGCAGCGCGCCGCTCAGCAGCGTCAGCAGCGCGGCCAGCAGCGGGGAGCACCAGAGCATGGCCCGTGAAGCCTCGCCACGGGGTTGCAGGGATAACAGCATGATGGGTTCTCGTCAGGCGGCAGAGGTGGAAACGGGGGCGTCGCTGGTGTCGAACTGGCCGGCCATCCAGCGGCCGACTTCGACCGGGCAGGTGCTGGCGGTGGCGCGCTGTGGCGACAGCCGGCCGTCGCTCAGGGCGGCGATGCGGTCGCTGATCTGGAACAGCTCCTCGAGGTCTTCGGAGATCACCAGAATCGCCGCGCCGGCATCGCGCAGTTCGATCAGCGCGCGGTGGATCGCCGCCGCCGCGCCGACATCCACGCCCCAGGTCGGGTGCGCGGCGATCAGCAGCTTCGGCTGCTGCAGGATCTCGCGCCCGAGGATGAATTTCTGCAGGTTGCCGCCGGACAGGCTCGCCGCCGGGGTCTGTGCGTCCGGTGTCTTCACGGCGAAACGCTGGATGACCTGCTCGGCGAAGGCGCGCACCTTGCCGCGGCGGATCAGGCCGCGCTCGACCATGCCGGTCTGCTGGAAGGCTGTGAGCAGGCCGTTGTCGGCCAGGCTCATGCTCGGCACCGCGCCGTGACCGAGGCGTTCGGCCGGCACGAAGGCCATGCCGTGGCGGCGGCGGGCGTCGGGGCGCAGGTGGGCGACATCGTCACCGAGAAAACGAATGCGCATGGCCTGTGCGGCCGGCAGGCGCTGTTCGCCACTGAGCAGGGCGAGCAGTTCGTCCTGGCCGTTGCCGGCGACCCCGGCGATGCCGACGATCTCGCCGGCGCGTACCTCCAGGTCGACCTCTTCGAGGGATACGCCGAACGGATCGGCGTTGTGCCAGGACAGCCGCTCCACGCGCAGGAATGGCGCGCGGCCCTCGCTCTTCGGGTATTCGGCTTCCAGCCCCTCGGCATCGCCGACCATCAGCCGCGCCAGTTCCAGGTCCGAGCATTCGGCGGGGATGCATTTACCGGACACGCGACCGCCGCGCAGCACCGTGGCGCTCTGGCACAGCGCGCGCACTTCATTGAGCTTGTGGCTGATGAACAGGATGCTGCAGCCCTCGGCCGCCAGCCGGCGCAGGGTGACGAACAGCTCGTCGGCCTCCTGCGGGGTGAGCACCGAGGTCGGTTCGTCGAGAATCAGCAGGCGGATGTCCTGCATCAGGCAACGGACGATCTCTACCCGCTGGCGCTCGCCGATGGACAGGCTGTGCACCAGCCGTTGCGGCTCCAGCGGCATGCCGTAGCGCTGAGAGACCTCGCGGATCTTCGGCTCCAGCTGCTTCGGCGTACCGGACTTGGCGCCCAGCGCCAGGGCGATGTTCTCCGCCACCGAGAGCGTCTCGAACAGCGAGAAGTGCTGGAACACCATGCCGATGCCGCGTTCGCGGGCCTGGGCCGGGTCGCGCATGGTCACCCGTTCGCCCTGCCAGTGGATCGCGCCGGCGTCCGGCTGGGTGACGCCGTAGATGATCTTCATCAGGGTGCTCTTGCCGGCGCCGTTCTCGCCGAGCAGGGCGTGGATCTCGCCCGGCTGGATCGACAGGTCGATACGGTCGTTGGCCAGGCAGCCTGGGTACTGTTTGGTGATGCCGCAGAGCTGGAGGCGCGCGGTCTGGGATTCGGGCATGGAGGCATCCGCTGGGTTCTTCATGGCCAGGGCTGTAGCAAAAAGCTGGCCAGGCAGTCAGGAAATGAGGTGCGGCGTGACTGCGGGCGTTGTGTTACCCGGCGTTCACAGGACGATGGTAGCCGTTGCATCGCTTTGGTGCCTCACTCCGCGAGATGGGCGCGTCGCTGCACCGCCATGGGGCGTAACGACCGCGCCGTGATTGGCCTGCTAAGCTGAACGCCTCTCTGCCTCCCCAGGGTCTCCTGCAAATGAACCAACTGGACCTTCATTCCGCCGAGGAAACGATTGCCCAGCGTGCCGCCCTGGCGCGGCTGATCGATGGCCTCGTGCGCGACGACGGCATGCATCCCACCGCCATCGACGATCTGTTCCTGATCCGCTGCAGCGCGCCGAGCGAACTGGTGCACGGGCTGCACAAGCCGGCGCTGTGCATCATCGTGCAGGGCAGCAAGGAGGTGCGCCTAGGCGATGAGCTCTACACCTACGATGCGCTGCATTACCTGGTGGTCTCGGTCACCGTGCCGGTGGCCGGTCGCGTGCTGGAGGCCTCGTCCGGCGAGCCGTACCTCTGTATCCGTCTGGATATCGACCCGGCGATGGTCGCCACCCTGGTGGCCGAAAGCGCGCCGTTGAGCCCGCCCGTGGAAGGGGCTGCGCGCGGGGTCTATCTGGACCGCATCGATGCGCCGTTGCTCGACGCCACGCTGCGCCTGGTGCGGCTCTTGGCCAGCCCGCAGGACATCCCGGTGCTGGCACCGCTGGCCATGCGCGAGATCTTCTACCGCCTGCTCTGCGGTCGCCAGGGGCGCCACCTGCACGAGATCGCGGTGCGCGACAGCCAGGGCCATCGCGTCACCCGCGCGATCGAATGGCTGAACCTCAATTACGTCGAGCCGCTGCGCATCGAGGAACTGGCGCAGCGGGTCAACCTCAGCAGCTCGACGTTGCATCACCGTTTCAAGGCGCTCACCTCGATGAGCCCGCTGCAGTACCAGAAGCAGCTGCGCCTGCAGGAGGCGCGGCGGCTGCTGATCGCCGAGGGGCTCGATGTGTCCAGCGCCGGCTACCGGGTCGGCTACGAAAGCCCCTCGCAGTTCAGCCGCGAGTACAGCCGGCTGTTCGGCGCCTCGCCGGTGAAGGATTTGGCCCGGCTGCGCAGCACCGCCTGAGAGCCTATTCACGATCTGCTGCGCGTCGGCCCTGCTGCGTTAAAAACAGGCTCGGATGCTCATTTACATCAGTAAACTCCGCGTCCTCGCCTGTTTTTGCCTTGCAGGACTCTAGCTCGCGAGATCGTGAAAAGGCTCTGATACTCAGCGCGACGCCGGGTCTGGCACCTCGCGCAATGCCTGGGCGGCATCGATGGCGCGGGGAAAGCCGGCCGTCACGGTGGTCAGGTAGACCACCTCCTTCAGCTCCTCACGGCTGACGCGTAGCCGGCGTGGATCTTCATGTAGGGCAGATTGCCCTGGGCGGCGAAGGCGGCGACCGCGGCCAGCTGGCGGGTGCGGTCATCCAGCTCGCTGCGTCCCCAGACATCGCCCAGCGCATAGCCGGTGATGCCCTCGGCGAGAAACGGATAGTCCTCGCGCAGCGCCTCGAGCACCGGTTGCCCGGCACCGCCGGACAGGTGCTCGATGACCGCCATGCCACGCTCGTGGCGCTCGTTGCCGGCGGCGTCCAGCGATGCGAGGGTTAGCGAGCCGAACACGGCCAGGTATGCCGCGGCCAGGGTGTTGCTGGTATGAAGGCTCATGGCGGCGTCCTCAGTAGGGGCTGGCGGTGGGACGCACCACAAGCTCGCTGACGTCGACATCGGCCGGCTGGTCGATGGCATAGGCGATGGCGCGGGCGATGGCGTCGGCCGGAATGGCGATGCGGCGGAAGTCGTCCATGGCCGAGCGGGCGGTGTCATCGGAAATGCTCTCGGCCAGTTCCGATTCGGTGACGCCGGGCGAAACCAGGGTCACGCGAATATCGCCGCCGACCTCCTGACGCAGGCCCTCGGAGATGGCGCGCACCGCGTACTTGGTGGCGCAGTACACCGCCGCGGTCGGGCTCACCGCGTAGGCGCCGATGGATGCGATGTTGACGAACTGGCCGGCGCGCTGGCGCTGCATCAGCGGCAGGCCGGCGGCGATGCCGTGCAGCACGCCACGGATGTTCACGTCGATCATGCGGTTCCACTCGTCGACCTTCAGCGCGTCCAGCGGCGAGAGCGGCATGACGCCGGCGTTGTTGACTATCACGTCGACGCGGCCGAAGCGCTGTTCGGCGAAGTCGACGAAAGCCTGGGTGTCCTCGCGGCTGGTTACGTCCAGCGCGCGGCAGGCGGCAACGCCACCGCGTTCGCCGATCTCGGCGACCAGCTTTTCCAGCCGTTCGAGACGCCGCGCGCCCAGCACGACGGTTGCGCCCTGGGCCGCCAGCAGGCGGGCCGTGGCTTCACCGATGCCGCTGCTGGCGCCGGTGATGAGTACGATTTTGCCGGTGATGTTCGACATTGGGGTTGTCCTCCGCAGGTGGATTCGGGCGACGTCGGTGACGCCGTGGTTCGAATACTGCGATGGAGGACGGTGCCGGCGTTATGGCGATCCTGCCGGGCGCTTGCCTGATTCTGGCGCTGCCTACCAGATGCCTTCGTGCAGGGCGGCCGCCTCGTCCTCCAGCAGCGGGCCGAGCACCTCGACCTTGCGCTGGCCGGCGTCGAAGACGATGCGGCACGGCAAATCCAGCGTCGGGTTTTCCGGATGGTTACCGGTGAGGTCCTTCAGGCTGCGCTCGGAAAGGCCGTAGACCACGCGCCCAAGACCGACCCAGTAGGCGGCACCCGCGCACATGGCGCAGGGTTCGGCGGACGTGTACATGGTGCAGCGCGAGAGGAATTCCGGCGTGTAGCGGGTCGAGGCTCGGGTCATCAGCACCCGCTCGGCATGGCCGGTCATGTCGTGGTCGGGCATGTAGGCGTTGCCCTGTTCCAGCAGCACCTCACCGTCCGGCCCGACCAGGATGGCGCCAAACGGATGGGTGCCGTTTTCCAGCGCGCGGCGGGCGACGTCGAAGCTTTTGCGCAGCAGGGCGAGATCATCGAGAGGCATGGCGATATCCAGACTGAGATGAAGGGGTGGTGGGCTTCAGTGCCCCGCCTTGGGCAGGCTCCAGGGAAAGCAGACCTTCTGCAGCAGCCCGATCAGGTGGAACAGCAGCAGGCTGATCACCACTAACATCATCAACGCGGCGAAGGCTTGCGGCACCTGGAACATCGAGGTGGAGAAGTTGATGAAGTAGCCCAGGCCTTTTTCCGCCGCGACGAACTCGGCGACCACCGCGCCAATCACCGCCAGGGTGATGGAGATGCGCAGCGCCGAGAACAGGTGTGGAATCGCATAGGGCAGGCGGATGTTGCGGTACTCGCGGGCCTTCGACGCGCCCAGCGAGCGCGACAGTTCCACCAGCTCCTCCGGCGTCGCCAGGAGGCCGGTGACGCAGGACACCACGATGGGGAAGAAGGCGATCAGGAAGGTGATGAACACCCGCGGCAGGTCGCCGGCGCCCATCACCACCACGATGATCGGCGCTACCGCGACGATGGGCGTGGACTGCACGATCACCAACAGCGGATAGAGCGTGCGCGACATCAGTCGCGAGGACGCCAGGGCGATGGCCAGCGGGATGCCGATCAGGATCGACAGGCCGTAGCCCATCAGCGTCACCCGCAGGGTGGCAAAGATGTGCTCGGCCCAGGCACCGAGGCCGACCTTCTGCGTCGCCGCGAGAATGGCGCTGGGCGAGGGCAGTACGAAGCTCGGCAGCGTGAGCAGGCGGCAGGCCGCCTCCCAGACCAGCAGCAGGACGACGAAGGCGAGCCAGGGCGCGAGGCGATCGGCCTGCGTCTTCAGGCGATGTGTCCTGGGCTTAATGGTCGGCATGGTGCGAGAAGACCTTGCGGCGGATATGGTTGGCGAGCTCATTGAAACGGGGCTCCGTGAGGGTCTGCATGGACCGCGGACGCGGCAGGTCGACATCGATGATTTCCTGAACGCGGCCGGGGCGTGCCGACATCACCAGGATGCGGTCGGCCAGCAGCAGCGCTTCGGGAATCGAGTGGGTGATGAACAGCACCGTCTTCGGGCGCTGGGTCCAGATATTCAGCAGCTCCAGGCTCAACTCGTCGCGGGTCAGGGCGTCGAGTGCCGAGAACGGCTCGTCCATCAGCAGGATTTCTGGGTCGTGCAGCAATGCCCGGGCAATCGCCGCGCGCTGCTGCATGCCGCCGGAGAGTTCGTCCGGGCGCTTGTTGCCGAATTCCTTCAGCCCCACCAGTTCCAGCAGCTCCTCGCCGCGGGTGATCTCCTGGGCGGTGACGCGGCCGTACTTGTGGCGCATGGGAAAGGTCAGGTTGTCGCGGATGTTCAGCCACGGCAGCAGGGTCGGTCGCTGAAATACGATGCCGATCTCGTCGCGCGGGCCATCCACTGGGCTGCCATAGATGCTGACCTGGCCGTGGGTCGGACGTACCAGCCCGGCGAGGATGCGCAGTAGCGTGGACTTGCCGCAGCCCGAGGGGCCGAGCACCGCGATGAACTCGTGGCGGCCGATGTCGAAGCTGGCGTTGTCCAGCGCCACCACCTCGCTGCCATCGGAGGAGGTGAAGACCTGGCTGACCCGATCGAAGCTGATGTTGGGGCGCGGCGTGGCGGGCAGGACGGCGGCATTCATGGCTTCACTCGCTCAGGCTGGTGTCGATGGCGCTGGCCGGGTCGAGGGCATCGATCTGCATGCCCTGCGCCTTGGCAACCCACTCCCAGGTGGTGGCCAGGCGCTTGGCGTCGAAACCGGTGCCCTCGGCGGCGCTGATCTCGTTCTGCATCAGCGGTACCGAGGCGGCGAACTGCTCCTCAGCCTGCTGCTCGTCGACCTCGGCGACCATTTTCTTCAGCGCGGCGGCCGCTGCAGCCGGGTCGGCGATGGCGTTCTTCTGCGCCTGCTGGTAGGCCTTGACGAACTTCTTCGCGACCTCGGGATTGCGCTGTACGAAGCGTTGCGAAGCCACCAGCGACAGGCCGTAGCCCTCGAAGCCGTATTCCGACCAGGGAATGGTCTTCAGCGTCTTGTCCGCCTCGCCGAGGGCACGGACGAAGCCGGGCGCGACGGTCAGCCAGTTGATGGTGGCGTCCACCTTGCCGGTGGCGAGCATCGGTGCCAGCGCGCCGGGGTCGAGCTTGAGCAGCTTGACGCTGGCCGGGTCGATGCCGTTGCGCTCCAGCAGCAGTGGCCAGACCACGTTGGAGGCAGAGAAGGTCGGCGTGGCCACCGTCTTGCCGACGATGTCCTTGAAGCTGTTGATGCCCGAGCCCTCGGTGGTGAAGAAGGCGTCCGGCTGCTTGTTGTAGATCGGCGCGACTGCTACCACCGGCACCTCGCCCTGGGCCTTGGCCTGCAGCAGCGAGGCCAGGCCGGCAGAGCCGAAGTCCGCGCTGTTGGTGGCCAGCTTGGTCACTACGTCGCTACCGCCGCGGGCACTGGCGATTTCCACTTCGATGCCTTCGGCGGCGAACAGGCCCTGTTCGACACCGAGGTAGATCGCCGCCTTGTCGCCGGCCGGCAGCCAGTCGTTGAGCCAGCGCACCTTGTCGGCGGCCAGGGCGGATTGGCTGAACAGCGCGAACAGGGCGCTGGCGAGCAGGGTTTTCTTGAACATGGTGAAGCTCCTTGAAGGTTCGGCGTGGTGAGCGCGATGCAATAAACGGGTCAGTGCACGGGTTCAGGATGGCGAGCGAAGAAATCCAGCAGGGCGGCGAGCAGCGCGTCGGGCATGGCCAGTTGCGGCGCATGGCCGCAATCGAGCAGCACCCGCTCGGCACCCGGCACCAGCTGCTGCATGCGCTGCTGCACCCGGGGCAGCACTGAACGGTCCTGGGCGGCTTCGATGTACAACCGCGGCAGACGACCGAAACGCGTGGCCGTCCACTGCGCGGCGATGTCGCGGCCACCATCGGGCTGCACCGTCAGGCGGCGCGCGGCAGTGATGGCGGCCTGTGCCGGTGCATCGTGGAAGAACACCGCGCAGGCGGCATCGCCCGGTACGCGGCTGCCGCCGGGCGCGGCTTCGAGATAAGGGCCGATGCCGCTGACCTCGGGGAAATCGCGACTCAGTTCGGCGCAGAGTTCGCCGAAGCCCATGCCGCTGGGCAGCATCATGCCGGCGACATAGGCGACCCCGGCGACGCGCTCGGCATAAGCCTCGGCCACGGCGGTGGCAGTGACGCCGCCGCCGGAATGCGCGACCAGCTGAATCGGACCAGGCAGCGTTTCGATCAATGCGCCGACGTGTTCGACATAGCGCTGCAGCGAGACCTCGGCGAGTGGCGTGGCGTCGTGGCCATTGCCCGGCAGATCGACCGCGTGCGGCCTATGTCCGGCATCGCGCAGGCCATCCTGCAGCGCATCCCAGACCCAGCTACCGGCCCAGGCCCCGTGGATGAGGACGATGTCAGCCATAGGTCCTCCGGTACATCTCGCGGTGGTGTTCCTCCACCGTCACCGCGGGGTAGCGCGGCGCCTTGCCGGGCGCGAGGCAGGTGGGCAGGCACTCGACCAGATGGTCCGGGTTGCCGCTGAAGAAGAACGGCACGCTGTAGCGTTCGCGTCCGGAAATGTTGACCACCCGATGCAGCGTCGAGCGGTACTGATCGTTGGTCCAGCGGGCGATCATGTCGCCCAGATTGACCACATAGGTGCCGGGCACGGGCGCTGCGTGAATCCAGCTCTTGCTGTGGCGATCCCAGACCTGCAGGCCGGGGTTCTCGTCCTGCAAAAGTAGCGTCAGCCCGCCGAAATCGGTATGCGCGCCACAGCCCTTTTCGCCGGGCGCGGCATTGGCCGGCTGCGGCGGGTAGTGAAGCAGGCGCAGGGTACTCATCGAATCGCGGCAGAAACTGGCGAAATGTTCCTCCGGCAGTTGCAGCGACAGCGCGATGGCGCCCATCAGCCGTGCCGCGAGGGCGTTCATCGCGTCGCGATAGCGCTCCATGGTTGGGCGAAAGTCCGCAAGCTCGCTCGGCCACTGGTTGGCACCGTGGTTGAAACGCCCGGCCAGTACCCGTGGGTCGTCCTCGGCCAGCTCCTCGCCGATGTAGAAGCCCTCCTTGAGATCGGCCGGCGCACCGGCTTCCAGCACCTGGCCGCGCAACGGCTCATAGCCGCGATTGGCCTTCGAGAAAACCTTGTCCAGCGCGCGCTTGCCGGCTTCCGGCTGAGCGAAGAAAGTCCGCGCCTGCTCGAACACCGCCTGTTGCAGTGCGGGGTCGACACCATGGTTGGCGACGCAGAAGAAGCCGACCTCGCGACAGGCCGCACCGATACGTTCGGCCACGGCAGTGCGGTAGGCAAGGTCGGGAGAAAACAGCCCTGCGATGTCGATCAGCGGCAGCGCGGCGGCTTCGAGATGGCGGGCGGAAAGGGTTTGGTTCATGGCTCGATCCTGCTCTGCCGACGCGGAATGGCGGTCGGCGAGCGCAGTATCTGGCGGTCACGCTGTGCGCAGAAGCAGAGAATATCGAGCATGGTGATGCCGTTTCGGCAGCAGGGGTGGCTGCCTTATTTAGGAGCGGCAGATGAGCACAAATGGTGCTAAGGCGAGCGCGCGGAGGTGTTGCCTAGAGGGAAACGATCCAGGCTGGAGCTGAGTCGTTCGCACTTTTATGGGGCGTTAGTGCAACCGTTGGCAGCCCGAAATTTTCTTTGTGGCTTTGCCGCGCGCGATTCGCACTTGGGCTCGACGCCTGCTGAGCTACGCCTTGAGCCGCGAGCTCTGTGCAGCTGGCCTAGCGGGGCTTCAACGTATTAGCCAGGCGCAACATGGCCGTTTCGATTTCAAAAGCGGTCAGTGATGCGTAACCCAATAACCAGCCTTGCTTCTTCTGCTCACCTGCGTACAGACGACTCAGTCCAGATAGCTGTATACCCGCGCTAGCCGCTTGCTGGATGGTTTTCCCCTCGCTCCATCCGTCGTGCAGCAGACAGGGAATCTGCAGTCCGCCAGGCGGGCGCAAAGCTGTAACGACACCGCCCAGATGCTTGCCGATCATGTCGAGCATGATAGAGCGGCGCGCGGCATAGAGCTTGCGCATGGCCCGGACATGCGCGTTGTAATGGCCGTCTTCCATAAAGCGCGCCAGGGTCAGCTGCAGGATTTGTGGCGTGTGGCCGTCCATCATGCTGCGCGCGTAGGTGAAGGCTTTGACCAACTCGTGAGGCAGTACCATGTAGCCCATTCGCAACCCAGGGTAGAGGGTCTTGCTGAAGGTGCCGAGGTAGAGCGTGCGCTGATACTTGTCCAGGCCTTGCACACAGGCGGTTGGTTGCCCGTCGTAGTGAAACTCGCTGTCGTAGTCATCTTCGATGACCCACTTGCCCTTCTCTGCAGCCCAACTGATCAGCTCAAGCCGGCGCTCCAATGGCAAGGTCGCGCCGGTTGGGTATTGATGAGAAGGCGTGACATAGACGCAGTTGGCGCCGCTGCGGTCGGCGTACAGCAGGTCGGTGCGTATGCCCAGTTCATCGACATTGATAGGCCGAACCTTGGCCTCGGCGGTTTCAAAGGCTTTCTTGGCACCGAAGTACCCCGGGTTTTCCAACAAGATCGGTTTGCCGGCGTCCACCAGCAATTGCGCGCACAGAAAGAGGGCCTGGCGAGTGCTGCTCAGTACCAATATCTGGTCGGGGGAGCATTTGGCCCCGCGTTCGAGATTCAAGTAGGTAGCGATGGCTTTGCGCAGCGGTTCGGCACCCTGCGGATCGCCGTGCAACAGTACGTTAGAGCGATAGTCTTTCATTACCTGACGTTGCAGGCGCTCCCAGACGTTGGTCGGAAAGGTGCGGGTTTCCGGCAGACCGGTGGCAAACGCCTTGATCACCTGCTGATCATTCACGCCGGCACTTTCAAAAATCATTCGCCCTCGCTGGCTTAACCCCGCTCCCGGCAACGCCAGGCTGCTTTTGACTTCTTGCGCCTTGATGCGTCGTCGGGCTGCGCCGCGCAATTCGGTACCTACGGTTTCACGGACGTAACTGCCTGAGCCCTCGCGCCGGACGATAAAGCCATCCCGATGCAGTTGTACGTAGGCATTTTCCACGGTGTCTCTGGCAACCCCTAGTGACCGGGCAAGGACCCGAGTTGCGGGCAGTTTCAGGCCTGGCCCAAGGGCACCGTCGAGGATCAGTGCACGCAACGCACGCTGAATCCGCTGGTGTAGATCCAGCAGCTGAAACTCAGCATCGTTGAGGCGCATTTTCAGGGTTTCCAGCTCGAACGTTTTTGTCATGCGGTCTGCCTGATCTCAATAAATAGGCGCTTAAAGGCAGGCCAGTCTATTCATGGACTTCGCCCCTCGCCACGCCATTTGCGCTAGGCGAGCGACCACCCACGCTGCGAGCAATTTGGAACAAGGGTTATTCAGGTTTACCGCTACCGCGTGCAAGCGCCGTCTTGTTCGATCAATAACCTGCCGTTCGTGCCTTGCCGGTGCTGTGCTGAGCACGTGAATAGCTGAAGCTTGGATGCTTGAAAAACCGCTACCTGCGATAAGTGGTCTGGTGTTTAGGCTTGAAGCGTACGGGTAGGGCATGCCATTTAGAGGTTATAAATCAGCTGTTACGTCAGGCCAATCACCCCGTTTTGCAAGGAGCAAAGCACCATGTCCTCGTCAGCTTCCGCGTCGCCCCTACGTCTACGCGACCTTCTGCATCCGATTGTCGCCGGATTGGTTTCAGTCATCGTCAACTATGGCGGCACGTTCATCCTGGTCTTTCAGGCCGCGAAGGTCGCCGGGCTCAGCCCGGAGCTGACGGCGTCGTGGGTGTGGTCGGTGTCGATTGGTGTGGGGATTACCGGACTGTTACTCAGTTGGATGAACCGTGAGCCGATCATTACCGCTTGGTCGACACCCGCTGCGGCCTTTCTGGTGGTCGCGCTGTCCACCACGCCTTACGCCGAGGCAATCGGTGCGTACGTCATATCGGCTGCTGCCTTCGTGCTGCTAGGTGTGTCCGGCTGCTTTGAGAAGGTTATCCGCCTGATTCCGCCGGGCGTGGCTGCTGCGCTGCTGGCCGGCATTCTGCTGCAGTTCGGAATCGGCGCGTTTGCTGGCATGAGCCTTGATCCCGTATTGGTCGGCTTGCTGATTGCAGCTTATGTGGTGCTCAAACGCTTCACGGCGCGCTACGCGGTCGTGGGTATTCTGATGCTTGGGCTGGGCTTCTTGCTGGCGCAAGGCCGTGTGGATCTTTCGGGGCTGTCTCTGCAATTTGCGGCGCCGCTATTCACTCGGCCCGAGTTCTCGCTCAATGCGCTGCTTAGCGTGGCGCTGCCGCTGTTTCTGATTACCCTCACCGGCCAGTACATGCCGGGCATGCTGGTGCTGCGCAACGATGGTTTCAGCACCAGCGCCAACCCCATCCTGACGGTTACCGGGCTTGGCTCATTGCTGATGGCACCGTTCGGTTCTCACGCCTTCAACATCGCCGCGATCACGGCAGCCATTTGCACCGGAAAAGAAGCCTCGAAGGATCCATCCAAGCGCTGGATCGCCGGGGTTGCCGCAGGCGTGCTCTACATCCTTGTTGGGGTTTTCGGGGTGACCCTCGCGGCCGTATTTATGGCGCTCCCGGCCGCCTTTATTACAGCGCTGGCCGGGTTGGCCCTGCTCGGTACTATCGGCGCAAGCCTGGCCAGCGCCATGGCTGACGTCAAATCCCGCGAAGCCTCGCTGATTACCTTTCTGGCGTGCGCCGCGAACATCACTCTGCTGGGAATCGGAGGGGCGTTCTGGGGATTGTTGATCGGCCTGGCGGCGCACGCTCTGCTCAATGGTTGTTTGCCACGTCGCGAGGGAGCGGTCAGCCCGGCAGCCGACGCGGTTGTCACGGCCAAAGGAGGCCACTGATGCTCGCTCTGCAAGACGAACACGGAGCGTCTTCAACAAGGCCAAGCAAGTGGCGAGTTTTGCCAGCGAGTTTCAGGCACTAGACAGTTTGCGAGTGGCCGAGGCCCTAGATCGACGCCTGCACATCGAGGGGCGTCAGCCGGATGTACTCGTCCAGGCCAATACCTCCGGCGAGGTCAGCAAGCCCAGGCGAACGCCGCGGTATTCCTGACCTTGATCAATCCAGGCGATACGGTGATGGGCAGGGCGTGTTCGAATGCGAGCAACTGGCGGGCTGGTTGTGCGACGTACTGGACGCCCTGGCAAACGGCGAGTTTTTTCTTACTTGCTCTTTTCAATTTCTGCCTTTAGCTGCGCAATAGTGTGCTGGCTAAATACCTGGATGCCATTGCGTTCCAAAAGCTCTGTGGTAACTCCTCGGCCTGGAATTTTATTGCCTGTGAATGTGCCGTCGTAGATTGAAGAACTACCACACGATGGGCTCGATTCCGCCAGAATCGCATACTTGATTCCATGCACCTTGCAGAACTCCAGCGTCAGCTTAGCACCGCGTAAAAAGTAGTCGGTGACATCAAGCCCGTCGTTTCCAATAACCTGAGAACCCTGATCCAGTACGTCTTTTCCCGTACCGATCAAAATTTCAGCTGGGGCTCTCGGCGTGGGTAGGCCTGATGCAACTTCAGGGCAAAAGCGCATGATTTCGAAGTTGCTATTCAACCAGTCCATGCTCTGGTCAGCGATGTTAAGGCAGCCACCGTTGTATCTTACTCTTGGCGGTTGCAGGAGCTGAGTGCAACACGGTTATTGAATTGAAGCCGGAGCATCATGCCGCATTGCCATGGAATTTTGCATGACCTCTCCCATCACCTCGATGGGGCATTTGAAGTCGAAGCGC
>Ga0189292_10250_pt1 | contig 22482 bp, 15 predicted proteins | sample UW1oraminimetaG_FD_130317 | JGI IMG/M metagenome (GOLD analysis project Ga0189292, IMG submission 130317) | Marine microbial communities from the Costa Rica Dome - UW179A-orange mini metaG | ecosystem: Environmental > Aquatic > Marine > Oceanic > Photic zone | place: Costa Rica: the Eastern...
CGTGACACGGTGATGATCGACAACACGCCCATCGATTACCTGGATTTTGCCTCGCCGGTTTCTGGCCTGGGCTCGAAGATGGGCCTGGATGCCACCCACAAATGGCCAGGCGAGACCAACCGCGAGTGGGGGCGGGCTATTGTTCAGGATCCGGCTGTGAAACAGCGGGTCGATGAACTCTGGTCACAGCTGGGTATCGACTGAAGTACCGAAGAGGTGGGCCCGAGCCCGCCCGAAGCCTTGGCGGGTCATCCCGTTCACTGATAATGACGTGCACATGAAAGTAACCTTGCAGCCATCCGGTGCCGTACTCGATGTACGGCCCGGCGAACGATTTCTCGATGCCGCCAGGCGCCTGGGCTACGAATGCCCGCAGAGCTGCCGCAACGGCAACTGTCACATCTGCGCCTCGCTGCTGGTCGAGGGTCGCGTGCAACAGGCTGGCGAAGTGCGCGATCACGGCGAGCTACTGGCCTGCCTGGCCGAGCCACTGGAAGACTGCGTGCTGCTCTGGGATGGCGTGCTGGCGCCTGGCGAACTGCCGGTGCGCGAGCTGAGCTGCCAGCTGAGTGGCTACGAAGAGGTTGGTGGCGACGTGGTGCGCCTGCGGTTGCGCTTGCCTGCTGGCCGGCAACCGCGCTATCACGCTGGTCAGTACCTGCTCCTGCAGCGTGAGGATGGCGAGTGGTCGGCCTTTTCTCTCGCCTCAGCGCCCGGTAGTGGTCGAGAGCTGGAGTTGCACGTGCTCGCGCGTGAGGAGTCCGCTATCGAGCTGCTGGCATTCCTGCGGCGACAGGGCTTTGCGCGGATTCAAATGCCATTCGGCGATACGCACCTGGCCGAGCTGCCGGACGGCCCGCTGGTACTTGTTGCGGCAGGCACCGGGATGGCGCAGATGCACAGCCTGATTGAATACTGCCGCGCCGCGGGCTTTGCGCATCCTGTACATCTGTATTGGGGCGTGCGTCGTCCAGAAGATTTCTACCAGTTACCACACTGGGATGAATGGCAGGGCATGGGCAACCTGCACCTGCATCGGGTCGTCAGCGATGTCTGTGGTTGGGAAGGTCGCTGCGGCATGCTGCATGAAGCGATTCGCGAGGACTTCAGCGATCTCAAACCGCTGCATATTTATGCCAGCGGCTCACCGTCGATGGTATACGGCACGCTGGACGCGCTGGTGGAGGCAGGGATGGACCCGCACCAGATGCGCGCGGATGTGTTTGCTTACGCGCCGCGGGAGGCCTGATCCGCACTGCGATGCCAGAAGAAAAACGCCGGGCCGAAAGCCCGGCGTTTTTCGTTCAGCGCGTCTGTCGCTGCTGCAGCAGCATGTTTTTGTAGCCGCTGGCGGCCAGTGTCTTTTGCGCAGCGTTGAGTTGCTCGCGGCTGCTGAACGGTCCGACCAGCACGCGATACCACGGCTCATCGCGCACCTTGACGCTTTCTACGCGCACGTCCTGGCCGAGCAGGATGATCTGTGCGCGTACCCGGTCGGCCTCAGCCTGCTGACGGAACGAGCCCGCCTGCAGGAAGAACTGGGTGACTGGCGCCTTGGCCACTGTGGGCGGTGGCGGCGGTACCTGGCCGTTGAGTGCGGCTTGCGCTCGAGCTTCGTCGATCTTCGCCGCCTCCTCCGGTGTAACCGGCTTGGCAGGGGGCTCTGGCTGCTTGGCTTCCGGCGGCAGGATTACCTCGGATTCGGGTAACAGCGTATAAAAGTCGTACTTCGGTCGCGGCGGTTGCTCAGTGCTTGGGGTGCGCTTGGGTTGCTCCTTGATCGCGGCCTTGGGCGCCTCCTTGGCGCGTTTGACCTCTTCGCCGCCTGGCTCGAGGCTCATCAGGAATACGATGAAACCGCCGATCACCAGGCCGCAAACCAGCCAAATCCAGCCTGGCACAGCCTGCTTGGCGGGTGCTTGATAGCGGCTGGCGCCCCGCTTGGGCGCGGCTTTCTTCCTTGCAGCCACTTACATGCGCTCCAGAGTTTCCAGACCAAGAAGTTCCAGGCCCTGCTTGAGGGTCTTGCCAGTCAGGGCGGTCAACCGCAGACGACTCTGCTTTTGCTCTTCCTGTTCGGCGCTGAGAATCGGACAGTGCTCGTAGAAGCTGGAGAACAGGCCGGCCAGATCGTACAGGTAAGCGCACAGCAGGTGCGGTTCGCCTTTTTCACCGACGCTGTTCAGCACTTCGCCGAACTGCGCAAGCTTGGCTGCCAGGGCGAGTTCCTGCTCGGCTTCGAGTTGGATGTGCCCGCTGATCTCCTCGATGCGCTTGCCCAGCTTGCGGAACACGCTGGCGACGCGGGTGTAGGCGTAGAGCAGGTAGGGTGCAGTGTTACCTTCGAAGCTAAGCATCAGCTCGAAGTTGAAGCGATAGTCGCTGGTGCGGTGCTTGGACAGGTCGGCGTACTTCACGGCGCTGATGCCCACTGCCCGGGCGATCTGGCGCAGCTCGACTTCATCGAGGTCCGGGTTCTTGTCTTTTACCAGGGTGTATGCCCGCTGCTCGGCTTCGTCGAGCAGGTCGATCAACTTCACCGTGCCGCCGTCGCGGGTCTTGAACGGGCGGCCGTCGGCACCGTTCATGGTGCCGAAGCCCATATGTTCCAGTTGCATGCCTTCATGGACGAAGCCGGCGCGGCGGGCCACTTCGAAGGCCATCTGGAAGTGCAGCGCCTGACGCTGATCGACGAAATACAGTACGCGATCGGCATGCAGCACCTGGCTACGGTAGCGCATGGCGGCAAGGTCGGTGGTGGCATAGAGATAACCGCCACCGGCTTTCTGCACGATCACCGGCAGCGGATTGCCCTCGGCGTTCTTGAACTCGTCGAGGAAGACGCACTGCGCGCCGTTGTCCTCGGTGAGCAGGCCTTTACTGCGCAGGGCCTCGACGATATCCGCAAGGTCGGCGTTGTAGGCGCTCTCACCCTTGACGTCGGCCGGGGTCAGCCTGACGTTGAGGCGGTCGTATAGCTTCTGGCAGTGCGCCAGCGAGATGTCGTTGAAGCGTGTCCAAAGGCTCAGGCACTGGGCGTCGCCGGCCTGCAGTTTCACTACCAGCTCGCGGGCGCGATCGGCGAACTGGGCGGACTCGTCGAAGCGTTGCTTGGCGGCGCAATAGAACTGTTCGAGGTCGGACAGCTCGCTTTCTGCGGCTGCTGGCTTTTCCTCGAGATAGGCCAGCAGCATACCGAACTGGGTGCCCCAGTCGCCGACGTGGTTCTGCCGAATGACCTCGTCGCCCAGATGCTCGAGCACGCGGCCTACCGCGTCACCGATGATGGTCGAGCGCAGGTGGCCGACGTGCATTTCCTTCGCCAGGTTCGGCGATGACAGATCGATCACCACGCGCTGTGTGGCCGTCGCCTTGCGCACCGCAAGCAATGGATCGGCGAGTGCGATTTCGAGACGCTCGGCCAGTGCTTCGCTGTTTTGGAAGAAATTCAGGAAGCCTGGCCCGGCGATTTCGACCTTGCTGACCTGCGCGTCCTGCGGCAGCGCGGCGATCAGCTTCTCGGCGAGGTCGCGAGGCTTCATTCCGGCCGGTTTGGCCAGCATCATGGCGATATTGCTGGCGAAATCACCGTGACTCTTGTCCTTGGTGTTTTCCACCTGGATCGCTGGGGTCAGCCCTTCGGGCAGAACACCTTCGGCGGTCAGGCGGACAACGGCTTGCTGGATCAGGTGGCGAATGCTGTCTTTCATGGTCGGCTCAGTCCGCAAGAGTGCGCGAAAACCCGGCATTATCGGGGTGCGATGGGTGTGGCTTCAAGGTGCGTGGCGCGCAGTACCGGAAAAGTCGGCATTTTCAGTGCGTGTCGATCAGAACAAATCGATCGGATCGACATCCAGGCTCCAGCGTACGGCGCGACTGCCAGGCAGTTGTTCGAGCATGGGCACCCAGGCGCCCATCAGCCGGTGCAGGGTTGCACGGGCATTACCTTGCAGCAGCAGCTGCGCCCGATAGCGCCCAGCGCGGCGTTCCATTGGTGCGGGCACCGGGCCGAGCAGCTCGATGCCGCTGAGTTGCAGTTGCTCAAGCAGTTGTTCGGCGAGGCCGCAGGCGTCATCGAGGAAAGCCTCGGCCTGTCCGGGCTTCTGTGCTTCGGCGCGCAATAGCGCCAGGTGGCTGAACGGTGGCAGGCCCGCTGCGCGGCGTTCGGACAGAGCCTGTTCGGCAAAGGCGAAGTAGCCCTGCTCTGTCAGCTGCACCAGCAGCGGGTGGTCGGCCAAGTGCGTCTGGATGATCACCTTGCCTGGCTCCTCCGCACGTCCGGCGCGTCCGGCGACCTGAACAATCAGCTGGGCCATTCGCTCGCTGGCGCGGAAGTCAGCGGAGAACAGTCCGCCGTCCGCATCGAGGATTGCCACCAGTGTCACCCGCGGAAAATGGTGCCCCTTGGCAAGCATCTGCGTGCCGACCAGCAGGCAGGGTTCGCCGCGATTGATGGTGCTGATCATCTGTTCCATCGCGCCCTTGCGCGAGGTGCTGTCGCGGTCGATGCGCAGTACCGGAAAATCGGGAAACAGAATGCCGAGGCGCTCCTCTGCGCGTTCCGTTCCGGCGCCCACCGGACGTAGATCGACCTTGTCGCAGTCCGGACAGTTGCGCGGCGGCCGTTCAATATGTCCGCAGTGGTGGCAGCGCAGTTCGTTGTGCCGTTGGTGTAAGGTCATGCGCGCATCGCAGCGCGGACACTGGCTGAGCCAGCCGCAATCGTGACAGAGCAGGGTAGGGGCGAAGCCGCGACGGTTGAGGTAGACCAGTACCTGTTGCCCGGCAGCGAGCGTCTGCCCGATAGCCTGTTGCAGCGGGCCGGATATGCCGGCGTCAAGCGGACGGCTCTTTACGTCCAGGCGCAGGAAGCGCGGCGACTGTGCATTGCCGGCCCGTTGCGTCAGCTTGAGCAGCGCGTAGCGACCGCTGTGTGCGTTGTGCAGGCTTTCCAATGAGGGTGTGGCCGAACCGAGCACGATCGGCAGGTTCTCCTGGCGCGCGCGCAGCAGGGCCAGATCGCGGGCGTGGTAGCGCAGGCCTTCCTGCTGTTTATAGGAGGCGTCGTGCTCCTCATCGATGATGATCAGTCCGGGGTTTTTCATTGGTGTGAACAACGCCGAGCGGGTGCCGATGATGATGTCCGCCTCGCCGTCGCGGGCAGCGAGCCAGGCATCAAGGCGTTCGCGATCATTGATGTTTGAATGCAGCAAAGCGATTCGCGCGTTGAAGCGCTGCTCGAAGCGGGCCAGCGTCTGCGGCCCCAGATTGATCTCCGGAATCAGCACCATCGCCTGCTTGCCTGCTTCCAGCACGCGATGAATCAGTTGCAGGTAGACCTCCGTCTTGCCACTTCCGGTAACCCCCGCCAGGAGGAAGGCTTGAAAGCCGTCCAGGCCTGCACTCACTGCCTCGAAGGCTGCGCGTTGCTGCGCGTTTAATGTGAGCTCGGCCTGCAGCAGCCAGCTGCCGCTATGGCCGCGGGGCGGGCTACTGCGGCGAGACTCGACACACACCAAGCCTTTTTCCAGCAGCAGGTCGAGGCTGTCCTTGTTCAATTGCAGTTTACTGAGCAGCGCGTGCGGCAAGCCATGAGCGTGCTGGGCGATGGTCTTCAGGGCTTCGCGCTGTCTCGGCGCACGGGCCAGCCGTGGGTCGCTGGGACTGGCGCCGTCCACCAGGCGCCAGTAGCGCTCCTGGCGTGCCTCGGCGGGTTCGCCCTGGCGCAACAGAACCGGTAATGCCCAGCTCAGAGTGTCGCCGAGACTGTGCTGGTAGTACTGGGCGGTCCATAGGCAAAGCTTGAACAGTGGAGCGGGCAGGGGCGGTTTGGTATCGAGCAATTCCAGCGCTGGCTTGAGCTTCTCTGCCGGCACCTCGCTCTGGTCTGTCACCTCCACCAGAATGCCGACCACTTCGCGTCGTCCGAAGGGTACGCGCAGGCGCATACCCGGTTGCAGGGCGGTGCGTGGGATGCCAAAAGGTGGCAGATAATCGAACAGGCGGCGCAAAGGCGAGGGCAGCGCCAGACGGAGGATGCTAGAAGGCACGCGAAGATCCTTGGCAATGAGCGGCGATGGTAAACGATCGTGCTGTCCGCCGCCGGCTGTAAGCGCATATCGGTGGGGGCTTTACGCTGGTCGCCTGTGCTTGCATCACCCTAGCGCTCTGGTATGATTCGCGCCCTACTTCGTGCGGTACTCGACATAGGGTCGGGTGGCGGCACACAATCCTAGAGGTTTCACCATGAAAGCCGATATCCATCCTAATTACGTCGAAATCGAAGCCACCTGCAGCTGCGGTAACGTCATCAAGACCCGCTCCACGCTGGCCAAGAACCTGAGCATCGACGTTTGCTCCGAGTGCCACCCGTTCTACACCGGCAAGCAGAAGGTGCTGGATACCGGCGGCCGTATCGATCGCTTCAAGCAGCGTTTCGGTGTGTTCGGCGCCAAGTAAGGCGGCGTACCGGGAATCCGATGGGGTTTTCCGAGCACATGAAAAAGGCGTCCCTGGTGGGCGCCTTTTTCGTTTCCGTCCTCTGGCACGTTCAAGCGCTGGCGTTCTGTCCAGCGCCCGGACGCTTGGCGCCGGTGGAGGTCGCGCGGGTCGTTGATGGTGACACGCTGCGCCTGGTCGATGGCCGCAGCGTTCGGCTGATCGGCATCGATACACCCGAATTGGGTCGCAAAGGGCGCAAGCCGCAAGCTTTTGCCGTGGCAGCGCAGCGGCGATTGCAGGTGCTGGTGCAGGCTAGCGAAGGTCGGGTGGGGCTCGTAACCGGGGCTGAGGCTAAAGACCGATATGGTCGTACTCTGGCCCATGCCTACGACGCCCGGGGTCGCAACCTGGAGGCTACGCTGCTTGCCGAGGGGCTTGGCTTCATGGTCGCTGTTGCGCCAAACACAGCATTGGTAGCGTGCCATCAGCGAGCGGAGCAGCAGGCTCGCCACGATCGTCTCGGCATCTGGCGCAAGCTGGCACCACGCTCGCCGCAGTCGCTGAGGCGGGGCGGCTTCACGCTACTCGAAGGCAAGGTCGAGCGGGTCGAGCGTAATCGCGGCGGCTATTGGCTTGAGATGGACGGGCCTCTGGTCGTGCACATACCGCCGTCGGCTTTCGACACGTTCGACCTGCGCGTGCTGACAGCGCTTGCAGGCAAAAGGCTGGAGCTGAGAGGGTGGGTGGTCGATCGTCGCGGGCGGGTTGCGGCAGGCCAGGCTCGCTGGATGCTGCGCGTGACTCATCCCGCCATGTTGGGCCTGCCTCTCTGACGCTTCTGTCATCGCAGCTGCGAATCTACCCGGAAAGTCGTATTGGCCTGGGCTTGACAGTGTGCGCGCCGACTGGCTTGTGAGTGCGCTTGTTCTTGGCGTATGCTCGACCGCCTGTCTGTCCCAGTAAAATAAGCGGAAATGCCACATGACTGACCTGAAAACTGCCGCGCTCGAATACCATGCCAAGCCCCGTCCCGGGAAATTGAGCGTCGAGCTGACCAAGCCAACTGCCACTGCTCGTGATCTTTCTCTGGCCTACAGCCCTGGCGTAGCAGAGCCTGTTCGTGAGATCGCTCGCGATGCGGAGCTGGCTTACCGCTACACCGGCAAAGGCAACCTGGTGGCGGTTATCTCCGATGGCACCGCTATTCTCGGCTTGGGTAATCTTGGCCCGCTGGCATCCAAGCCAGTGATGGAAGGCAAGGGCGTACTGTTCAAGCGTTTCGCCGGTGTTGACGTGTTCGATATCGAAGTCGATGCCGAGAGCCCGCAGGCCTTTATCGATACCGTCAAGCGTATCTCGATCACCTTCGGCGGTATCAACCTGGAAGACATCAAGGCGCCGGAGTGCTTTGAGATTGAGCGCGCGCTCATTGAGCAGTGCGACATTCCGGTGTTCCACGATGATCAGCATGGCACCGCCATCGTCACCGCAGCGGGCATGCTCAATGCGCTGGAGATTGCTGGCAAGTCCCTTGAGCAGGCGAAGATCGTTTGCCTTGGTGCCGGTGCGGCTGCGACCTCGTGCATGAAGCTGCTGGTCAGCATGGGTGCGAAGATCGAGAACATCTTCATGATCGACCGCAAGGGTGTGATTCATGCTGGTCGTGACGATCTGAATCAGTACAAGGCTGTGTTCGCACACGAGACGGACAAGCGCACGCTGGATGATGCTCTGGAAGGCGCCGATGTATTCGTCGGTCTGTCCGGCGCGAATCTGCTCAGCGCCGAAGGCCTCAAGCGCATGGCGGCGAATCCGGTAGTCTTCGCTTGCTCCAACCCGGATCCGGAAATCAGCCCCGAGCTGGCGCATGCGACCCGCTCAGACGTCATCATGGCGACTGGCCGCTCGGATTACCCGAATCAAGTGAACAACGTGCTCGGTTTCCCGTTCATCTTCCGCGGTGCGCTGGATGTCCGGGCCAAGCGCATCAATGAGGAAATGAAGATCGCTGCTGCTCTGGCTCTTCGTGATCTTGCCAAGTTGCCGGTGCCTGCTGAAGTTGCCGCAGCCTATGGCGTGGATAGCCTGGAGTTCGGTCGCGAGTACATCATTCCCAAGCCGATGGATCCGCGCCTGATTACGCTGGTTTCCGACGCAGTGGCCAAGGCTGCGATTGAGAGCGGCGCAGCGACGCTGCCTTATCCGTCGCACTATCCGCTCCAGTCGGTGAATGACGTCTTCAATGGCTGATTAGCTGCAAGCAATAAAAAAACCCCGCCATGGCGGGGTTTTTTATTGCTCGATGAAGCCACTCGGCTTAGAAAAGATCGAGCGGTGCCGCTTCATCGGCAGGCAGTGGGCTACCCGGCGCTTGGTAAGTGGGGTCGAACTCTCCCATTGGGGGCGGTGAATCTTCACTCTTGAAGACTTCGAAGTAGGCATCTGGCGTTGCTGGCGTGGCAGCCCGGCCGCTGACGGGGTCGATGCGCAACTTGAGCAGACCGTCCGGCTCGGCCGGTGGGTGCTCGGGCATGTCCTTGAGTACTGCGCCCATATAGTTCATCCAGATCGGCAGAGCGACCGTGCCGCCGTATTCGTGCCGACCCAGGCTTTGTGGTTGGTCGAATCCTGCCCATACGGTTGTGACGAGGTCCGCGTTGTAGCCAGAAAACCAGCTGTCGATCGAGTCGTTGGTGGTGCCTGTCTTGCCCGCAATATCGTTCCGGCCCATGGCCAGCGCGCGGCGGCCTGTACCGCGCTTGATAACGTCCTGAAGCATGCTGGTCATGATGTAGGCGGTGCGTTCGTCAAGAATCTGCTCTGCAAACCGAGGCCCGGTGGCTGGCTCGCCATCAGTCTTGTGACGGTCCGCGGGCGCCGCGCTGATCTCTACTTCCGAGGGCTGTGCTTCCGGGTGCGTCGGAACTCGTGGAGGGTTGGCCTCGAAAAGCAAGTTGCCCTCTCGATCTTCTATGCGCTGGATGAGGTATGGCTCGATTTTGTAGCCGCCGTTGGCAAAAGCCGTCCAGCCGACGGTGATTTCCATTGGTGTAAGCGTCGCAGTACCTAGTGCAAGAGATAGATTGCGCGGTAGGTCCTGCGGATTAAACCCAAAGCGGCTGATGTAATCGACCGTGTGATCGATACCTAGCGTCTGCAGCAGGCGAATCGAAACCAGATTCCTAGACTTGTACAGCGCCTCGCGCATACGAATCGGCCCCAGGAACGTATTGTTGTCGTTCTTCGGGCGCCAGATGCGGTCCATGCCTTGTTCGACGAAGACGATAGGCGAATCGTTGACCAAACTAGCCGCCGTGTAGCCGGCATCCAGGGCTGCACTATAGATGAACGGCTTGAAGCTTGAGCCAGGCTGGCGCTTGGCCTGGATGGCTCGGTTGTAGTTGCTTTGCCCGAACGAGAAGCCGCCTGCCAGTGCTTCGATCGAGCCATCCTGAGGATCAAGTGATACCAGCGCAGCTTGCGCTTGAGGTACCTGGCTGAATAACGCCGCCTCGTCATGCCAGCGGATACGTATGACGTCGCCAATCTTTACAACGTCTGCAGGTCGCTGCGGGCGCGGCCCCATGCTGTTGGTGCCAAGGAACGGACGAGCCCACTTCATGCTGTCCCAGGTTACGGCGTGCTCTTTTCCGTCGCGGGTAAGTACCAGAATCCCGCTGTCTTCCACTTGGCTGACTGCCGCTGCGTGCAGTCCGGCCAGGCTTCTATGTTTGGCCAATTCCTGGGTCCAGCTATCTCGGGGTAGTTCTGCAAGGCTTGCTTCCGGCCCGCGATACCCGTGGCGCTGGTCGTACTCAATCAATCCGCTGTTGAGTGCGATATTAGCTGCGATTTGCCGCTCACTGGAAACCGTCGTGTGCACCCGAAAACCATCGGTGTACGCTGCGCTACCGAAGCGACCCACCATCTCCGCTCTCGCCATCTCTGCTATATAGGATGCGTCCAGCTCCGGTGCGGCGCCGTGATACCTGGCGCTCTCAGGTTCTGCCAGGGCCTGCCGATAAGTTGTTTCATCCAGTCTGCCGAGCCTGTGCATGCGGCCCAGGATCCAGTCCCTGCGTTCCAGGCTGCGCGTCGGGTTTGCCAAAGGGTTGAAGGCGGAGGGTGCTTTCGGCAAGCCTGCAATCGTTGCGAGCTGCGCGGTGCTTAATTCCGAGATCGGTTTGCCGTAGTAGACCTGGGATGCGGCTTCGATGCCGTATGCGCGATTGCCTAGATAGATCTTGTTTACGTACAGCTCGAGAATTTCATTCTTGCTGAGCTCGCGCTCTATCTGCAGGGCTAGGAGGATCTCGTTGATCTTGCGCGAAAAGCTCCTTTCGCTGGTCAGGAAGTAATTCTTCGCCACCTGCATAGTGATGGTGCTGCCACCGGTCTGAATCTGACCACTTTTCAATAATTGCGTGGCAGCGCGCATCAGGCCGGTTATGTCGACGCCATAATGATTGGCGAAGTTATCGTCCTCTGCCGCGAGCAGCGCGTGGATGAATTCATCGGGGATGTCGTCGAAGTGGATCGGCGAGCGTCGCATTTCGCCGAACTCGGCGATTAGCTTGTCGTCGGCGCTGTAGACCCGCAGCGGAATCTGTAGCTGTATGCTGCGAAGGGAATCGACCGAAGGAAGGTTGGGGCTGAGGTAGAGGAATGCACCGCTGATGCTTAGCAACAGCGCGCAAAAGACTGCAAAGCACGACCAGAGAAGAAATTTCAAAAAGCGCATCGGGGTTCTTGGAATCCAGGTTTTGGGAGGGGGGAGCGGCGACGATGCTGAAAGGGAAAACCGTTCACATTATATGCGTTTTTTTTGCCAGGTAGCCATTTGCGCTTCTGTCAAGGCTGTTATCTAATGTGGATAAACATAATTAATCCGTAAGTTGCGGATAAAGATAGGAAATCGGTCGTGCTAGGGCTCCTCACTAAGAAAGCGAACACGCTGCTTGGGATCGATATCAGTTCGACCTCAGTCAAGCTCCTCGAATTAAGTCGATCCGGTAGTCGGTACCGTGTCGAGGCTTATGCTGTCGAGCCGCTTCCGCCGAACGCCGTTGTCGAAAAGAATATTGCAGAGCTCGAAGGGGTCGGGCAGGCATTACAGCGAGTTGTTGCCAAGGCTAAGACGGGCTGCAAGTCAGCCGTCGTTGCAGTATCTGGCTCCGCGGTCATTACCAAGACCATCGAGATGGATGCTGGATTGTCCGATGAAGAACTCGAAAACCAGCTGAAGATCGAGGCGGATCAGTACATTCCTTACCCGCTGGAAGAAGTTGCAATCGACTTCGAGGTTCAGGGGCCGGCCCCTCGCGCTCCGGGCCGGGTCGAAGTCCTGCTTGCTGCTTGCCGCAAGGAAAACGTTGAAATTCGCGAAGCTGCTTTGGCTTTGGCCGGGCTGACTGCAAAGATAGTCGATGTCGAAGCCTATGCCCTTGAGCGCTCTTTCGGCCTGCTCGCCCCGCAATTGGGAGCAGGGCACGACGAGCTGACCGTGGCGGTTGTTGATATAGGCGCGACCATGACCACGCTTAGCGTTCTGCATAACGGTCGTACCATCTACACCCGTGAGCAGTTGTTCGGCGGTCGCCAGCTGACCGAAGAAATCCAGCGGCGTTACGGCCTCTCCCAAGAGGAAGCCGGCCTTGCCAAGAAACAAGGTGGGCTCCCGGATGACTACGACAGTGAGGTTCTGCTTCCGTTCAAAGAAGCGGTTGTCCAGCAGGTTTCGCGCTCCTTGCAGTTCTTCTTCGCCGCCGGGCAGTTTCACGATGTCGATTGCATTCTGCTTGCGGGCGGAACTGCCTCCATCCCCGGACTTGATCACATGATCCAGCAAAAGATCGGCACTCAAACTCTAGTTGCGAACCCGTTTGCCGATATGGCTTTGAGTAGCAAGGTCAACGCTGGTGCGCTGGCCAGCGATGCGCCCGCATTAATGATTGCGTGCGGATTGGCGATGAGGAGTTTCGACTGATGGCGCAGATCAATCTACTCCCATGGCGTGAGCAACTGCGCGAAGAGCGCAAGCAGCGTTTTCTGGCCTCTCTCGTCGGTGTACTTATCGTGGCGGCGGGGCTGGTATTTCTCGGTGATCGTTATTTCCAGGGCGCGATAGAACAGCAAAGCGCACGAAATGAATTCGTGAAAAAAGAAATAGCTGTTCTGGATGCTCGTATAGCGGAAATCAAAGAGCTGAGGGAGCGCCGGCAGCAGCTACTGGAACGCATGAAAATTATCCAGGACCTCCAGGGTAACCGACCAATTATTGGCCGCGTGTTTGATCAGTTGGTGCGGACCTTGCCGGACGGTGTTTATTTCACGGCGCTGAAAATGACCGGGAAAAATATCGCCATTGTGGGGGCTGCTGAGTCGAATAACCGCGTTTCCAACCTCATGCGCAATCTTGATGGATCGGAGTGGCTTGAGTCACCCAATCTGAATGAGGTTAAGGCGGTAACTGCCGGTGCTGTTGATCAAGAGAACGTGTTCCAGCTGACGGTGCAGCAGACCCAGCCAGCGGTCTCTACGGAAGGAGTGAAGCCATGAGCTTGGGCGAGTCGTTAGAAAGCCTGCGTAAGGTTGATTTTGCTGAGCTGGATCTGAATAACCTGGGGTCTTGGCCTGCTCCCGTCAAGTTTATAGCCGGCGTGTTTTTGCTCGCTGTGGTTCTTGGTCTTGGCTATTACTTTCATTTGCAGGATTTGCAGTTGCGTCTGGAGCAGCAGCGCGCGCAGGAAGTTACGTTAAAGCAACAGTTCTCGACCAAAGCCTTTCAAGCGGCGAATCTCGAAGCCTATAAAGAGCAGATGGCCGAAATGGAAACGTCGTTCGGCGCTCTGCTTCGGCAGCTTCCGAGCGACACTGAGGTGCCCGGGCTTCTGGAAGATATAACTCGCACAGGTTTGGGTAGTGGTTTGGAGTTTGAGGAAATCAAATTGCAGCCGGAAGTTGCTCAGCAGTTTTATATCGAATTGCCAATCAATATAAAAGTTGTTGGCGGATACCACGATCTGGCCACCTTTGTGAGCGGCGTTTCGAGTCTTCCGCGTATCGTTACTTTGCACGATTTCGATATCGTTCCCGAGAAGAACGAAACGACATCGAAGTTGCGGATGAGCATCGTCGCCAAGACTTATCGCTACAACGACAAGGGGCTGCAGAAATGAGGAGGGGACGTCTCACTGCGCTAGGCATGAGCCTGGCAGTGCTGGCCGGTTGCGGTGGCAACTCGGATTTCAGCGATCTGCAGCAATACTTGGATGAAGTTAGGGCTAAGCCAAAAGGAACGATCGAGCCGTTGCCGGCGTTCATTCCATACGAGGCTTTTACCTACAGTGCTGCGGCTTTGCGACATCCTTTCCAGCCGCCCGTAAAGCTCGATCTGGCACAGCGGCAAAGGGGAACGAAGGATGTTCAGCCTGATGAGGCTAGGGTCAAGCAGTTCCTGGAAGGTTTCAATATCGAAAATTTCACAATGGTCGGCACGCTGACCAATGGCGGTGGCCGATACGCTTTGATCATGGGGGGCGATGGAGTTCATCGGGTCAAGATCGGTGACTATCTGGGGCGCAACCACGGACGCATCGTCGAGATCAGTGATTCTGGCGTGGATGTATTGGAGATCGTTCCTGATGGAGAGGGTGGGTGGCTAGAGCGCCCGCGCAGCCTGACCTTGAAAGAGCGCACCTAGCGCGGGGCAAAAGCATGGAAAACCTATACCGGTCTGCACAACGGAAGCTATTTATGAACAGTACCCTTACACGCCTGGGCGTTTCTCTGCTGGCGGCGTTTATTTCACCGACGCTCTTGGCGGCCAATTTAAACGCGCTAGACGTTGCTGCCCTGCCTGGCGATCGTGTCGAGTTGAAGTTGGCATTCGACGAGCCTGTGGCATCGCCGCGTGGTTATACGCTGGACCAGCCGGCGCGCATTGCGCTCGATCTTCCTGGTGTTTCTAATAATTTGGGTGCGAAGAATCGCGAGCTCGGGGTTGGCAATGCTAGAAGCGTGACTGTGGTGGAGGCCCAGGGACGTACACGTCTGATCGTTAACCTGACCACGCTTGTACCTTACTCGACTCGAGTGGAAGGCAATAATCTGTTCGTAGTGTTAGGTGAAGGAGCTGGAAACCGCTCGTCGGTCGTTTCAGTCGCCGCGGCGGCCCCTGCCGCCGCATCGTCAGTGGATTCGCTTAAGATTGGTAAAACTATTGAGAACGTTGATTTCCGTCGCGGGGACGACGGGGCCGGAAACGTGGTCATCACGCTGTCCGATCCATCGGTCAGTCCTACTATTGAGGAGCAAGGAGGGAGGATCAGGGTTGTATTCGCTAAGACCCAGTTACCAGAATCGCTACGAGTTCGTCTCGACGTTCAGGACTTTGCAACGCCTGTAAAATTCGTTGATGCCTCCGCGCGCGCGGGTAGTGCGAGCATCGCCATTGAGCCGACTGGTCGGTATGACTATCTGGCCTACCAAACTGACAACAACCTTACTGTCAGCGTTAAGCCTCTAACGGAAGATGAAGCGGATAAGCGCAAAGCCGACAGATTCACCTATTCGGGCGAGAAACTCTCGCTCAACTTTCAGGATATTGATGTTCGCTCGGTGCTTCAGCTGATCGCTGACTTTACTGATCTGAATCTTGTTGCGAGTGATACGGTGAGCGGCAATATCACTTTGCGTTTGCAGAACGTGCCGTGGGATCAAGCCCTGGATTTGGTTTTAAAAACCAAGGGTCTGGATAAGCGTCAAGTGGGTAACGTGCTACTCGTTGCGCCGGCAGACGAGATTGCGGCCCGTGAGCGGCAAGAACTGGAGTCCCAGCGTCAGATTGCTGAACTTGCTCCGCTACGTCGGGAGGTTGTGCAGGTCAATTACGCCAAGGCGGCTGACATTGCAAGGTTATTCCAGTCCGTGACCAGTAACACCGCTTCGGCAGAAGACCGTGGATCCATCGCAGTGGATGATCGTACAAACAACATCATCGCTTATCAAACGCAAGATCGGCTTGATGAGCTCCGCCGCATCGTTGCCCAGCTTGACATCCCTGTTCGTCAGGTAATGATTGAGGCACGAATTGTAGAAGCTAACGTCGATTACGATAAAAGCCTTGGCGTTAACTGGCGTGGCGCTAGAGTCGGCGACAATAATTTTGTCATAGGCGGAGCTGGTGGGAACCGCGTAGGTGCTGGCGATAATCCAGCTACCGCGCTTGGTACATTTGTGGACCTTGGTGCGACGGGATCTACTACCGGTATTGGTATCGGTTTTATAACCGATAACACTATTTTGGATCTGCAGCTTTCGGCAATGGAGAAAACTGGTAATGGGGAGGTGGTATCACAACCTAAAGTTGTGACTGCAGATAAAGAAACCGCAAAGATCTTGAAGGGGGCTGAAGTTCCTTATCAAGAGGCTAGTTCCAGTGGGGCGACTAGCACCTCGTTCAAGGAGGCCGCCCTCTCTCTTGAGGTGACGCCTCAGATTACTCCGGACAACCGGATTATAATGGAAGTGAAAGTAACAAAGGATGAACCCGATTTTTCGCAGGCGGCTAGCACTGGCGGTGTACCTTCTATTCGTAAAAATGAGGTTAACGCCAAGGTTTTGGTTACCGATGGTGAAACAATCGTGATTGGCGGCGTGTTCTCCAATACGCAGAGCAAGTCGGTAGACAAAGTGCCCTTCCTTGGTGACGTACCGTTCGTTGGCCGTCTATTCCGCCGTGATCTGGTGCAAGATCGAAAGTCGGAGCTCCTTGTATTCATCACTCCACGGATCATGAATAATCAGGCGATTCAAGCCGGTCGCTGAGCTTAATGCACAATTTCATCCTCGTAGGCCCGATGGGAGCTGGAAAAAGCACCATCGGGCGTTTGCTTGCTAAAGAACTCCGTCTGCCGTTCAGGGACTCCGATAAGGAGATCGAGCAGCGGACCGGGGCTAGCATTCCTCTGATTTTCGATGTGGAGGGGGAGGCGGGGTTTCGCGAGCGTGAACGCGCAGTGATCGCCGATCTCTGTCACCTCGAGGGCGTGGTTCTCGCCACTGGGGGTGGCGCGGTGTTGCGCGAGGATAATCGCGAGGCGCTTCGCTCTGGCGGGCGCGTCATCTATCTCTGTACATCGGTCGATCAGCAGCTCGAACGCACCTCTCGAGACCGCAATCGGCCGCTGTTGCAGGCAAATGACCCTCGTGGCGTTTTGGCCGGCCTGATGGCCATTCGCGATCCCTTGTACCGCTCGATAGCGGACATCATTATCGAAACCGACGAACGCCCACCACGATTGGTCGTGATGGAGATTCTTGATCGGCTTGCGTCATTACCGCCTCGTGAAAGCCGGGACGAATCTGCGCTATCCTAAACCCCTTTATTGTCGGGGGCCCCATGCAGACTCTTCAGGTCGATCTCGGTGAGCGAAGTTATCCCATTCATATCGGCGAGCGGCTGATCGATCACGCCGAGCTTTTTAGCAGCAAGATCCGTGGGCGGCAGGTAGCTATCGTTACCAACGAAACGGTTGCACCGCTTTATCTTGATCGTCTGATGCAAACCCTTTGTGATTACGCCGTCACAACGGTGATCCTCCCTGACGGAGAAGGCTACAAGAACTGGCAGACTCTCCAGCTTATTTTCGACGCCTTGCTCGGTGCTCGGCATGATCGCCACACGACAATCATCGCGCTTGGCGGTGGCGTTATCGGCGACATGGCTGGCTACGCTGCTGCCAGCTATCAACGTGGTGTGGATTTCATTCAGGTGCCCACTACGCTGTTATCGCAGGTGGACTCTTCCGTAGGCGGCAAGACCGGCATCAACCACCCGTTGGGCAAGAACATGATCGGTGCGTTCTATCAGCCTCGTGCGGTCGTTATCGATACCACTACGCTGAAGTCCCTGCCGCCCCGCGAGCTGTCCGCAGGTCTAGCCGAGGTAATCAAGTACGGGCTTATCTGTGATGAGCCTTTTCTCGGCTGGCTTGAAGCGAATATCGATCGACTGCGGGCGCTCGATTCGGCTGCCCTGACTGAGGCGATTCACCGTTCCTGCATCGCAAAAGCCAAGGTGGTGAATGCCGATGAGCGCGAGTCTGGCGTGCGTGCGACCCTCAACTTGGGCCACACATTCGGCCATGCGATCGAGACTCACATGGGCTATGGCGTCTGGCTGCATGGAGAGGCAGTGGCGGCGGGAACCGTGATGGCGCTGGAGATGTCTTGTCAGCTGGGGTGGATCGGGCAGGCAGATCGTGATCGGGCCATCAGGTTGCTGCAACGAGCGGCGCTGCCCGTTGTGCCCCCATCGGAAATGCGGCCGCAGGACTTCCTCGAGCACATGGCCGTCGATAAGAAGGTCTTGGACGGCCGGCTTCGCTTGGTTCTGCTAAGGCAGATGGGTGAGGCTGTTGTAACCGGAGACTTTCCTCGTGACGTGCTAGAAACCACCTTGAGTGCCAACTATGGCGCTATGACGGAACATCTGGGAGCTTAAGAAAATTTCCATGACCAGTTTGTCTGCGGACGACGCGTTTCTGAACCACTATGGCTTCAGCCATGACCCTTTCGCCGCTCGCGTTCCGGGTTTCAAGTTCTTTCCTGCGCAGCGCAAGCCTGTGCTTGGGCAGCTGCATCATCTGGCTCGGTATAGCCAGTTGCTGCTGTTGGTTACCGGGCCAGAAGGCAGTGGCAAAACCTTGCTGCGGCAAGCGCTGGTGGCGAGCAGCAACAAGCAGTCAGTTCAGAGTGTGGTGATTACGCCGCATGAAACTACCGATGCCAGCGCATTGCTTGCTCAGATTGCACAGGCGCTGAATAGCCAGGGCGCTGATTTCGAAGGCGTGATGGCGCAGATTATCCAGCTGGCGTTGACCGGTCAGGAGGTCTACCTGCTGGTCGATGACGCCGAGCAACTGACGGGCGCAGCGGTAGAGACCTTGTTGCGTCTCGCTGTGGGCACCCCCGAGGCTCGTCCGCATGTATTCCTGTTTGGTGAGCCTGCCCTGGCTGCTCGGCTTGAGGCCTTGAGTGAAGGGGCGGAGCGCTATCACGCTATCGCGCTGCAACCTTATGAAGAGGACGAGACTCGTGAGTACCTGGCGCAGCGCCTGGAGGGGGCTGGAGGTGGCATTGAATGCCTGAGTGACGAGCAGATCGGGCGTATCCATGAGGAGTCGGGAGGCTGGCCGGGAACTATCAATGTTATTGCTCGAGACGAATTGCTGTCTGCTATGCAAAGCACCCGGGGGCGCGGAAAAGCTATTGGCATCGCTCTACCAAAGAAGCATTTGCTGGCTGCGTTTGCCGTGCTCGCCGCTATTGCGGTTGCAATTCTATTTCTCCGCAGCGGTGAGCCGGAGCGGCCCAGCTCCGCTGACGTGACTCGTCTGCCACTCGAAACCTCATCGGCAGAGGGTGGTGGCGGCCAGGATCAGCAGACGGCCATTCAGTTCGATGCTGAAGAACGTTCCACATCTCTCCCGCTTGGTGGTGATGCCCAGCCGGTGATTCGCGAGCCGCTGGCCGCAGCAGCAGGCGGCGAGGATGAGGGCGATGTGATGTTGCCCGAGGTGAAGCCGCCTACAGTACCTGCACTTGCACCTGCACCTGCACCTGCACCTGCACCTGCAGAGCAGGCTTCAGAAGGAGCTCCGACGCCGCCTGTGGTGACTGCGCCTGCTCCAGCACCAGCACCTGCTTCGCCTCCGGTGCGACCGAATGTCGCGGGCCCGGCCCCGGCAACTTCCGCAACGCCTTCGGCCTCAGGGAATGGCGCGTGGTATGCCAGTCAACCGGGGAGCAATTATCTGATTCAGATTTTAGGTACGCGTGTCGAAAAGAATGCTCAGGCAGTTGTCCAGCAGCACGGAGGTAACTACCGCTATTTTGCCAAGACGCATGAAGGCAAGCCGCTCTACGTCGTCACATACGGCAATTTTGCCAATCGTGCCGGGGCGGTTGCAGCCGTGAAATCGCTGCCCGCTTCGTTGCAGGCTGGCAAACCTTGGGTGCGTAGTTTTTCCAGCGTGCAGCAGGAAATGACAGAGAAGCGTTAAAAAATGCCCTAAAAAAGTGCGTTATGCACCTTTTTGGGGCTTGCAAAAATAAATTGTGTCGCTCTAGCTAGCTTTGTAAACTGCTCCCCCTTTTGCCCACGTGAATGACGGGGTGATTCTCTTCCCGTCAATAAGGGGTTGATTTACAACGAATTTAGCTGGTGGAGTGCCTATGAGAGCAGGTCTTTTTCGTCCTGAAGAGTTCAAGGATAACTGCGGCTTCGGTCTGATTGCCCACATGCAGGGCGAAGCTAGCCATCACCTGCTAAAGACTGCCATTCAGTCCCTGACCTGCATGACTCACCGTGGCGGCATCAATGCCGATGGTAAAACGGGTGACGGCTGCGGTCTGCTCATGCAGAAGCCTGACGCCTTCCTGCGCGCCATGGCGCGGGAGCATTTCAACGCCGAACTGCCTGCGCAGTACGCCGTCGGGATGATCTTTCTGGACCCGAACGCCACCAAAGCTGAACAAGCGCGGACTCGTCTGAGCGAAGAAATCACCGCTCAAGGCTTGACTCTGGTCGGCTGGCGCGAAGTCCCGGTCGATACTAGCGTACTGGGTCAGCTGGCCTTGGAACGCTTGCCGCGCATCGAGCAGGTGTTCGTCTCCGGCGACGGAATGGATGAGCGCGAGTTCGGCATCAAGCTGTTCTTCGCGCGCCGCCGGGCCGAGGTCGCCCTCGCTGACGACAGCGCCTTTTACGTGTGCAGCCTCTCCGACAAGGACATCATCTACAAGGGCCTGATGATGCCCGCCGACTTGGCGCAGTTCTACCCCGACCTGGGTGATGAGCGCCTCGCGACCGCTATCTGCGTGTTTCACCAGCGTTTCTCCACCAATACCATGCCGCAATGGCGCCTGGCCCAGCCGTTCCGCTTTCTCGCACACAACGGTGAGATCAATACCATCACCGGCAACCGCAACTGGGCGCAGGCACGTCGCCTGAAGTTCGCTAACGAGCTGCTGCCTGATCTCGAGACCCTATCGCCGCTGATCAACCGCACCGGCTCTGACTCCTCAAGCATGGACAACATGCTTGAGCTCTTGGTCACCGGCGGAATGGATCTGTTCCGCGGGCTACGCATGATCATCCCGCCGGCCTGGCAGAACGTAGAAACCATGGACCCCGATCTGCGGGCGTTCTATGAATTCAATTCCATGCACATGGAACCCTGGGACGGCCCGGCTGGCGTGGTATTGACCGACGGTCGACATGCGGTTTGCCTGCTCGACCGCAACGGGCTGCGCCCGGCCCGCTGGGTCACCACCAAGAACGGATACATCACCCTCGCGTCCGAAGTCGGCGTTTGGGACTACAAGCCCGAGGATGTCCTGGCCAAGGGCCGCGTCGGCCCGGGGCAGATCCTTGCCGTCGATACACACACGGGCAAGGTGTTGCACACCGACGACATCGACAACCACCTGAAGGCGCAGCAGCCCTACAAGAAGTGGCTGCGCCAGAACGCGCTGCGCATTCAGTCGACCCTGGACGACAACGACCACGGTTCGGCCTTCTACGATGCCGACCAGCTCAAGCAGTACATGAAGATGTACCAGGTCACCTTCGAGGAGCGTGACCAGGTGCTGCGCCCGCTGGCCGAGCAGGGCCAGGAAGCGGTCGGCTCGATGGGTGACGATACGCCGATGGCCGTGCTGTCGCGTCGCGTGCGCTCGCCCTACGACTATTTCCGTCAGCAGTTCGCGCAGGTCACTAACCCGCCGATCGATCCGCTGCGTGAAGCCATCGTCATGTCGCTGGAAACCTGCCTGGGTGCCGAGCGCAATGTCTTCGAGGAAACCGCCGAGCACGCCAATCGCGCGATTCTGACCACACCGGTGATCTCGCCGGCGAAGTGGCGCACGATCATGAATCTGGAGCGTCCGGGATTCGAGCGTCTGGTCATCGACCTGAATTACGACGAGACCATTGGCCTAGAGGCGGCGATTCGCAACATTGCCGATCAGGCCGAGGAAGCCGTACGTGGCGGCAAGGTGCTGCTGGTACTCAGTGATCGTCATATCGCACCAGGCAAACTGCCGGTTCATGCTTCGCTGGCCGTGGGCGCGGTTCACCATCGTCTAGTGGATACCGGCCTGCGTTGCAGCTGCAACATCCTGGTGGAAACCGCCACGGCCCGTGACCCGCATCACTTTGCGGTGCTGATCGGTTTCGGCGCGACTGCGGTCTATCCGTTCCTTGCTTTCGAGGTGCTGGGCGATCTGATCCGCACTGGTGAAGTGCTGGGCGATCTCTATGAAGTGTTCAAACACTATCGCAAGGGCATCTCCAAGGGGCTGATGAAGATCATCTCCAAGATGGGCATCTCGACCATCGCCTCCTATCGTGGGGCGCAGCTGTTTGAGGCTGTTGGTTTGTCCGACGAGATCGTCGAGCTCAGCTTCCGCGGTGTCGCCAGTCGTATCAAGGGCGCGCGCTTCGAGGATCTTGAGGCTGAACAGAAGGCGCTCGCGGCCGAAGCCTGGAGCAGCCGCAAGCCTATCCAGCAGGGCGGTCTGCTGAAGTTCGTCTACGGTGGTGAATACCACGCCTACAACCCCGACGTGGTCAGTGCGTTGCAGATGGCGGTGCAGAGCGGTGATTACAGCCGCTTCAAGGAATACACCGCGCTGGTCGACCAGCGTCCAGTGGCCATGTTGCGCGACCTGCTCAAGGTCAAGGTAGCTGAGCAGCCGCTGACGCTGGAAGAGGTCGAGCCGCTGGAGGCCATTCTCAAGCGTTTCGACTCTGCCGGTATTTCCCTTGGCGCGCTATCGCCGGAAGCCCACGAAGCCATTGCTGCTGCAATGAACCGCATCGGCGCGCGCTCGAACTCCGGTGAGGGCGGTGAAGATCCGGCGCGTTACGGCACCGAGCGTAGCTCGAAGATCAAGCAGGTCGCGACCGGTCGCTTCGGTGTTACGCCGGAATACCTGGTCAATGCCGAAGTGCTGCAGATCAAGGTTGCCCAG
>Ga0189292_10251_pt1 | contig 22407 bp, 22 predicted proteins | sample UW1oraminimetaG_FD_130317 | JGI IMG/M metagenome (GOLD analysis project Ga0189292, IMG submission 130317) | Marine microbial communities from the Costa Rica Dome - UW179A-orange mini metaG | ecosystem: Environmental > Aquatic > Marine > Oceanic > Photic zone | place: Costa Rica: the Eastern...
AAACCCAGCCTCTTTCGCAATCGCAAGAACTGCATCAGCATCAGCAGCTGCTTTGAGCTTCTCCTGCAGGCTGGTGTCTGCTTTGACTTTTTCCAAGAAGGCTTTGAGTTGTTCTTCTGACATAGGACAAGGGCTTCGTTTATTTCATTATCTCTTCTGAAAGCAGCGTTGTCAGACTTGGGTGAAGAAGGTTGTTGCTCCAGCCACGCCCATAGCCACCACTTCCATCGCCAAGGATTTCCCCGCTCTACCTCAATCCTTCTTCTGCCGTCCTGCAGAGGTGGTGGGACCTGAGCTGGTGGGCTGCAGGTTGGTGAAACGCCAAGCGGATGGAAGTTTGCTGTGGGGCGTGATTGTGGAAACAGAGGCGTATTCGCAGGATGAACCTGCCTGCCACGGCTACCGGCGTCGGTCTCCGCAGAACGAAACCCTGTTTGGAGAACCAGGGCGGTTTTATGTGTATGTGAGCTATGGCATCCACCACTGCGTGAATGTGGTGACCGATCGCCCTGAATGGGCCAATGGCGTGTTGCTGCGTGCTGTGGCGCTCCCGGATGAACCCGAACGGGTGGCTGCTGGACCGGGTTTGCTGGCCCGTCGGTTCGGGATCGATCGCCGTTGTGATGGCCTGTCGGTCTGCGCTGACGCTGACCTCTGGATTGCACCCCGCCCGGTCGAGCTGATCCACCCTGCTTTGGTCACCACCACCCGGATCGGGATCAATCAGGGCGAAGATCTGCCTCTGCGCTGGTATCTGCAGAGCAGTCGCAGCGTCAGCAAACGCGCTCGTGGGGATCGCTCCCCGAAGCCCGCAGAAGCTTTCTGCGCTGGTTTGCTGTGCAGCTGAACACTGCGGATCTACGATCCAACCAGGTGAGCTGACGTTCAGTTGAGCACCTGGACACACCGACACATTCTTGATCTCGCGGCTTTTTCCCGGGAAGACTTCGCGACTGTGTTGGAGTTGGCTCATCGTTTCCGGTCGATGCCGGCCACCGGTGCCCGTCGTCTGCCGGCGTTGCAGGGCCGCTTGGTGGCCACCCTGTTTTTCGAGCCCAGCACACGCACCCGTAGCAGTTTCGAGCTGGCGGCCAAGCGTCTTTCTGCAGACGTGTCCACTTTTTCGCCTTCCAGCAGTTCGCTCAGCAAGGGGGAGTCACTGCTGGATACCGCACGCACCTATGTGGCGATGGGAGCCGACATGCTGGTGGTGCGTCACCGCTGTACCGGTGTGCCTCGCCAGTTGGCAGATGCCTTGGAACGTACGGGTGAACGCACCGTGATTCTCAATGCCGGTGATGGCCTGCACAGCCATCCCAGCCAGGGACTGCTCGATCTCTACACCCTGGCCTATCACTTTGATGCCTCTAATCCTCTGCCAGAGGCTTTGCAGGGGCGGCGTGTCGTGATCGTGGGTGACATCCTGCATTCACGTGTGGCCCGCTCCAATCTCTGGGCCCTGACCGCCTGTGGCGCAGATGTCGTGCTGTGTGGTCCGCCCACTTTGGTTCCGGATGCTTTCGCCGACTTTTTAGCTGCGCCCCCTCCGGGCCAGACCATGGACCCTGTGGCGCAACGCGGTTCGCTGACCATCTACCGCGATCTTGATGCTGCGCTCAAGGGGGCTGATGCTGTGATGACCCTTCGACTGCAGAAGGAACGCATGCGCCAGCACTTGCTCAGCGATCTGGACCGCTACCACCGTGATTACGGTATCAGTCACGAGCGCTTGGCTCGATCTGGAGCCTCGATACCGGTGCTGCACCCTGGCCCGGTGAACCGGGGGATTGAGATGAGTGGCGCTTTGCTCGATGACCTGGGCTCCAACCTGGTGGAGAGTCAGGTGAGCAATGGCATCCCGATCAGGATGGCCTTGCTTTATTTGATGGCAGCAGCTGAATCCTCTGTGGACTCACCTCCTTTGGGTTGAGGCACAAGACCGGAAACCTGATTGGAGTAGTAGTCCATTGCTGCTCGCAGCGCTGCACCAGGTTCGGAGATGGAGGGACCTGCCCCTGGTGCCATCGGAAAGGCCGCATCAGGCGAATCCAATCCCATGTGCTGACTTGGCATGCCTGTTAGGAGCATCGATGCTCTGGCCTGAGAGACCACGGCAAAGATCCACTTCACCAGCAAAGAGAAGCGATTCTCATCATTGGGCATGAAGGCGAGGTGTGCAGCGGCCCACAGCAGCCAGCCAAGACCGCCTTTGAACTTGAAGCCTCGTAAGTCTGCGACCGCGTCGACGCGATCCAGTACGGCCATGCTGCCGAAATCAAACCAGCTGAAGTTTGGACGCGATCCGCCGGCCACAATCGCAGCAATGTCTTTGCCTACAAACCCCCCGGCCTGGGTGGCCGGCCCTGCCATGCCGGGCAGCTGGTTTCCGTCTCGAGTGTGTTTGTAGCAGCAGAGGTCGCCCACCACCCGAATTTCGGGATGCCCCTTGACCGAGAAGTCAGGCTCCACAATCACGCGGCCGCCGCGGTCTGTTTCGCAGTTGACAGTATCCGCCAGCTTGCGGCCCAGATGAGAGGGGCGCACGCCAGCGGTCCAGATCACGGTGGCTGCCTGCAGCCGGCGCTCACCATCAGGGGTTCCCACAATCACTTCACCGGGTTGCATGCTCTGTACACGTCCCTTGAACAGAAACTCCACGCCGAGAGCCGAAAGGGATTTCTGAGCAGCCTCAGAAAGCTCCTCCGGCATGGCTCTGAGGACGCGGTCACCTGGGTCGACCAGCACGATCCTGGTCTCCTCCGGATTCAGCTGGCGGAATTCCTTGCGCATGGCATTGCGCATCAGTTCGGAGGCGGCCCCTGCCATTTCGCATCCTGAGGGCCCTCCTCCCACAATCACCACGGTCTGCAGAAAGCGGCGTGCCTCAGGATCAGGGGTCTGTTCGGCCTGTTCCATGGCCATCAGCAGCCGCCTCCGAATCTCTTCGGCGTGCTCCAGGATCTTCATTGGCGGAGCAAAGGTCCGCCATTCTTCGTGGCCGAAGAAGGTGCTGCCGGACCCTGTCGCCAGAACTAGGTGGTCGTAGCTGTAAGCCTTGCCGCTGAAGATGATCTGCTTGTCTTTCGCCCTGATCTCGGTGACTTCACCAAGCAGGACTTGCACATTGCTTTGGCGTCCAACCAGTTGTCGCAGCGGAGTGGCCACATCACCACTGGAAACGAGCCCTGTTGCAACCTGATAAAGCAGAGGCTGGAACAGGTTGAAGTTGCGTTTGTCGATCAGGGTGATGCGAACATCTGCCTTGGCAAGTGCCTTGCAGGCACGCACACCTGCAAATCCTCCGCCCACAATCACGACGTGGGGAGCGTGTCGCAGACGCTCTTCAGGTGGATCCAGCTCGAGGTAGTAATGCTCTCCAGCCATGGATGCAAGGTTGACAATCTCAATTCAGCGTATGGATGCCGAAGGGTTTTGTCTGCGCTTTCAATAACATGAAGCCGGTTAAAGCAACTTGAATCCCTCCAGGAGCAGGCCGTAAAGCAGCCCAAACCGCGTCATGTCGAGCAACTGTCGGCCTAAGTGACTATCGCGATCTTTGGCCCAGTGCCTTCTCACCCGGACCATCACTTCCATCAATCCCACGCTGAGCATTGCCGCCACAGGATCCATCAGATTGAGAGCACCGGAGACGGAAGCAACGCCGTTCCCGATCATGAAACTTCCTGTCAGAGCGATCAGCAGGAGTGAAAAACGTCTCCAAGGATTGGTGGCCCACAAGTCAAGCCTGGCCGTTGCTTCTCCAATCGTTCGCTGCAGGCGTGTTGTTTGGAGACGCGCTGTCAACTTGGCGACCTCTTAAAAGAGAGGCAGGGGCAACAACCGATGATCCCCATCACCCGGCCCGAACCCTGCCATCTAATGTATACACCATTTGTGGGGTGATTGCCTCTATCAACCGCTACATATTGCGGCTTTTGATGCAAAAAGCCTGAAATTGTCAGGTCCAGAGACTGAATTACTTCCAAAGAAAAGCCTGAACAAGGCTGCTTGGCAAGAGCTGGCTTCTGGATTAGTCGGATTCAGCTTTTGCTTTGCGAGAGCTTTTGCCTTCGAGAAGTTCTAGTAGCGCTTCCATTTGGGCCATCACTCCCCGCACTTCACCAGCTTCTGGAAGTAGACCGTCTTCCATGACGCCCTGATGCATTTCCCGTAATTCCTGGCGGATGTAGCGCAGATGGCTCACTACCTGTTCCCGTTTCGACTGAGACATCAATCGTGGCTTTCTCAGCCTCTCTTTTACCGCATGGCCTGAATGAAACGCTCCTATTAGCGTGAATCAGCGCCGGCAAAGGCCACCTGCCAGAAGAATCAGACCGTAGGTCAAAACAGCGGAAGGTCTGACCAGCACTGATAGATAGGTCGTAACGCTAAGGGCGATTAGCAGCGATGCCCTGATCGCGTGCCGGTCGCCAAGAGTGGGTCTGATCATGGTTCAGCGCTTCGCAAACTTCGCCCTGGCTTCGGCGTAAAACGTTGAATCGATGCTTTCAAGCTGGCACTCCTGGGCCATCGATTCAATTCTGCGGCGAACGGCCGGTCGCACAAAGAAAGGAACTTCCTTGAGCGACTGTTCTGCTTCAGCACTCCAGTTCAACCTTGATCTCTTAAGACCTCGATGGAGAATAGGGGATTCGAACCCCTGACCTCTGCGGTGCGATCGCAGCGCTCTACCAGCTGAGCTAATTCCCCGGGCTGAGCAACTTAGCGCCGGTTTTCAAACGCACTCGAAGGCAAAATGAATATCAGTGCTTCGTGCCTGCATGCTGATCACTCCGGAGCGACTGGCTTCTTTTGATGAGGCATCCGTTGCGACGCTGGCGCGCCGTTTGGAGTACGACGACTACCCAACTCCCTTTGAAGGCTTGAGTGACTGGCATCTCTTAAGAGCCCTTGCCATTCATCGACCGGAACTCACCGCTCCTTACGCCCATCTGATCGATCAGGAACCCTTCGACGAGGACTGAGCCAATGCCGGGGCTGCTGAAGGGAAGACGGGTGCTGGTGGCTGCCTCGGGAAGCATTGCGGCAGTCAAGACTCCGCTGCTGGTCAGTGCTCTTGTACAGGCAGGGGCTCAGGTTCGCTGTGTGCTCACCGCAAGCGCTGCCCGCTTGGTGAGCCCAGTGGCGTTGGCAACGCTCAGTCGCGAACCTTGCTTGCAGGATGCTGACCAGTGGGATCCTGCGCGTCCGCGACCACTGCATATCGAGCTGGCCGAATGGGCAGATCTCGTGGTGGTGGCCCCGCTCAGTGCAACATCGCTCTCCCGCTGGGTTCAGGGTGATGGCGAAGGGCTATTGGCCAGTCTTTTGCTGGCTTGTGAGTGCCCAATCCTGGCGGCGCCAGCGATGAATACAGCCATGTGGAACCATCCAGCCGTGCAGCGCAACTGGGGTTTGCTGGTTGACGACCCTCGAGTGCTGCCGCTGGCGCCTCAGGGCGGTCTGCTCGCCTGTGACCGACTCGGCACCGGACGCATGGCAGACCCCGTCAGGATTGAACTGGCTGCAGCCAGTGCCCTGTTGCAGGCCGATGCGGACGGTCTGATCAAATCCGACTGGCGCGGGAGGCATGTGCTGGTCAGCGCCGGTCCAACCCTGGAAGCTCTGGATTGTGTCCGCGTTCTCTCCAACCGCAGCAGCGGCCGCATGGGTGTTCTGCTGGCCCAGGCCGCTCATCTGCGAGGTGCCACCGTTGATTTGGTGCATGGCCCGCTGCAGGTTCCGCCGTCCTGGCTGGAAGGTTTGCGCTGTCATCCCGTGGTCGGAAGTGCTGCTATGGACAACACGCTCGAACAACTTCAGCCGCAAGCGCATGCGGTGTTGATGTGCGCGGCTGTGGCCGATTTACGCCGAACCAGTTCTGCTGATGTTGAGAAGCTGCCGAAAGACCAGCTGATTGGCTCGATTGAGGCTGGTTGGGAACTGGTGCCTGATCTGCTTCAGGCGCTGGTGAGGAGACGTCCTCTGGGGCAGTCTGTTCTGGGATTTGCCGCCCTCACAGGCTCCGAAGAGCAACTTCTTGAGCACGGCCGCCGAAAGCTCCAGGCCAAGGGCTGTGACCTGTTGATGGTCAATCCCGTCGACCGTCCTGGTCAGGGGCTGGACAGTGATCAGAACGGCGGCTGGCTTCTGGGTCCAGGCGATCATCATCAGATCTGTCCCCTCGAGGACAAGCTCGTGTTGTCTCACTGGTTGCTGGATCGATTGTTGGAGATCAATCGGATGACTTGAATCATTCAGCCGTGTTGATTAAGCAGCCATATCAGCAGGATCCTGCTCAAATAGGTCGATGAAGGTGCGCAGTTGCAGGCGGGGGATGTAGGGCCAGCCGCCGCTGCTTTCCATCGTTTTGAGCAGAGCGAACAGCTTTTGGCGGTCTTCGGGAAGGCTTTCGCGAAAGGCATCTTCCTGAATGTCTCTGTGCAGGGCTTCCAGATCACGCAGGAGCACCAGCAGAGACGCCGGATCGTCTCGATGCAGTTCCGATAGTTCTCGGAGTGTTTTTAGCGCCGGCTTCAGCTTCTCCTGGATGGTTTCTCGGCCGTCGTGCTGCATCGAGAACACTTCACCTTGTTGAGACGTGCAAAAGGCTAGCCGGTGCGACCGTTTGACACCTGTAGGATCCGCCTGTCCGGTGGACATCGTCAACAGCCGGCGTTTCGGCTTCTCCTCCATGCGCATCCGTCCTCTGCTGGCCCTTGTGCTGGCTTTCTGTCTGACCTTCGTCACTGCCTGCAGCGGAGATGCTCAGGCTGTTGATCGTTCGAACATCACGTACGACGACATCCGTAACACCGGCAAGGCGAATGATTGCCCCACGCTCCCTGAATCCGCCCGAGGCTCGATTCCGCTCACCCCCGGTAATGACTATCAGCTGAGTGCCATCTGCATGCACCCCAGCCAGGTCTTCGTGAAGGGTGAGCCTGCCAACAAGCGTCAGGAAGCCCAGTTCATTGAGGGCAAGATCCTCACCCGTTACACCTCCAGTCTTGACCAGGTCTACGGAGACCTCGTTGTGGGTGAGAAAGGCCTTTCCTTCACTGAGGAGGGTGGCATTGACTTCCAGGCCATCACCGTTCTGGTTCCAGGCGGTGAGGAGTTCCCTTTCACGTTCTCCAGCAAAAACCTGAAGGCCGAGGCTGAAGGTGCAGCCATCACCACCAGCACAGACTTTGAAGGCGAGTACCGCACTCCCAGCTACCGCACCAGCAACTTCATTGACCCCAAAGGACGTTCACTCACAACCGGTGTGGACTACCCGCAGGGTCTGATCGGTCTGGGTGGTGATTACCAGGAGCTCGAGCAAGAGAACAAGAAGCAGTACATCGACGGACAGGGTGTGATGAGCCTGTCGATCACTCGTGTTGATCCTTCCACGGGTGAATTCGCAGGAGTTTTCACCGCTATCCAGCCCTCAGACTCTGATATGGGCAGTCGACAAACTGTGGACGTCAAGATCACTGGGGAGCTCTACGGCCAGCTTGAGGAAGCCTGAATTCCTTCAACACACTTCGATCAGCAACAAGGGGCTTCGGCCCCTTTTTTGTTGTGAACCCTTTTCGCTGAAGCCGCCGGCTGTCGTCTGGGAGAATCGCGCCGTCTTCCCAATCCACTCCGGCCTGTCATGACCGCCAGCTCCCCTTCCTCTCAGACCGGTGTGATCGCTCCCTACGGCGGCACCCTTGTGGATTTGATGGTGCCTGAGGGTGACAAAGCCGCTGTGAAGGCCTCAGCCGTGAGCAGCATCGAGTGCTCCGACCGCAATGCCTGTGATGTTGAGCTGCTGGTGGTCGGTGGCTTCTCCCCTGAAAGGGGCTTCATGCTCCAGGCCGATTACGACGCCGTGGTGGCAGGCAATCGCACCACAACGGGTTATCTGTTCGGACTGCCGATCGTGATGGACACCGACCGTGAGGACATCACGGTGGGGCAGAAGATTCTGCTCACCTACAAGGGTCAGGATCTCGCGGTGCTCACCGTTGAGGACAAGTGGGAGCCCAACAAGGTCGTCGAGGCCAAGGGCTGCTACGGCACCACGTCGCTGGAACATCCCGCTGTGCGCATGATCGCCACCGAGCGCCGCCGTTTCTATCTCGGTGGTCTGATTCAGGGCTTAGAGCTGCCGTCTCGCGTGTTCCCCTGCAAAACCCCACTGGAGGTTCGCGCAGGCTTACCTGAAGGGGAAGACGTTGTGGCTTTCCAGTGCCGCAATCCCATTCACAGAGCTCACTACGAGTTGTTCACCCGAGCCTTGCATGCCAGCAATGTCAGTGAGAACGCTGTGGTGCTAGTGCATCCCACCTGCGGTCCTACCCAGCAGGATGACATTCCTGGAGCCGTGAGATTTCAGACCTACGAGCGACTTGCCGCTGAGGTGGATAACGCTCGGATCCGTTGGGCCTATCTGCCCTACGCAATGCACATGGCAGGCCCCCGTGAGGCCCTTCAGCACATGATCATTCGCCGTAACTATGGATGCACCCATTTCATTATCGGACGCGATATGGCCGGCTGTAAGTCGTCCTTGAGCGGTGACGACTTTTATGGTCCCTACGACGCTCAGAACTTTGCCAAGGAATGCGCTCCTGAGCTCACCATGGAAACCGTGCCCTCTCTGAACCTCGTTTACACGGAAGAAGAGGGTTACGTCACTGCTGAACATGCAGAGGCCAGAGGTCTGCACGTGAAGAAGCTGAGCGGCACTCAGTTCCGCAAGATGCTGCGCAGCGGTGAAGAGATCCCCGAGTGGTTCGCTTTCAAAAGCGTCGTGGATGTACTTCGGTCCACCTGAGCTCTCAGCTTCCTATTAACATTCCTTCATCAGAGGCGGAAGACCCTTGAACAAACGTTGGCGAAACATCGGGCTTGGGGCCCTCCTAGTGCTCGCGATCGTAGTGATCGCACCGGCTTTCTTTGGAGGCGCCGGTGGCCCTCAGCCCGAGGCACGCTCTCTTCGTTACAGCGATTTTGTTGAGAGAGTCCAGGAAGATCAGGTCAGCCGTGTGCTTCTCTCTCCCGATCGTGGTACGGCTCAGGTCGTCGAGACCGATGGCCGTCGTGCCGAGGTCAATCTCGCTCCCGACAAAGACCTGCTCAAGCTGCTCACCGATCACAACGTTGACATTGCGGTTCAGCCCTCCCGCCAGCCCGGCGCCTGGCAGCAGGCCGCATCAAGTCTGATCTTTCCCTTGTTGCTGCTCGGCGGGCTGTTCTTCCTTTTCCGTCGTGCCCAGTCCGGCGGCGGTGGTGGCAATCCCGCCATGAATTTCGGTAAGAGCAAGGCGCGTGTCCAGATGGAGCCTTCCACGCAAATCACCTTTGGTGATGTAGCTGGGATTGAGGGGGCCAAACTTGAACTCACCGAGGTGGTCGATTTCCTCAAGAACCCTGATCGCTTCACCGCTGTTGGAGCCAAAATTCCCAAGGGTGTTCTGCTTGTAGGCCCTCCAGGTACTGGCAAAACCCTTCTGGCTAAAGCTGTTGCTGGCGAGGCCAACGTTCCCTTCTTCTCGATCTCCGGTTCCGAGTTTGTCGAGATGTTCGTGGGCGTTGGTGCAAGTCGTGTTCGCGATTTGTTTGAGCAGGCCAAGAAAAACGCACCCTGCATCGTGTTCATCGATGAGATTGATGCGGTTGGTCGTCAGCGCGGGGCTGGCATGGGTGGTGGAAATGATGAGCGTGAACAGACGCTTAATCAGCTGCTCACCGAGATGGATGGTTTTGAGGGCAACACCGGCATCATCATTGTCGCGGCCACTAACCGTCCGGATGTTCTTGACTCAGCGCTGATGAGACCGGGCCGTTTCGACCGTCAGGTCACGGTGGATCGTCCCGACTACGCAGGTCGTCTACAGATCCTCGGAGTGCATGCCCGTGGCAAGACGCTCTCTAAGGATGTTGATCTCGACAAGGTGGCACGACGCACCCCCGGCTATACGGGGGCTGATCTGTCCAACCTGCTCAACGAAGCGGCAATTCTTGCCGCCCGTCGCGACTTGAGCGAAGTCAGCAACGACGAGATCAGCGATGCCATCGAACGCGTCATGGCAGGTCCTGAGAAAAAAGACAGTGTGATGAGTGATCGCCGTAAGCGTCTCGTCGCCTACCACGAAGCTGGCCATGCTCTGGTCGGCGCTCTGATGCCTGATTACGACCCGGTTCAGAAAATTTCGATCATTCCGCGTGGAAATGCTGGTGGACTGACCTTCTTTACTCCCAGCGAAGAGCGGATGGAGTCGGGCCTTTATTCCCGCACTTATCTCCAGAACCAGATGGCCGTTGCGCTTGGCGGCCGTGTCGCCGAAGAGATCGTCTACGGAGAGGATGAAGTCACAACAGGCGCATCCAACGACCTCCAGCAGGTGGCTTCGACAGCAAGACAAATGATCACCCGCTTCGGCATGAGCGACAAACTCGGCCCAGTGGCTCTTGGTCGTTCTCAGGGAGGCATGTTCCTTGGCCGAGATATCGCTGCTGAACGCGACTTCTCGGAAGACACCGCGGCCACCATCGACGAAGAAGTCTCTGATCTTGTGGCTCTCGCCTACAGGCGTGCCACGAAGGTTCTTGTCGACAATCGACCTGTCCTCGACGAGCTCGCTGACATGCTCGTGGACCAAGAAACTGTGGATGCCGAAGAGTTCCAAGAACTGCTGATCCGCAGTGATGTCCGTATTGCTGAATACGTCTGATCTTGAGGAGGGCTTGATCCGCTCCTTGCGGATCCAGCCCCTTCTGGTTGTTTTGCGCCCACAGAGCACTGACTTGGAGGCGCCCTTTTCAATTACATGTCTTAGTCGTCAGCTTGATCAGCTGGTTGAGGCAGGTGTTCAGCACGTTGAAATCGCTTGGATTGATCATCCGCGCTGGCCTGACCTTGTGATGGCAGCGATGTCTCGTCATCCACGTTTATCTCTGGGTGCGGCATCGATCACGCAGCTGTCGGCTTTGCGGCAGGTGGCTGAGCTTGGATTCAGCTATGCCATGTCACCGCTCTTGGACAAACGGTTACAGCAAAGGGCAAAGCAGCGCGACTTTTTATTGGTGCCAGGGGTGATGACACCTTCTGAGATCAGGCAGGCTTGCGATTTGGATTGTCGTTTAGTGAAGTTGTTCCCGGCCAATGTGCTGGGTCGCGGTTTCTATCGACAGATCGCTGCGCCAATGGGCAATCTCCCTTTCATGATTGCTGCTGGAGGCTTGCGAGCCGGTGACCTCTACTCCTGGCTGGAAGCTGGATATGACGCCATCGCTCTTGGTCGGACGGTGTTCGAAAACGATGGTTTTGATCCATGCCTGGCCGCCTGGATTGGCGCATGAGTGGTAGCGATGAGACCCATCTGCTACAGATAAGAGAGATGTTTCGGTAACGATGTCTCAGCTATCCATCAAGTTGAGCGACAAAGCTGATGCTTTGATCGCTCAGTTGCAGAAGGAAATTTTCAATCGACGTCGCAAGAAGGTCAGCGCCTCCGGGGTTGTAGAGACCCTGGTAGAAAGCGGGGCTCGCTCGCAGTCGGACAAGCGTTTTTCAACCTCCTGGGTCAATCTGATTCAGGACATCGAAAAGGCCGCCAAGCTGGCCAATGCCCATGGCAGCAAGCCCTCTTCACTGAGTGATGAAGAGTGGGTGATGGTCTTGAGCCATCGCAACCGTCAGTCCACCGGGAAGACGGTTCGCCAGTCGACTGCCAAAAAATCAGCTGCCAAAAAATCAGCTGCCAAAAAGCCAGCTGCCAAAAAGCCAGCTGCCAAAAAGCGTGCTGCAGTCAAGGCTGCCACTGCAAAGACACCTGCAGCGAAAGCGTCAGTCGTCAAGGCTTCCGTGAAGAAACCCGCTTCCCGTAAGCCAACCACGACCAGAGCCGCCAAAAAGACGACGACAACCTCGACGACCGTGAGCACTGCGAGCAAGCCACGCGCAGCTCGACGTGCCCGCAAGGCCACCAACTCATCGCCTGCTGGCTCGGTGGCCGGACGTATGGCCAAGGCTGCAGCTCAGCTGGGAAGCGGCAGCGGCATCACCTCTCCGGCTCGCAGCTGACCACCAAGCTGATCCACACAGTGCGGTCTCACCAGAGGCTGCACTGACCCTGCTGCCTGAGTAGGTGATCGGCCAGAACCAGATTCACCATGGCCTCCACCATCGGCACGGCCCTAGGCAGCACACATGGGTCATGCCGGCCTTTGGCGGCGAGGGTGGTGGCTTGCCCGCGGTCGTTGATCGTTGTTTGCTCTTTTCGGATTGTTGCTGTTGGCTTGAATGCCACCCGGATCACAATCGGCTCGCCGTTGCTGATGCCTCCTTGAATTCCGCCAGAGTTGTTGGTGGCTGTACGCAATCGGCCTTCTTCGCTTGGAAGAAAAGCATCATTGTGCTCGCTCCCTTTCAGCCGTGTGCCGGCAAAACCTGAGCCAATTTCGAAGCCTTTAGTGGCGGGTAGTGACATCACCGCCTTGGCCAGATCCGCTTCGAGCTTGTCGAACACAGGCATTCCCAGACCCACGGGAGGTCTGCGTACAACGCATTCGATTAGTCCTCCACAGGAGTCTCCGTCACGGCCGATGGCCTCAATCCGTTCGATCATCCGATCGGCCATTGCAGCATCGGGACATCGCACGATGTTGGCTTCTACGGACTCGCGGTTCACGGCGTTGATGTCCACCGTGGCTTCGAGGTCATGAATGCGTCGGACCCAGGCCATCACCTCGGTGCCATGGGCTTTGCTCAGCAACTGTCGGGCGATAGCACCAGCCGCCACCCTGCCGATCGTTTCTCGGGCCGATGCTCTGCCTCCGCCGCTGCGGGCTTGAATGCCGTACTTCGCTTGATAGGTGGCATCGGCGTGGGAGGGTCGAAAGGCAACCTCCATCTCTCGATAATCCTGAGGCCGCTGATCTTTGTTGCGCACCACCATGGCGATCGGTGTGCCCAGGGTTATGCCATCCATGACACCGCTCAGGATCTCCACCTGATCGGCCTCCTTGCGCGGTGTGGTGATCCTGCTTTGACCTGGCTTGCGCCGGTCCAGTTCGGCCTGAATCGCTGGCAAATCGAGTTCCATTCGCGGCGGGCAACCCTCTAGGACCACGCCGACACCGCCGCCATGGGATTCGCCGAAGGTGCTGATGCGGAACAGGGTGCCGAAACTGCTGCCCAATGGAATGCCTTCTCTCGTCCGAGCGTAAGAGAGCTCAGATCAGCTCGCTCAGTGCCCCTGGCGGATGTTCAGGCGCCGGCCGGTCTCGAAGCATCTCGAAGTCTGCAAAGTCAAAACCTGGTCCGACACAGCAGCTCACCAAGGAGTACTGCCCCTCCGAGCGTGCTGCCATCCAGTGGCCTGCGGGCACGACGTGAACAGGATTGTGCATCGAGAGCACGTGCTGCACGGCCTGGCCTCCCTGCGGTTCAAGCGTCCAGAGACTCAGTGGTGTTCCTTGCAGATGGGTCCAGACCTCATCGGCTTGATGAACTGCATGCCAGCGGCTTCTGGACCCTGCATCGAGCAGATAGAGGATGCTGGTGATTGCGGCCCGTTGCTGGCCATCGGCACGGGTGACCCACGATGAGCTTCGATACAGCTCACGGAACCAACCACCCTCTGGATGTGGTTCGAGGCTCCATTCCCGAATCAATTGATTCACGACCTCCATCGGCGAGCGATTTGATGATGGGGATTCCTCTGGCATTGGCTCCATCAGTTCAGGGGTTTGTTGAAACGCATCAAGCCCCAACTGAGCTTTCCTGACTGTCCACCATCAACCCAATGGCCACGCTCGGCGTCCATTCGCTCCAGAGAAACGGGAGTGATGCTGCATTCCAGATCCTGCCGACGTCGTCGCAATTCCAGGCGCACTTTGCCGTAGTGCTCGATCAGCATTGGTGTGTGGTCATGCCAAGCAGTCCTTGTTAGTCCCACTTTGCTTGCCCAGCGGTGATAACGCTCGGGTGATCCGAGATCAGCAAGGTGAATGCGATCGAGAATTGCCGTGAGTTACTCAGTCTGTACGCCATCGGCTGCCATGGGGTCGGTCATCACCATCACACCGCCTGGTTTCAGCAAACGGGCTGCTTCCCTCATCACCATTCGACGCTCATCGGAGTTGAGAATCGCGTCCTGACTCCAGACCACATCGGCGCAGCCATCGGCGAGAGGCACCGCCTCGAAGGATGCGTCATGAACAGTGATCCGCTCAGAGAGGCCGGCCTCTTGATTGAGCAGCCGATGTCGGTTGTTCTCAACCGCGGAGGTGTTGATGGCGTCCACCCGGATCCCAGGGCTGCCACGGAGTCGTTTGGCTGCACCTCCGCAACCGGACCCGAAGTCCACAACCTGCAGTGTGGTTGCTTCGTTTGAGGGTAGAGGCTGCCCCATCAGTGCGATCAGCGCGTCGACAGTGCGACGGCTTGCAGTTGCGATCGGCTCCTCTGGGCTCTCATAGAGGCCGATATGAATGTCCTTGCCGCCCCAGATGCCTGCGTAAAACCGATTGGCATCGTCACTGTCGTCGTAGTGCGCTGCAGTGCTGGCTGCTGCGGAATAGGTGCTCGTCATCGCTCAGATCGCTGTGATTTCCGTGTCGAACAGATAGTCCTCCTCAGCCACATGCATGTAGAAGTCGGGATCATCGTGGCCGCGTAGTACTCGGCCAAAGCCTTGCGACGATCTCGCTCGCGGAAGAGATGGGTGAATGAGTTGCCCAGGCAAATCACGGCGTTGAACCCCTCGCGCAGAAGTCTGACGGAATGGAATCCTGTTCTTCTGGCCACATCCAGCACCGAGCGGGCGCCATGTTTGTGCAGTAGCCGAACAAAGAAGTTGCCCTCAGCTTCTTCTCTGGCATCCCAATCAATCAGGCGATCCCAGCGGTCCGCAAACTGTTCGATGGATTCCTGTTGATAATGACCTGTTTCTTTAACGCGTTCGGGTCGCTGCCCGAAGCGTTGCGCATCACCGGATTCCGCTAACGGGTGGTTTCTGAGTGTGGTCATGCCGCTCAGATCGTCAATGCGCGGGTACGTGCGAAAGACAGCAGCGGCGCTGTCTGGCAGCTCGTCACCGACTCTCTGAGCTACGTCGACGTTACGAAATGGGCTCAATTGGCAACCTAATCTCGGCGTTTAGAGCCGTCAGCTACGCGGACGAAGCCTTTGTGGCAAACGGATGGCTCCTGACCGCTGATCAGAGATCAGGCCACTGCTATAAGCAGCTCAGGCTTGGAGGGAGGCTCTGAAGTGCAATCAGAGATCTCTATCGAGTCGGTTTGGAAGCTTTTTGGCAGATCTTCCTCTGAGTTGATTAAGCAGCTGCGTTCAGGCGTGGATCCTGAGCATCTCTATGCCAGTCGTGGCGTGCGGGCTGCTGTCCAGGATGTCTCGATGGAGATTCTCGCCGGCGAGATCTTTGTGGTGATGGGTCTTTCCGGTTCAGGTAAATCCACTCTGCTGAGAATGTTGAATGGTCTGATCTCTCCCTGCGAGGGAGAGGTGACTGTCCAGGGCTTTTCGCTGAGCGCGATGACGACACAGCAGCTGGCGGAGCTGCGCCGTCATCAGATGGCGATGGTTTTTCAGTCGTTCGCGCTCTTCCCCCATCGCAGCGTGCTTGAAAATGCTGCTTTTGGACTCGAGGTTGCGGGCATGCCCCGCAAGCCGAGGATCGATCGTGCCATGAAGGCGCTTGAGCGTGTAGGGCTGGCCGCAGAGGCCCGAAAACGCCCACGCGAGTTGTCTGGGGGAATGCAGCAGAGGGTTGGTCTGGCCAGAGCCCTGGCCCTTGACCCGCCGATTTTGCTGATGGATGAGGCCTTCTCCGCACTGGACCCCTTGATCCGTAAAGACATGCAGGATCTGTTGCTGGAGCTACAGGCAGAGCAGCGTCGCACGGTGGTATTCATTTCCCATGATCTCGATGAGGCGATCAGGATCGGTGACCGGATCGCCTTGATGCAGGACGGGCGACTTCTGCAGTGCGATACCGCGCAGCGGTTGCTGCATCACCCAGCCAATGATGAGGTCAAACGCTTTTTTCGCGACGTCGATGTGGCGTCGGTTCTGACAGTGGAGTCGATTGCGCAGCCTCCTCTCCATCAGCGGGTGTGTGATCTGGACGAACTCCTGCCTGACCAAGGAGACATCACCGTGTATGTGACCGATCGTCAGCAGCATTTGCGTGGTGTTTTGCGAGCAGGCCGCGGCTGGTTCGACATATCAGCCATCAAGACGTTGTCAGCCGGAACATCTGTGAAAGAAGCCATTGATGTGGTGGCGAACAGTTCTGAGCCAGTGCCAGTGCTGGATGACGAGAAGCGGCTGCTGGGCGTGATCAGCCCGCGTCAATTGCTGCTCGCAATGGAGGCAAGCGCGTGACGCTGATCCTGGCTGCTGCCCATCAAGCCGGTTGGCTTGGTCAGGCGATTGATTTCTTTGTTGAGTGGCTGTTGGCCAATGCCCAGGGATTGTTTGATGTGATCAAGGCTTCGGTCTTGGCCCTGGTCTCCGTCACCCAGTGGTTGCTGGAGTGGCCGCCAGCCTGGTTGTTCGCTCTGATCACCGCGGCGCTTGGGCTCTGGCGAGTCAATGGGGGTTTTGCTCTGTTTGTTTTGCTCGGTTTCAACCTTGTGCTCTCGATGGCGTTGTGGAGCGAGATGATCACCACCCTCTCGCTTGTGCTGACTGCGTCAGGCCTTGCTCTGCTGATCGGCCTCCCTCTGGGCATTCTTTCGGCACGCTTCCGACTGGTCTGGAGGCTGGTGCGTCCTTGCCTGGATCTGATGCAGACCATGCCGGCTTTTGTCTATCTGATTCCAGCTGTGATGTTGTTCAGCACGGGTGCGGTTCCTTCGATCCTGGCCACCCTGATTTTTGCCATGCCGCCGGTGGTCCGTCTGACGCACCTGGGAATCGTTCAGGTTCCTGATGACCTCATCGAAGCCGGTCGCTCCTTTGGTTGTAGTGATCGCCAGTTGCTCTGGAAGGTGCAGATGCCCAATGCCGTTCCCACCGTGATGACTGGGGTCAACCAAACCATCATGTTGTCACTTTCCATGGTCGTGATCGCTTCGATGATCGGGGGTGGCGGTCTCGGTGATGTCGTGTTGCGTGGAATTCAGCAGCTTGATGTGGGGATGGGCTTTGAAGGAGGGATCGCCGTGGTGATTTTGGCGGTGATCCTCGACCGTCTCAGTCAGAGCTTTGCCGGTCGTCGTGGATCATCACTTCAAGAGCGATTGCGCGCCTGGATGTCTCTGTGGAGGGCTTCATGAGCGCTCGACAGATCCGACGACGAGCTTTTCTGCTCGGAGGCCTTGGGGTCGCGGGGATCTCCGCTGCAAGTCTGGTCAAGCTCAGTGCTCCTTCCCCCCGCTGAGTTCTTCAGCCTCCTCGGGGGAGGAAGGTGTGGAGGCCCCTCGCCGTTCACTGCCCGGTTCGGCATCCGCACGACCCACACTGCGCCTTGGTTGGTCACCCTGGGCTGATGCTGAGGTGGTGAGCCTCATCGCTCAGACCGTGATCCAGCAGGCTTACGACGTGAGGGTCGAGCGTGTTCTTGCCGATATCGGCATTCAGTACGCCTCACTGGCCCGTGGTGATCTGGATCTGATGCTGATGGCGTGGTTGCCGTTGACGCATCGTGACTATTACAGGCGGGTGCGTGATCGGGTCGTCGACTTTGGCTCGATGTATTCAGGCCGTCTGGGCTGGGTGGTTCCGGATTATGTGCCTGCTGCGGATCTCACCTCCATTGCTGATTTACGCGATCGTTCCCTGGCGGCCCGCTTCGACAATCGCGTGCAGGGGATCGATCCCGGTTCGGGTCTGAATCAGGCCTCGGTCGAAGCACTCAAGAGTTATCGCCTCAATGATCTGGAGCTGGTGGCGTCCAGCAGTGTTGCAATGACGGCGGTGCTGGATCAGGCCATGCGTCAGCAACGCTGGGTCGTGGTCACCAGCTGGACACCCCACTGGATGTTCGCTCGTTACAAGTTGCGTTTTCTGCAGGATCCGCAACGCGTGTTCGGCGGTATCGAGTGGATTCATGCGCTTGGTCGTCCTGAGCTGGATCTGGAGATGCAGGATGTGGCCGGTTTCCTCACGCGTTTCCATCTGCCTGATCAGGAGATGTCGGACCTGCTGCTGCAGGCCAATGAGCAGACGGCCGAGGCCGCTGTTGACGACTACATCACATCGCATCCGGCGCGTGTTCGTTACTGGAGCACCGGCGAGATCGCCTCAGGCTGATGCCTCTCGGGAATCAAAGGTTTCGGCGCAATGGCTGCTGCAGAACCATGCATGCACTTGACCTCTTTGTCGATGTGGCGTGGAGGGCTTGATGTGGACCTGCATCCCGCAGATCGGATCTATTGTCTCCTCCACGTACTTCGCGGGCTCTGCGTCGAAATGCTGCGCGCAGCGTGAGCTACAGAACAGAATCGTCTCCTTGGCGTGTTCACGCCGGCTCCCCGGCTTCTCAGGGTTAACAGCCATACCGCAGATCGGATCTCTGTATGGCTTGGAAGCGTTTTTAGAGTTGTCCTGGCCGACCTCAGAGGTGGTTTTCGGTTCTGGCTCGCCTTGCTGATCGAAGTGCTCAGCGCAGTGATCGGAGCAGAACCAGAATTGCTTGCCGTCGCGTTGTCGCGTCGCGGGTGCATTGGCTTTTTCCACCTGCATTCCGCAGATGGGATCGAGGGCATATCCGGCACCGCCTCCGAAGCGTTCCTTGTTGTGAGCCAGCCACCATGCCATCGCCAGAATGCTGAGGGCGACCAGATTGAGCCATGTGGTGCTGTTCCAGCCGATCGAGAGGGTTTGCCCAGCATTGATTCGTGTCAAGGGAATCAGTCCTGTGACCCGGAACAGACCCTCAACGACCAGGCCGCTGATGGACATCAAGAGCCAAAGACCGAGCAGCATGCGCAGAGCCAGCCGCGGTCCGTAGTACTTCCTGTAGATCAACAGCAGCGGCAACGTAATCAGATCCGCAAAGATGAACGCGATCACACCACCGAAGGACACGCCACCCGTCCATAAAGCTGCAGCCATGGCGACGTTGCCGACCGAGCAGACGAAGCTGATGATGGCGATTAGAGGGGCAATCAAGGCGTTCTGGACTGACGTCCAGACCCCCTGGTTCTGCATGAACACAATCCGCCAGAGAGTGTCCGGCACCAGGGCGCTCAGCATGCCGGCGACGACAAAGCCGATCAGCAGCTCTTTGCGCAGCATGGTCAGATCGGCCAGCGCATAACTGGCGGCGTTGGCCCAGGTCGCTGGTGAGCGAAGCCTGCTGCCAAGACGCTCCGGTTTGGACAACCCGTCGTCCGCGGCATTGGCGATGGCGCTTTCTCGAAGCCTCTCCTGGGCCGGACGCGTGAGGCGAACAGGGAACAGATGGGTTCCCCACCACGTCAGCAGAATGATCATCAGTGGACCGCCGATGAACTCAGCTGCGGCAAACTGCCAGCCCAGCAGCACGATCAGCACGAGTCCGAGCTCAAGCACCAGATTGGTGGAGGCCACCATGAACACCTGGGCCGTGATGAAGTCGGCACCTCTGGCGAAGAGGTTTTTGCTCATGGCCGAGGCGGCGTAAGAGCATGACGACGACACCATGCCCAGCCCTGAGGCGCGCAGAATCGCTCCCGGCTTGTGTGATCCCATCACGCGTTCCATGGCCTTGCGGCTTGCACTGGCCTGCACCAAGCCCGAGAGGCAGAAGCCGAGCACCAGAGGCCACAGCGTTGCCCAAAACATGAGCCATCCGCTCCAGAGCGATTGGCCGATCAGCTGCGGCGCCACCTGGTTGATGTCCATGAATGGCTCAATGGGTCTGGTTTCTTGATAGGCACGTTTGGGTTGTCGCCCCACATCACCTGGTGGCTTCTCCTGGCGACGCAACGTGTTGCTGAACTGAGCAGAAGGCAACAAAAAGCCCCTTCTTAGAGGGGGCGTTACAAGAAATCGCAGCGAAGCGTCAGGCCTGAGACCAGGCGATCATCAACATTGAGCAAAAAAATATCAACAAGGGGGATAGGCAACCCTGAAGTAAGCGGTCAATAATCGAGTCAAAACATAGGCTTGTCAGAAAAAACTGTTATCGAGGAGTAGTTCAGACCCATCCTGCTTCATGTTGTCGACGACTTGAACATAAATATTCTGGAAAATCGTTTCTTGATCCGACAAAGCTTTAACAGCAAGCTTATAGATATTGTTTTTGTCGGCGTCACTAGGTCGATCAAAGTCAGGCGCAGATTCAAACAGCAGACGGCCGCTATGCGAATCCAAGCTGAAGTTATCGGAATCATCTCCTTCAATGAGCATCCATGTTGCATATTGATTGGCTGCTAAATCACCCACAAGCTGATCCCCCTCCAGAACAGAGACATATAGGTTCTCATCATCAAACGAGCCAGGCTCTGGAGCCCAATTTGTCAACATATCAGCCTCAAAGTCTTGGCTTTCAAATTGAATAGACACGAGCTCATTAGATGGCAATACATACTTTCCATCATCATCCGGATCGACTTCCGAAAAACCACCAAAAGCATCGGGAAGCGTGAGAATCTGAACTGACGAAGGAGCAAGACCAAACTTCTTGGCCATTGCCTTTGTATCAACGATAATTTCCTGAGGGTCATCAGAATCGACGGGTAAGTAAGTGGACAACACACGTAGATCTGAACCCTTTTCACCTGATTGCAATCCACCCAACACATAAAGTCCATTCTCACCAGGCTGTGACGAGTAGAACGAATCAAGATCAACATTCTCACGCCGTGCCAAATCAGCCCAAGATTGGTAGGCATAGGCGCTGGCCTTGAAAGACGCATCCGACGTCATGAGGCCGACGCCATAATCACCAAAATTATTTTGATATGGAGAAGCCCCTTCGCTGTCAATCCAAATCGGGAATCCGTTGCCGTCAGGAACAAACGGACCATCAGCGCCACGGTAAAAATGGGCATTGGCGATAGACGGTGCATCATTTTGAAGGGCCATCCAAATGGCACTGGCCTGAGCAGCCCCCAAGGGCGTTGAGGCATTGCCAGAGTCAAATGATGTGTTCCATTCAGACAAAATCTGTTCAGTATCGCTATATCCATACTCAACCAAAAGTTGATGAGCTTTGTCGTGCATCGCAATATAATCTTGCGGGTCTGTGCCGTAGTAATGCCAACTAAAGAAGTCCAGTTCAACTTCTCTTTCCTTTAGATACTGTAGAAAATTTTCAGTCCACTCAACACCGATCGTATTCATATATTCTGAATCCGTCGTCCAAGGAAGACCCAAGCCGACATTGTGAATACCAGGACCACCTATTTTAATTTCCGGGTGTAATTCCTTGAGTCTTATCGCTGTGTCAGCAAAGAATTCATAAAACTCCTCTGGCGTTCCATCCCATGAGTAACTTGGGAACTCTTCTGTATATTCAAATTCGCTCTTATTGTATGGCGTGGGAGAATCAACCCCCTGCATCTCAGTGTTAATGCCAATAATCTGCGGCTCATTCCAGATTTCAAAATAACCATGCTCTAAAGGATTAAATCCCCACAGGTCTTCATCTGTGTAGCGCTCAAGGAGTTTTTCAAAAATTTCGACGCCTTTGTCCAACATTGTTGTCGAAAGCGGCCTTTCACCTGACCAGAAGGGGCCATATCCGGGGTAACCGGTTGGCTCGTTCAATCCATACGCTCCCCAGCTGACCATGTTGCGCCAGCTCAGGCCTCCGCGAACAAAAGGATCCATTCCTAGATCAATAATATCCCGAAAATTTTCGTCAGTTTGCCTCCACTGATAAGACAAAGGGTCGTCAGGATTAGCTTGTTGATCTGGGAAAAAGTACATCACATCGAAAGTTCCATTCGACAGGTCTTCTATGCGGATGCTTTCAATCCCTAATTGCTGATACTGCTTGGAGACATTGGCAAAATTAGGTTCTCCTTGACCAAACGGAGTTGGGCCTGAATTGATGCCAAGCAAAGGCTTGATTTGATTGGATATCGGTTTTTTAAATCCAAGGACCTTCAGCACTGACTTTCTTCCTCTGAACTCAAGCTAGCCCAAAAATATTCAAAGTAACCTTTTGTGAGATTTCATGATTAAACATTGCAATCAATTATCCAGTCTCAGGATCTCAATCCAAACAAGCCAACAGACTTGGAGAAACGAACAAGCATGGCTTGCATGCGCCCTGGAAGGAGTAGCCAACAAAAAGCCCCCTCGTGAGAGGGGGCTTTCCGATTCAGCTCAAGCTGAATCTTTTAGAGACTTCAGCCTCAGGCTGTCTCGATCAACCGATGGCGGGAGCTTGCAGAGCCACAGGTGTGGACTCAGCAGCAGCCAGGTCGAGGGGGAAGTTGTGAGCGTTGCGCTCGTGCATCACT
>Ga0189292_10252_pt1 | contig 22383 bp, 19 predicted proteins | sample UW1oraminimetaG_FD_130317 | JGI IMG/M metagenome (GOLD analysis project Ga0189292, IMG submission 130317) | Marine microbial communities from the Costa Rica Dome - UW179A-orange mini metaG | ecosystem: Environmental > Aquatic > Marine > Oceanic > Photic zone | place: Costa Rica: the Eastern...
CGACACCATCGCCGGCCTGCACGGCGCGCTGGGCGTGCTGCTGGCCCTGTACCAGCGCGATGCCCGGGGCGGCCAGGGGCAGGTGATCGACGCGGCCCTGTACGAAAGCCTGTTCAACCTCAGCGAAAGCCTGCTGCCGGAGTATTCGGTGTTCGGCGCCGTGCGCGAGCCGGCGGGTGCGTCGCTGCCGGGCATCGCGCCGTCCAACGCCTATCCGTGCCGCGACGGCTACGTGCTGATCGCGGGCAACGGCGATGCCATCTACGCCCGCCTGATGGCCCGCATCGGCCGCGACGACCTGGGCCGCGATCCCGACCTGGCGCATAACGACGGCCGCGCCCGCCGCGTCGCCGAGATCGACCAGGCCATCGGCGCCTGGACCGGCGAGCGCGGCATCGACGAGGTGCTGCAGGCCATGCGCGAGGCCGACGTGCCGTCGGGCCGCATCTATTCGGTGGCCGACATCGCCCATGACCCGCACTATCAGGCGCGCGGCGCCATCACCCGCCTGGAGGCCGCCAGCGGCATCGCGGTGGACATGCCGGCGGTGTTTCCGTGCTTGTCGGCCAACCCCGGCGCGGTGCGCGAGCGCGCGCCGACGCTGGGCGAGCATACGGATGCGGTACTGGAGGCGGCGGGCCTGGGCGAGGAGCAACGCGAGGCGCTGCGGGCGCGCGGCGTGATCGCATGAGCTATTTCAATTTCCACTGCCCGGCAGCGAGGATGCATCCATGAATACCGGTTCCCCCGTCCTGGAAATCAACGAAGTCGGCCCGCGCGATGGCTTGCAGATCGAAGCGCGCATGGTGCCCACCGAGGACAAGATCGCCTTCGTCGATGCCTTGTCCGACTGTGGCTTTGCCCGTATCGAGGTCACCAGCTTCACCTCGCCCAAGGCCATCCCGGCGCTGGCCGATGCGGGCGCCGTGATGCAGGGCATCCGCCGCCGACCCGGCGTGATCTATACCGCGCTGGTGCCGAACATCCGCGGCCTGGAGCGGGCGCTGGAAGCCGGTGTCGATGAGATGAACCTGGTCATGTCGTGCAGCGAGACGCACAACCGCGCCAACCTGCGCATGACCCGCCAGCAATCGTTCGACGAGCTGAGCCAGGTGCTGGCCGCCGCCGGTCGCGCCGGGGCGCCCTGCAATGTCTCGCTGTCGACCGCGTTCGGCTGTCCGTTCGATGGCGACGTGCCCGCGGCGCAGGTGCTGGACCTGGCCACCCGGCTGGTCGACGCCGGCGCCCGCGGCATCACGCTGTGCGACACCACCGGCATGGCCTATCCCAGCCAGGTGGGCGAGTTGTGCGCGCAGGCCGCGCAGCGCCTGCCGGGCATCGCGCTCACCGCCCACCTGCACAATACGCGCGGCATGGCCCTGGCCAACGCCATCACGGCCTGGGAGGCCGGCATCACCCGCTTCGACGCTGCCGCGGGCGGCCTGGGCGGCTGCCCGTACGCGCCGGGCGCCAGCGGCAACGTCAACACCGAGGAACTGGTCCACATGTTCGAGTGCATGGGCGTGCGGACGGGCGTGTCGCTCGACGCGCTGCTGGCCATCCTGCGCGGATTGCCGGGGCTGGTCGGCCGCGAACTGCCCATGGCTTTGCTGCGCGCCGGCCCTCGACTGGCCGCGCATGCGCCGCCCGCCTGGCTGGCGGAGCGGTTCGGACCGGCCATCGACGCCGCCTAGATTTTTGCCTTACCCCACGCGCCCGTCATCGGGGGCTTTATACAAAAACAGCAAGGAGACAACCGCATGACCCCCTTCCGTTCCATTCCCGCGCTACGCGCCTGCGCCGTCGCGCTGGGCCTGGCCGCCGCCGGCGCCGCCCACGCGCAGGCGGATTTTCCCAATCGTCCTGTCACGCTGATCGTATCCGCCGCGCCCGGCGGCACCACCGACATCGCCGCCCGCCTCATCGCCCAACCCTTGGGCGTAGCCCTGGGCCAGAGCGTCGTCGTCGAAAACAAGCCGGGCGCTTCCGGCGGCATCGCCGCCCAGGCGGTGGCCCGCGCCAAACCCGATGGCTACACGCTGCTGCTGCAGTATTCGGGCTTCCAGGTGATCACCCCGCATGTCACGCCGACCTCCGGCTGGGATCCGATCAAGGACTTCGCGCCGGTCGCCAACGTTTTGTCCGCGCCCCAGGTCGTGGTGGTGCGGCCGGACCTGCCGATCAAGTCGCTCAAGGACCTGGTCGCCTACGCCAAGGCCAACCCGAGCAAGCTCAACTACGCCTCGTCCGGCAATGGCTCGTTGCAGCAGGTCGCCACCGAACTGCTCAACCAGATGGCCGGCACGCAGATCACGCACATTCCCTACAAGGGCACCGGCCCCGCGCTGAACGACCTGCTGGGCGGCGCCGTCGACATGACCATCACCACGCCGCCGCCGCTGCTCGGCCAGATCGCCGCCGGCAAGCTGCGCGCGCTGGCCGTCACCGGCAACACGCGCCTGGCGTCGCTGCCGGACGTGCCCACCGCCGCCGAGGCCGGTTATCCCGACCTGATCGTCTCGTCCTGGTTCGCCATGTACGCGCCCAAGGACACGCCGGCGCCGGTGGTGGACAAGATCGCCGGTGAAATCCAGAAGATCATGCAGACCGACGCCTTCCGCCAGAAGGCGGCCGAGCAGGGCGCCGAGGCCGAATTCATGGGGCCGAAGGCGCTGGGCGACTACACCCAGGCCGAGCTGGACCGCTGGGGCAAGGTGGTCAAGGCGGCGGGCATCACGGCCAATTGAGGGGGCGGCCTGTGGGGGTAAAACCCAGGCTATAATTCTCGCCTCTGCCCTGGTCTTGCGCCAGGGCACGACACCCGAGCGGGTGTAGTTCAATGGTAGAACGGCAGCTTCCCAAGCTTCATACGAGGGTTCGATTCCCTTCACCCGCTCCATTCCAAAGAATGCCAACGACGGCTACTGACGTCCAGATCCGCGTGAGCCGCGTCTCCCTCACATGATGCTCCAACCTGAATTACCGTTTGAGTTCCTGGTAAGGCAGCGTCTTTCAGTGCAGTGATCGGAGGCTCCGGCAGGCCGCGAGGTTCGCGCCTGGCCCCTGGGGTCATGACTCAAGTTCGCAGCGCCATGGCGCGCAGCAGCGCATCAATCTGCCCGAATGCATCTTGCTGCCATTGTTCGGGTGTGCGGTCTCCCAGCGCATGCGTGTCTTCGACGAAGCGCCTCACGCAGGTGGGGCCGTATCCCTCGAAGGCATCGAACTTGTCGGCGATGTGTCGAAACCCGCGCTCGCCGCTTGCGTGTTCCAGTAGAGGGAGACATTCTTGCGCCAGCGCCTCGATGCCATCAAGGTAGTTCCGCACGCAGTAGTAGATATCGTAGGCATCCTTCTGCTTGTAGCGGCCCGCCAGCGCATGACCTTTCATGGCCAATAGCGCAGGGATGGAGCACACCGCGATCTCTACGCGGTTGGTCCCTCCGTCCGGCATTGGGCCCTCCACCGCCACCAGCTGATAGAACCGCATCGCCAAGTCAGCGCCGTCGGCCCGTTGTACGGCAAAGTCGCTGATCAGGGGAGGGGTGTTCTTGACGATCTCCGCGTCGCGCGGCATCAAGAAATCGATCACGATGTCGATCGCCTCCCCGTCATCTCGCGCGGGAACCTGGCGAACCAGCTGGAAGCGCCGAAGCCCGTCGCGCTGGGTGTATCCGTGGCTCTGAAGCGCACCGATCAAGGTTGCGTACTCGCCGTCGCCGAGCGCTTCTGCATCCAGACCAACGTCCACATCGAGCGTGCCGACGTGGGGCATATCCTCGTTGGCCAACAGCAACCAGGGTACTGCCCCGCCGATGATGGCAAACTTGCCTTGGAAGCTGCCAAGTATCTGACCGATCTCGATCAGCACGGATTTCACGGCCGCGGTCGTGCGGTCGTCATATTCGGCGGCCGATTGGGGCTCCTGAGATGGCGTCATTTGGGCCATGAAAGCTTTTCCTTGCGCAGGTGGTCGGCGGCCTCGGCGCCGCGTTCGCCGGCAATGGACAGGTCGAGGTAGGTTTGAACCAGACTCGTGCAGACTGCGCCCGGCGCAGGTTCAACGGTGTCGGCTAGCAATCCCGTGTCCTTCGGCACGATGATGACCATGTTCTCGCCCTTTGCGGCAGGCGCGAGCTGCAGCGCTGCCTGAAGCTTGCGCAGGCCATCCTCGTCGGCGAAGAAATAGTGCGTGCCGGTACGACCGTAGGGCGAAAGCCACTGCGCTGCCGAGAACGATGCGAAAGCAGCACGTCCAGGACCGTCCTCCGCGCGCAGCGCGGTACGGGCCGCGTTTTCGAACATGCTGCCATGCAGGGGGGTGTAGAACCGCAGATGTTCACCTGACGGTGCGGTGTAGCTGTCTCGCCATGCGTCCAGCAGTGCATCGGGTTCCGAGAGGATGAGGCCATCGTTCGAGGCGCGTGCCCATTCCCGATTAATCAGGCCGGTGCGCACATTGCTGACGTGCCCCAGGCTGACGCCGGAAATTTCCGACAATTCCGTGACGCGCCATGCACGGCCAGGTTCGCGCAGCATGACGCGCAGAACCTGAGCCGATCTTGGCCTGAACAGCGATTTGAGTTCGCGCTGTTCGGCCGCCGGTTTGTCCGCCATCAGGCGCTCGATGAACACGCCACCAAAAGCGATCCGGGCGTTGCCCTCCAGGTCGAGATAGCTGACGTCCTTCTCTTCGCACAATCGCCTCACCGCAGGTGAGAGGTAGGGAGCAATGAAGACAGGCGTCGCCTCGGGAGCTCGCTCCGCAATGTAGTTCCGTAGCTCCAGCAACGCGGACCGGGCATGCCGCGGTTGCCCGTTCGATTTGTATTCGCAGATAAGTAGGTGCCGTTGGCCGTTGACGAGCAGCCGAGCGGTCAAGTCCGGCTCCCAATCGCCGCCGGATAAGGCTTCGGCTTCGATGCCTTCTATCTGAAGGATCGGGATTTTTTCAAGCACCAAGCGCAGCGCCTCACCCGCCCGGGCTTCCGACGCTTTCATTGGATTAGTATCTTTCATCATTTGCTGAAAATACCATATTTATTGAAAATCGTCGGCATGATTTCATTATTATTGGTTGTTTCAACTTTTGCTGAAACTCTTTCATAAAGTGAAATTATCCTCTTCACCCGCTCCATTCACCGACGATCGACCGTACCCTGCCGTGCGATGACGGCCTCGACGATCCGCCGCAACTGCCGGTCGGCGTCGCGGACTGACCGGTTCTGCGCGGACACCTGCGCACCCTCGAACAGGAACGTGAGTTCGCTCGCCGTCTCTTCAGGCGACGCCAGGCCCGCCCGCTCGCACAGGCTGGCCAGCCGCCGCCATTGCCGCACCTTGTGTTCCTCGATCAGTTTGCGGCCGGGATGTTCCGGATCGGGCAGTTCCGCGATCGAGTTGATGAACGCGCAGCCGCGGTGCGACCAGGCGCGCGCCTCGTCCGAAAAATAGGTGACCCATCCGAGGATCTGCGCGCGGGGATCGTCCGGATGCGCGGCTTCGATGGCATCGAGCGCGCGCCAATAGTCGTCGATCACCTGGCGCAGCCATTCGGTCACCAGCACATCCTTTGATTGGAAATGGCGGTAGATCGCCATCTTCGTCGTGTTGCCGCGGGCGGCGATGGCCTCGACGCCGGTCGCCCGGATGCCTTCGTTGTAGAACAGCTCGCCGGCCGCCGCGAGCACGCGTTCACGCGGCGCGGGCGCGGGTGCGGGCACGGCCTCGTTCTGGTTGTCGCTCTGTTTTCTTTTCATGGGTTCTTGACGGCGATACCGATCGGTATCATCATTCGGATTTCGTTGATACTGATCAGTATCATTCAGTGGCGATTCTATGCCACCCCTGGTCGATAGGAAACAGTAATGAAGCTCTCAGAGTACGTGCAGTACGACGCGATCGGGCTTGGCAGCCTCATCGCGCATGGCGAGGTGAGTCCGCGGGAGCTCGCTGACACGGCGCTGCAAGCGTGCGCACAGATCAATCCGAAGATCAATGCGGTGATCGAAAGCTGGTCGCCGGACCTTGCCGACGTTGCCCCCGCGCGGGAAAGCAATTCGCCCCTCGCGGGCGTCCCTTTCCTGATCAAGGATGTGGGCGTCGCGATGGCCGGCAGGAAAAACGAGTTCGGCAGCCGGCTGGCGCAAGGCTTCACGGCAGCGGCCGATTCGCTGCTGATGCGGCGCTTTCGCGAGGCCGGGCTGGTGACCCTGGGGCGAACCGCCACGCCCGAGTTCGCCTGGAGCGGCACGACCGAATCCACGCTGTGCGGCCCGACGCGCAACCCCTGGAACGTGGCCCACGGCGCGGGCGGATCGAGCGGTGGCGCCGCGGCGGCGGTTGCCGCTGGCATCGTGCCGTTGGCCCATGCCACCGACGCGGCCGGCTCGATCCGCATTCCCTCGGCGGCTTCCGGCGTGTTCGGGCTCAAGCCGACGCGCGGCCGCGTATCCAATGGGCTCGGGCTGGAAGAGGCCATCAACGGCCTGGCGGCCCAGCTTGGCGTCAGCCGTTCGGTGCGTGACAGCGCCGCGCTGCTCGACGCGGTGCAGGGCGCGGCCGATGGCGAGCCGTACGCAATTGCGCCGCCGGTTGGCCGTTACCTGGCGCAAGTCGGCATCGAGCCCGGCAAGCTGCGTATCGGTGTCATGCCGCAGGCCTGGGGAGGCCAGCGCACCCAGGCCTGCATCCTGGAGCGCCTTGCCGAGGCGGTGCGGCTGTGTGCCTCGCTCGGCCACGAGGTCGAAGAGGCCGAGGCGCCGCTGGGCGTCAGCTGGGAGGCGTTCGTGCATGCCAGCTCGGTGCTGTGGTCCGCCAATATCGCCACATGGATCGACGGAATCGCGGGCGCCATGGGGCGCCAGCCCGACCTGGCAACCCTGGAGCCGCAGACGCTCGCGGTCTATCGAACGGGGCGCGGGATCGGCGCCATCGAGATGGTCCATGCCCTCGATCTGCGCAATGCCGTGACCCGCAGCGTGGCGGCGTTCTTCTCGCGCTACGACCTGCTGTTGACCCCCACGCTGCCCGACCTGGCGCCGGCGTTGGGGACCTATGCCGCCGGCGCCGAAACGCTGGACGGCCACCAGTGGACCGACCGCGTCTTCGGCAGTTCGCCGTTCACGCCGGTGTTCAACGCCGCCGGGTTGCCGGCCATGTCGGTGCCGTTGTTTCAGGACGCCGCGACCGGCCTGCCGATTGGCATGCAGTTCGTGGCGCCGGCCGGCCGCGAGGATGTGCTGTTCCAGGTGGCCGGCCAGTTGGAGCGCAGCCTGCCGTGGGCGGGACGGGAACCAGGCGTGTGGGCGTCGACGGTGCCCGCGTGAACCGGCGTGATTCAAGTACCCTATAGCCCATTCCCGTGCCAGAACCACAAGTATGCAAGACGATCTTTTCGGCGATGCGCTGCCCGTGCCGTCGGCCAACGCGCCGGATCCCGCAGCGCCTCGGGCCGCTCCCGACCTTTCCGCCCTGCGGAGCATGGCCAGGGTGCTTCCCGCTCCCGCAGGAGAGGAATGGCGCGCGCTCGCCCAGCAGTTGCCGGCCCAATTGCGCTTTGGCGTCTCCACCTGGTCATACCCGGGTTGGGAAGGGCTGGTCTGGGACGGTGAATACGATTCGAGCACGCTATCCCGACACGGCCTGGGCGCCTACCATCGGCATCCGCTGTTGCGCACGGTTTGCGTCGACCGCACTTTCTGGCAGCCGTTGACGGCGAGCCAGTACGCCGCCTACGCGGGGCAGGTCGATGACGATTTCCGTTTCGTCGTCAAATGTCCCGCCAGCGTTACCGACGCCCAGGTGCGCGGCGAAGCGGGCAGGACGCGCGAGGCCAACCCGCTTTTCCTCGATCCGTCGGTGGCTGTCCAGGAATTCGTGCGCCCGGCGCTTGAGGGCCTGGGCGCCAAGCTCGGCGTCCTGGTGTTCCAGCTGAGCCCGCTGCCGCTGGGCATGCTGAGCCGCTCGGCATCGCTGTTCGAGAAACTGGATCGCCTGCTGGCGGCTGTCCGGGAGGCCTTGTCCGGGCATGATGCCGTGATCGTCGCCGTGGAAGTGCGGGACCCGGAACTGCTGGGTCAGGCGCTGGTTGACACGCTCAGGGCGCATGGGGCCACTTTCTGCCTGGGCCTGCATGGCAAGATGCCGCCGATCGACGCGCAACTGCCGGTGCTGCGCGCGCTATGGCCGGGGCCGCTGGTCTGCCGCTGGAACCTGAACCGTGTCTTCGGCGCCTATGGCTATGCCGACGCGCAGAAGAAGCACGATCCGTTCAATGCCATCGTCAGCGAGGATCTCGCCACGCGCACGGCGCTGGCGCGCACGATCCGCGGCATCACGGGCGCGGGCCAGCCGGCCTACGTGACGATCAGCAACGATGCCGAGGGCTGCGCGCCGCTGTCCATCCAGAAACTGGCCCAGGCCATCGCGGCGTAGGGCCAGCCCGGCTCGGCATGCCGGGCGCCGGTGCCGGGCGCGGTAAAATCCGCTCCCCATGCGCTACTCCGATTTCCAACAACGTCTCGCCTCCCTGGGCGCCCAGCCGACTCATCGCGGCCGGGTCATGCGCGCCTGGCTGACCGGGCAGGCATTCGACAGCGACACCTGGCGGCGGCGTTTCGACAACTTCCTGCCGCTGGCGGTGCGCGAGGCCCTGCCGGCCCTGGCGGCGGAACTGGACGGGCTGGCGCGGGTGCGCTCCGAACACGCCGGACATGACGGCTCGCGCCTGCTGGTCGACCTGGCCGACGGGCAGATGGTGGAAAGCGTGCTGCTGCCGCGCGACGGGCTCTGTGTGTCGACCCAGGTCGGCTGCGCCGTGGGCTGTCGTTTCTGCATGACCGGCAAGAGCGGCCTGATCCGTCAGGTCGCCAGCATGGAGATCCTGGCCCAGGTGGTGCTGGCGCGGCGCTTGCGCTTGGTGAAGAAGGTCGTTTTCATGGGCATGGGCGAACCGGCGCACAACCTCGACAACGTGCTCGAGGCCATCAATCTGCTCGGCACCGACGGCAATATCGGCCACAAGAACCTGGTGTTCTCCACCGTGGGCGATCCGCGCGTGTTCGACGCGTTGCCGCGGCAATCCGTCAAGCCCGCGCTGGCGCTGTCGCTGCATACGACACGGGCCGAGCTGCGCGAGCACCTGCTGCCGCGCGCGCCGAAGATCGCGCCGGAGGCCTTGGTGGAACTGGGTGAAAAGTACGCCCGCGACACCGGCTACCCGATCCAGTACCAGTGGACCTTGCTCAAGGGCATCAACGACGGCGACGATGAGCTGGACGCGATTCCGCGCCTGCTCAAGGGCAAGTTCGGCGTGCTCAACGTGATTCCCTTCAACAGCCTCGAGGGCGATGACTACCAGCGTCCCGAGACCGAACGCATCCGCGAGATCGTGCGCATCCTGCATCGCCGCGGGGTGCTGACCAAGATCCGCAACAGCGCCGGGCAGGACGTGGACGGCGGCTGCGGCCAGCTGCGGGCCCGCGCGGTGGGGGCGGAGCAGGTGGTGGAGCTGCGCCGCATACACAGTGGAAGGCTGAAGGCCGCGGTTCCGTGATGAGGCGGTATTGCGTCTGACATTTGAAAAACAGGGGCGTGCACTCAAGGCGCTTTGCCGCCCGCGTGGGCAGAATAGCCAGCTTTCGGTATCCAGACCGGTGGTGCACTGGGTGAAGCATGTTTCAAGTTCCCGACGGCGTTGCCTTTCAGCTATTCATCGACCATCGCAGGACAGACCTTCAGCGAATCGCACGTCATACTCGAGGCGAATGTCAATTCGACGATGTCGTCAGTGAAGCCTGGATCTTGGCATCACGCCTGCAGACGAGCAGCAGTGAGTGCTTGGATATGTTGGACGAGGCTTGTCAAGAAAGACTGTTGAGCCATCTCTACCAACAGTTGGTTCGCTACACCGAGCAAACTGTCCGACACGCTGTGCGGCTCGACCATTCACCCGTCGGGGGCGACCACAGCGGAGATCTCCATCCTGTGGCCTATCTGCTTGTCAGCAATGAAGGACGCGATCCGTTGCGTGAATTGCTCGAGCAAGAGACCGACACGGAAGTAGAGTGCGACCTGCAGGGGCACGGCTCACTGGCGGCCGCCTACGTGTACCTTCTGCGTCGGCTCGACAACCAGATGTCCCGTGTTGCTGATCACCTGCGGATATCTCGCTCCTATGCCTATCGCTGTTGTGCGAATGCCAGAGAGCTGGCAGCCCGTCTCAGGCATATTCCAGTTCCCATCCCTGAAGACTTCGCGCCAGGCCCTTGGAGATCGTTTCGGTTACGTCGCGCTCACCTACAGCTTGCGTTTAACTTCGATGACCAATTGTCAGTCTGACGAAGGATGCCGCGCTTATGTTTGCTAGATGGGCTAGGGCACGCGACGGCAGAGGACGGAAGCACCCCTTCAATAGGCGTGGGATGGTGGTGAGTGGTTATACTGGTTATGATGATTTTTATATCTATCATAACCATGAGGTTGCCATGACCCCGATCCGCACACAGGCAGACCTGCTTGATGTGATGACGGGCTCTCCCGAGGAAGTTGGCCAGCGGCTGAAGCGCGTTCAGGCCGACCAGGTCGTCGCCATCGGGTTGGAGCACGCATCCGCGAAAGAGGCCGGCATGATTGCCGAAACGTTGGCCCGCTTTGTTCAACTGGTCAATCTGAATGTCATTCGGCACGAACGCGAAACCCTCGAATCGCTGGTTGAAGTTTTGGTGCCCAAGGCGCCACCCACACCCGTTCAACTCAAAGAGGCGGCGATGTTGGCGAAAGCCCGCATCGCCGTGCTTCGAGAGGGCAATTGGCTGACGGCTGCGGAGATCGCCGATCTGGCAGGCTTCAGTTCCAGCAATCCCAGCGCTCAGCCCAACAAGTGGAAGCGTGACGGCCTGATTTTCGCGATCCGGCATCTGGGCGTTGATTACTTTCCTGACTACGGGTTGGACCCCGACACAGGCTATCGGCCACTCAAGGCCATGGCTGCTGTGATCAAGGTTCTTGGTGGTTCGAAAGACAGCTGGGGCCTGGCTTATTGGTTTGCCTCGGCCAACAGCTTTCTCGGCGGCGCGCGTCCACAGGATGTGCTTGCAAAGCAACCGGACCGCGTTATCGCCGCGGCCGCGGACGAACAGGAAGGGATTGTGCATGGCTGAACAAGCTGGAAAATCGTCACCGATTCCGCCTGCTGACATTACGCCGTCGCCCGTGCCAGCACTGCATGTCTCAAGGATGACGTGGCCGCAGGGCATGACGTTGCATCGGATCCATCAGGCCAAGTACGCGGGCGCCGAGTTCAACCCCGGTGTCAAAGGCAATGCGCGATTCAGCCCGATCATGGATGCTCAAGGCAGGCGGATCCCGACGCTTTACGGCGGAAGCTCGTTCGACTGCGCGGCGATGGAAACCGTGTTCCACGACGTTTCGTTCGCGCCAGGGTTCAAGAGCTATGACAAAACGAAGCTTGAGGGGCACATGCATTCCCAGGTCCAGCCGGGCGTTGATCTCGTGTTGGCCGATTTGCGTGGAAAAGCGCTGCGAAAATTGGGAATTTCGCGCAGGCAACTGATCGATACCGAGAAGGATCGATACCCTACCACGCGAAAATGGGCCCAGGCCATTCATGCAAGGTGCCCTGATGTGCAGGGCCTGTGTTGGACTTCAAGGCAGGATGACAGCGCACAGGCAGCGATGTTGTTCGGAGATCGTATCGCTGCCGACGTGCTGAGTCAGACCGGGCCCTCTCGCAGCTTGCTGAAGGATGAAAATGCCTATGACGATGTGTTGAACCTTGCTGAAAAAATAGGTGTGAACCTCGTGTCGGGGAAAAACTGAAGGATCCCGGTCCTACGCCGGCATGTCCGCCGGATGATCCGCCGGTTCCCGGTTCAGTTTCGCATGCCGGTACAGCGCTTCGCGGTCCAGGATCGTCATGCCGCCGTAATGCGTCTGCAATACGCCTTCCCGCGCCAGCCGGGTCAGGGCGGTGTTGCAGCGCTGGCGCGACACGCCGCACAGGCTGGCGATCTCCTCCTGCGAGATCCTGAGCCGGCCGTTGGTGCCGGCATGCTGTTCGGCATTCAATTGCGCGGCGACGGCGCGGGCGACGGTGGTGTCGACGTCCAGCAGCACGTTGCCGGTATAGCAGGCCATCAGCCAGTTCACGCGCTGCGCCAGGTGCGTCATCAGCGCCTTGGTGAATTCGATGTTGTGGTTCCAGAGGCGTTCGCAGGTGTCGCGCGGCAGGATCACCACCTGGCTGGGGCGCAGCGCCACCACTTCGTACTCGAACGGTTCGCGGCGGATCATGGTGGCCTCGCCGAACCAGCTGCCGGTGCTGAAGCCGGCCAGCGACAGCGACCGGCCGTCCGAGCCGCGCGACGACCATTTCACCAGGCCGTCCACCACGCCATACCAGCCCAGCGATTTCGAACCCTCGCGGAACAGGCGTTCGCCCGCCTGCAATGTGACCACGCGCAACTCGGCGCGGACCACCTCGCGTTCCAGGCGCGGCAGGCCGTTGTACCAGGGCACGACGGCCAGCATCCGGTCCACCGGATCCTGCTTGGGCCGCCGCCTGGGGCTGGCTGTTTCGTGGCCAGTGCCGCCCGCCGGTGCTCGCATGGTCTTCCCCGTTTCGCCGTGATGATCGCGCCCAGGTAAACCCTAGGGCGCTTTGTCAACATGATGACTGTCCGCATTGGGGGCCGGTCCGAGAATATTCGGGGCCCCAGAGCCAAAAAACCATAAGAGGAGACAGGTATGTTGTCAATGCCACGCAGGTTTTCGCGCGCTGTCCTGGCCGGCGCCATCGCCGGCGCGCTGCTGCACGCGGGCGCGGCCCGGGCGCAGATTTCCGACGACGTGATCCGGATCGGCTTCATTACCGACATGTCGGGCGTCTATTCGGGGCCGGACGGTCCCGGCGGCGCCGAGGCCATCAAAATGGCCATCGAGGAGATGGGCGGCGAGATCAATGGCAAGAAGATCGAGCTGTTGACGGCGGATCACCAGAACAAGGCGGACATCGCCTCGGCCAAGGCGCGCGAGTGGTTCGACCAGCGCGGCCTGGACCTGCTGATCGGCGGCACCAATTCCAGCACGGCGCTGGCGATGTCGAAGGTGGCCGCCGACAAGAAGAAACCGATCATCGTGGTGGGCGCGGGCGCGCCGGCCCTGACCAACGAGCAGTGCACGCCGTACACGCTGAACTACGCCTATGACACCGTGGCGCAGGCGCGCGGCACGGGCGCGGCGGTGGTGAAGGCGGGCGGCAAGAGCTGGTACATCCTGACGGCCGATTACGCCTTCGGTCATGCGTTGCAGGCCGACACCACCAAGGTGGTCGAGGCGGGCGGCGGCAAGGTGGTCGGGTCGGTCAAGCATCCGCTGTCGACCAGCGATTTCTCGTCGTTCCTGCTGCAGGCGCAGGCCAGCAAGGCCGAGATCCTGGCGCTGGCCAATGCCGGCGCGGACGCGACCAACGCGATCAAGGCGGCCAACGAGTTCGGCCTGACCCGGACGATGCGGCTGGCCGGCATGATCATGTTCATCAACGACATCCACGCCATGGGCCTGGAGACGGCGAAGGGCATGTACCTGACCGACAGCTGGTATTGGAATGCGTCGGACGAGACGCGGGCCTGGGCGCAGAAGTTCTACGAACGGCGCAACGCCATGCCGTCGTCGCTGCAGGCGGCCGATTACTCGGCGGCCATCCAGTACCTGCGCGCCGTCAAGGCCACGGGCACCGACGATGCCGACACGGTGCTGGCCTACCTGCGCGCGAACAAGCTCGACGACGTGTACATCAAGAACGGCGTGGTGCGGCCGGACGGGCGCGTGGTGCATGACATGTACCTGCTGCAGGTCAAGACGCCCGAGGAATCGAAGGCGCCCTGGGACTACTTCAAGGTGGTGCAGACCATCGACGGCAACGAGGCCTTCACCACCAAGGCGGAAACCCGCTGCGCCCTTTGGAAATAAGAGACCCGCCATGGCAAAACGCAAAGTGATCGTGACCATTGCCCCCACCGGGGGCATGGCGTTCAAGAGCCAGAACCCGCACCTGCCGACCCAGCCGGCCGAGATCGCCGAGGACGTCTACCGTTGCTATAACGCCGGGGCCAGCGTGGTGGCGCTGCATGCGCGCCGCCCCGACGACCAGGCCACCTGCGACGCGGCCATCTACCGCGACATGAACCAGCGCATCCGCGAACGCTGCGACATCGTGCTGAACAATTCCACGGGCGGCGGCGTGCACGGCGACATGGTCAGGGAGACCACGCCGGGCACCTGGGAGATCCTGTGGGAGGAACGCCTGAAGGGCATGGACGCGGGCGCCGAGATGTGTACGCTGGACGCCACCACGCTGAACCTGGCCTTCGGCGACCGCGAGTACCTGATGAACACGCCGCTCAGCCGCGCGCGCGAGATGGCGGCCGGCATGAAGGCGCGCGGCATCAAGCCGGAGTGGGAGGTGTTCAGCCCGACGCACATCCTGCAGGACGCGACCACGCTGATCGGCGAGGGACTGGATGAGGAGCCGCATTTCATCAACCTGGTGATGAACGTGCACCGCAACTTCCAGAACGCCATGCCGTTCTCGCCGCGCCACCTGCAGATGATGGTGGACCTGCTGCCGAAGAACAGCATCTTCTGCGTCAGCGGCATCGGCCCGTCGCAGCTGGAGGCCAATATCAGCGCACTGCTGCTGGGCGGCCATGCGCGGGTGGGGTTGGAAGACAACCTGTATTACCGCCATGGCGAGCTGGCGACCAACGTGCAGCTGACCGAACGCATCGTGCGCATCATCCGCGAGATGGACATGGAGCCCGCGACGCCCGCCGAGGCGCGCGAGATCCTGGGGTTGCCGCTGCGCAGCGGCGTGCGGCCGGCCTTCGCGCTGTGAGACCGACGCGGCATTTTCCAAGGAGTGAAGCCTGATGATCGAATCGTTGAAAGGCAAGCGGGTCCTGATCACCGCGGGCGCGGGCGGCATCGGCCTGGCGATCGCGCGCAAGTTCCTCGCGTCGGGGGCGCAGGTGCACATCTGCGATGTGGCCGCGGAGGCGGTGCAGGCCGCCGTGCAGGCGCATCCCGGCTTGAGCGGCAGCGTCACGGACGTGTCCGATGAAGCCCAGGTGCTGGCCATGTTCGCGGACCTGGCCACGCGCTGGGGCCGGCTCGATGCGCTGGTGAACAACGCCGGCGTCTCGGGGCCCACCAGCCGGCTCGAGGACACGGACCTGGCGGCATGGCGGGCCACGCTCGACGTCAACCTGACGGGCACGTTCCTGTGCGCGCGCAGCGCGGTGCCGCTGCTGCGCGAGGCGGGCGGCGGGGCCATCATCAATATCTCGTCGGTGGCGGGCCGCCTGGGCTTTTCGCTGCGCAGCCCTTATAGCGCCAGCAAGTTCGGGCTGGCCGGATTGACGCAGACCTGGGCGATGGAGCTGGGGCCGTCCGGCATCCGCGTCAATTCGGTGCTGCCGGGCGTGGTGGCGGGCGACCGGGTCGAGCGCATCATCGCCGCCCGCGCGGCGGCCGGCGGCGTCAGCAACGATGCCATGCGCGCGCAACTGGTGGAAAAGGTGTCGCTGCGCAAGATGACCCAGCCCGAGGACATCGCCAATCAGGTGGCGTTCCTGTGCTCGGACGAGGGCGCGATGGTCAGCGGCCAGAGCATCTCGGTGTGCGGCAACGTCGAATACCTGGGGTGAGGGAGCCGCGCCCTAGGCCATCTTGGCGTAAAGCGCGATCAGCGCGTCGAACGACGGCGCCACTGGCATGAACCAGCCGTCCTCGATGAAGCCGTCGACCAGCGCGTCCACCGGCTTGTCCGTGACGTCCAGGTCGGCATACGCCGAGTACAGTTCGCCGTCGGTGTACATGATGCGGCCCGCATGGCGGCCCTGGCTGATCTCGACGTAGGTACAGAAATCCCCGCCCAGGCCCAGCACCGGCGCGAACGGCAGGAAGGCCGGATTGTGGAAGCCCATGCGCGGCGTCAGCAGCGCCAGGTCGAGGTGCGGATCGCCGTTGCCGATGCCGAAAAAGGTGTTCATGTCCGCCAGCGCGGGCGAGACGCCGGCGCGGTGGGCCTGGTCGAATTCGAACCCGAACCGCAGGCCGTTGCTGCGCTTGAGGAAGGCGCGGTAGGCCGCCGAAAAGTGCGTTCTCCAGGCGTCCTCGTAGGCCTGTATCGCGCCTTCGGAGGCGCCGTCGAACGTTTGCAGGATCTTGTCGGAGCGCAACAGCTTGTCTAGCGGGTCCATGGGGATTCCAGTCCTTTCGAGGGAAAGCTCGGGGGCAGGGCAAGCGCGGTCTGGTCAGCATACCCTGCCGCGCCTGTCCTGCCTGTTTCACTTTTTTTCACAAATCCCACACAAAACACGGCGGAACGCGAACGGGCTTGTTCCCTATCATCCCGGGGCGCGCCCGCGGATCACGCGGGCCCGGCCGTCCGGCCGCCGCGCGACCTTGCCCCCGCAGTTTCCCGCTTCCCCGCCGGCTCCGCCACGCGGGCGCGCCCGCCGCGTCGAGCCGTTGGCGGGCGGCCCGAAGGCCATCGATGCTCAAATTTCTCGTTCGCGTTTTCGTCGTGGTTCTGATCAGTCTCGGGGTGGCTTACCAGCTCGTGGACAAAGGCCTGGGCACGCTGTTCCGGCCGATCGTGGAGAACGTCGCCTTCCAGTCGCTGCGCGGCCAGGTCCATGAGCTGCGCCTGCGGCTCGACGACGTTGCGCCGGCGCAGCGCGAGACGGTGCTGCGCGAGCAGGTGCGGCCCTACTACGGTTTGCGGCTGCAGCTGCTGCGCCAGGACGAAGTGCGGCTGAACGAGGACGAACGCGAGCAGCTGGAGATCCTGGGCTTCGTGATGCGGGACGAGTACAGCACCCATCTGGTGCCGCTGCCGGGCCAGCCCGCCCAGTGGCTCGAGGTGCGTCTGCCGGGCGAGGGTCTGGTCGACACCTTGCTGACCTGGGGCGTCTGGGTGTTCCTGGGGTTCATGATGGCGATGAGCCTGCTGGCGCTGTGGGCGCTGCCGATGTGGCGCGACATGGACGCGCTGCGCAACGCCGCGCTGCGCATGGGCCAGGGCGAATTGAGCATGCGCGTGCACCTGTCGCGTATTTCGGGCATCCGCCACGTCGGCGAGAGCTTCAACACCATGGCCGAGCGGATCGCCGCGTTGGTCGATAACCAGCGCAGCCTGACCAACGCCGTCTCGCACGAGCTGCGCACGCCGCTGGCGCGGCTGTCGTTCGAGGTGGACCAGCTGGACCGCGGCGGCCTGCCGGCCCGCCATGGCCGGGTGCTGCGCGACATGCGCGCGGACATCTCCGAGCTGGAAAGCATGGTGGCGGAACTGCTGGTGTACGCCCGGCTGGAACGGCCCACCGAGGAAACCGTGCAGCTCGAGACGGTGGACACGCGCGACTGGCTGGGCGAGGCGCTGGCGCAGGTGGCGCACCAGGCCGCGGCGCGCAATGTGCGCTGCGTGGTGGCGCCGGACCCGCCGCCGCACGTGCGGCTGAATCCGCGCTACATGAGCCGGGCGCTGCTGAACCTGGTGCAGAACGCGGTGCGCTACGCGCGCGGCCGCATCGACATCGCGTTGACGCAGCGCGCCGAGGGCGGCTTCGAGCTGGTGGTGGACGACGACGGACCGGGGATCGCGGCGGCGGACCGCGAGCGGATCTTCGAACCCTTCATCCGCCTGGATGAAAGCCGCGATCGCGGCACCGGCGGCGCGGGGCTGGGGCTGGCGATCGTGCAGCGGGTGGCGATGAGCCACCGCGGCAGCATCAGCGTGACCGACAGCCCGGCGGGCGGGGCGCGCTTCGTGCTGCGCTGGGCCGCCGACCAGGGGCTGCCGCCGTAGCGCCGGGCACGGTTACGTTTTCACATTGCATTTTCATGCGCAGGGCGAGCAAAAATGGTGTTTCATACGGGGGTTTCCTTTCCCCCTTCATAACGAGAACGCCATGAGACATTTCCTGCCCGCCCTGGGCGCAGCCCTGGTCCTTTCGCTCGGCGCCCACGCCGCCTCGGCGCAGCAGGCGCCCGCCGCCAGCGCCACCGCCAAGCCGTTGCGCGATCCCTTTTTCTGGCTCGGGGAGATCAACAAGGCGACGGCGGTGATCAACACCGACGAAGGGCTGCTGGACAAGTCCATGGCGCCCCGGCTGGCCGCGGGCGTGGCGAAGGTGATCAACGACGGCAATCAGCCCGGCGCCAAGCGCCCGGCCAGCGTCATCACCTTCGAGCCGCTGCTGATCAAGGCCGCGGGCGAGGACGTGACGCTGCTGCACGCCGGCCGTTCCAGCCAGGACATGCATGCCACCTACCGCAGCGCCATCCTGCGCGACAAGCTGCTGGAGCTGGCGGACCAGTTGAACGCCACCTCCCGCACGCTGGTGGAGCTGGCGGCCAAGCACGCCGGCACCATCGTGCCCAACTACACCAACGGCGTCGCGGCCCAGCCGAACAGCTATGGCCACTATCTGCTGGGCCAGGCGGCCGGGCTGGAGCGTGATGCCCAGCGCATCCGCGAAGCCTACGCGCGCATCGACCGCTCGCCGATGGGCACGACGGTGTTGAACGGCACCAGCTGGCCGCTGGACCGCAAGCGCATGGCGCAGTACCTGGGCTTCACGGCGCTGGTGGACAACGCCTATGACGCTTCGCAGATCTCGTCGATGGACCAGCCGGTGGAGGTGGCGTCGATCGTCACCAGCATCGCGCTGCGCACCGGCAACTTCGTCGAGGACGTGATGACGCAGTACGCGCAATCGCGGCCGTGGATCCTGCTGGAGGAGGGCGGCGGCAATACCTACGTGTCCAGCGCCATGCCGCAAAAGCGCAACCCCGGCCTGCTCAACGATACGCGCAGCGACGCCTCGACGGCGGTGACGCTGGCCATGGGGCCGGTGATCCAGACGCACAACATCACGCCGGGCATGAGCGATCCGAAGGACGTCAAGCAGAACTCGGCCATGGTCGATGCCGGCATCTCCGCGCTCAAGCGCTGGGACCGCGTGCTCAAGGCCATGGTGATCAGCCCGGACCGCGCGCTGGAGGAACTGAACAGCGACTGGACCGCCTCGCAGGAACTGGCCGACGTGCTGATGCGCAAGTACAAGCTGCCGTTCCGCGATGGCCACCACTTCGCCTCCGAGGTCGTGAGCTACGCCAAGACCAACAACATCAAGCCGCTGGATTTCCCGTATGACCAGGCGCGCCGTATCTACGCCGAAGCCATGAAGGGCTCGAAGTATCCGAACGAGCTGCCGATGAGCGAGGCCGAGTTCCGCTCGACGCTGGACCCCGTGGCCATCGTCAAGAACCGCGCCACCAGCGGCGGTCCGCAGCCGGCCGAGATGGACCGCATGATCAAGGAAGCGCGCGAGCAGCTGGCCGCGCAGGACAAGTGGATCGCGGCCCGCCGCGCCCACATCGCCGATTCGCTGGCCAGTCTGGACAAGGCGTTCGACGCGCTGGTGGCCAGCGCGCCGAAGGACAAGGGCCAGTAAGCGGGGCGCCCGGCATCCCGCGATGCCGGGCGGCGGGGCCGGCGCGCCGCGCCGGCCCGTGTCAGCGGCACGCCATCGAGTAGCCGCAGCGGATCTGGTCGGGCAGATCGCGGCCCTGGGCCGGATCGACCGCGTCGGCCGGCGCGTCCCAGGCAATCAACTGCGCCACGTCGTTGTTGCCCACCGGCCGGGCGTAGATCCACAGCCGGTCTCCCTTCCATGAGAACGCCAGCGCGCTGACGCTGTAGTCCTTGGGCGCGCGCAGGTTGGCCAGCAGCCTGCCCTGCGCCATGTCGATCACCACCACCGTGTTGTCGGCGCCGCTGACGGCGAGCAGGCGGCCGCGGGCGCTGCGCGCGGCCGCCGAGGTGTAGTAGACGGCAGGCGTCTCGAGGTCGAAGCGGACTTGTCCCGTGCCCAGGTCGACGGCGCGCAGGCGCCGGCCGTCAGGCGTTTCCGCCACGGCCAGGGCCCAGTTGCCCGGCCGGCTGCCGAACAGCAGCTTGGGCGTGGCGGTGCGGACGCTGGCGACCACGCGCGCGGTGGCCGGATCGATGCCATAGCCGCCGCGGTCGCCGCCCCAGAACAGGCCGTCGCCGAACTGGATCGCATCGCTGGGGACCCAGGGCAGGGCATTTTCGAGCGTGTCGCTGGCCTCGCGCCGCAGCGAGGCGTCCCAGTGCCGCTGGCGCCAGCGGCCTTGGGGCGTCATGGTGTAGAGGTCGTCGCCCACGCGCAGCGCCACGCCGCCGGCGGCGGGCAGGGTCCAGTCGTCGATGCGCCATTGCGGCAGCTGCGGGTCCAGCGCGTGGACGGCGGCGCGGCGCTGGCCGGGGCGCCACGCCAGCAGCGTGCGGCCGCCATCGTCCTCGCGCAGGCCCAGCGCCCAGACCTGGCCGTCGGCGGCGATCTTGAGCGCGCGCGCCAGGCCGAAGCCGGCGGTGTCTTCACGCGTGATGGCCGCATCCGCGCCCTGGCGCGGCCCATTGGCCGCGGGCGTGGCGCCCGCGCGCGGCACGAAGCGCTGGGTGGCGCCGCCGGAGGCCAGCAGGCTGCCGTCGGGCAGCGCCAGCAGGCGCCATTCGTCGTTGTCGTAGCGCCGCAGGTCGGCCTCGTCGGCCGGCAGGCGGATGCCGGACACCGGCGTCTCGGGCAGCGTGGCCTGCGCGGGGGCGGGGCCGACCGGCTGCGTGGCCGTGGCGCGGCCGCGCGCGTAGGCGTCGAAATAGGCCTGCATCAAGCGGTCGGCGTCGGCCTCCGGCAGGGCCTGCAAGCGCCGGGCCAGGCCGTCCAGGTAGCGGTCGAGCGCCGGGTCGGCGTGGTCGACGCTCTGGCTGTTGTATTCGAAATGCGGATCGGGAAAGCAGGTCACGCCGACCATGCAGCGGGTCAGGCGGAAATGGCGCGTGATGGTGGTGTCGGTGCCGCCGTGCCAGACCAGCGTCAGCGCCTCGCGGCCGGTCAGGCCCGACAGATCCATGACCGTGCCGTAGTCGGATTGGGTGCGGCGGGACTTGCCGCGTTCGCGCTGGAACGACCAGCGCGCCACCGGTTGCGAGAAGAACGGCAGTGACTTGATCTGTTCGGGGGCGTAGTCGGGCTGGCGGGCGATGGCCGCGCGGAAGGCGTCGTGCTCGTCGCGGTTGATGGCGCCGGCCGCCAGCGCCTTGGCCAGGACCGGGTCGGCGGCCTGGTTGGCCTGCTGGTCCAGCGCCTGTTTCAGCGCGGGCTGATGGCGGGCGCCGATCTCGGCCCAGTAGAACTCCATGGATGACAGCGGTCCGCTGTCGTCGCGGCCGCGGAACCCGCCCAGGTCCTTGCCGGCCAGGCCTTGTTCCAGGTCGGCCTTGACCGTCGCGTACGGTTGGGGAATCAGGTAGTAGCGGCCCTGCGCGTAGGTGGCGCCGGGCAGCGGCTGCATCAGGATCGGGGCGGCTGCCGCGCTGGCGGACAGCAGCAGGGCCGAGAGGGCCAGGACGCGCTGGAATCGGCGTGGGGCGCCGGGGTGTGCCATGGACGGTTCCGTCGATAAGGGAATGGGCTGCGGCAGAGAATACCGCAGCCCGCGCCCGTCGGCGGCCGCCGCCTCAGAACCCGGTGGGCGGCACGTGCACGCGGCCTTCCATCAGCACGCGCGCGCTGCGGCTCATGATGGCCTTGGTGACGGTCCATTCGCCGTCGATCTGCTGCGCCTCGGCGCCGACGCGCAGCGTGCCCGAGGGATGGCCGAAGTTGACCTGGTCGCGCTGGCCGCCGCCGGCCGCCAGATTGACCAGCGTGCCGGGAACCGCCGCGGCGGTGGCGATGGCGACCGAGGCGGTGCCCATCATGGCGTGGTGCAGCTTGCCCATGGACAGGGCGCGCACCAGCACGTCGATGTCGCCGGCGCCGATCTGCTTGCCGCTGGAGGCGGTGTAGGCCCTGGGGCGGGCCACGAAGGCCACCTTGGGCGTGTGCTGGCGCGCGGCTGCTTCTTCCAGTTTCTGGATCAGGCCCATGCGCAGCGCGCCGTGGGCGCGGATGGTCTCGAAGCGCGCCAGCGCGGCGGCGTCGCCGTTGATGTCGTCCTGCAGCTCGGCGCCGGTGTAGCCCAGGGCCTCGGCGTCCAGGAAGATGGTGGGGATGCCGGAGTTGATCATGGTGGCCTTGAAGGTGCCCACGCCGGGCACTTCCAGGTCGTCCACCAGGTTGCCGGTGGGGAACATCGAGCCGCCGTCGCCTTCCTCGGCCGGGTTCATGAATTCCAGCTGCAGTTCGGCGGCCGGGAAGGTCACGCCGTCCAGTTCGAAGTCGCCGGTTTCCTGCACCGCGCCGTCGGTGATCGGCACGTGGGCGATGA